>Ga0255764_10000014_pt1 | contig 173676 bp, 162 predicted proteins | sample 071ome_30_FD_179964 | JGI IMG/M metagenome (GOLD analysis project Ga0255764, IMG submission 179964) | Coastal salt marsh microbial communities from the Groves Creek Marsh, Skidaway Island, Georgia - 071406AT metaG (version 2) | ecosystem: Environmental > Aquatic > Marine > Intertidal zone >... | reverse complement strand
CCGTCATTCCCACCTGTGGTTACCCCCCCCCCTCGCCGCGTTTATCCCTGAGTCTCGCACATGCTGCAGGGTGAAAGCACACATCGTAGACCCGATTCCACGATCTTCAAGTAAGGGCAGAGTCGCGGGGCAACAGCCTAACTGGTCGAGACTTTTGAGTCCCCCAGAATTCGCTTACCTTATTCTCGGATTCTCGGACTTGATCTAATCGATGTGTGTTCGCCGGGTATCTACAGATGGGAAATATGCGCATGGAAATGGCAGTACGAACAAAGCCGCGGTAACCTGCAACGCCACACGAAGCTTGATTTGGATCCAAGGACACGACTGAATGCCTTCTGTCACGGGAAACCGAATAACTCTATCTCCCCGGGAACTGCCAGGGCGTTGGTACAACGTCGAGGCAGATTTACCGTTCCGAGTCCCGCCGATGATGTCGCCGTCCGGCTACCCAGTGACCCCAAGAGAGCTTGAACCGTTCTTCCCGAAACAAATCATCGAGCACGAACTGAATGACACGACGAAAACGTTCAACATCCCAAAGGAAGTTCGTGCGGCATATCAACAGTGGCGACCAACACCAATGTTCAGGGCTGAAGCCCTTGAACGAGAGTTACGGACTTCAGCGAAGCTCTATTACAAGGTTGAAGGCGGAAGCCCAAGCGGATCGTATGAATCGAACACAGCAATCCCGCAGGCTTTCTTCACATCCAAAACTGGCGCGAAGGGAATTGTTACCGGTGGGTCAGGTGGGGTTTGGATTAGTGCAATAGGTCACGCTGCCAGCGTGTTTGGTTTGTCGAGCCGGGTCTACAGCGTCCGTAAGCCCGATTCAGACTCTCCATGGGGTGAATCCCATGGTCGAGTGTGGGGTGTGGATGTCCAGGCTAGCCCTTCTGAAAACACTCGTGCCGGCAGACATCAAATCAAGACTTCTGGACCCAATTCAGGATCGATTGCGACAGCTCTCGCGGAGGCTTATGAAGAAGCAGCCCTCAATCCCGATGTAAAGTTCGCCATTCCAACTTTGATGGGACACACGCTGATTCATCAAACGGTTGTCGGACTTGAGGCACAGCGTCAGCTGGAAGCGGTGAACGAGCAGCCCGACTATGTCATCGGATCAATTGGTGCCGGTTCACATTTTGGTGGACTCATAGCGCCATTTGTTCCGGCAAAATTACGCGGTTCTGGTGCCACTCTGGTTGCCGTAGAAGAATCCTCAACACCAAGTCTTACGCGTGGTGTTTATGCCGGTGAAAGTGCTGATGCTGCGGGACTCATGCCGCAAGTTCCGATGTACACACTAGGTCGCGACTACGCACCACCGGGTGTCCTATCTGGGGCAATGCGATACCACGGTGTAGCTCCTATCGTTTCATCTCTCTATAAGGAGAAATACATCGAAGCTGTAACCCACGCACAGATCGAGTCGTACAGCGCCGGGTTAATCTTCACCCGCTCTGAGGGAATCGTGCTTTCACCACAATCGATGTACACCGTGAAGGAAGTGATCGAGCGAGCAATCGCGACGACTCAACAAAACCGCCAGCCAACGATTCTGTTCACTGTCACGCCTGCAGTGAATAACGAGTCATCACCGTACGACTCTTTGCTCGACGGCGTTATGCACGACGAAAAACCGCAAGAATCGTCATTGAAAAAATCTCTATCTAGATTCATCGGGCGATAGTTCATCCGTAGTTGGCATCCTTGTCGAATTAATGAGGCAGCCGTGCCTCATTCGTGCTGCCCGATGCTAAAGTTCTTTCCGTGATTTTTATTGCGAGCTTGCTCGCACGGTATTGCAGTACGAAACAGTCATCTCACGGGGTGAAAAATCCGATGAGTGGAGGCACAGAAAATGGACATCTCCAAAGAGAAGTTGGAGTGGATCTACACAACGATGTACCGAATCCGCCGCTTCGAGGAGACGATGCTCGAACAAACCCTTAAAGGAAACTCGATGGGTGTCGCTCACACATCGGACGGTCAGGAAGCACCTCCGACCGGGATTTGTGCCCACTTGACTGACAAGGACTGGATTGGTTCTACACACCGAGGTCACGGACACTGTATCTCCAAAGGCCTCGACACCGACAAAATGATGGCTGAAGTCTTTGGCAAGGCGACCGGCCAATGCGGTGGCAAGGGCGGTTCGATGCACATTTCCGACTTTTCCAAGGGAATGCTCGGTGCAAACGGAATCGTTGGTGCCTCAATTCCGCTGGCTGTCGGGGCTGCGCTTACCTCCAAGTACAAGGGAACCGAGAGCGAGTCTGTTGGAGTTGCCTTCTTCGGTGATGGAGCTTCTTCGCAAGGTGTTCTCCACGAGGCGATGAACCTCGCATCAGTGTGGAAACTCCCTGTGATTTTCGCTTGCGAAAACAACGGATACGCGGAAGCGACTCCATCCTGGTACGCAGTATCTGCTGAAGACATTTCATCCCGAGCTGAGGGCTACGGAATGCCTGGCGTGGTTGTTGATGGCATGGACGTATTTGCCGTTTACGACGCTGCCGGCGAGGCAATCTCTCGAGCACGAGCCGGCGAAGGTCCGACCTTCCTCGAAATGAAGACGTATCGATACCACGGTCACTTCCATGCTGACGACACCAGCAAGTACCGTAAGCCCGAAGAAGAGGCTTACTACAAAGAGAAGGACGCTATCAAGCACTTTGAGTCGACCGTTCTCAAGCAGAAGTTGATGACCGAGAAGCAACTTAAGGGCATTCGCGACGACATCGAAAAAGAGATGCTCCAGGCAGTGGATTTCGCACTCACCAGCCCAATGCCAGAGGTATCGACCCTCTACGACGACGTTTACGTCAACTACTCCAACCCGATCCAGGGATTGCGCTAAGAGAAATCGGTTTCACCATCTAGTTCAGTAAACAGAAGTTCATATGACGACCTCACAAGCAAACAACTCGACCGGACCTGGCTATGACGTTGCTGGTTCGGAAAAACGATTCCGAGATGTATTTCGTGACACTCTGCGCGCGGAGATGATTCGGGATGAAGATGTGTTCCTCATGGGAGAGGACATTTCCGGCGGATTCGATAAAGACACCAAAGAACCACTCGACGCATGGGGTGGTCCGTTCGCGGCGACTAAAGGACTGGTCCAGGAATTTGGTTCAGACCGAATTCGAGATGCACCGATTTCCGAAGCTGGCTTCGTTGGAGCCGCAGTTGGGTCTGCGCTCACCGGTCTTCGACCCGTTGTCGACTTGATGTACTTCGACTTCGTGACTGTCGCATTCGACCAGTTGTTGTCGAACGCAGCTAAGAGCCGATACATGTTCGGTGGCCAAACTAAGGTCCCGATGACGTTGTTTGCTCGATCTGGTGCCGGTACTGGTCATGCTGCTCAGCACTCTGAGAGTTTCTACTCGATGCTGGCGCACATCCCTGGTTTGAAAGTCGTGGTCCCATCGGATCCTTATTCTGTAAAGGGACTGCTAGCTGCTGCAATTCGTGACGATGACCCTGTGTTTGTAGTCAACGACAAGAAACTGATCAACCTCACAGGATTTGTTCCCGATGAGGAATACACGATTGAACTTGGTAAAGGTCGCTACATGCAGCGGGGTGACGATGTGACACTCGTTGGAATGTCGTACACATCGATCGCTTGCCAGAAGGCAGCAGAACAGCTTGCTGAAGTAGGCATTAGTGCAGAGGTGATCGACATGATGTCGCTATCACCGTTCGACGAGGACATTCTCATCGAGTCTGTTCAGAAGACGAACAATGTTGTGATCGTCGACGAGGACACCCCTCGAGCCTCGATGGCATCCGAGTTTGCAGCTGTAATCGCTGACAAAGCATTCGACTACCTCGACGCTCCTATCAAGCGAGTTACCGCTCCTCACTCTCCAGTTCCGTACAACCGAGGACTGGAAATGGCATTCATGCCACAGCCAGAAGACATCGTCGGAACTGTAAAGAACATGCTCGGCCGCGAGTAAGTTCACCGAGAGTTGAAATTAAGTAGAGGATCGCTCGATCGGGGGATCCTCTTTTTCTTAACCTCATCTCCCTGAGGAGAGGATTGAGGTGAGGGGAGGTCGAACGATAAAAATCGGGCACCGCAAAGATCAGTTCTCCCTCATCCCAACCTTCTCCCGCCGAGAGAATGGGTTAATCCAAACGGGGGCGACCAACTGGTCGCCCCTGGTTTGTTCCAGAAGTGTCTCGGCACCTAGCCGACTGGCATTTGGCGATTGGTCATCTTTCGACCAACGGCTGCCTTTTCCTCTCCGCCGCCGGAGAAGATGTGCGCACCCATATCTATGAGAACCTGGATGTTCTCTTCGTCAGTCTTGTTCGGGTCGTTCCATGAACAGAGGAATTTCAAGCCATTCGCGTCTGCGCACGACTTGATGTGTTTTCGAACTCGGTCCATTTCAGGCGGGTACGGAGGATCGTGAGCGTCAGGGTTGCCGAATGACATACCCATGTCACCAGGCCCCCACTCGACGAAAGCCAAACCAGGCACCCTGCAAATAGCGTCTGCGTTAGCAGCTGATTCCTGGTTTTCGAGTTTGAGACCGAGGAACAGTTCGCCATCCGGGTTCAGTGGCCATGGGTCGGCGATCTTTACATACTCCTGAGGAGAAACTCCCCATATTTCGGCCGGTTGTCGCTGACCACCGGCTCCTCGCTGACCTTCGCCAAGACCTTCTCGGCCGCTCTTATGGAACGGGTATCGGCACTCTTCTATGAATGCTCGAACGGCGTCAGCCTGTCGGGCGTGGGTGTGAAGAATTCCGTGAACACCTGCTGAAAGAACCTGTCGAATTTGCCATGCGTTTGCTCGAACTTCTTCGATAGTTCTGCAGTTTGAAGGGAGCGTCGAGATTACGGCAGGAGTTCGGTGCCCGGCCTTAGTTGGGCCACCGTCAACGAGACCTCGCATGAACTCAGTTAGCCCAGCTACATCGAAAGCATGGTGCTCAAAGTCAGTGATAAGGAAGTCAGCCCAGGTCGAAGCCTGTTTCTTGCCGTTTTCATAAGTCAGCGGACCGGTGCCCGTGTAGTAAACGGGCTCGCCCATCTCTATGAGCTCGATCACCCGATTGATTCGCTTTGCCATTCGATCTCCCTGCATTTGGATTCGCGAGGTTGCCAGTATCCCAGGAGGAATAAGGTCAACTCGCCTGATCAGATTCGGGACGCTATCTTAGTGCAGTAATTTCGAGAATGTCGCTCAACAAAGCCCGTTTGCCGCAAAGAGGGTCAGGACAAGCATGGATAAAGAAGCCGAGAATCAAGCGATTGCCAGTTTTGAAAGATGGGCAAAAGCGTTCAACGATCGCGATGCAGACGGGATGGTCGCCGAGATGCATTTCCCCCATATGCGGTTGGCAAACAACAAATTTCATGTCTGGGAGAAACCGGCAGATTTTCACGGACCGCAACCCAAAATGACCGAGCAGTTAATTGCCGAAGGATGGGCGCGCACGTTTACGAAATCGATTGCAGCGGTGCAGTCGAGCCTTGAAAAAGTTCACCTTGCCATCCGGCAGTCACGTCAGCACAAAGACGGATCCGAATACAACGGTTTCGACACACTCTGGGTGTTCACAAAACTCGACGGCAAGTGGGGCGTCCAGTTCCGTTCTTCATTCCTGGCAAACGCCGTTCAAGCCGTAGGTGCGAGTGATCCAGGTTTCTCGGGTTAGCTACGAAGTCTGCGCCGCGTACAACCCGCGGATGAACGCTATTTGCCCTACGTGTTGTGAGTTTTCAACGGGGATTCGACCCAGTACCCAGAGCAGCGTTGGAGCTCGGTCGGGAGCATGAGTCCAGATTTCAGGACGTTTTACTTCAAACTGATCGGCTGAAATGTTTTTCACCGTCTTAACCAGCTGAGCACGACATGCCTGCCAGTATTCGACTACGTCTGCGAGCGGAATGTCAGGAAATTCACGGACCTGCTCGATCGAGTCACCAGCGCCATTACGTTGGGCATCAAGACCAAACTTTTCAGCCCAGCCACCCTCGATCCAGCGCGTGTCGCTTTCGTATCCGGGGGTGCCTCGTAAATACCAGCCCCACATATCTTCCATCCGGCCGATGTGCCACAGGATCCACGAAATGTGGTTGGTATCAGGGGTCGCCATCCACATGGCTTCTTCCTGAGAAAGATCCCGCAATGCCCGGTTCAGCTGACGCTCGTAATCGCCAATCGACTGCAGAAACAGCTCTCGATGATCCATCGACGAACTACTCACACTTCACCGCGTCGTCATTCGCTGCGAGTCGAAGCAACATTTCGAACGGGTAAATCCCTGAATCATGACCGTCGGTCCACAGGAACTGGTAGGCGTATCTGCCGACTTCAATGTACTCAACTGCAATGATGTCGTCGGGGACGGCGGAAACGTTCAGAATCGGACGCCCCGTCATTTCCTCGACACAGGCTGCGCACGCGCACTGCAATCGCAAATATCGGTACGGGTAGGTGCACGTTCGACCATCATCCCACGCAATCTGAATTCCCTCACCGGTCATGTTGATGGACGTTGGAGTGATCATCACCTCTCCCGCAAAAATAACGATTAGTGCAAAACCAGTTTCAGGGCTGGTCGTCGAGCAAGATTAGCGTAAAATTTGTCCGCTTCTCAGCAGAACTGGACCAGAAGCCACGCATACGCAAGATCACATTGTGGTCACAGAAGAGGAATATCGCCACATGGCAGACGACACGATTCGAGTCGGTTTTATAGGGGCTGGAGCCAACACCGGACTACGACATATTCCTGGCCTGCGAGCGCAGCCAGGAGTTGAATTGGTTGGTGTTGCAAACCGGTCGCTTGAGTCGAGCCGCGCAGCCGCCGACAAGTGGGAGCTTGGCGAGGCGTACCCGACCTGGCTTGACCTTATCGAAGACCCGAACATCGACGCTGTTTGTATTGGCACTTGGCCGTACATGCACTCGACCACAACGCTTACCGCTCTCGATAACGGCAAGCATGTTCTATGTGAAGCTCGAATGGCGATGAACGCTGCCGAAGCGAAAGAAATGCTTGCTGCTTCGTTGGCGAACCCTGATCTGATTACCCAGGTAGTTCCGCCACCTCACCTGATGGCATGTGAAGCACATCTCATCGATCTTATTGCCGACGGATATGTTGGCGATGTGGTCAACGTGAATGCTCGAGTCACCGACGGAAGCGACTTCCCTGACTCCGATCAGGAAGCTCACTGGCGACATATTCGTAGGCTGTCCGGAAACAATGTGATGACCACGGGCATTTGGTACGAAAACCTGATGCGACTCGTTGGTACTGCCAGCTCAGTTTCTGCCAACGCACAAATCGTTGTCCCTCACCGTAAGGGATGGGACGGATCACGGGAGCAGATGACTATCCCTGACCAGCTCGACATTATTTATTCGCTGTCCGGTGGTGGTTCGGTGAACCTGTCCGTTACGACAGTGTCAGGACCTTTTGTTCCGGCAACCGACATTTGGATTTACGGGACCGAGGGAACGCTCCACATTGAGACGAGCGGACTTGGCAACGACCCGGTCGTGTCTGGCGGCCGCAAAGGCGACGACTCGATGTCGGTGATCGAAGTTCCTGCCGAAAAGCGAGGTGACTGGCGTGTTGAAGAAGAGTTCATCAACGCAATTCGCGGAACCGAGCAGGTAACTCGCTCCAACTTCACCGACTCAGTGAAGTACATGGAATTCACCGACGCTCTGCAGCGAGCCTGGCAAACAGGCGAACGCCAGTACCTGTAGGTCGGCATTTCCTGCCACAAACTTTTCGTGATTGAAATAGCCCCGGTATAAATTGCCGGGGCTATGACTTTAACTCTTGATAAATCGATCCAATCTGAGCATCCAGCGATTCGCGACTTTCCTGTGGCTGAACGTCCGCGTGAACGGCTGGCGAATTATGGTGCGAATCAACTTTCGAATGCTGAGCTGCTCGCAATCCTGTTGAGAACCGGTCTCGAAGGTGAGAACGTTCTTTCGATGGCAGGTCGGTTACTGGCTGAGTTTGGTGGGTCGTCCGGACTCTCTCGAATCACATTCGATGAGATTTGCCAGTTACACGGAATTTCCAAAGCCAAAGCCAGTCAAATACTTGCCGGTATTGAGCTAGGTCGACGCGTGGCCTCACTGGCTCCTGAAAACAGGGTAGTAATCACTTCACCATCCGATCTGGCCAACCTGTTTATGGCTGAAATGTTTACGCTCGACCGGGAGCATTTTCGAGTAGCCGTGCTGTCGACCCGCAACCAGGTGCTTGGGATTGAAAACCTCTATTCAGGAAGTGTGAATGCTGCGCTGGTAAGAACTGCCGAAGTGTTATCAACAGCTGTCAGACGCAACGCACCCCAAATCGCCGTAGTCCACAACCATCCATCCGGCGATCCAACACCGAGCCAGGACGACGTGTCGATTACCAAGAACCTCGTCGAAGCGGGAAAACTGCTGGACATCGAGGTACTCGACCACCTCGTGGTTGGGCAAGATCGTTACATCTCAATGCGCGAGAAGAAGCTCGGATTCGATTAGTTGGAAGCTTCGAGAACGCTCGGTAGCGGAGTAGGGGTTGGAGGTCGCAACCAAACCGGGGCACGAACTTCGGACTCATAGTCACCGTAGAACGCTTCAACCCTTTAGACCTGCGCGGTAAGTGCATCGAGAATGACGGTCAGATTGTCGTAAACCACTGACTCTCCGTTGGAAAGCCCAAGCTCGACATCGCCAGCAAAAGCTACCGCCCAAACCTCTGTTTCAGTCGCGGTTTCGAGTAATCCTCGCTCTGCCCGGTCTTTCTGCCCAATTGCCTCAGCGAATTCACCAAAAGTGATCCGCCTTGCGATCTGTTCAAACTCAGAACTTTCGAGCCCGTTGTCACGAGCTGCTTGCAGCGCGTGGTCGATGGCTTGAATCTCAGTCAGGTACACCGGGCCGGTAAACGGAGTAGGAGTCGGCAATGTTGCTAGTTCGGGTTCATCCGAGTCGTCGTCTCCCGCAACAAGTGAGAACACAAACCAGACAAGGACTATCGCCACAACCACACCACCAACAGCAATGATTGCGTTACGCGCTCGAGCGGGCAGGCCAGTACCCGCGCTTTTTGCCTGATCCTTTTTCGACCACAGAGATTTCGCCGCATCCACAGCTTTTTGGGCGCCCGCAATTCGCGGCGATCCAAAGCTCCGCCAAATAGACGCGAGAATTCCGATCACTCTGGAATAAAATTCTTCGAGCATCACGTAATTTTAGTTGTGCAACCGAGTCGGTTCATAATTATTAGTGCATCATGTTCGCCAAATCTGGTGAGGTGCCTGATTGGCGCACGAGTGGAGACTCCAGTGACAGGAACCAACGGACGAATAGATTTCAACGCAGATATTGGCGAGTCATTCGCCGGATACGAACTTGGCTTAGACAGTGAGATAGTCAAATTCATAACGTCGGCGAATATCGCAACAGGTTTCCATGCTGGCGATCCAGACTGGATGGCAAAAACCGTTGAACTTGCCGACCGGAACGGTGTTGGGATCGGTGCCCATCCTGCGTACCCGGATCTGGCTGGTTTTGGTCGCCGGAACATGGATTTGACCCCACAGGAGGTATACAACGCGGTGACCTACCAGGTCGGTGCGTTGGCCGCGTTCACTTCTGGACGAAAACTTCAGCACGTGAAGCCCCATGGTGCGCTGTACAACACGGCTGTTCGAGACGAGAAAACTGCGGAAGCGGTAGTTCAAGCAGTGAAGGATTTCGACCCAGACCTGATTCATGTTGTGCTTGCCGGATCGAGGTGGGAACAGCTTGCCCGCGAAGCCGGGGTGAAGGTAGCTCGTGAGTGTTACGCCGACCGCGCAGTAACCCCTGAAGGAACGCTGGTTCCACGATCACAACCTGGCGCAGTGGTTCACGATCCCGAAGAAGTCGTGTCGCGTTCGTTAAAGCTTGCAACCGAGGGCAAAGTGTTTGCGGTCGACGGTACGGAAATCGATTTCAGTGCAGACTCGATTTGTCTCCATGGCGACACAGCCGGTGCAGTAGAGCTAGCAGGTGCGGTTCGAACAGAACTCGAATCAGCAGGTGTTCAGATTTCTCGAATGTCTGATCTGGTCGGATAGACGAACGAAGAATTTGACTGATTCTCCCAAAATACTTCCGGCCGGTGATTCAGCAGTGCTAGTCGAGTTTGGCGAGGTGATCGACCCGGATGTGAACAGTCGGGTTTACGCCTTGTTCGATTCAGTTGAAAAGTCTCTTGGCGACAAAGTCATCGAGATGATCCCTACTTACCGTTCGTTGCTGGTCGTTTACAACCCGATTGAGATTACGTTCGGCGAGATGTCAGATCAGATCGGCGGATTGCTCGACGGTATACAAGGTGAGTCAGATTCGAGTGCCACTAGGGAGATCATCGAACTCCCAGTTGTTTACGGTGGTGAAGACGGTCCTGATCTTGATCATGTAGCCGAACATGCTGGCATCTCGCCGCAGGAAGTTATCGATATCCACTCAGGAACTGGATATCTGGTTTACATGCTCGGATTCGCCCCAGGCTTTCCTTATTTAGGTGGATTGGACGAACGCATCGCCTGTCCACGTCTCACAACTCCCCGTGTAAAAGTTCCAGCAGGATCGGTTGGTATCGCAGAATCCCAAACCGGTGTTTACCCGAATGCAAGCCCAGGTGGATGGCAGTTGATTGGTCGGACTGCTGTTCCATTGTTTGATGTCCAACGAGAAAATCCGTCGCTGATCAAACCGGGAGCGGAAGTCAGGTTCGTAACGGTGGATTCGCATGACTAGATCGATCGAAGTCATTGGTCCTGGGATGCAAACCACCGTTCAGGATGCAGGGCGAATCGGGTTTCAAAAATTCGGTGTTTCCGTTTCTGGCGCTGCCGATCTCTACTCGTTACAGACTGGCAACCGCCTGGTCGGAAACGAGGAAAATGTGCCGGCACTTGAAGTGGCAATGGGTGGACTCCAGGTCAAGTTCAATGGCGACTCGACATTTGCTCTGACTGGCGCGGATTGCATTGCAGACCTCGATGGAATAAGAGTTGGGACAAATCTCACTTACCAAGCCAGAGATGGAAGCATCTTGACGCTTGGATTTGCCCCTAAATCGCTAAGAGCCTATTTGTGCGTCGCTGGTGGAATCGACGTGACGAAGACGCTTGATTCAGCGTCGACCCATGTGGCTTCGGAAATTGGTGGTTTCAACGGACGTGCCTTGAATGCTGGCGATTTACTGCTGCTCGGTGATGCCCAATCCAGGGTTGCACTGGGTAGCACCGATTTGAAGTACGAGATTCCAGCTGCTTCAGGAAGCGTGACAGTCCGAGCTGTGCCTGGTCCTCAAGATGACCAGTTTTCCGATGCAGGAATCGAAACGTTTTTCGGCTCAAAATACATCGTTACCGACCAGTCAAACCGGCAGGGTGTCAGACTTGATGGTCCTGAGATCGAATCGAAAGACGGTCGCTACGACATCGTTTCAGACGCGGTGATTAACGGCTCAGTCCAAATTCCCGGTGACGGTAAACCCATCGTTCTACTTGCCGACCGCCAGACAACGGGTGGCTACGCCAAGATTGCGACGGTGATTTCAGCCGATCTACCAAAGCTCGGTCAGCTCAGGCCTCGAGACGAACTTTCCTTTGAACGGATAACCGTCGAGGATGCTCAACAACTGGTCAGAGACCTTGCCAATAACGAGGCATCACAAGTTGTTCAAGCCGTAGAACCAGAGCTGTTTGCGGTGAACGGAACGCAGCATCGTGTCGGTGTTGCCCAGAACAATGGAGCGCAACTGGTGAGCGTCGACGGAACTATATATCCGGTTGAGTGGGTTGAGTTAGACCCGAAATAAGCCGGTGCTTTGCTAGAATTTCGTCGGCAAATTTAGATATTGAGCCGACGTAAAGTCCGTTCAATAGTTACTTCAGCTGCGAGGAGACCCAAAACGTTCGATCAGGAATTGCTCAACGATGGACTGACCGTAAGTGTCGTTGGCATGGGTGTTGTATTTGTTGTTCTCGCTTTGCTTGCAGTGTCGATCAAAGTGATAAGCCTGCTTGACCGTGATGAGCAGCCATCGACTACCGCAGCCCCAACACCTGCAGCTGCACCTACACCTGCTACAGCTCCGGCAAGTTCCAGCGGTGGAATCTCCGGCGAACAAGTCGCCGCTATCGCCGTCGCAATTGCGTTATCTGAATCACCATCTCGATCGATCCCCACCCGGGCTTCGAAGGAATCTTCCGCTGGCTCGTGGTTGCAGGCTGGACGATCTAGAGTGTTAAACAATTATGGAAATTCTGCCTACCGAGAAAGGCGAGGTTAGTGAGTCCCAAGAACTACAAGCTGACGATCGACGGGCAAAAGTATGACGTTGAAGTAGGCGATACATCTACCTCACCGGTAGATGTAACTGTTGACGGTGTTGCCTACCAGGTGGAGTTACCTGAGTCCGCTTCCGCTGCGTCTTCGGCATCTACCACGCCAGCGCCGGCGGCTCCTAAATCGGTCACACCTCCAGCACCATCAGTTTCGCGACCAGTAGTTCCGACCGGTGGCGGTGATGGCGTAGTCAGGGCACCAATGCCAGGTCGCATCGTGAGCGTGAACGTTTCGGTTGGCGACTCGGTGACCAGTGGTCAGGCAGTAGTCATTCTCGAATCGATGAAGATGGAGAACACAATCTCTGCAACTTCCGCCGGTTTAGTAACAGCTGTGCACGTAGCCGCAGGTGACTCAGTTCAACACGGTCAAACACTCGTGGAAATCTCTTAAGGCTCATAAATGTCGAATGAATTCAGCGCCCTCTGGGAAGGGTTTACTGCAATAGGCGACGAGCCGCGAATGATCATCATGTGGCTCATCGCTGGCGCTCTGCTTTATGTGGGTGTGGCTAAAAAGAAAGAACCGCTGCTCCTGGTTCCCATCTCGATGGGAATTCTCTTTGCAAACCTTCCGCTGGGCGAGCTGGTTCGCGAAGGTGGTCATGGTGAACCAGCCGGACTTTTGCGCACATTCCAGATTGTCGGAATGGAAACGGATATCTTTCCGCTGTTGATCTTCCTTGGCGTGGGTGCAGCGACCGACTTCACACCAATTCTGTCGAATCCGAAGACAATCCTTCTGGGAGCAGGTGCGCAAGCAGGTGTGTTCATCGCGCTGATTGGTGCCCTACTGCTTGGCATGACCGATCTGTTCGACTTTGGTTTGTTAGAGGCGTCCTCGATCGGAATAATCGGTGGAGCCGACGGACCGACCACAATTTTCATTGCTACACGAATGCGAGAACTCGGTGAGTCGCTTCCACATGTAGAGGTACGAGATATCGTCGGAGCGACAGCAGTTGCTGCTTACTCGTACATGGCTCTCGTGCCGATCATTCAGCCACCAATCATTCGTTTCTTCACGACGAAGCAAGAGCGGATGATCCGAATGCAGTACACGGCGAAGCCTGTGTCGCAGCGGATGAAAATCCTGTTCCCGGTTGTAACAACAATCATCATTGCGGTTCTCGTTCCTTCATCAACCCCGCTGATCGGTGTGTTGATGCTCGGAAACCTCATCAAGGTTTCTGGCGTTGTCCCAAGACTCGCGGACGTCGCCGAAAACTCTTTGATGAACATCGTGATAATCATGTTGGGTCTTGCAGTAGGAGCAACGATGCCTGCAGAGATCTTCCTGCAGCCAGAGACTATTGGAATCTTCTTCCTGGGACTCTTCGCATTCATGACAGCGACAGTGGCAGGAATCCTTCTCGCAAAGCTGATGAACCTGTTCACTAAGGACAAGGTCAACCCGATGATCGGTGCAGCTGGTGTTTCGGCAGTGCCTATGGCGGCAAGAGTTGTTCAGGACATGGGACAAAAGGAAGACCCAGAAAACTTCCTTCTCATGCACGCGATGGGACCGAACGTTGCCGGTGTGATTGGTACGGCGACCGTTGCTGGTGTTCTCCTCGCAATCGTCCAGACCCTGCTCTAGATCTCTGATTTCTGTCGGTAATCGGCGTCCTACAACCGTCTCTTTGGTTGCGTTGCTACGCGTCCGGCGCGATATTCGGCACGCAGTTCAGCCAAAGAGCTCGGACTTGAATAATCAGGAGAACTGAACGAATGCCAGATCGAACGATGAAGGGTGTTTACCCGATCCTTTCAGCCCCAATCAATGAAAAGGGACAGCTGGTATTTGAAGACCTTGAGAAACAAGTCGAGTGGTGTATAGAAAAAGGTGTGCACGGTCTTGGTATTGCCGTCGCAACTGAGATTTACAAGTTCACCGAAGCCGAACGTGACGAAATACTCAAGACTGTGGTGAAAGTTGCGAACGGCAGGGTGAAGATCGTCATGAACACTGGTGCAGAAAGCACTGACATGGCTATCTACTACTCGAAGCGAGCCGAAGAACTCGGTGCCGACGCGCTAATGATTCGCCCGACTTCGTTCATCCCGATGCCAGCTTCCGAGAATATCGAGTATTTCGGTCGGATCGCCGAGTCTGTTTCGCTCCCAATCTTTCTTCAGGACCAGGGAACAGCCCAGGTCCCACCAGGGATGGCCGTTCAGTGCGCGAAACGACACGAAAACCTTTGCTACATCAAAGTTGAGACACCTCCAACTATCCCTCGGATGGGTGAGACTCAAGAGCTTGCCAAGGGAACCGGACTTATCTTGTTCGGAGGAGCTGGTGGAGCATTCGCCGTTGAGGAATTCAAGCGAGGTTCAGTTGGCACCATGCCGGGTTCGACATTACCTGACATGTTCGTACGGGTTTGGGACTCATACCAGGCAGGTGACGAAGAAGCTGCACAAGCTGAAATGCGCAGACACTCTCCATTGATCAACATTCTGGCTCAAGGTCAGGGATTTGCTAACTGGGTTTACAAACACATCATGGTTCGCCGAGGCGTGTTCTCACCTGGCTCAGATTTCGCACGTCATCCGGCTTTAAAACCTGATGTTGAGCACTACAAAGAAATCGATCGATTGTTGGAGTCACTTGACCTCGTCGGGAAATAAGCGATACCCGGAAATTTCGGCTGATCTTTGATTGCAGCCGCGCTCGGGAAACGTAGAATCGTTATCGTAGAAATTCTGTTTTCGCGCGATTCAAAAATACTGAGCCGAATGATCGAACTCGAACCAGATTGTCCATCTGACTGTTGCACTTGTTGTAACAGGCTGAATGAACGCGCTTCTCTGGGATTGGAAGCGAAGTAATGGATGTCGGTGTCGGGCTGGCCCTGACGAGTGTAGAACTCACCACGCTCGAAATCTCCGGTCTCGTCATCATGTCGCTCGTCGTTGGTGTTATCGGCGGCATTGTGGGAATCGCTCTGGGGGTTGTCAGACTTCCGATTATGACCGCGGTTGGACTCGACCCTCTTATTGCTGCAAGCACCAACTTGTTCGTGAGCGTGATCGGATCGGTTGCCGGATCGTGGCCAGCCATTCTTCAGCAACGAATCGTTTACCGGGTCGTCATCATCATTGGTATTCCTGCAATTGCCGGATCCTTTGTAGGTGGTTTGTACGCCGACATCGTCTCAAGGCAAGTGCTGCTGACGATTGTTGCCTTGCTCCTGGTTTGGTCAGCCGTCGCAATGATTGTTCGAGCAACCGCAGAAATTCGAAATACCTCCCATGGGGATTCGCCTGAAGAGACTGGTGGCAGGGGAGACCTCAATCCCAAAACGGTTACACGCGAGAGCGTTCTTGGATTCGGAATCGGTGTGATAGGCGGTGCAGTCGGTCTTGCGTTAGGTGTTCTCAGAATGCCCGCGTTAGTCCATGTACTGAAAATGAAACCAGCTCTCGCTGCAGGTACGAACCTTGCCTTGACGATTCTTGTTGGGGCGTCTGGGTTCGTCGGACATTTGATTTCAGGACGTTTCGACTGGCTGTTGATCGCCTACATCGGGGTTCCGGCGATGATTGGAATGTTTGTCGGATCGCGGATGGGTGGCAATGTCGACCCCGCGAAACTGCGTCTTGTAGTAGGGGTCGTTCTGCTCGTCGTATCGCCCCTTGTCTTTTACGACGCATTCTTCGGTTAGTCCCGTTAAAACCCTGGGCCGAGCAATATAATCGGCTCATAATGACCAACTTACCCGGATCGCAATTTCGCGCAGCGATGAAAGCAGAGTCGCCACTTCAGCTCGTTGGGGCGACAAATCCGTATCACGCCATAATGACTCGCTCCGCCGGATTCAAGGCTCTGTACCTCTCCGGTTCGGGTGTTGCGACCGCTTCGTACGGACTTCCTGACCTTGGAATGACCACTCTGGACAACGTGCTGGAGGACGTAAGAAGAATTACCTCCGCTGTTGATTTACCACTATTGGTTGATGCAGACACCGGGTGGGGCGGTGCGTTCATGATTGCTCGCACCATGACTGAGATGGCTAAAGCCGGTGCGGCCGGGGTTCACATTGAGGACCAGGTCCAAGCCAAACGATGCGGTCATCGCCCGGGTAAGCAAGTTGTGTCAACTGCCGAAATGTCAGACCGGCTGAAAGCAGCCAGTGATGCGAAAGCGTATGACGACTTTGTACTAATGGCACGTACCGACGCAATCGCTGTCGAAGGCGTGGATTCGGCAATAGAACGCTCGGCTGCTTACGTCAAGGCGGGTGCTGACATGATCTTCGCTGAAGCTGTCACAGAATTGGACGATTACCAGCGTTTTGCAGACGCGACAGGCGTTCCAGTGCTGGCAAACCTGACCGAGTTCGGGGTCACTCCAGCTTTCACCGTCGATCAACTTGCGTCTGTCGATGTTGATATTGCGCTCTACCCGCTGACTGCTTTCAGAGCTGCTAACCGTGCAGCGGAACAAGCCTTAGCCGAAATACGAAGCTCTGGTACTCAGGCTGCGATTGTTAACGACCTGCAAACACGTGCAGAGCTTTACGAATATCTCGAATATCACAACTACGAAGAGAAACTCGATGCGCTATTTTCTGAAGATGCCGAGTAATCGCAATATGAGCGAAAGAAAAGGAATTCAATGACCACCGCTGGACTTAGTGGAATTACAGCCGGTTCGTCTGGGATCTGCACCGTAGGTAAAGAGGGCATTGGTCTCACCTACCGCGGCTACACAATCACTGATCTTGCCGAAAACTCGACGTTTGAAGAAGTCGCTTATCTACTCATTTACGGGAAGCTACCGAATCAAGCTGAGCTCGACGCCTACAAGACCAAACTTACGGGCCTGCGGTCGCTACCAGATGCCTTGAAAACGTTGCTGGAGTCAATTCCTGGTTCTGCCCATCCAATGGATGTCTTGCGGTCGGGTACTTCGTTGTTAGGCACGCTCGAGCCCGAAGGCGAAGGTGGTCGGAACGGAGCTACGGTCGGTGACAGACTCATCGCGTGTTTCGGTTCAATGTTGGCGTACTGGTATCGATATCACCGACGAGGAGAACGGATCGAGACTGATTCAGACGAGTCCACTGTCGCAGGACACTTCCTGAACATCCTGTCAGGCAAGGCGGTCGATCCGGCAAAGCGTGATGCGCTGGATAAGACACTTATTCTTTACGCTGAACACGAATTCAACGCATCCACGTTCACTGCGCGAGTCATCACATCAACTCTTGCGGATACGTACTCGGCTATTGCGGGAGCAATAGGGGCTTTGCGGGGACCATTGCATGGTGGTGCAAATGAAGCGGCCATGGAGCTTGTGTCGTCATTCGACTCTCCGCAGGATGCTGAAAAGTCGATCCTTCATATGCTCGAAGCTCGTCGACTGATCATGGGATTCGGTCACCGGGTGTACAAAAACGGAGATCCGCGTTCACCGATCGTCAAAGAACTGGCAAGACAGCTTTCCGAGGCTGCAGGCAACACGTCTTACTACGATATTTCTGATCGGATTGAGACCGTGATGATGCGAGAAAAAGGAATGCACCCGAATCTCGATTTCTACGCTGCGACGGCGTACCACATGTGCGGTATACCGACGTCAATGTTTACTCCGGTGTTCGTAATCGCCAGGACTTCGGGATGGATCGCCCATATCATCGAGCAGCGAAACGACAATCGACTGATAAGACCGTTGGCCGACTACACAGGACCCGACGTAAGACCATATGTTGCGATTGGAGATCGTTCGTGATCGGATCAAGCACTGACTCGGTCATACGAGAAATCTCTAAATACGCCGTCGAATACCAGCCAGAATCAGAACTGGCACTCGACACGGCACGACTTTGTTTGATGGACTCGATTGGCTGTGCTGTACTGGCACTCGATTACCCGGCTTGTACAAAGCTACTCGGTCCCGTTGTCGCTGGAACGAAAGTTCCTGGCGGCTCTCGCGTACCTGGTACTGAGTTTGAACTCGACCCCGTCAAAGCTGCTTTCGATATCGGGGCTTTGATCAGATGGCTTGATTTCAATGACACGTGGTTGGCTGCCGAATGGGGACACCCTTCTGACAACTTCGGGTCAATTCTTGCTGTTGCCGATTATGTGAGTCGAAATCCAGAACTATTCGAAGGTAAGCAATTCACCGTACGAGAAGTGCTGGACTACGCAATCAAGGCGTACGAAATTCAAGGTGTGCTTGCGCTTCAGAATTCGTTCAACAGAGTTGGCATCGACCATGTCCTGTTGGTGAAAGTAGCGTCCGCTGCAGTTTCCACAGCGATGTTGGGTGGGACGGTTCAGCAGGTCGAGAGTGCTGTATCAAACGCATGGCTCGACGCAACGTTGAGAACCTATCGCCACGCTCCGAACACTGGTTCTCGCAAGTCCTGGGCTGCTGGTGATGCCGCATCTCGCGGCGTGAGATTCGCACTAAACGCCGTCGCAGGCGAAATGGGCTACGCATCGGCTCTCACAGCATCTGGCTGGGGATTCCAGAACGTGTGGTTCAAAGGTGACGAAATCACGCTTGAACGGCAGCTTGGCTCGTACGTGATGGAAAACATTCTGTTCAAAGTTTCGTTCCCAGCAGAGTTCCATGCTCAAACTGCGGTAGAGGCAGCTTTCCAACTACATCCGGAAGTTAGCAGCAGACTCGATGAGATCAAAGAGATCGTTGTTCGCACCCAGGAAAGTGCACTGCGGATCATCGATAAAACCGGACCACTCAATAATCCGGCAGATCGAGATCACTGCATTCAGTACATGACTGCGGTTGGTCTTTTGAAGGGTGATCTAACAGCAGACGATTATGAGGATGAGGCCGCTGCCAACCCCGAGATCGACCGCTTGCGTGACTTGATGCGCATGGAGCACGAGCCTCGATTTACCGAGGAATATTTGGATCCGGACAAGCGCTCGATCGGAAATGCCGTTCAAGTTGTGTTTGCTGATGGGACATCAACTACGAAGGTTTCAGTCGATTACCCGATTGGTCACAAGTTCCGTAGGGATGAGTCCAAACCGCTTTTGGAACAGAAATTTGTGAACAACATGAGCGGAAGATTCGGTGGTGGTTCCGCTGTCGATCTAGAAACTCTGTTCAAGGACTCGAGTGAGCTATACGGGATGCCCGTTACCGAGTTCATGACCCTGCTTCAGCACGAATAAATTCACTAGCAGCCGCAAACCGCTGCGATTTCGACGTGAATCGATTCGCAGCGGTGCTAATCTTTCTAACCTCTAAACGAATGTGCGCTCCGAACGTTTGAGCGCTGATTAGGAAACTTCAACAGCCATGGCTAAAACGACCGGAAGTGATCTACTAATTCGTGCCCTTCGTGCAGAAGGGGTCGACACCGTATTTGGTATAGCGGGAGACCATATCCTGCACATGCTCGACCAGATGTTCGACGCGCCACTGCGAATGATCGATTTCAGGCACGAGTCTGGAGCAGCACATGCCGCTGATTCCTATTCCCGCATATTGCGCCGGGGAGCTGTAATGCTCTCGACCACACCTGGTCACGCCAACGCACTTCCAGCGCTGGCGAACGCCCTTCACTCAGAAGCACCTCTCATCAACATTTCTGGTTCTGCCGAGTCGCCAAATCTCGGCAGAGGCGCGATGCAAGAGTTCGATCAGGTAGGGGCTGCAGCGCCGATTACAAAGGGCGCGTGGCAGGTACCAAGCCCTGCACGAATCCCGGAATATGTTGCACTTGCTTTCCGAACGGCCCTGAGCGGGCGACAAGGACCGGTACACCTGACGATCCCACATGACTTTCAGTCTGCTGAAGTAGACGATGCGGAAGCAGCTCGGTACGCACCAAATGAGTACGGCACACCGCTTCAGGTGCTTGGCGATCCTGCTCAGGTTGACCGAGCGATTGAGATTTTGAACTCGGCACAGCGGCCAATTATTTTCGCTGGTTCGTCAGCCGGAGCTACGGCTGAGCCTTCTGAAGTCCAACGCCTTGTAGAAACAATGAAGATTCCGTTTGTATCGGAGGACTCTGCACGGGCGCTTATCCCAGACTCACATGACTATTCGATGGGTCTCGGATACCAACCGCTAAACCCGGCTGTCCAACACGTACGAGATGCGGATGTAGTGCTGATGTTGGGTAAGAAGCTTGACTACACGCTCGGATTCGGCGGAACACCCCCATTTGGCGAGAGCACGAAGTTCATCGTTGTTGACCCTTCACCTGCGCAGGTCGCACGGGCCCGGACTGCTGCGGTCGGAATTGTTGGCGATGTGGGGCCGATTGTTACTCAGCTTGCTGATTCAGCGTCGAAGAAATCCTGGAACGAACCGACGGAGTGGATTGCCGCAATTCGATCAACTCACGAACAGTGGCTCAGCGATCTCGAAGCACTTGGCAAAGTCGAAAACCCGATGCATCCGATGCACGTATCAAACACGTTGCAGAAGTTCATCGACGATGACACTCACGTAACTTTCGACGGTGGCGACTACTGTCACTTCCTGCGAGCTTCTATCAGGCGTGATGCACCATACCGATTCCACAACGTCTCGAGCTTTGGAATGATCGGCGTTGCTCTGCCTTATGCCCTTGGGGCACAGGTGGCGCTGCCCGGGAAGAAAGTCGTACTCGCTAACGGTGATGGCTCGATTGGCTTCAACGGCATGGAAATTGACACGATGGTTCGACACAACCTGCCGGTAAAAATGTTCATCGGAAACAACTCGATATGGGGCATCGACTGGCAGATCCAGAAGGGTTTGTACGGACGTCCTGTATGGACCGATCTCCTGCCAACTCGCTACGACGTGATGGCACAAGGACTTGGTGCACACGGTGAGCACGTTACTCGTGCAGAAGACCTTGAAGGTGCGATTGGTCGTGCATTTGCCTACGACGGACCTGCGCTTGTGAATATCGACATCGAGCAGATTATCAGCCCGGTAGCCGAGGCTGCAATCAACCGAAAACTGGGATCTCACGGGTAACTAAAATGCTGCCTGACCAGTACTTCTACAGCGAGAACGATGTCGAGAAGCGAGAGCTACTACCCGGGGTGTTCGCTCGCCTGATCTGGGGCGAGAAAATAATGATGGGCATCATCGACATAGAGCCGAACACCGAGGTACCCAAGCATGATCACCCGCACGAGCAGTGCGGTCGGGTGCTTGAAGGCGCGGCATGGTTCTACGTTGGTGACGATGAACAGTTGCTAGAGGCAGGTGACCATTACGTCATCCCGGGCAATGTTCCGCATCGCGTGCTCGCCACCGAGAACGGCTGTGTCGCCCTGGATATTTGGTCGCCAATTCGCGAGGAATACATTTCCGACGACGTCGGGTTTTTCAAGAAATAAGTACCCATGGAACTAAGACAAATTGAGTCGGAGTAGCGCTCCGACTCTTTTTTTATTTAACTTTGCCGCGACCTTCGTTTCTCCAAACTCGCTCTACCTCGTTATTTCGCATCCATACGATTTCGTCGTGTAGGTTCGTTACACCTTCCTGGTAGGTCGGAATCACAGTGAGTTTGTCACCAACGGAGTAAGTATTTGCGGAACCTGAAGAGTCAATGTGTCCGTGTTCGACAGACATTCCTGAAAACTTCAGTGAAGGATCTTCGATGATGTAGCCGTACGGCATATCAGGGAACAACCTGAAGGTTTTCATACCCGCGTCGATTATTAGCCTGTCATTTGTCGGCACACTGACGATTGTGGTCACGACGCGTAACGGACATCGATCCGGCGAGAGATCGCTGCCGTCACCACGGCCTTTTATTCGGCTGAGCCCTTCGTACACGTACGATCCGCTTCGATGCTCAGTAAATCCGAGGTCTTTCGACTGCTGCTCGTGCCCTGTTCCACCACCACTTATGATATCGAGCGGGAGTCCAGCGTCTTTGAATCGTTGGATGGCTTCGTCAGTAATTGCCTTTGACTCAATGAAACTCGGGTAGGTCATCAGACCGCGCAGTTCCAGTCCAGGTAATTTCGAAACCTGTTTGCCTAGCTCTTCCGCTGCAGCTGGTGATTGAACACCGGTCCGTCCTCCACCGCTGTCGATTTCAACAAGAACGCCGACCGTCACACCGTCCTGTGCTGCCTGCGCGGAAATCCCCTGTGCTATTGCCAGTGAATCGACAGTTACGGTCATTTTTGCCTGACGCGCCAATTCAGAAAGTCGCCTGACCTTGTGTCGCCCCACGATGTTGTAAGTCATCAAGATGTTGTCGAGTCCGGCTCGAACCATGTTTTCGGCATCGCCAAGTTTCTGGCACACGATTCCCTGCGATCCGGCAGCCACCTGCATTTTTGCTATTTCAGGATTCTTGTGGCTCTTAGTGTGACCTCTGAGAGTAATTCCGACAGACTTGCAATGAACAGCCATTGTCTGGATGTTCTTCTCCAGAACGTCGACATCAATAACGACGGATGGGGTGTCTAGCTCGTAGATGTGCAATGGACAGGTTCCTTAGGATTACATATTCGCAGCGGCCGGGTGCGCGGGCGCAGCATAGCAACGGTTAAACAAAAAGGAGCAGGTCGAAACCTGCTCCTGAATTGCGTTTAGAAGTCGATTATTTCTTGGTGTCTGCGAAGATTTCGCCGATCTCTTCGAGGGCGGCCTTAAACTTCACTGCTGCATCCATGTCGACGTGCTGCTTAACCTGCGAGCCGAGCTTGCATGCTTCCCAAACCTTGGTGTGAAGGTCCGGGTGTGCTGCCAGGTGCTCAGGCTTGAAGTAGTCGGTCCAGATAACGAGGATGTCGTCCTTGGCTTTCTTGGCGTGCTCTTCTTTGACTGCAACGTATCGGGCGAAAGAGTTGTGGTCCTGAACGCTGGATGGAGCGCCTAGCCCCTCGATGAGTTCGGTCATTCGAATCACGGTCTGAGCAGCCTGGATGGCATCTCGTGGGTCGTAGATTCCACAAGGAATATCGCAGTGAGCATCGGCTACACCGATTGGGAGAACTCGATCTGCAATTCTTGAAATAGTTCGGAACATTAGTATTCTCCTGAAAGTGCACCTTCTGGTGCGCAGCTCTGGCGGAAAATTCTGGGTGCCACGCCGGGTGCCAGGCCTCCGCTGTAAATTAGCCCGACAAATTTATCACGAACCACCCACGACATTTGATTCAACGATTATTAAACCTGCTGATTGAGCTGTTATCTGTGCAACTTACACGTGTCACGGGACGGAGCATGGAACCGACTATTTCTGAAAAATCGTGGGTTCTCGAGAACAAAGCAGGGCAGCGTAAAAACCACCCGAGACGCTTCGATGTAGTTCGCATTGAAGATCCGGAGCAAGCAGGTCACTGGACCATCAAGCGAGTTGTTGGACTACCCGGAGAGGAAGTCGAGCTGACAAACGGGAACCTCACAGTGAACGGGAATCTCATCTCGGAACCACACGCATCTTGTCCCGATGATGACAAAAGCTATTCCTGGTGGCTCAGGGATGACGAGTACGTAGTTCTCGGTGATAACCGGGCGTATTCGACTGATAGTCGAAAGTTTGGCGTGATTCGTCGATCAGCGATCAGATCGAGAGTGCTGGTTAAGTAACATAGCGCTGGAGTGATCCAGGGCTGTTTCGTATCGCACAACGATGGTTATTTATTCGTCGCTCGTGCCCATGTTGATGGTCCCGAGCTTGTCATGATCTTCATCAGATCCGAAAACCAGTACATAGAACACTGCCGCTGAGATACCACCGATTATGGGTGCGACCCAGTAGAGCCACTGGTCATCCCAGATGCCATGAACGAGAGCTGGACCGAAAGATCGAGCGGGATTCATTGATGCTCCGGTGAGAGTTGCTCCAACCAGGTATCCGACAAAAACTACCAGACCAATCGCCAGAGGTGCCTAGTTCGTGTTTCCTCGCTTGTCGAAAGCGGTCGCAAAAACCGCAAATACAAGCACGAAAGCAAGAATCACTTCGATTACAAGACTATCAGCCGTATCCACTGCGAGTCCGAGAACTCCGAGTTCACCGATTCCCCAAACGAATTGGTCCAGCAAGAGTGAAGCAACGACCGCTCCGGCAACCTGCGCAACGATGAAGGTTAATCCTCGTATCAGGCCGGTGTTGCCGGACACGATCGCAGCAATCGTGATAGCGGGATTAAGGTGAGCACCGGTAATCCGTGCGACGAGCACAATCCCAAGGAAGAATCCAACTCCATGTCCAAGTGAAAGGATCAAGAGTCCGGCTCCATCAATCGGATTTACGAGAGTGATACCAGCTCCGATAGCTGGACCCATAGCTCCAATTCCAACAAACACAAAAATGAATGTGGCTACAAATCAGCAGCGAACCCTCGCAAATTCTTGGAGGAAACTAACTCGCTTGTTCGATGTATTCTCCTTGCGCACCATACGAACGATCAAAATCCCGCGGAGGGCTTGAAACGAATTCGTCGTACGCCAAACCAATGATTCTTACGCAAGTAATTTTCGTGTTGCCCAAGATTTAGTGCGCGTTGAAACACTTGCGAGTTTTAGCCAACTCGGTGCAGTTAAGAATTACATGCTGGGTGTTAACCCTTCGAGATTAACTTTGCGGCTTCGATCGCACTGTAGGTGATTATCAGGTCAGCGCCGGCGCGTTTTATCGAAGTCAAAACTTCGAGCATTGCCCGCTCTCGCTCTAACCAACCTGCGGCTCCGGCGGCGGCAACCATAGAGTACTCACCACTGACGTTGTAAGCGGCAACCGGGATGTCGAACCGCATCGACGTTTCTTTGATGACGTCTAGGTAAGCCAACGCCGGTTTAACCATAATCAGGTCAGCACCCTCATCGAGGTCTGCTTCGACCTCTCGCATTGCTTCACGACCTTGAGTCGGAGCCATTTGGTAGGTACGTCTGTCACCGAATTGGGGCGCTGATTCCGCTGCGATTCGGAACGGACCGTAAAACGCCGAAGCGTACTTCGCTGAGTATCCCATGATCGGCATATCGCCGTATCCCGACTCGTTCAGTCCGAGTCGGATCGCTGATATCTGTCCATCCATCATTGCTGACGGAGCAACCATGTCTGCCCCGGCATTTGCATGAGAAACAGCTGTTTGGGCAAGCAGAGGCAACGTCGCATCGTTATCGACATCGTTGTTCGTGATGATCCCGCAGTGACCGTGATCGGTGTATTCGCAAAGGCAAACGTCAGTGATCACATAAGTGTCTGGCGACGCCTTTTTGATCTCTGAGACTGCTCTTTGAACGGCTTCATCTGGGTCGCTCGACTTTGAACCAGTGGAGTCCTTTTCATCGGGAATACCAAACAGCAGCACTGATTTCACCCCGGCTTCAGCAGCACGCAGCGTTTCCTCGATGGCAATGTCTACCGACATTTGGTCGATACCCGGCATAGGCTCGATCGGAGTTCGAACTCCTGATCCGTTCACGACGAACAGCGGGTAAATGAATTCTGAAGCAGAAAGACGGTTCTCATTCAGCATGTCGCGCAACGTCGGGTTTCGACGGAGTCGGCGTAAGTTTTGAAATTGGTCCTGGGTCATATCGGTTACCTAACCAACATCCGCTTTAATAGCTTCAATGATTCCTGCAATGGACTGCTCAGGAGACATTACATCAATGTTTATGTCGAGCTCTTTTACTGTATCGGCAGTGATTGGCCCGATGATCACAGTTCTACTCGTGTTGATCAAATCAGGGCTACCCCCGAGAAGCTCGACCATGTTTCGTGCTGTGGATGAGCTCGTGAAGGTTGTGTAGTCAACACCTTGTTCGTACGCCGCTCGGATGTGTTCACCGGTATTGGCGGGGGATTGAGTCGAGTAAGCAACGATTTCGTCAACGTTGGCTCCCATGTCGCGCAATCCGTTTGCAAGGGTTTCTCGACCAATGCTTGATCGTGGAAACAGCACGTTCCTGGGCGTGATTTCTCGTTCGTTGAGTAGATCAATCATTGCACTTGCGAGGTACTCGTTCGGAATCGCGTCTGGCTTTATACCAATTTCACCCAGAGCACGAGCTGTTGACGGACCATTTACTCCAAATTTCAAATGCGCCAGGGATCGTGAGTCGATGCCAAGTGCGTCCATCCGTGCTGCAAGACCATGAACGGCGTTGGAACTGGTGAACATCAACCAGTCGTACTTATCAATATTTTTGAGGGCTTCATCGAGAGGTCGAGGGTCTTCAACCGGAACTATCTCTATTGTCGGGAACTCAAGGACTTCAGCACCGAGGTCTTCAAGCTGGGCCACGAGCCTGCTAGCTTGCGAGCGTGCCCTGGTGACGATCACTCGCTTTCCGAAGAGTGGGCGGTTGTCGAACCAAGCGAGCGCTTCTCGCAAGCCCGTCACTTCACCAACGACAAGAGCGACTGGTGCAGAAATACCGGCTTCCACGCCCCGCTCGACAATTTCGCTTATGGGACCAGTCACCGTGTTTTGTCGTGGGGTGGTTCCCCATTGAACAAGTGCTGCCGGGCGGTCGTTTGGTACACCTCGACTGGTAAGCGCTGCAACGATATCGTTCATGCTCTTCCAGCCCATAACGAACACCAGTGTGCCGGTGATCGTTGCAAGGGCATCCCAGTTGATATTTGAATCGGGTTTGTTTGGGTCTTCGCTTCCGGTAACGATGGTTACCGAGGTCGACATGCCACGTTGAGTCACAGGGATCCCAGCGTAAGCAGGGGCAGCGATGGTGGACGAGATTCCGGGAACAACTTCCCATGGGATACCGGCAGCAGCAAGGTCGATCGCTTCTTCACCACCTCGTCCGAAAATGAACGGATCTCCACCTTTTAGTCGGCACACCGTCTTTCCTGCCGAGCCCAGTTCCACGAGAAGTTCATTGATCTCGGTCTGGGTCATGCGGTGATCATCTCGACCTTTTCCCGCGTCATACATTTCCGCGTCGGGTCGTGCTTCGAGCAAAAGCCGAGGAGATGCAAGTCGGTCGTAGACAACAGCGTCCGCACTGCGAAGGCTTTCAAGTCCCTTCACGGTGATGAGTCCGGGATCACCCGGTCCAGCACCAACGAGGTAAACCTTGCCTACTCCAGAGCCAGTAGAAGCCATCTAGTTAACCGACCTTCTCGGCAACCAGCTCCCTGGCGCCTTGTTTTACATATGATTCGCCCAGTTTTTTACCGAGCTCAATGGCATCGCTGGCGTTTCCTGAGATGCGTTCACGTATCGCTTTGGAACCGCCATGGGTAGATGCAAAGCCGGAGATTTCAATCCGTCCGTCGGTGATTCTTGCGTGCGCGGAGACAGGTGCGGAACATCCCCCGCCAACGACATCGAGAAACGCCCGTTCTGCGCTGACCGCAGCGTGAGTTTCAGCATCATCGAGTTTGTTCGCGATTTCAAAGGTTGCGTCATCATCGGCGCGAACTTCAATTGTAAGCGCTCCCTGACCAACGGCCGCGACGAATTCCATGCACGGCAAATGGGCAGATATTTTTTCTGATATGCCCAGGCGGTTGAGACCGGCGGTCGCGAGGATTACGGCGTCAGGTCCACCGTCTTCATCAAGCTTTGCAAGCCTGGTTGGAACATTACCTCGGAGTGATTCCACTTCGAGATCCGGTCGTATTGACTTGATCAATGCTTTTCTGCGTGCACTTCCTGTAGCCACGCGTGAGCCGGCAGGTAAATCTTCCAGGGAATCACCCGAGCGGCTAATGATCGCATCCCGAGGATCCTCTCGTGGCGGTACCGCAGCGAGCTTGAACTCCGACGGGAGAGTCGACGGCATGTCCTTCAAACTGTGGACAGCAAGATCGACCCTACCGTCGAGAAGTGCGGCTTCGAGTTCACGAACGAACACGCCGACGCCGAGGGTTTCGATGTTCTGGCGCTGGTCTTTGTCACCGGTCGTTTTGACCACGACCACTTCAAATTCGACGCCCGGATTAAGCTCGCTTAAAGCGTCAACGACGTGCCCCGTTTGCGCCAGGGCAAGGTCGCTCCCACGTGTGCCTACTCGGATTTTTGGTTTCACTCTATTCAATCAGCTTCGATAGGACGCCTGATTTAGTGCTCGGGCAGAGGCGTTTCGATTCTCTGGCATGAACCATGAGGCGCACAAGATTCACACGCGATGCTCCGGATGCCGTTCACCAATTTGTCCTGTGCGACTCCGGCGGCACCTGATTCCGCTGCTTCCAGCCATTCCGCAGTCATAAAATCCTGCCACTTCTCTGGACAGCACACTATTCCTTCGGCACGTATTTTTATTCTCGCGTCTCTTAAAATCGGACCCACATTAGCCCAGCGCAAACAATTACAGCTATCAGCAGACATTTCTTCTCTGAGCCTTCGAGCGAGCGCGGGGCTAGTGCCCGCAGTAGACACAGAAACGGTTACGTCATTTCTATGAATGAGGGATGGCGCAATCCAATTACAAAGTGGAGTAACGTCCATCACATTGAGCAGGATGTTTCGCTCAGCGGCTTCCTTTGAAATTGCTTCGTTTGTCTCCATCGACGAGGTGTCGGCAACGATTACAACCCAACCACCGGCGAGGTCGCCTGGCTGGTATTTACGGTCAACCCACTCAATCTCTCCCTTGTCAGCGAGTTCACGCAAGGCAGGGGAGATTTCATCGTCCGGGCTAAAGAGCTTTACATTCGAACCGCATTCTAGAAGATACTTGACTTTGCGCTCACCTTCATGAGCGTCTCCTCCGAATACGATTCCGAGGCGGTCCTGAACATCGAGGTAAATACCGTAATATCGCGGCAACGTGATCTCCGATCTGTTTGGGTGCGTGATGTTGGCTAATTTATTTAGACGATTGGTTGAAGTTCATCGACGATGAATTCATCTTCGACGAAGTACCGGACGCGTGTTTTCTTGTATTCACGCAAGCTGTATACAAGTTGACGGTCTGAAAGTCCGGTGGATTCAGCGATTTCATCTGCGAACTGCTCGCACTCTTCTTTCGAGGTTCCGTGAACCATCGTGAAGTGGGAGTACGGCCAGTCCTCATACGTAGGTCGCTGGTAGCAGTGGGTTACTGCAGGATGGCGAGCCATGATGTCGCCAACTTCTTCCTCCTTGCCCTCTGGAACCTTCCAGACAATCATTGCGTTTGAGGAGAAGCCTGCACGTCGGTGGTGCAATACAGCCGAGTACCGACGCATGATCTTGCTCTCGGTGAGTTTCTCGGCTTTATCGAACATCTCTTGCACGGTCATGCCGAGCTCGGATGCCATCGCGTCGAACGGACGGGATACCGGTTCGAGGTCTTCCTGCATGACTTTGATGTAGTCAATTAGATCCTGTGTGACTTCAGGTGACGTGGTGCTGGTAGTCCCCTGGTCTTCAGGTCGGTAACCCTCAGTGGCACTCGATTTACCTTTGACCATGTCGAAGTTCACGCCAATTTTGAAGAATCGAATTGTCGGGAGTAGGCGGGTTGATTCAGCGCCTGTGAGTTTGCCGAGTTTGGTTACTTCGTCATCTAATGAACGGTCTGGCGGGACTGCAATCGTGAACCAGAGATTGAAATAACCATCTCGCTCGTAGTTGTGAGAAATTCCAGGGTGACGATTCAGGAATCGTGCTGCGTCATCAAGCCGTTCGTCCGGGAAGCGCATGGCAACCAGCATCGACTGGTACTTGAGCTTCCTGGTGTCAAATATTGCCCCGATCTGTCGTACCACGTTCTTTCTGCGAAGTACGGCAAGGCGGTCGAGAACATCCTGTTCTGTCATGCCAAGTTGTTCGGCAATGGCTTTGTATGGTTCAGGCACAAGCGGAAACTCGGCCTGAATAATGTTCATGATCTCGCGATCAATCTGATCAAATTCATCTATCGGCATGAATACGCTGTAGTTGGAACGGCGAACTGTATGGGTGGTCAGCCCCCGAACTTAAATCTCCTCTATCGAATTGTATCGAACAATCAGATGGATTCCGCACTGTTCCAATCTCAAATTTTTGTGAGGATATTTGGCATCAGTCATGGGAGGTGACTCACAGGGGAATCAGTGATCTACCCAGGACTTAATGGCTTCCCTGGATGAATATCTAGGACTCCATCCGCGTTCGGATTCTGCCTTCTCGTTAGAGGCGAGCCAGGGGTACTGAATCATACTGATGCCAGAGGGGTTTGACTTTGATTGAAGGCGCAATTTCCAGGTGGTAAGGATCAAGAGCTTTAGAAATAGCGGTGGCACCAGCAATGTGGGGAGTGAGTATCACGTTCGAGAGTCCCAGTAACGGCGACTTCGGCTCAAGCGGATGAGTCGGGTGGACATCAACTGCAGCTCCAGATATTTGTCTCTGCTTCACCGCAGCAGCAAGTGCGCGATGATCGACCGCATCAGGTGTCGACGTGTTAGTCAAAAATGCGGAGCTTTTCATTTTCGACAAAAATTCAGCATCGAACAGGGGATCGTCCGGTGCCCGGGTTCCTATGTGGATTGAGACGAAATCTGCTGATTCAAGCAAAAAATCTAGTTCGGATCAGATTGCCTCGTTTCGTTCGGTCTCTTATGGCAGCACATTCGGGTCGTAGGTGAGTACGTTCATCCCGATCGCGTTGGCAATGGAGGCAACGGAGCGACCTATGTCTCCGAATCCTACGATCCCAAGAACTTTGTTGCTAATTTCGGTTGACCGAAGATTGTTGTACGCACTGAGGGGAGAGGCCCACTCGCCTGATTGAACGTAGGAATTACTCTCAGCGATTCGTTTGCCTAGAGCATAGACAAGGCCGATTGTTTCTTCAGCAACCGCGTGGGTATTTCGTCCCGGTGTGTTTACGACACGGATACCGTGAGCAGTTGCCGCTTCAAGATCGATGTCGCTTGTGGTTCCTCGACACACTCCCACAAGAGCTAGCCTCGGTGCGAGGTCCAATGTTTCTTTCAAAACGAAGTCGCCTTCGACGACAAGCGCCTGAAAATTCTCGTCGTTCAGACGATTCCCAAGATCGATTGGGTCTTGCAAAACGCCGTCTGGTAGCCAGCTCTCGTGAGTTATCTCGTAACTTTGACTTAGTTGCTCAAGAGCTTGCGTGGTGAATGGGGCGATGATGAGGACTTTCATTGGGGTGAACTCGCCAAATCTTCGTCGATGTATTTCGCCGCGAGATTACCACTCCTAACCGCTGATTCCATCGTTGATGGCCAACCGGTGTCGGTCCAGTCACCAGCAAGATAAAGACCGGGTAGGGGAGTTCTTTGACTGAGTCGGTTCGCTGTGATTCCGGGAGTGACCCTAAAAGTCGCCTCTGCCATTTTTACGACCGCAAAGTTTTCGATTGTTGCGGTCCTGGCTTTTGGGAACACGTTCCGCATTTCTTGTTCGAATATTTCCCTGATTTCCGACTTAGAACGGTGCCGCCATTGCCACGCACCGCTCAACGATATGACAACGTGACGACTTGAATCAGTCGAATTTTTTATGGCGCTGTCGTCGAATACCCACTGGAGAGGACTATTGAGCACTGCGACGAGTTTTTCATCCATCACCGTTCGGTCGTACCAAATGTGAACAGCGACTATTGGTGCTGTGTCAATTTGTGCTGCTGGAGTAAAGAAATCTTCTTCATCCGAATCGCTCGTTGGGAGTAAATCGGCCAATGCATCAGCGGGAACTGCCGCTACTGTTGCATCTGCTCTCACTACGTTACCGTTAGCGAGAACAACTCCTGAAATTTTTCCGTTCTCAATGAGCAAATCTGTGACATCTGAGTCCAGAAGAAACTGGGCTTTTTTACTTTCAAGAAACGTTCGAGCTTTATTTCCAACCAGCTCAGACAGTGGGTCAAGTGGGAGTCCTAACGCTGGATTTTCGGTTGATCCTAGGAGAGCAACTTTGAATAACTCGATTCCGATTTCTGCACTTACAGCCCCTATGTCGTCATTGAGTGCTGGCAAAACGATCAGGTTCCAAAAGTTTTCAATGGTTCGATCGTTTTGCCCATGATTCCTCAACCAGTCTGTGAATGTGATCTGGTCGAATTCGTCTGATCGTTGAGTGTTCGTCCTCCGAATGCTGAATAGACCTCGCAGAACCCGCAATCTGTCTGAAAAATCGAGGTGCTTGTAAGTAATCAGACCTGCAACATTTCCAAGGACACCTGGAAACCATCGTGACTGGAGCCAACTTTTGCGATTGTTGAGAATTACCGGAAATTTAAGGTTCAGCTCGAACTGGATGGATTCTGACGCTTCGATGGATTCCATGTACTCAACGAACTCGGTGCATGCTCCGACGATGACATGTTGACCGTTGTCGATCTCCAAGCCGGTTTCACGGTCTGTAAATGAGTAGGCGCGTCCACCAAGGAATGGCCGTTTTTCGATTACTGAAACCCGGTAGCCGAGTTGAGTTAGCCGAACCGCTGCTGCAAGACCCGCGATCCCGCCACCAATGACAGCGACCTTCTTTACCTGCATCAGGAAGTGACCCTTAGCACCTGGTTTCTTACCCAAATACTTGCCAGCAGGCGGATCTTTTCAAGTTTCGAGAGACTCGGGCGCTTACCAAGCACGTCGAAATCAGATTTCTCTATCTGATCCAACAATCCCTTGTACACACGCATCATCGCGCTGGGGCATAAGGCGGATCGTCGGTCGAGGTACTGAATCACACGAGAACCTGAGAGCAGATATTTCCTGGCTCGTTCGACCTGGAATTTCATCAGCTGTTTAAATTCAGGTGTTGGACTTTCGAGCGCAAGGGCTTCTGTCGATACATTGAATCGAATCAAATCCTCGCGAGGGATGTAAACACGACCGCGTTCGTAATCTTCCCTGACATCCCTGAGGATATTCGTCAGTTGAAGAGCAACGCCCAAATCCAGTGCATATTCGACAGCCGTGTCATCTGAGTAACCGAACACCTCGATCAACGCCAGACCGGTGGCACTTGCAACTCGGTGGCAATAGACCAGTAGATCATCAAACGTGTCGTACTGAGCGCCACGCAAATCCATCTCACAGCCGTCCACTACATCTAGTAAATGCTGCTTTTTGATCGGGTACTTTTGGACGGCATCGCTTAGCGCGATCCACATTTCTCCTTCGGCGTCGCCAGCGTATGCACGTTCCAGTTTTGATCTCAGATTCGCGAGGTCTAGCTCGGCGGTTTGCGCGTGTTCCTCGTCGTCGACGATGTCATCGGCGAGGCGGCAAAACGCGTAACCCGCGTAAACGGCATTTCGTTTCTCTTCCGGCAACGTTTTGAACGCGTAATAGAAGTTCGTCGATGCCTGTTTTGTCTTCCGAGCGACCAGCTCATACGCTGCCGAGACTTCCTGCTGACTGCGAGTTTGGTTCGGCATTTCAGGAGATGCGCTTTGATTTCGACTTGAACTCAGAAACAGGGACAAGATCTCGACCGAGCTTCGAGCGGATCAAAGTGCTCATGAGAATTTGGATTTTAGCGAACTTCGACACTGTCGGGCGTTTGGAAAGAACGTCGAAATCGCGTTTTTCAATTTCTCTCAGAATTCGCAAACCACCACGTACAAACAACGAGAATGTGGTTTTGAGCGAGTCATCTAACTCGTCGACCAGCGCGTAACCTTCCTGGAACATTTGGCGCGTTCGCTGCACCTGGAAGTGAAGAAGCTTTCTGAAAGATTCACTCGCAACCGGACTCGCAAGTTGGGCCTCGGCTACACCAAATTGATTCAGTTCGTCCTGCGGCACATAAATGCGACCGATTACGTAATCTCGACTAACGTCCTGCCAAAAATTTGCGAGCTGCAGCGCGGTACAGGTCTTATCCGACAGTTCTTGTACTGAGGGTTCTCGGTAGCCCGAAAGATAGAGAAGAATGCGTCCGACTGGATTGGCTGAATACACACAATAATCAAATACGCCGTCGATGTTTTCGTAAGACTGTGCTTCCTGATCCTTCCGGTTGGCTTCTATCAGGTTTACGAACGGGCCCTTAGGAATATCGAACTCGCGAATCGTTGCCTGAAGAGCTGAAAAATAAATATGAGATGGCTCACCGTCGTAACACAGGTTGAGCTGCTCTTCCCAGAGATCCAGCATCGCGAGCCGGTTACCAGGGAACTCATCTCCGAGATCATCAACGCCTCGAGAAAACGCATATACGGAGTAGTAGTGCTTCCGAAGTTCTTTCCGGACCAGGCGCGTTACGACCGAAAAATTCTCGTAGTGCGACTCAGCGAGTTTCTGGCACTCGTCGAACGCTACGTCAACAAATTCGGGAGAATCCGACAGCACTCGTACTATCGGTTGGGGCAACTCTGCAGCCGGTTTGTCAGGCTGGGTCATTCTTCACCCCGTGAAGTGATAATCGAACTGTTTAGAGGCCCATTACCTGAACGGCGACTTGCCGCGGTTTCGGTTCATCCAGTTCAACCAGGAACACGCGCTGGAACTCTCCAAGTAGAGGATTGCCATCAATTACCGGGACAATCTCCGAAGTTCCGAGAATCATGTGCTGGCAATGAGCATGTCCGTTAGGACACTCGTTCGGCCGCATGCTCACAGTTCGCAGCTCGAAATCATTGTGTCCATAGTAGGCGTCTTTCGGGGCGGACCGTTCCAGGAAGTGTTCCATGTCCTTTAGCAGCAACGGTTCGTTCTCGTTGATCATTACTGAGAACGTTGTGTGTGTGCTGTATATGGAAACTTGACCGTTTTTTACGCCAGATTCGGCGACGAGATCGCGCACGGTATCGGTGAAATCAATCAGTTCGGGGGCGTCGGTAGATTCAACTTGAACGATCTTGCTGAAGACCTTGTACTCGGCGCCTGTCGAAAGTCCCCCCGGAGAGGTTCCGTTCAACACGCTGATCCGACCAGCTTCAACCGCGGTCATCGCAGGTGTCCTGTCCGAATGCAAGCTATTTCCCCCGGGGAGCCCCGTAACTGCCGCTGAAACGTTCAGAAGCAGACTTATCAGTGCCGCAAATCATGCCCGAACAGGCACTGAAATATTTTAAATCTAATTCATTTTACTCGAACACCAACGAACTGGTGTCGAAAACGCGTGTGACCGAGCGTCATTTATTCAGTATTCGAAATCAATGGCAGCTCGTTTTGTTACAACGTGAAAATTATAGCGTTTATTCCCGCAAGTAAATCATCTCATCTGGTAACGATTTGGTGATTATTTCGTTGACATTTAGCTTGTGATTCACGCGGCCGGTACTTGGTCGCTCCGGTTCATCGCTTTGATGAATTCGTCGAAAAATACCTTAAGAGACGAACTTGCCTGTGCCGACGCTCGGTTCAACTTGATCAGTTCCGGGAGATCAGCTGGATTCTTGATTAGGTGGCGAGCGTAAGCGGAAATTCCTCGTTCTCTCGGACCCCCACCTTCTCGGTCGACAATTTTTGGTGCCAGTTGGTCAAACCTGTCGAGTACGCAGCTTATCGCTACCCACGGGACACCCGCCTTCGTTGCTGCTGAAACAACTCCGTGTGACGACGTGTTCACCGCCGCCGCGTCAATTGTCTTTCCTATCCAGGACTTGGTTCCGCCGGTCGTCGTTAACTTCGTAACCGTAACGATTCTTCCGTGGTGATGGTCGAGTCCACCTGTTTCAACTGCTGTTCTGGCCGATAGAAGCAATCCTCGGTCAGGGCTGTGTGGTTCCACGACGTTTTCCTTAGTCCATTCAAACGGAGTTCCAGGCAGCAGCACAACCTGGTCGGCGATCACAATGTCACCGGCTTCCTGGTTTTCTATGGTTGCGCTACAGAACCCGAACGAAACTATTGCCTCGGGGCTGAATTCATCAATTGCCCATTCGGTTGCCTTTCGTGCGCGGTCAATGCCCGATCCAGCAAGAACAATAGCCGGGTGTTCGGTTTCCTCTGGTCTGTAGACAACAACATCTTCAAACGCTCCGAACGAGGTGTGATCTCCCGCTCGGGTTATCTGGGTAACTTCGCGTTGTAGTGAGCCAACCGCAACAATCATGACTGGCGTACCAATAGGAATTCGCCTAGCTCGAGGAATTCGTTTGCGGAGTGAGGTGGCATGTCAGCAGAGTCGATGAGGCGCTGGCATTCCTGCCAGCGTTGCTCGGCGATCGATTGGCAGTAGTCCTGGGTGCCCAACTCATCCATGATATTGAGCACGTCTTCAACTTGTTCCTCGCTCAGTTCGCCATCGACCCCGAATATTTCGGATATTCGCTCAGCCGAAGATCCGGTCGCACTATTAATAGCGTGTAGGGCCGGTAATGCTTTCTTTTTCCTCTTAATGTCGGCGCCGACCGGTTTTCCAGTTTCCTGACCTCCCCAAACACCCAGAACATCATCCCGTATCTGGAAAATCCGCCCTAGTTCGTAGCCAATTTTTTTGAGCTCGATTGCCTCTTGTTCGGTGGTGTCCGAGCCTCCAGCAACAAGTGCTCCGAGGTAGACAGATGCTTCGATCAAGGCACCGGTTTTACGCTCGATCATGTCGAGATAGTCGTCGACCGAAACCGCACCTAGGTTTTCGAAAGAAATATCGAGGTATTGGCCTTCCATCATTTTCAGGTAATGACTTGTAAGTGCTGATTCTGCGAGCAAGGCGATGCGGTCCGAAACACCTTGCTGTCGCAGTTTACTAGCGGCGAAATCGGCAACTTTCAACATTGCGTTGCCTGACACGATTGCTGCTGGTTCACCCCAGACAGCCCAAACGGTGAGTCGGTGATGGCGAACTCGGTCCATGTCTTCGAGATCGTCGTGAATAAGCGAAAAGTTGTGAACGTATTCCAGGGCAGTGGCGATCGGAGTCGCTTTGTCCAGATCACCGTTGACGGCGTCCGCCGCCAGTAAAGCGAGGGTCGGTCGCATGCGTTTGCCCGCAGGTGCGTCGACAGGTGTTCCGTCTGTTTCTTCCCAGCCCATGTAGTAACGGTGAATTGCGTATATCTGTGGGTCTAAGCCGGCGATCTCATCTCTGAGAGCCGTGTCAATACGATCTTGGTAGCGCGAGAAGAATCTCGGTAGGGATGGGGCTGGACTTTTGGTTTCTGCGCTCAAGCGGTTTGACTCATCGGGGCTGTAAATTGCTACGCACCAAGATTATCGCTCAGGTCCTGAGGCGTCAGTCCGAAATGTCATTTTCTTACAACTAAAAAGCCCCGAGTCAGGAAAATGCCTCGGGGCGTTGAATGCGAGTCAAGCCGTTTATGCCGCTGTAATTTCGAGCTTTCGTGCTTTCTTTGACTCGAGTTTCGGAAGCCGGATTTCGAGCACGCCGTCCTTGAATTTAGACTCGGCATTCTCGTAGTCGACTGTCTCAGGCAGACGAAGTGCGCGGTAGGAAGAACCGGTTCGTCGCTCTCTTAGCAAGTAAACGTCCGACTGAGTCTTGGACTCATCCTTAGTTTCGGCTTTGATAGTCAGCACGTTGTCGTCAACTGCTATATCAATGTCGTCCCTGGTGGTACCGGGGATAGAGGCTGTGACAACGAGAGTGTCGCCATCTTGCTGGACATCCAACGGAATGCTCCATGCCTCAGGCTCGGACTGTCTCGCGACTTTATTTCCGAAGAATCGTGCGAACAGGTCGTCGAAATCTCGGTAAGCGCCAAAAGGCTGCCATCGTTCAATTGCCATTTCATTACTCCGTATTTGAATCGCCACGTTTTCAGTTATTGATCTACAAGGCTGTGGCGCTGAAGCTAACAAATATAGTATAGAAACCTTATAAGTAATTTATCAAATAACAATAAAATATAAATAGCAGATGTGTTATACTTCGTCTTTAGTAATCTCAATGTTTTGACGCTTAACGGCTTCCTTATTCGTTTCGACCAATCCCACCTAAATGGCAGATAACTACTACGACATACTCGGCGTCCCGAGAAATTCCACGGACAAGGACATAAAGTCCGCGTACCGCAGACTCGCACGCAAGCTTCATCCAGACGTGAATCCAGGCGACGAAAAAGCGCAGGCTGAGTTCAAGAAAGTAAATGAGGCATACGAAGTCCTGGGGGATGAAAAACGCCGAAAGGACTACGACCAGTTCGGCGATAACTGGAAGCACGCCGATCAGATGCGAAACATGGGAGCCGGACGTGGTGGAAACGGCGGATTCGGCTTCGACCTCGGCGATCTATTCGGTGGCGGAGGTGGATTTGCTGACATGTTTGGCGGCACGGGCCGACAACCACGTGGAGCGATGCGTCACGAGGGCTCAGTGCAAGTCTCGCTCGATGAGGTATACCACGGCACTTCGCGGCGAATAACCATTGGTGGGGGAATGGGAGCCTCGAAAACGATCGAAGTCCAAATTCCAGCCGGCGTGCCTGATGGGCGCAAAATTCGTGTTCGGCCAGACGCAAACAGCGAGGTCACGATCACAGTAAGCGTTAGGGATCACAGCAAGTTCACCCGGCAAGGGAGCAATTTGCGAACTGAAGTAGTTGTTCCATTGTTCGACGCTATTCTTGGCGGTGAAGTTGAAGTCCCGACCATGACAGGCCGGATAGCTCTTCAGATTCCTTCAGGAACTCAAAACGGGAGGTCTTTCAAGATCAAAGGCAAAGGTTTGCCCGTTATGAATTCGGGAGAGTTTGGAGATTTGTTCGCCACGATCAAAGTGAAGCTTCCTGAGTCTCTCTCGGAGGAGGAAAAATCCCACTTTGAAACCCTCAAGAATTTGAGCCAGGTGAGTCAGGTAACAGGGTACGAATAGTCATGTCGATGGGACACAACGACCCTGTCTTTGCAATCGGAGTGGTCGCCCAAATGTGTGGGGTACACCAGCAAACCCTTCGCAACTACGAGCGCTGGGAGCTTGTAATTCCTCAGCGTTCGCGAGGCGGCACAAGGCTTTATTCAAACCGAGATGTCGAATTGATTCAGCGAATCCTCCGGTGGAAAGAAGAATTTGGTCTGAACCTCGCGGGCATCGAAGTAATGTCGAAGCTTTTGAATCGAATTGATCAGCTGGAGAGCCGGGTGGAGGACCTTACGGTCGAACTGGTCCGACTGAAAGAAGGAAATAACCGACTACCTGGATAGGAACGTTTGCTCTTGTCTACTTTGGTTTAACGGAGAAAACAGTTGGTATTACGACAGGACGATTTCACAGAGCAGGCCCAGGCCGCACTAAGCGCATCACAACAACTTGTTGTGCAGATGCGACACAGCCAGTGGGATGCTGAACACCTGCTTGCCGGGCTACTACAAGTCGAAAACTCTTTGTCCGCAAAAATACTGCAGGCGATGGGCATTGATCCTCGGGACCTTGAGCAAGAGTTAATGGCGAAACTCGAGGAATCGCCGAAAGTTGGTGGATCTGGTCAAAGCCAGATTTACCCGACCCCTCGTGTCCAATCAGCCATTGAAGTAGCGAAACAAGAAGCCGACCGACTCAAAGATGAATTAATTGGTGCGGATCATTTACTGGTTGCGCTAACGAAGGAAACAACTGGTGAGATTGCCGAGTTGTTCAACACTCGAAGTATTTCCGAAGAGCGGCTGTATCAGGCGCTTCTGGAAGTCAGAGGTTCTGCAAGGGTTACCGATCCACGGGCAGAAAGTAAGTACCAGGCTTTATCGAAGTACAGTGTCGATCTGACCGATCTAGCTCGTGAGGGACAACTCGATCCTGTTATTGGCCGCGATCTCGAAATCCGTCGGGTGATGCAAACGCTCACTCGCCGAACCAAGAACAATCCTGTTCTGATTGGAGATGCCGGTGTCGGAAAAACCGCGATCGCCGAGGGACTTGCTCAGAGAATAGTTTCGGGCGATGTGCCAGAGAGTTTGCAAGGTCGCCGTGTCATTGCACTGGAAATGGGATCGCTGGTTGCTGGCGCGAAATTCCGGGGTGAATTTGAAGAGCGCTTAAAGGCAGTCATGGACGAAATCCGTCAAGCTGCTGGCGAAATCGTGCTGTTTATTGACGAGATCCACACAGTTGTTGGTGCTGGCGCGGGGGAAGGCTCCCTCGATGCATCCAACATGATGAAACCAGCACTTGCACGTGGAGAACTGCAAACGATCGGCGCAACAACTCCGAATGAGTACCGTCGATACATCGAATCTGACCCAGCGCTTGAGCGTCGATTCTCACCTGTTTGGGTAGATGAGCCAGACACTGAGACTGCTATCGAAATGCTCGAAACCTTACGTCCGAGATATGAACAGCACCATGGATTCACCATTGAGCAATCCGCGTTGGATGCTGCTGTGCAACTTTCTGCACGCTACATATCCGACCGATTGCTTCCCGACAAAGCTGTGGATCTCATTGATGAGGCTGCTGCTAAAAACCGAATCGAAAACGAGTCTATGCCTTCGTATTTGAAGGATATGCAGCAATCGTTGCAGCGACTCGACGACGAAGAAGAGTCGGCTTCCGTGCGGAGCGATTATGAAAGTGCTGCAAACGCTAAAGCCGAAAAGCTTCGTCTCAACGAGAAGTATCAGGATGCACTGGGCGAGTGGCGCAAAACCCACGAGGTTCGTGAGACGGTAACTGACGAGGATATTGCCTCGTTGATTGCCGAGCGTACCGGTATTCCGGTTGCACGACTTGTCGAAGGAGAGGGTGAACGCCTACTCAACCTCGAAGAGCGATTGCATTCTCGTGTCATCGGACAAGATCAGGCAGTGGAAGCCCTGGCGGACGCTGTTCGTCGTGCGAGAGCCGGCCTGAAGGATCCGAAACGTCCGATTGGTAGTTTCATATTTCTTGGTCCGACCGGCGTTGGAAAAACTGAACTGGCGCGGGCGCTCGCAGAATTCATGTTTGATGACGAAGACAACATGATCCGAGTCGACATGTCTGAATTCCAGGAACGTCACACCGTTTCAAAATTGATTGGCGCACCTCCCGGATACGTAGGATACGACGAAGCAGGTCATCTAACCGAAGCCGTCCGTCGTCGACCATTTTCAGTTGTCCTGTTCGATGAAATAGAGAAGGCCCACCCCGACGTGTTCAACACGCTACTGCAAGTTTTGGATGATGGACGCTTGACCGATAGTCATGGTCGAACCGTCGATTTCCGAAACACGATCATCATCATGACGAGCAACCTTGGGTCATCGGATGTGAAGCGTGAAGCGTTTGGATTCAACAAGCAGAGTCGTGAAGAGACCGAGAGTGCGCAATTGCGTTCGAGCGTCGAAGAGGCTCTAAAGCAGCAGTTCCGGCCTGAATTCCTGAACCGATTGGATGAGTTCATTGTCTTCGACTCGCTTACCCAGGAAGACATCGAACAGATTGTCGACAAATTCGTCGGTGAAGTTTCGGAACGTGTTCAAGATCTGAAAGTTACGATTGAACTGACAGAAGAAGCGAAAACATGGCTTGCGAAGACTGGATTCGATCGCATGTATGGTGCACGACCGTTGAAGCGAGCAATTCAGAGACAGGTTGAAAGTCCGCTTTCCAAGCGGTTGCTCGCTGGTGAATTCACTGAGGGCTCGACGATTCTTATTGATCTTGGTGAAAACGAACTGACCTTCTTAACTAAAGGTGAGGTTGAATCAAAGAAAGCCAAGCCAACTTCGTCGGAAAAGGCTTAGGCATCTGTCTAGATCAAAGACCACTGGAGTAAAAACAGACCGTTCGCTTTACCGAAAGTGAACGGTCTGTTCGCGTATGGCGCGTATTGTTGCCGTACTATGCATCCGTGACTAATGATGCGCAGCAAAATCAATCGCACGACACGCGGAGCGCGATAGGCGATTTCGTCGCCCGGCATCGCCGCACGTACCAGATCATCATCTGGAGTGTGGTCGCGTTCTCGGTTGTTGGTGGAACCATTGCATGGGCGACAGGTTGGCTTGATGTAAGAGAGGCCGGTTACACGGGTGCATTCATTGTCAATCTCGTTGGCTCTGCCGCTGTTGTTGTCCCGGTGCCTGGACTGTTCGCCGTATGTGCGGCAGCCACGCCAGAATTCGGTCTGAATTTTCTCTTGTTGGCGTTAGCAGGAGCTGCGGGATCGACAATCGGTGAATTGAGCGGTTATCTCGCTGGCTACGGAAGCCAGGGTGTCGCACAGCGGTCCAAGTACTACCAGCGAATTCACGACTATGTTGTGAAGCGCGGCGGATTTGCACTCTTCGTTTTCGCTGCAATTCCAAATCCGCTGTTCGATATTGGCGGTATTGCGGCGGGTTCTCTCGGTTACCCTGTGAGTCGTTTCTTGCTTTGGGTCGGAATCGGTAAGTTCGTAAAATTTCTTGTGTTTGCGTACGCGTGCCGAGAATCGATCTCATGGATAGTCGACCTCATTTAGTAACCATTGACTGATCAGTCAGAAGTACAGGACCAATCGTCGGATTCGAGTGCTGCTGAAATTGAGCACGCGGAGTTTCGCGGATTCCAGAAATGGCTAGTCGAGAACAAAGACCTGGTCATTCGACTAGGACTACTTGCCTTCGTTATCGGGTTCGCACTGATTGGATCCATCCTTTGGCGTACAGGGAATCTGAATACCCAGAATGTTGGATACGGTGGAGTTTGGATTGTTAGCTTCATCGCTGCCGGATCGATAATTCTTCCCGTTCCGGGACCGGCAGCTGTGTGCGTCGCTGCTGCACCTGCACTTGGGCTAAACCCGCTTCTTATCGGCGTGATCTCAGCAACCGCCGAAGCCCTAGGAGAAATGACCGGCTACATGGCGGGACTCTCTGGTCGTTCTTTACTTGAACGGCACAAATACTACCCAAAGGTTCGCGCTGCTCTTGTAAAGCGAGGTGGTCTGATTTTGTTTTTTGGCTCGGTCGTGCCAAACCCACTGTTCGACATCATTGGTATTGCGGCTGGAAGCATTGGGTACCCGATAAAGAAATTCCTTGGAGTAGTTGTCGTAGCGAAGGCGATTAAATCGACGGCAATTGCGTACGCCTGCTTCTGGGGGATCGATTCAATCCAAAGTTGGGTGGGATGAGCGAAAAAGCACCAAACCTGGGAGCCGTGATCGTAGCCGGTGGCAACAGTTCACGAATGCAAGGAGTCGACAAGCAGATTTCCAATCTTGCCGGTGTACCTGTAGCGCTTCATTCGGTGTCTGTATTCAATTCAATGCCCGAGGTAGGCTGGATTGTTTTTGTCACATCCGGACGGAACCTAGAATTCTTTCGGAATGAGATTTCTGCGGGTGATTTCAACAAAGTAGTCGCCGTTGTTGAAAGTGGAGAGCGTCGGCAGGACTCGGTTAAAAACGGACTGGACGCAATCTCCGATTACGGTGGCGATGCTCTGGAGTTCGTGGCGATTCACGATGGTGCCAGACCATTTATTGACGTCGAATTGGTTCAACGTGGCGTTAGGGCAGCAGAGAAAGTCGGTGCTGGTATTGCTGCAGTGCCGGTGAAAGACACGATAAAAACCGCACCTCACAGGGTTGTCACCTCTACACCTGACCGATCAGAACTGTGGTCGGTACAAACCCCGCAAGTTTTCAGACGTGATGTGATCAAAGCTGCCCACGACATCGTTACCGATGACGTTACTGATGATGCCTCAATGGTCGAATCGATTGGTGGTCTCGTCGCGGTATTCGACGGCTCAAACGACAACATCAAGATAACCACACCTGAAGATCTTCAGCTTGCGAACTTGATATTCCAACGACGATCAGGCGTCACATCATCGGGGAGTTCCGACACCAGTGGTGCGCGGTTTGGAGTTGGGTTTGACGGTCACAAGCTCGTTCCAGGGGGACCACTGCAATTGGGCGGAACTGAAATTGAGTTTGATCACCATCTGGATGGTCACTCTGATGGTGACGTGCTGCTCCACGCTATTGCTAGCTCGATTCTGGGAGCCGCTGGTCTAGGTGATCTTGGAGGTAACTTTCCGTCTTCCGATCCCCGGTACAAAGACATTCCGTCTCAAACCTTTATTGCCGAGTCCACACGTTTAGCGAAGGAAGCAGGATGGATGGTGGTGCACGTCGATGCTACGATCATTGCCCAGCGCCCACGACTGGCTTCGCATACAGACGAAATGTCGGTTGCGATTTCACAGATCGATGGACTCCAAAACTCAGAACTAAACATCAAGGTCACTTCGACCGACCATGTCGGTGCCATAGGTGCCGGTGATGGAATCGCTGCTCAGGCAGTAGCGACCTTGAACCGAATCTAAACAAACTCACTACGAATAAATGATTCAGCTCTACAGCACCCTGTCTCGTAAGAAAGAAGAGTTCACACCGGCAGGTGATGAAGTGAAGATGTATGTCTGCGGTGTAACCGTTTACGACGATTCACACCTCGGGCACGCACTCAGCAGCATTATTTTTGATGTGCTCTCGCGTTATCTCGAGTACCGCGGGCACAGGGTCAGAAAAGTACAGAACTTCACCGACGTTGATGACAAGATCATCAATCGGGCGAATCGTGATGGCGAACCGTGGGAAGACATCACAGAGCGGTACATAAAGTCGTTCTTTACCTCCGTTGATGGGTTGAACGTAAAACGAGCGACGGTTCACCCTCGCGCCACCGAAGACATGCCTGAAATCATCGAGTTGATAGAGCGTTTGATTGAAGGCGGATCTGCATATGAACTCAATGGTTCGGTGTACTTCCGAGTCAAATCAAAAGATGACTACGGGAAGCTCAGTGGGCAGGACATCGACCATATGCCAGAGGAGTCGCGTGTTGAAGGTGATTCCGGTAAAGAACATCCTGCGGATTTTGCTCTTTGGAAGGCAGTTAAACCTGAAGAGCCCAGCTGGGATTCACCCTGGGGAGCAGGACGACCTGGATGGCACATCGAGTGTTCAGCGATGGCGTTCAAGCACCTAGGTGAACAAATCGACATTCACGGTGGTGGACTGGACCTGGTGTTCCCGCATCACGAGAACGAGGTCGCACAAAGCGAAGCTGCTTCCGGCGTTGTACCTTTTTCACGTTTCTGGATGCACAACGGAATGCTCCGAATCGCAAGTGGACAAGAGATGAGCAAGTCCCTTGGCAACGCGTTTAACGTGAACACAGCGCTAGAGGAGTTCAGTTCCGACGCGATTCGACTGTGGATTTTGCAAACCCACTACCGCACAAATCCGCTTTTGGACAAAGAGTTAATCGTCAACGCAGAACGCTCGATGCGCCGAATCAGATTAGCTGCCGAACTTGATACAACCGGTGGGAATGGTCAGGTCGATTTTGAGCCATTCAAAGCTCGATTCATCGAAGCGATGGATGATGACCTCGGTACTCCTCAGGCGGTGGCTGCAATATTTGATCTCTGTCGAGAAATTAACCGTGGTCATGATGAAGGGCGCGGGGTTTCTGTCGCGGTTGAGGGACTGAAAGAGATCACAAAAGTTCTCGGTTTCACTCTCGAGGCACCACCCCAGGATGAATCTGGAATTTCGGAAGCTGAGATCGAAGCCCTGATTGAAGAACGTGCCTCGGCACGGGCTGACAAACGATGGGCAGACGCGGACGCTGTTCGTGACAAGCTACAAGCCGCTGGTATCACAATTGCCGATGGTGCTGGTAGCACAACCTGGACTCGTGACTAGGCTGATCTAAATCTTGGGTCGAAGTTTGACCGTTCCAGCGGTTCCATCAACGGTCACCATTTGACCGTCCTTGATGTGAGTCGTCGCTTCTTTTGTCTGGATCACACACGGTATCCCGTACTCACGTGTGATGAGCGATGCATGCTGGAAGTTGTCCCCTGTGTCCAACACGAGAGCGCCAATTAGCGGGAACACCGGAACCCAGTCAGGGCCAGTGTTATCGGTCACAAGCACCTCTCCCTTTTTGATGTCTGGCGGCTTTGAGGATCGCGTAACCACGACTCTGGCAATCCCGGTGAACTGACCTGCTGACGACGGTTCGCCAATCAGTGTCTGACCGTCTTCGCTCAGCCCACGAACGAATTCCTCATCAGGTTTATCTTTTTCCTCGGGTTTGGTCCCAATGAAATCAGGTCGGTCCAACTTAGAGTTTTCTTGCCACTCCTGTCGTGCGGTAATCACGAGCCTTCTGAGATCGCTGTAATCGTTCGCAGCAACTGCGTCGTCGAGTTGATTCAGCCGCAGGTAGAAAATGTCATCAGCTTCGTCGAGCCATCCGCTACTCACCAAAGCTCTGCCGGCGCGGTCAATCGCCTCGCGATACTCGCCGAACGTGCACTGCTCGATGAGGTAATTGTGATTTTCCATCATCTTGATGTGATTGGATGCCCGGAAGAGTTCAAAATCGAACTTCTTACGCAGTTGTTTATCTCTTCCGATTATCCGACGTACATCGGCAATTGCCGTTTCCCGCCTGAGACGAAGCTGTTTTCGTGATCGACCGACGTCCTCGATGTCCTGTCGTACGAACGAGCCAATAGTGTCCAATGGAATGTCTGGTCGCATGTTCCAGGTCGGGTCAGTTGGCTTCCAGGCTGTGCCGTAACCGATGCCGTTTCTGCGTCCCCAGGTTTTCAGCAACGAGCGGAACCTGGTTCGGAAACTGCGAACTACCGGATTGTTGCCGTTGCCACGTGCGAACAACGCGTCATAGTCGCGTTCGGCAAATTTTTCGCTCAGCCATTTGTCCGATTTCACAAGTGCGGCGATAGCGTTCATCCGGCGAGAGAGCTTGGCGGTCATATGTTCCATACCCAGTGTTAAATCCGAAGATTCAACAGGCGGTCGACCGGTGATCTCAGCGAATAAGTTCGCAAGATCATCCTTTTCTTTGAACCCAGCCCAACTTCGCCAGTGCAAGTCATTTTGATGGTCAGTCGCGAGGCGCATGGCGCGTCTCAAATAGGCGACGTGGTCGGGGATCGGGGTGTCGTCTGCAGGCCGATCTTGTTCGAGTGCTGCGAGGTTCGAACGCAGTACGGGCTCTACTTCCTCATCGAAATACGTCGTACCTTTTTCGAGATAACGTCGACCCTGGAGGTGGTGTTTGAATAACCGGTTTTTCAGTTCTTCCGGGTCTCTCGGGGAAGGCGCTGAGTAAAGGTAGCCATTGACGATCTTTTTTAGATCCTGACGTCCCATGTACTGGCCGGTGAAATCGACCGAGCGTTTTTCGGCCTCACCTTGCATGAACGAGTAGTCGATGACCAGCGGAAATAAGGGATCGGGTCGGCCGGTCACCCAATGGAGTTTCTCTTCTTCTGGAGAGTCCCATGAAATTGGGAATTCTTCTTGAGGTGCCGCACCAGTGGTGATTGGTCGCGATTGCAACACAAAGACCTCGTCATTCCGTACGGCAAACTCGATATCCCGATCATCACCCGCTCTCTTTTTCAGTTCGAGAGATATCTCGGCAACCCGCCGTAGGTTCTCATCACTCAATGCAGCTTCGCTGCGCTGTTCTGCAGGTACAGGGACTTTCGTGGTTTCACCATCTGGATTGGTGACGAACATCAATTCTTTGTCGATAACGTTTCGTCGAATAACTTCCAGACTGGATGAGTCGAGACTAAACGAATCAGCCTGAGCTTGACCCGATACCACTCCCTCACCTAGGCCGAGCGCGACGTTTATTAGGAGTTGGTCGCTGCCATCCCTGGGATCGCGAGTGAACACTACGCCACCTGCGTCGGCGTCGACCAACTCCATCACAAGCACGGCCATGCCGCCTGTTAGATGGTTGATTCCCTGCATCACCCGGTATGAAATTGCTCTTCCCGAAAAGTAGGACAGCCAGACGTCTTTGACTCGATTGGCAACCGACTTTGCGTCGTAACCGTCCAGAAAACTCTCGTAGATTCCAGCAAAAGAGGCGGTTACAGAATCCTCTGCTGTTGCAGTTGATCGAACCGCATACCGACCGTCATCAACACGTTTATCAATAGCGAGTTCCAACTCGGCTGGGATAGGGGCTTTGCAAAGTAATTCACATATGCGGTCACCGGCGTCGAATGCACTCGCGGGGGAAGTTGCATCGACCGTTCCTAACTCTCGCGAAATGTCGGCGAGATGCGGTTCGATGAAGGACTGAAATGCCTGAACCGGGATTACGAATCCTGCGGGAACTGGAGCGTTTTGAGCGACGAGCTCAGCAACGGATTGGGCTTTACCGCCGACTACAGATGCGTCTTTTGTCAGCGAGTCGGTAACTTCGAGAATGATTGGAATGTTCATGTGCGGCGGCAATGTTAACCCGAATTTGCCCTCGATCAACGGATGCATGAGCGAAAAGCATTAACAAAAAACAGGCGGTGAAAAACCGCCTGTTGAAAAACATCGCTTCAGTAAGTGTTAGCTAAAGCGAACGTTTGCGATAGCAACTCCGACGAATACGAAGGCGAGCACGACCGTTGCCCTGAAAAGCAACTGCTCGACTCCGCGACGTGATCGGAATGTGCTTGTGGCTTCCCCGAAGAGGGAAGATCCCGAACCGCGGGCCTGAAGCAGCAACACGCCGATAAGCGAGACCGCGATTACGATGAGGAATAGGCTAAATGTGGTTTCCATGTAAGTTCCAGCCCCGTACTTGGGACGAATTGTTCTGTAACTATGTTAGTGGCACTGGAGGTGTATTGCTACACATCCAGTTGCAACTAAGTGAACCTTGCAACGACTAACCTGAGGAGAGTCGCTCCTTGATCATCTCAGTAGCTTGCTTTGCATCAGCTTGTCCGCGAGTTGCTCTCATCACCTGACCCATGAGGTACTTGAGCGATGCTTCTTTCCCGTCCAGGTAGTCGGCAACCGCTTTTTCGTTATTGGCAATGACCTCATCAACTACAGGTCCGAGCGCATCGTCGCCTGAAACCATTCCGAGCCCAAGGTCTTCAATGATTTGTTTGGGATCGGTTCCCTTACGGAACATCACTTCGAATACCTGTTTTGCCGAGTTGTTGTTCAGCTCTCGCTTGCGAAATTTCTCAACAAGAGATGCCAGTTGAGACGGATGTACGTTTGTCCTATACATGTCGGTGATTTCGGCATTATTCATCATTCGTGCCATTTCACCATTGAGCCAGTTTGCAGCTTCCTTTGCAAATGCTTGTTTTGCGTCGGGAGATGATGCTTTAAGGTCTGCGCAAACATCTTCGAAATACTCAGCTGTGGATCGAACCGAAGTGAGGAGATCCGCGTCGTACTCACTCAATCCCCACTCGTCTTCGAATCGCGCTTTTCGTGCGATCGGGAGTTCAGGCATTTTTGCCTGTGTTTCGTTGATCCATTCTTCACTGATTACCAGCGGTGGAATGTCTGGCTCAGGGAAGTAACGGTAATCGTGAGCTTCTTCCTTGCTTCGCTGCGGAGTCGTTACTCCCTTTCCGTCGTCCCAGCCGCGGGTTTCCTGGACTACGCGCTCACCATTTTTGATAACTGAAATTTGTCGTTCGATTTCATACTCAATCGCCCGTACCACAGCCCGAATACGGTTCATGTTCTTCACTTCGACTTTCGTCGTAAGTTCAGTTGAACCTTTTGGACGGACGCTTACGTTCGCATCGCAGCGGAACGAGCCTTCTTCCATATTGGCTGTTCCTACACCAAGGTATCGGATGATGTGCTGCAGTGAGTTGATGTACGACTCGACCTGCTCCGGTGTGTGCATGTCTGGCTCGGTCACAACCTCCATGAGAGGTGTTCCGGCACGGTTGATGTCGATCAGGGAATGAACAGTACCGCCCTGGGGACCTTCGACGTGGACAAGACGAGCCACGTCTTCTTCCATATGTACTCGATTGATTCGAACCCGAATTGAGTCCTCAATAGGGAGATCAATGTAACCCTCGTAGCAAATTGGCTCGTCGAACTGGGTTATCTGGTAGCCCTTCATGAGGTCCGGGTACGTGTACTGCTTTCGGTCGAACTTGGTCAGGCGAGCAATGTTGCAGTTGATCGCCATCCCGATCATCATCGCGTACTCAACAGCTGTCTTATTGACCACCGGAAGCGTTCCTGGCAATGCCATGCTCACCTCGTCGACTACCGTGTTTGGTTCTGCCGACTGATATTCCGCACTTGAGGTGCTGAACATCTTGCTGCGCGTCTTCAATTGGACGTGCGTTTCGAGACCAATAACTGCTTCGTATTCCACGCTAAAACCTTCTGACTATCGAGTGTATTTGGCTGCCAGGATGGGCGGCAGAAAATACCAGCAGTTGAATATAGCATTCGAACTGATTTACCCCTCAATATTTTGGCTCGAATGCCGAGCAAATTTCACCTGAAAAATCCGAATGCACCTGAATAGATCGACATGTGCATAAATGAAGCTAGAGATTCGCACTCCATTTACGCCAATTTCGTGTCTGAACCAGTTCCACTTCGTAGTTACGAATTTCGTTGACGGTGTTTTAAGTCGCACCTAAAATAATGCCTACCCATTAAGTCAGGAATAGATTTTCCTGAATCCAATTTTCGTGAAAACGTTCATAAATCACGGCTGGTGCGATAGGGAATTCAAACCCAACTTCGCAACGATTTTTGAATCGGAGAACCTTCTTTGACCACACAAAAAACGATTTCTCGCGAGACTGACCTTTCGGGTCAGGAGTATCAATGGGGATTCGTTACAGATGTCGAGACTGAGCTTGCTCCCAAGGGTCTAAATGAGGACATCGTTCGACTCATTTCGGAGAAAAAAGGCGAACCAGAGTGGTTGCTTGAGTGGCGGTTGAAGGCTTTCAAGCACTGGGAATCATTGAACGAATCCGAGGGTGAGCCTGGTTGGGCGATGATCGACTACCCGGGGATCGATTTCCAGGACATTTATTACTACGCGGCTCCAAAAGGTGCTGAAGAGGCACCGAAGAGCCTAGACGACGTCGATCCTGAAATGCTTGAGACGTTCGAGAAGTTGGGAATCCCACTTCAGGAACGAGCCAAACTCGCCGGAGTGGCTGTCGACGCTGTATTTGATTCGGTATCAGTCGCTACGACGATGGAAGACAAGCTTGCCGAACTGGGCATTATTTTCTGCTCGTTCAACGAGGCAGTAAAAAAACATCCTGAACTCGTAAAGAAGTATCTCGGATCTGTCGTTCCACACACCGACAATTTCTACGCAGCACTGAACTCTGCGGTGTTCAGTGACGGGTCATTTGCATACATCCCGCCCGGTGTGAAGTGCCCGATCGAACTGATGACGTACTTCCGAATCAACACGGAAGGTTCCGGACAGTTCGAGCGAACGCTGATCGTTGCCGATAAAGGTGCCTACGTTTCGTACCTGGAAGGTTGTACGGCTCCTTTCAGGAAGTCTCACCAACTGCATGCTGCTGTTGTTGAGTTGGTCGCACTAGACGATTCCGAGATCAAGTACTCGACCATCCAGAACTGGTTCCCAGGAACCAAAGAAGGCGAAGGTGGTGTCTACAACTTCGTCACGAAGCGTGGACGGGCCGACAAAAACGCCAAGATTTCCTGGACCCAGGTTGAGACAGGTTCTGCGATTACCTGGAAGTACCCTAGTGTGATCCTCCGTGGGGACAACTCCGTCGGAGAATTCTTCTCGGTGGCGCTTGCGAACAACCATCAGCAAGCTGACACCGGAACGAAGATGATCCACATCGGAAAGAACACCAAGTCGACCATCGTGTCGAAGGGTATTTCCGCAGGGCAGGGCAACAACACCTATCGCGGCCAGGTCCAAATCATGCCCGGTGCTGAGAATGCCACCAACCACACGCAGTGTGACTCGTTGCTGGTTGGGGACAAGTGCGGCGCACACACCGTCCCGTACATCGAAGTGCGAAATCCAACGGCTCGACTTGAACACGAGGCTTCCACGTCAAAGGTCAGTGACGACCAACTGTTCTACCTGATGGCCCGTGGACTATCCGAAGAGGAAGCCCACCACATGATCATCACCGGTTGGAGCCGTGATGTGATCAAAGAGCTTCCATTCGAGTTCGCAGTTGAAGCTGCTCAACTTTTGAAAGTTTCACTTGAAGGTGCGGTCGGATAACCGCTACTTCATTCTGTATCGCTCCTAGAACGAAGATTCGAGAACACCTAAGAAATGCTTGAAATCAAAAACCTTCACGCTTCAGTAGCTGACGTTGAAGACTCAGAAATTCTCAAAGGAATTGATCTGAACGTAAAACCTGGTGAGGTCCACGCAATCATGGGGCCAAACGGCTCGGGTAAAAGCACTCTCGCTAATGTGTTGATGGGTCGCCCTGATTACGAAGTGACCGATGGCGACGTTCTTTTCGAAGGTGAGTCGATCATTGAGATGGCTCCCGACCAGCGCGCACATCTTGGGATGTTTCTTGCGTTCCAGTACCCGGCTGAAATCCCGGGTGTTCGCCCCTGGCAGTTTTTGAAGGCCGCTCTTGATGCCAAAGCTGAGGCACGAGGCGAGCAGAAAATGTCGGTACGAAACTTTTCAAAGCTTTTCGACGAGAAGGTCGAGGCGGTCGGAATCAATCCACAGCTCGTAAAGCGATCCCTGAACGATGGATTCTCGGGTGGAGAAAAAAAGCGCAACGAAATGTTGCAGCTTGAAGTGCTCCAGCCCGCACTCGCTGTGCTTGACGAAACGGACTCAGGTCTCGACGTCGACGCTCTCAGGATTGTTGCTGAAGGTGTGAACTCGATGCGCTCACCGGAGCGATCATTTATCGTTGTGACTCACTACCAGCGCCTGTTGAACTATATCACCCCAGATGTTGTTCACATTCTGGTGAAGGGAAAGATCGTCAAGACTGGTGGTCCTGACCTCGCTCTCGAAGTTGAGAAAGAAGGTTACCGCGAGTACCTCGAAGCAGCTGGAGTTTCGAACTAGATATGACTCTTACATCCCCACCAGCTGCGGTTGACAAATTCCAATCGGCGCGTGAAAAGGCAGCTCAGTTCGATAGACCTGAGTGGTTCACCGCGAAACAGGAAAAGGCATGGAAGATTTTCAGCGAGTTGGGAATCCCTGTGGCTCGTCGTGGTAATGAACTTTGGAAGTACACAAATCTTCGACCAATAGCTGACGCTGAATTTTCGTACGGCCAGACAAGCGAAGTTACTGCCGACGCCATCCAAGGTGCCGCGCCGTGGGACGATGACTGGAACACCCTTGTTGTTATTGACGGCCAGTTCAGCGGTCAACTTTCGAACCTGAACGAGACAGATGGTCTCACTGTTCAGGCGTTGACTGAGGCATTTGATTCCGACTCTCTCGCTGAACGTTTCGCTACCCTCGCAGGGTGTGAGGAATATGCGTTCTCCACGTTGAACACGGCGTTGGTTGGTGACGGTGTTCATGTCCGGGTTGAGTCCGACACAACGGTAGAAAACCCGGTTCAGGTTTTGTTTGTTACTTCTGCCGGTGTAACGAACGGTGTTTCTGCCCCTCGATCTCTGGTAGAGGTCGGAGAGAACTCATCAATGACATTGGTCGAGACGTATGTGAACCTTGCCAGCACGCCGCAACTGACAATTCCCGTTACCGAAATATTTGAAGAAGCCGGGTCGACGGTCAGGCATTACCGGGTACAAATGGAGAACGAAGATTCGTTCCACATCGGGACAACCCGAGTTCACCAATTGGACGACACGGATTTCACTTCCACGAGCTTCGCTGTTGGTGCTTCGATTGCTCGAAACGATGCACACACGCTAATCGATGCTCCAGGAGCCTCGTGCACTCTGCATGGTCTATACATGACTCACGGCGAGCAGCACCAGGACCAGGAAATCAGCACTACACACGCTAAACCTGGAGGGTCTTCAGACCAGTACTACAAGGGAATTCTTGCCGGTAACTCGCACGCAGTATTCAGTGGGAAAGTGATCGTCGAGCGAGATGCTCAGAAAACTGAAGCGAACCAGAAGGACCTGAACCTCCTGCTGTCGCGAGGTGCCGAGATTGATGCCAAGCCGTCGCTAGAAATTTACGCGGACGACATCACGGCTTCTCACGGTGCAACAGCTGGTCACGTTGACCGTGACAGCCTGTTCTACCTACAGTCACGTGGGGTCGACGAGGAGTCGGCGAAGGCAATATTGGTTCGAGGATTCGCAGAAGAAATGCTGAATGAATTTGAGCCAGAATCTCTGAACGAATTCATCGAGAAAGTTATCGATGAACAGATTCCGGTATTGCTTGCCCAATCTGATACGATCGGTACCGCATAGAGTTGAGTAACAACGCTTCAAGAAATTTCGATGTCGAGTCGATACGCGCTGACTTCCCGATCCTCAACAGAGAAGTTAACGGGCAAAAGCTCGTTTACCTGGACAACGCTGCTACGACTCAAAAGCCGAAGGCGGTTATTGACGCACTAACGGAGTACTACGAGGTTTACAACGCCAACGTACACCGTGGTGTTCATACCCTCTCGGTTGAGGCAACAGACGCCTATGAAATGGCGCGGACCAAAGTTGCCAAATTCATAAAGGCTCCCGAGTCGGAGACGGTGATTTGGACGCGCAATACCAGCGAGTCCTTGAACCTTGTTGCTGCGACTTGGGCTGAAGAAAACATCGGTGCTGGTGACAACATCGTGATAACTGCGATGGAGCATCACTCCAATATTGTCCCGTGGCAGCAGCTCGCGATGAAAAAAGGTGCTGAGCTTCGATATCTCGCCCATTCTGACGACGGCGTACTAGACATGGACAGTGCACGACGGATCATCGATTCACGCACGAAGCTCGTTGCCGCCACTCATATGTCTAACGTTCTTGGCACGATAAACCCGGTCAAAGAACTCGGAACCCTTGCCCACGCGGTCGGTGCAGCGGTGTTGGTTGACGCAGCGCAGAGTGTGCCGCATATGCCGGTCGATGTTCAGGATCTGGATGTCGACTTTCTGTGTTTCTCGGCACACAAAATGCTCGGACCAACAGGCATTGGCGTTTTGTACGGTCGAAAGTCGCTCCTGGAGGAGATGCCGCCATATATGTACGGCGGAGACATGATTCTCGAGGTGAGTTACGAAGACGCAAGCTGGAACGATCTGCCTTACAAATTTGAAGCCGGTACCCCAAATATTGCTGACGCAATTGCAACCGGAGCTGCAGTCGACTATCTGGCTGAGCTCGGCATGGACAACATTTGGAAGCACGAACAAGAGTTGACCGCCTACGCTCTCGAACAGTTCGGCGGACTATCGGGGATCAATGTTCTGGGACCACAAGATGCGTCCAAGAAGGGTGGGGTGATTTCGTTTACTCACGAAACAATTCACCCTCACGATCTAGGTACCGCGCTTGATCAACAGGGGATAGCGATTCGAACAGGACACCACTGTGCGATGCCGCTCGTTCGTAGTTACGATGTGGTTGCAGCAGCGCGAGCAAGCTTCTACATCTACAACACGCGCGAGGAAATCGACGCTCTGGTAAACGGCTTGAGCGAGACCGAGGGGTACTTCGTCCGATGATGGGTGGAATATCAGGCCTCAACGAACTCGACGAGCTCTATGAGGCAATAATTCTTGACCACTACAGGAGCCCACGAAACACAGCTCCAGTAGAATCACCAGACATTGATCTTGAGGTCAACAATCCGTTCTGTGGCGACGAATTTCACATCCAAATGAAAGTCGATGATGGTGCTGTAGCCGGAGTCGGGATTACCGGACGCGGGTGCGCAATTTCTCAGGCATCAGCGTCACTTCTGGCTGAACTGGTCGAAGGAAAATCGACTGAGGAAGTGCAAGCTGCTGTTGATGCTGTTAGGCGAATGCTTAAAGGCGAAGAAATCACCGACGAAGAAGCCGACATTCTCGGTGATATTGAAGCACTCGGTGGTGTCAGAAAATTCCCCGTGCGAATTAAATGCGCCTTACTCAGTTGGGTTGGACTCGACGACGCACTCAAAGAGCACCTGGAAAAGAACTCCTAAACCTGGTTCGATTACCCGGAGCTTTTCCACATCCGAGTTAGGAAGTCAGTGTCGCCGCGCGTGATGTACGGCTCCCAACCTTCGACTGTATTCCAGTAAGCCCAGTGTGTGTTCCTCGTCGCGAGTATCATCCGGTATTTGGCTGCGATGATTCGCTCCTGAATTTCTTTCAGCATCTCGCTGCGCTTGCCCGGGTGATACTCGGCTGCCTGGGCTTCAATCAACCGATCCAGTTCAGGGTCAGATGCCCTACTGGTGTTCCAAGCACCTTGTGAGTGATGAATGTTCAGCAGATATCCAGAAATGCTGTGAATCGGGGCGGGTGCACCTATTGCGATATCGAAGTTCCCGCCAATCCAAACATCATCGGCGAACACGCGGGTCGATACCCGTTCTACGTCTGCACGGATTCCCACGTCAGCAAATGCTCCGGCTAACCGGTTGGCCGTGTCGATGTAATCAGGACCGTTTTCACCGACTCGAATCACGAAGTTGTCAGAGGGGTGAATTCGTCTGATGTAAGAATTGAATTCGCGTTTTCATGATCGTTGAATAGACCTTCGAAGACCGATAGATTGACGGGACTAGTCGGCAGTCCAGCGCTTTGCAGGGTGGTATGTATTGCTGATGATTCGAACCACGCACCGGGGTTCATGAGGTTCCATGTCACTTCTCGGTACGCCGGTGATTCAAGTGGTGGTCGTTTGGTGTTGAGAGCAACTTCGACTCCCGCCGACGAACTTGTAGTTGTGATTCGTTCGATGTCCTCGAACGCATCGACAGCTGCAGTGATTAGATCATCGTTTGCTTGAACGACATCAATAATCTTTGTTCGGAGAGCGGTGACCCGCGTGGCAGCGTTTGGCATCACTCGGAACGACAGTCCATCCAGATATGGCTGGTCCGGCGCGTAGTAGTCGGGATTTGCGACCAATTCCGTGTATTCGGATGTTTCCTGGATAGGCATCCAAGGTCCCGAGCCGACTGTTGGACCTCGTCGCAGATCTCCTTCCTGATCGACCACTTCGCGGGGAATAATTCGCGAGTGAGTATCAGCAAGCTTTTCGAGAGTCTCGGCATCGGGAGATACCAGTCGAATTATCAGGTCAACATCGCTACTAGTAGTGATGTCGGAAATGTTTGAAAGCAACGCTGCGTTTGGAGACCCGATTTCGCGCTGCTTGTTCAGACTGAACTCTACATCCTGAGCGGTTAGTCTTCTCCCATTAAGCGGTCGGAACGGTTGCCAAAAAACATCATCTCGCAGCTTGAATTCGAACGACAGTGGTGTTGTCTGAGTCCAGCTTTCACAAAGATCGCAAACGACGAACGATGTATCAGGCCCTGAATCGAACTTGAGAATCCGAGAGTAGGCAAGCCCAGATCCCCAGCTGACAAGACTGGATGAAACTGTGAGATGCCGATCAAGGTGTGGGGCTCCCTCAGGAATCGCTAGGCGAAAAATTCCGCCGCGTTCCAGGTTGTCTGGCGGGAGCACCTCAGTAGGGGGCGGTACAGATGTTGGGCTTGTGAAGGGTGTTGGGGACGGTTTAGGTGAATCCGTGACGACAGGTGTTGGAGAACGCTCGGGAGTCTCCAACGCCGAGTTAGGGTCTCCGTTGCTGCACTGAACCAAAAGCACTGAAGCAACCACGGGTACGACCAAAATGAAGCCTGGGTGCAGGCGATTTATTTGATGAGAAGCTTTCAAAACACCGGAAACGCGACTAGCTTCACATTCAGTCAATTCAGAATAGTCTTGCCCGTGTTACGAGTGATGAGGCAGCGCGGGTTGTTTGCACGAGTAAATAAACACCGCGCTGCCCGGTGATTAGGATTACTGTCCGTACTCTCTACCACCCTGACGGTTCTTCATGATGAAGTCCCAGTCATAAGTCACGCCGAGCCCGGGTCCCTGAGGAACATCAACGTAGCCTTCGGAGTCGATCGAGTCGAGTGCGTCTCGGTAACCGTCCAGGTACACCTCATGCGGGCGTCCGATTTGTTCGGTTTTTGGGTGAACCAGAGCCATTTCGTAGTAGTTGGTGTTTCGCAGCGCAGCCATCATGTGTCGCTGTGCAGGTCCTGGTGAGTGAATTTCCACGTCAAGTCCGAATCCTTCAGCGGCGTGGGCAATTTTCATGGCACCTGTAAATCCAGCGTCGTAATCAGGATCGACCCGAACCACATCGGTCGCTCCACTGGCGATGAAATCAACGTGCTGCTCGACACCACGGATGTGTTCTGTCTGTAGCAACGGCGTTTTGATGATTTCTCGAAGCTTCTTGTGACCATGCATCGAAACACCGGTATCTTTGTACGGGTCTTCTAGCCAGAAGAACTTTGCTTCGTCGCACGCTCGCCCGAGTTTTACTGTCTCCAGCCATGTGTTGATCTCACAGGCGGGATCGAGCATCAGGTCCATTTCGGGGCCAACGGCATCTCGAACGGCATGAACCGTTTCGATTTCCTGTGACAGGTCGTAGTCACCCCATCCGTGAATTTTGAAAGCCGGGTAACCCATTTCTTTGCACTGAACAGCGAAATCGGCGTACGCCTGTGGAGAATCAAGTCCGCCGTTCCGATCCCCATGCATAGTCGAAGCGTACGATCTGAGCTTTGTGCGCCAACCGCCAAGGAGTTCGTAGATCGGGGCATTGTAGTACTTACCTGCGAGGTCCCATAGCGCAATATCAATAGGCCCAAGTCCCATCTTGTCGAACTTACGCATCGCTCGTTTTACATCGTTGTAAATTAGCTCCCGTTGCATCGGGTCTTTGCCAATTAGGTAGCTGGCAAACATGTTGAATTCGGCAAAGCTTGGCGAGTCACCACCGACGTACTCACCGGTTACACCTTCGTTTGTGTGGACTTTCATCGCGTAGGCATATCCGGTCTGTTTTCGACCGCCTTCATAAACAAGGTTGAACCCGTTGTAGTCCTTACCGACGTCGTTCATCGGGAAGGTAAATTCGTGAACTTCGATTTTCGTGATGCGCAGGTTTGACACTTCTTTACTCCGTTGCACTTGGCTGGTTTATCTGATTGAGTACGATCGTGACCAAAAGGATCCTTTTGAATGATCACGCCCGGTAGACAGCAATATTCGGAACAGCCGGAAGATTACGTTGAGTGTGAAAGAGTGGCAAACATTTTTCCGCGAGGAATAGTTCTGAGAGCCATCTTGCAGGTCTTTGCATTTGCAGTTGGTTGTACAAACCAGTCGCAAGAACCCGAATTCACATGGGAGCCTCGGCCGGGTGAATATGTTCAGCCGAACACGCTGTTGGTCCGTGAAGCATCTAACGGTGTAGTGGCAGGTGAGATTGATCTCAGGGTCGATCCAAAAGTGATATCACTCGACCAGATAGTCGAAAATCCAGAATGGCTGTCAGTACTTGAGAAGAGTGACGGAAGAACGGTTTGGGGAGTCGCTAGTTCAGATGGATCATGGGCTACGTTTGAGACCCATGGGGATTCGTTGTCTAACGTCCACCGGTCGGAATCTCCGCTTCCAGAAATTGTTGGACAGCCTTAGGTAGTCGAATCTGAAAACGGCGATTTTCGGCTCGTACCTAATCATCCAAATCTGGATAGCGTGACTCAATGGACACTCGAACAGTTCAACAATCAACCGGATGGCATCACGGTTGTCTAAAGCAGAGAAAACGGTGATCTTCTGGTCGCATATGCCGACCCAACCGAGCGATATCCACACGGCGCCCTCGGTGACAGGGTGGAGTGGTCGTCGCTCGTAGTTGGGCAAATCGAAGGAGGTAGGGCTCCTGACAGATTCTTCCTCGATGAAGATGAAGTTTTTGAGGGACTGTTCCCCCTGATGAGCGATCTCAACGGTGATGGTCGTTCAGAGATCGTCACGACCGTTATTAATGCAAAATCTAGTGCCAGAGTGGTCGTGTTTTCATATGAAGACGATCGACTAGAAATCCTTGACGATTCCGTCACGGTCGGGAGTGGATTCAGATGGCTTCACCAGATTGCCGTTGCGCCATTTACGGCGGATGGGGTGAGTGAAATAGCAGTGGTTCAAACGCCGCACATTGGCGGGTTTGCCAAGTTTTTTCGACTTTCTGGAGAGCACCTTGAGCTAGTTGCGAGCAAGTCTGGCGGTTACATGTCGCATCGGAACGGCTCAAGAAATCTTGACCAGGCTCTCGCGGGTAACTTTGACCGAAATGGAGTGATCGAATTACTCGTCCCATCCAGAGATCAGGAATCGCTAATAGCTTTGAAGCGCGTAGATCATGTAGTAGAGGAAGCCTGGACGATAAATCCGGGCTCAAGACTCGCAACTAATATCGTCGCAGTTGAGGTTGGAGGGACGCTACAAGTCGCCATAGGCACTGAAAATTCTGAACTACTCATATGGCGATGATTTTTTGATCAGGGCGACAGGGTAGAATCTGCCTCGAATATACGAGACGTCATTAGGAACTACGCATGACCGAAATGAAAATAATGGTTTCGCGCCATTCTGCTTTTTACAGCCCCCTGATCAGCACCATTGCCGGAGGTTTTCTCGAAAAGGAAGGCATTAATGCTTCGTATCACGTCGTTGCTGCGGGCGGGAGCAGCGGTGCTGAAGTAGTGTCCGGAAACATGGACGTGGCGCAGGCAGCAGTGTCGGCTAGCTGGGGCCCACTCGATTCTGGTAACAAGCCACCTTTCGCCCATTTTGCCCAAATTAATCGGTACGACGGATTTTTTATTGCTGCTCGGGAAGCAGACTCCAACTTCACGTGGGACAAGATTCTAAAGGGTAAGTTCCTCCACGTTCACGGTGGTCAACCTGAAGCGATGCTTCGATATGGCGCCCACAAAATGGGAGTCGACTTGTCCGATGTCGACGACATAGATTCACCTGGCGGTGATGAAATGATGGGGCAGTGGCGTTCAGGTCAGGGCGACTATTTCCACGAGCAAGGTGCATTCCCGCAACAGCTCGAGCACGATGGCGAAGGACACATTGTTGCATCTGTAGGTGAGGCAATTGGGCCAACCGCTTTTTCAAGTCTTGTTTGCCGATGGGATTGGCTCGGGACAGATGAAGCAAAGCGATTTACCGCTGCATACCGTGCGAGCAGGGAGTGGGTGAATACTGCTGATCCCGCTGAGGTTGCCAAGGCGGAAGCGAGCTTCTTCCCAGATCAAGCAGAAGCGGCGATTGCTAGCGCTGTTGGGTTCTATCAGAAACTTGGAACATGGTCCGGCGACATTGCTGTTGAGAAAGACCTCTACGAATCAGCACTAGACGTATTCCAGCACTCGAACATGGTTGGGTCACGTCACTCTTATGACGACGTCGTCGTAGCCCCGCCAACTGCGTAGCCGAACAACGAAATAAATCGACTGGTCTGTGCTCCGATTATTTCGGTGACCTGGGCCAGTCGTTTTCGTTAAAGGTCATGCCAAGGTGCCCGAATACTCGGCTCCAACGCTCGACTTGATCGGGATGAAACAACAACGGTTGCCATCCAAGTTTCAGGTAGATGGAGATTGCAGGAAGACGGAAATCATCCGTCGAGAGATATGAGTAGTGAGGCGCCGATTTAGCGAGAACTTCTGTCGCTGCCGCTATGGTCGCCTGGCCTGCGCCAGTTCGTTGATGATCTATGTGAGCGACAACCCACTGTAAGCTGTGCCCGTCGGGGTGTTGTGCCTTTGGATAAACAGCCGCAGCGGATGATGCCACAACGCTACCAGATGGGAGGTGTTCGACGACGAAAAAACCGTTTTCAACTTGCTTGAGCAGCATGTCGTTGAACGGAGACGGTTCCGTGAACGCAGTTGCGAATGTCTGGTCGTACGAAACTCGATCTTCGTCGGAGACAAGCCTGAGTTTGTACCCATCCGCAACGTCAGGCACCTCAGGCACGGGTTCGCTGTACCGAATCATCTCAAGCTGGGGCTTGAGGGCAGAGCCATCTCGTCGCCGTAATTCGCTCAAATTGGTGCCACCCCGAGCCGTTCGATTAGTTCATCTAGCTGGCGAAACATTCCCGCGTCTGGCTTAACTGCCGGCAGGCGTGGATACGCTTCGGTGAAAACCCCTCGTCGTTTGAGGATTTCCTTGGCAATCCAGTAGAGCTGCCCTTCACCCATGGTGTAGAGCTTCACAAGGGGTTGATATGTGTTCCAAATGTTTTCCGCACCGATTTGATCACCAGAGTGGAATGCGTCCCACGTTTTTCGAACGATGTCACAGAGAGCTATTCCCTGCATCGTCCCGTTTGCATCACGCTTCATCTCTTCGATGAAGTACACGCCGTTTGCTCCGCCAAACATCGACAACCGGCTCCCGGCTGCTTCACCAGCTTCTGAGAAACGATTAGGAGTCGGAAGACTCTCGATTTTTGCGTAGCAAAGATTCTCGTGTGAGTTAGCAAGATCTGCGAGAAGAGCCGGGGCCATTGCTGCACCAGTCATGTCCTGCATAAATATCGGTAAGTCCGATGCTTCAGCAATATCGAGGAAATGCTGACGAACAAGGGATGTCGGAATACCCGGAATAGCAGGCGGTGCGATCATGACTGCGTCGGCACCAAGATCTTTGGCGACACGTCCATAGTTGATAGTTTGTGCTGTCGACGGAGCACCGGTGTTCATTACGACCTTGATTCGGTGTTTCGCCTGATCCACCACGGTGCTCAGAACATCATCTCGTTCGTGGTCGCTCAGCTTGTTCACCTCGGTCCCAAAGGCAATCCCTACCCCGTGAACTCCACCTCTGATCGCGTATTCCACTTCGGCGCGTAGGTCATCAAGAATGATGTTGCCATCCTCGTCGAATGGCATTTGTAGAATCGGAAAAACGCCCGCAAAAGAATTGTCGACCATGGTTTGCCCACTAGAAAGAAACTACCCGACAGGTATTCTTATCGGGTAGACGTTACTCGGTTTGGATTTTTCTCGAACGAACTATGTTGCGCTGCGGTCTACGTAGATCGTTTTGGTTTCAGTGAAGAACTCGATCGCAGCTTTTCCTTGCTCTCTGTCACCGGACGAGCTTGCCTTCATTCCGCCAAACGGAACTTGTGGTTCAACACCTGCGGTTTCACCGTTAATCTTCACGATTCCAGCTTCGATTCGGTCAGCAAAGTCGAGAACATCGTTCAGGTTTCTGGTGAAGATTCCTGCACTAAGGCCGTACTCAACGGAATTTGCAATGTTCAACGCTTCGTCGGCGTCAGTGGATGGAATGATCGAAAGGACCGGACCAAAAATTTCTTCACATGCAACGAAATCAGCCGGTCCAACCTTCGAGATCACTGTTGGTTCAACGAAAGTTCCCTTATCGAATGCATCTCCCGACGGAACCCCACCACCAGCGAGAATTTGTCCACCATCTTGGACTGCTCGGTCGACGATTGTCCGAATGTTGTCTTTCGATGCCTGGTCGATAACTGGCACGACAATGCTGTCTGCATCGGCCCCAGGACCGATCTTTAATGCCTTTGTCTTTTCGACGACCAAACTTGTGAACTCTTCCAGCACGTTGCCAACGACGATTGCTCGTGAGGTGGCTGTGCACTTCTGGCCTGAGTACTTCATAGCACCCGAAACGGTAATTTCGGCTGCTTGCTCAAGATCAGCATCTGGCAAAACGATGACCGGGTTTTTTCCGCCCATTTCGAGCTGGTACCGGTTACCTCGCTTCGCTGATTCGGCAGCAATTTGCATGCCGATTCGAGTCGAGCCCGTGAACGAGATTGCGCTAACGTTTGAGTTCGTGATCATCTCGTTACCGACGGCACTACCTGACCCCGTAACCAGGTTGAAAACTCCGGGAGGTAGGTCTACTTCTTTCCACATGCGAGCGATTAGCGTCGCAACATGAGGTGCTGCAGATGCTGGCTTGAGAACAATCGTGTTCCCGTAGACGAGTGCCGGAGCCATTTTCCAGATAGGTATAGCGATTGGGAAATTCCAAGGAGTGATGAGGCTGACAACACCGAGTGGCGTTCGGTTTGTGTACAGCAGAATGTTTGGGTTGACCGAAGGAACAACTGAACCAACAGGATTTGAACCTTCTACGCCGTAGTACTGAAGCAATGCAATTGCACGCCCAACTTCACCGCGGGACTCGAGAATTGCTTTTCCACACTCTCTTGTGACTGCCTGCGCGAACTCTTCAAGGTTGGCTTCCAGGTACGCTGCAGCTTTTAGCAGATATCCACCTCTTGCCAGCGATGATGTGCGTCGCCAGCCTTCTTTGGCAGCTGCCGCAGCGGTAATTGCCTTGTCGACATCGGCAGCATTAGATGCTTGAAATTCACCGATCACATCGGTGAGATCAGCCGGGTTGGTGCTTACCGAGACCTCACCGGTCGATCCATCGACCCATGATCCGTTTACAAAGTTCTGAAAACGATCCGTCATGTCATTCCTTTCGGTTTAGCAAGAACAATTCAAGTCACTGACTTCAACGTGTCCCAACGTGTGATCTGTGCCAATGCTGGCATTGAGGCAAAGAAGTGTCAACGCGAAAAGCGATCTCAATAATGAGACCGCCGTGAGTTTGGATGAGTTGGTTCAAACCGAGCATTGATTCGAACCCGATAAAATCGAGTGCCGAATCGATCGATAATTGGTAATTGTTCCGTGGGAACGAGGTTACGCTCGTCGGCTTCTGATACGCCGTATCCGGCAGTCTTCAGCACACAAGTCAGAATCAACCGATCTGATCTCATATCTTCTAAGGAGTCTCATTTTGACGTGCGTGAAACTAACTATAGATCCTTGTTGCTTGTTTTGATGTTTTCTTGCTTTTAGGAGCGGTTTACACGTTCCAAAAATGACTCAGACGATTTCTGCAACCACTGTTGCCAGGGAACTCCAACGCACCGGACTCCCATGTCGAGGAATTTTTCCAGGTTGTCGTCGTTGACTAAAGTCCCTGCAACGGCGCCAGCGTCGACGATCTTCATTATCGCCGTTTGAATTGCATACTGCACTTCTGGATGTCCAGGATTGCCGGTATGACCCATTGATGCCGCCATGTCCGACGGTGCCACGTAGAAAACATCGATGCCATCTACTTTGGTCAATTCATCGAGGTTTGCGATCGCTTCAAAATCTTCGATCAACGCGTGGCAATATACCTCTTGATCGGCGCGTTCGAAGTAATTTTCAACCCCGTAAGCACGGCGACCACCACCGACTCCACGCTTGCCGTTAGGCGGGTACTTACAGGCATCTGCTGCAAGTTTTGCGTCTTCAGCAGTGATGATGTGCGGGATCATCACATCACTTGCTCCTTGATCGAGCGTACGGAGAATCTGTGCCTCGTCGAGTCGGTTTACCCGGACGACGCTCGACATTCCCCAGAGCTCACACGCTCTGGAAATGTCAGCCAACTCTGCCCAAGAGACTCCACCGTGCTCGAAATCAACGAATGCAGCATCGAACCCAAGGTGGCCAAGGAAATCGCACATATCGGAATTGTTTGGACCGTTGGCAATTACGCCTACACCACCGTTATCAATGACCTGCTTGAGACGATTGACGCTGTATGCACGCGTTCGTGCCAATTTTTGATACCTCGCATCTTTTGGGTGACTAATAGTGGCTATGCAACTTACACTTCTAAAGTCGGTTTCGGAGACACCAAGCTGCGCGAACTGATGTATTTGAGGGCAACTTGTCGAGATTTTCACGCGCTAAAAAAGTTCACGGGCAAACAGTCGAAGGCCGCAGAGCCGTGCTGGAATCTCTGCGTGCGGGGAACAACATCGAACGTTTGTTGATGGTCGATGACGTTGAGCTCGGACCTCAACTAAAGGAGATCATAGTTCTCGCGGACGAAGCGGGTATTACCGTCGAGGCAGTGACGAGACGCGATCTTGAACGGCAATCTCACACGAAAAAGCACCAGGGTGTCCTTGCTGTTGTTCCAGACCAGCGTTACCACGACACTGACCAACTCTTGACGGACGCCGCAGGGGAGGAATCTGCTCCTCTAATGGTGATGTTGGACGGAATCCAAGATCCTCACAATCTCGGTGCCATTGCAAGAACGGCCGACGCGGCGGGCGCGCACGGATTAATCATTCCTGAACGACGCGCCGTTGGAGTCACTCCCGGTGCGATTCGCGCTTCTGCTGGAGCATTGGAGCATGTCAAAGTTGCCCGTGTTGGCAACTTGAATCGGACGATCGAAGATCTCAAGGAATCAGGGGTGTGGTTTGTCGGGCTCGATGCTGATGGGGATGCTGAGTACACCGACATCGATTTCACACGTCCGACAGTTATAGTCGTCGGTTCCGAAGGGAAAGGGATCTCCAGACTGGTTCGAGAAAACTGCGACCAGATTGCGTCGATCCCGATGGCCGGGCAACTGTCATCTCTCAACGCATCGGTCAGTACCGGTATTGTTCTCTACGAGGCTTACCGACAGAGACGAAACTCCTAGGTTCTCGACAGTTCTGAAATGACGTTGACGAGCGGCTTACCGGCAGCTAAGCGGTCGATATTTTCCGCGATTGTTTGAGCCCTTCGATCTCTTGTTCCAAACGTGGCTCCAGATTGGTGCGGAGTCATTATCACGTTCTCGAGCTCCCAGAATGGATAGCGAGATGGACGTGGTTGATCAGAATCGCTGACCGGGTATTCGTACCACGTATCAATAGCGGCACCTGCGATTGAGCGGGTTTTCAACGCGTCGAACAGTGCCTTCTCTTCCACGATGTGTCCGCGCGCAGGATTGATCAAGTACGCGGTCGGTTTCATTAGAGCGAGCTCGCCGGCTCCAATCAAGCCGCGTGTTGCATCGATCAGCGGAGTGGAGAGCAACAAGAAATCGGATTCGCTGATGACCTGTTTCATGCCTTCAGGACCGAAAAAGTATTCGACTCCATCATTCTCGGCTTTTTTCTCGTAGGCAGCAGTTCGACCCGCAGTAATCACTCTCATATCGTAGGCGCTGGCAAGTTTTGCGACTCGACGACCGATTGCGCCGTATCCAATGATTCCGAACGTTCTGGACATCAACTCCCGATATGAGCCGAATCTCTGTGGCCAAAAGTTCCAACTTCCTTCGCGGAAACTACGGTCGGCTTCGATCAGGTGATGGTCGAGAGCAACTGCCACTGCCATGACCCATTCAGCAATTGGAGCTTCGTGATGATAGGCGTTCGCAACAAACACGCCTTCAGGCACTGCTTCAGGATCGATGCGGTCATAACCAGCAGCAGCTATGAGGATGGCTTTAAGTGAGTCACATTCGGCTGCCATCTCTTTCGTGAAATCAGTTGCGACAAGAACATCTGCACCGCGCAAAGATTTCGGTGCCGGTTTGTTATCAATGAAAGATTCTTGCCGCCATTCAACCTGGGTGCTGACTGGCCACCAATCCGCGACACTTACACCTGAAGGAACCGTTGGTATGACAACTTTTAGCGGCTGATTGACATCGGACAATTAGAACTCCCGTCGTGAATATTAATTCCATCTAAATCAAAGCGGTCGGCAGACTATCACGCACTGGGGGATGAGATAAGAATCGGTGGCTATAATGCGTCGGCTCTACGAATCTCACGAATCGAGAAAATATTTGATCCAACAAACCAGTAATCCGAGTAATCCAGAGGCATCTTCAACTTCGGACAACTATCACTGGAAAGTGTTCTGGACAGTCGGCATCGCTCTTTTCGCGATGGTTCTCGATTTTTCGATCGTCTTTCTTGCTCTCTCATCGATAGCTGATGAGTTTGAAGTGACACTGCGGGCAGTGACCTGGGTCGCAATTGCTAGCTCACTAACTATGAGTGCCTTAATGCTCCCACTCGGCAGAGTTTCTGATATCACGGGGCGCAAACCGTTTCACATTGCAGGAATGGTATTTTTCGTAAGCGGTGCGATACTAGCGTTTCTTGCTCAGGACCTTTCAACCCTGATCATCGCTAGGATCGTGATGTCGATCGGAAGTGCCATGGGGCAGGCGGTTGTTTTCGCAATAATCGTGGGCGTCTTCCCTAGTGAACAAAGAGGCAAAGCCCTCGGAATGATCACAACAATGGTGGCAATTGGTGCGGCAGCTGGACCAATAATTGCCGGTCCAGTGATACAGGAACTCGGCTGGCGGGCCATTTTCCTCGTAACCGCCGTTCCGACCACCGCAGGCATCATCGCTGCCTATGTGGTCCTGGACGAAAAACGCATTGGCAATGGAGAGAATGGATCCCGTCAAAAATTCGATTGGATTGGTGCAGTTGTTTCAGCTACAGCCCTGTCGCTGCTAATCGTGACAATTTCGAATCCGTTTGCGTTTGATTGGAGATCACCACAAATCGTCATAGGTGCGACCACGAGCGTCGTGTTGTTCGCCCTGTTGGTGTGGTGGGAACTGAAAACCGAATCTCCGATGCTCAATTTCAGGTTCTTCCAGAACTCAACGTTCTCATGGTCGACATCAGCCCGATTCTGGGGCTTTTTTGGGGGATCCGCCACCTTTTTCCTGATGCCCATCTTTATTCAAAGCTTTATGGGTTACGATCAACGCTCCGCTGGGCTAATCATTTTTGTCGGTGCGCTTGGGATGGGACTGGCATCACAAATGTCTGGGCGATTGTCAGACAAATATGGGTTCCGTCCATTCACATTTGTCGGTCTGGGCACGATGGTCATCACGAACATAGGGTTTTCATTCTTCGAAGCGGAGACCTCTTTGTGGATAGTTGCTCCCGTACTTTTTGCCAACGGTTTAGGAATGGGTATGTGGATGGCACCCAATATGAGTGCCACATTGTCGACCGTGAGTCGTCAGGACTACGGTTCAATGAGTGCGTTCCTCAACCTGGTTAGAAACGTTGGAAGCGTGACTGGTCAGGCACTCGCAGCCGCCATAATTGCGGGCATCATGTTGAGTCGTGGTGTGGAGGTTCAACTGAACGAACTTTCTACATCGACCGACCTAGAAGTTTCTCGTGCGTTCTTGTCGGGATGGAGCGTCACTTTTAAGGTGTTGGCAGCATTTAGCGCACTTGCGCTGTTTGCAGCTATAAAAACCCGAGTATTTTCACAAGATCAACCAATAACCGCTAAGTAACTCGCACGGAGATGAATATGGGTCAGCTCGACGGAAAAATAGCCATCGTCACGGGTGGTGGAACCGGTATCGGTAAAGGAATCGCGAAAGCGTTTGTTGATGAAGGATGTTCGGTTGTTATCGCTGCGCGTAACCAGGATCGATTGCAAGCTGCGGCTGATGAGCTTTCGGTCAACGGGGGCACTGTTGTAGCGATTGCTACTGACGTAACCGACGAGGAACAGGTTGCTGACTTGTTCGCCAAGACGATGGATCAGTTCGGGAAGCTCGATATCCTGGTCAACAACTCTGGCGCGTTTGATGGCGGTCCTGTTGAGGATCTGACCATGGAGCAGTGGCAGCGCGTGATGCAGGTAAATGTTACTGGTCCATTCCTCGGCTCTCGAGAAGCGTTCAAGATCATGAAGAAACAGGGTGGTGGTCGAATCATCAACGTGGGTAGCATTGCTGCACAGAAGCCTCGGCACAGTTCTAGCCCTTACACAACTAGCAAGCACGCGGTATGGGGCCTGACACAATCATTGGCGCTCGAAGGTCGAGACCATGGAATTGCAGTAAGCGCCCTGCACCCTGGGAACGTGGCTGTTGAACGTCGGGCTGACGGAAAATCAGCAACCGGCCGGGACGAAGGACCAGAGCCGCTTATTTCGACTGCTGACATGGGGCGTACGGCTCTTTTAATGGCTACGCTACCACCTGATGCAAACATGCTTGAAGCAATTGTGCTGCCGCTCGGACAGGACTACCTCGGTCGGGGATAGGCTTCGAATTCCGACACAATTCAAACTTTCGGTAACTCACCTGTGGTTGGGGAGTTTCTGGACTTTGCTTGACCTTCGATACCGAATTTTGGGGTGACTGATGCGTAAATTGCTCGCTGTATTGCTTGGCGTTGTATTTGTGTTGCTGCTCTTCGTGGCGGTGACGGTCAACCAGGTCGTTGATACTGCGACCGAACCTGAGGTCGTCATTGGGATGATCAACGACGCAGAGGCATACGACTACGTCTACGACAATATTGTCGGCAGTGCCGTGAAGGACATTGTTAACCAGGGAATCGAATTTGATTCGGGCGATGGCCAGATTTTGACACTTCATTTCGATGACCCTGATAAGGCAGCCACAGCAGTCACGGATCTGATTGAGACGCTGGTTCCCCGCGAGTACTTTAAAGGACAATTTGAGGAAAGCCTGAGAGAGCTGGTCCCGTACGCAAGGGGCGAAACCGATCAATTCACAGTTGACCTTGAAGTACAAGAGCGAGTGCGATCAGTGCCCGGTGCTGTCCGCATTGTCGTAACTGAACTTAATCTTGCAGAAAGTATCGTTGAAGATCTGCTCGTGCCCAAGCTCGGTGAATTTAGTGATCAGATTTCAGACGATGCTCTTGGAATCTCATTCAGCCAGGCGGAAATCGAACGTAACGCTCGACTCATTTTTGACCCGGTGTGGTTGGAAGGGCAGCTGTTCGATGCAGTCGATGAAATTACTCCGTATTTCGCAGGCGATGCCGAGAGTTTTTCTGTAGTGCTTGCATTCGACGATCGAATTGTTATCGTCGGAGATTTACTGAAGGACAAACTCCAAAGCGAAAACACGCTTTACACAATGGTGTTTGACCAGGTCGTTGACCCACTTGTGCAACAAACCACAGCCCAATCAAATGACGTTGGGTTTGGCATCGCTTTGACTGAACAGGAAGTGCTCGACACATTCGAAGTTGCTGCTCCTGAGTCATGGGTGAGGGAACAAGGTGAAAATGTCATTGACGCGCTCGTCGATTACATGACTGGCAGAAGCAATTCTCTTGATTACACCGTTGACCTCAGTGAACTAAAAGTTGCGGCGACAAGCCAATTAAAAAATATTGCGCGCACAAAGTTAGAGACAACGATCAGCGAAATTCCTCAGTGCTCTTCGCCGGCAGATCTGCTGGGCGCAACGCAGGACCTAACCAGCCAACAGATACCTCGCTGTTTGGCGGGTGGTACTGCTGTAATTTCCCAGATTACCGATACATTGGGACCGATAATGGACGATCAGGTTGAACTGTTCGTCAGCAACCAGATTCCCGACAACGTGAGCTACACGCTTTCGGACTTTGAATCCTCAGTTGGTGGTGGATTCGACACTATCGAAGACGCACGCAGCTGGGGAACCGAAGGACTCGTGTTCACCGATCAGGACTTGATCGATATCCTGGCTGACGATGGCGACCTTCAGTCCAGGGCAGATGCTGAAGAAGTCCTCCAAGTATTTGCTGATGGGATCGCTTTTACCGAGCAAAACATCCTGGAACACCTGACACCTGAGGACAGGCAACTCCTCGACGACGTTCGCGGCTACGTGAATACGGGATTAGTGCTCAGGTGGATCCTTTGGATCTTGATGATCCTGCCACTCCTCAGCATCGCATTTATTGGAGGTCGTGGTTGGCCGGGTCGACTTAAGTGGGCAGGTGGGGTCGCTTTCTTTAGTGCGGTAGTCATTTACGCACTAATTTTCGTTGCGTGGTCATTCAATGACGCCGCGAAGGAAAAAGCTGTCAACTTGTCAGATATTGCAGCAGATTTCCGAGACGACTTCCCAAAGCTGGCCGCTGAACTCGATAGTGATGAACCACTTACGCGTCTCGAACGAGCGATGGATGCGTGGCAAGAAGGTTGGCGCAACCAGACCGTTCCCTGGATGATTGGCGGAATAGTTTTGTTTGGTATAGGGAAAGTTCTAGGCGTGCGCGGAACAGGTGGAGCACCTAAAGGCAAACCGCTGACAACGCCTTCTGCAAATCCTGCTGCAACCGCAGGTCGCAAACGGTCACGCACAGGTCCTGCATTGACAGTGCCAAAGGACTGGACGAAAGACGAGAATGCCGACAGCGAGCCAGATGAGTCCAAGTCCGATGAAGATGAAGAAAGGACCTAACGGACGGTCGAATTTGCATACTCAACCATAAGGTCGACGGTCCTCGCTATGAAATCATAGTTCAGGGTTGAAGGAGTGTCGCTCTCGGTGTGATGGTGCGGGTTTCTGAAGTTCGCAGTGGCTACAAGCTTTAGTGCTGGTACACCGATGTTCCAGAATGGCGCATGATCGCTCCGACGTAGATTGCGGACGACTGGCATTCACCACTGCACTTCTAGTGGTAGTAGAGGCAACGATGATTCCGATGTCGCTGATAGTTTTTCTAACTTTTTCGAAACATCAATTGCTTTGCCGCGCGACAGAATCATCAAAGAGTTCCCGAGAAAATTGTTTTCTCTTAGATGTCGATGAGCTCTTCTGAACAAAAACCTGAAAATACCCGAGGATCTTTGTTTTTATTGTTCGGAACTGAATCCAACTGACTCAAAAATTATTGCCAGTTGAGATCGCTCAGTCGTATCAAGTGAATTGGCGTATGGAGGGGAACCATCTAGACTTTCGATGGCCGTTGTATTTCTTCGGCATCGAAAGCCAAGTATCGAACGTTGCGTATCCCAAGATCAACCAAAATCCGTGCACATTCGATCATCGCAGCAATAACCGAAGTATTATCATCCGCACCCGCCGAGTTAAGTACCGTGTCGTAGTGAGCGCCGAGGAGAGTAGTCGGTGGCGAAGTGGATTGGCTAGACTCAGCGACAACGTTGAAACCGGCTCGCAGAACTTCCTGTCCTCGGATGTCAAATCACTGTACTTAGGTGTTTAGGACAAGAGATTCGAACTAGACCCTGATCCACACTCTCGCTGCTTCATAGTATGAAGTGTTAGAGATTGAATTTCGGGGTGCTTGAGCCAGGAAATTGAGATCATTTTTTATGCGATCATTTGAGGCGTTCACGGGATTGTCTGTGAGAACTCACCTTAATACTGTTCACTGTTATAAGAACCGGCGTATACTCCGCCCGCCAGCGAATATTAGATACGAAACGCGCCGCACGAACCTGGGTGATGCGGGCGGAAATCTGGAGTAACGATGTACATCCTTATGGTTCGTCTCAAGGTCAAGGAAGACCGAATTGACGATTTCATTACCGCCTCAATCGGAGATGCTAAAGGTTCCGTGATGAACGAGCCTGGTTGCCGCAGGTTTGACATTGTCCAGGATGCAAATGACCCGACTTCGTTTGCTTTCTGTGAGGTGTACAACGATGACGCTGCGTTCGAAGATCACAAAACTTACCCACACTTCGCCGAGTGGGATACGGCTGTGAAAGACATGTTCACGGAAGCTCCTGAAGTTTCGTTCTGCAAGCCTGTCTACCCACGTGGTGACGCGAGTTGGGACTCCTATCGCGAAGGTATTGTTGACGACCCGTATTTTGCTTCCAGCATGCACGTGATTCACGCGCCAAAGTTTGTGCAGGAAGATAAAGTTGACTCATTCATCGAAGCGGTAACCCTCGACGGAATCGGCTCGACGCACGAGGAACCTGGATGCCTTCGGTTCGATGTTTACCAGAACGTGAATGATCCGACGGAACTCTACCTTTACGAAGTTTACGCCAACCCGGACGCGTTCGAGTACCACAAGGGGACTCCTCACATTAAGAAGTGGGTTGAGACGGTGAAAGACTGGTACGACACGAGCCGAGATGGCGGTGGTCGAGTTGGTCGAAATGTTTGGCCACCCGACAACTGGGCTTGGAGCTCAGGCAAACCTGGCTGGTAAGTCGTTAAAGTAGTTAAATCGAAAACACCGAGGTCACTGATCTCGGTGTTTTCTTCACTGATAAGGACGAGCACCTCGTGACGCTAGAGCATCGCAAACGCCAAGCTGCTCTGTTTCGTCGTGCATTACGACCTGGATTTTTGCAGCATCAACTCCTACGACTAGGGAGTCAGAAGCATTTTCTGCGGCGGTGAGGTGATTGGGGTTTACAAAAAGTTCGTGCAATGGCGCTGAAGTTCTCACGATTTGGTTCAACCTGACCAATGTTAGTGAACCGTTGCCAGTTAAACATCCAAAGTTTTTGGGAATATTTACTAGACGCAACTTCTAGACTTAGCTAGTTATCAGTCGACTTCCAAACGATAGAACCGGGTCGCAACTCCGCCGAACACATCATCTTTGGCTGCAGGATTAAGTCCTACGAGGATTTCACGCGTCGCATCAGCGACAGAACCGTATTCCGCTGCCAACGTGCAAACTGGCCAATCGGTTCCAAACATCAACCGATCTGTACCGTATATTCCAAGGATGTGGTGAACATAGGGACGTAGATCATCGACGGTCCAGTTTTCGTGGTTGGCTTCAGTGACCATTCCCGAAATCTTGCAGTGCATACCGTTGATGCTGGCGACTTTTCGCATGTCGCTGAGCCACGGTTCCACCAAATGTTCAGCGATAACTGGCTTTGCGATGTGGTCAACCACGGCGCGGAGATCAGGAACCTGGTCCATCACTTTCGGTATGAACGGTAAATTTGGCGGCTTTGCCAGGAAATCGAATGTCAGGTCACGCCGAACAAGTTCCTTTAAACCTTCGATCGCACCTGAGTTAACGATCCAGCCGGGATCATCTTCGCTCTCCCAGATATGGCGTACACCTTTGAATAAGGAGCTTTGCTGTAGTTCTTCCAGGGTGTCACCAACACGGAGATCGGTCAGGTCAACCCATCCGACTACGCCCGCGATGAACTCGTGTCGATCCGCGAGTTCCAACAACCACCGAGCTTCGTCCGGTGAAGAGACCGCCTGGACGATCACCGTATAGTCAACACCAGCTTTCTTGATCAGCGGTTCAAGATCTGATGGACCGTAATCAACTGCAAGCGGACTGTCCTCAGGCATCCATGAATAGTCAAAACGATCAATTTCCCAGAAATGGTGATGGCTATCGACGACCGGGTGATTGCTCAATTCTTTGATTCCTTGTTGCGCGCTGCGGGTACTACTTACGGGACGATCATTACGGGACGATCACGCCGATTTCAGGTTTGCCGACCGTTGCCGTGTTGTGCTTGCCGGCGAAGTTAGCGTCGCCGTACCAGAGTTTGCCGTCTTTGATCGACATTCCATGAACGAAAGCATCACCAGGGTCCATCGTGATGCGCTCTTTTTCAGCACCGGACTCGATGTCGTATTTGACGATCACGTTGTCGGTCGTGTGCGCACACCACAATCCGTCTTCTACTCTTGCCAGTCCGTGCAATCGAGGTAGGTCAACCTCGAAGTGGTGGACAATTTTGAAGTTGTCATCCGGGTCGCACAGGTAAATAGCGGTGGGTTGGAATGCAGTTACCCAGATTTTGCCGTCGTCGTACTCAATGCCGTGGATTCCTCCACCATCGGGCGTTCGATAACGATCAACAGCTTCGCCGGTCCCCAAATCCAGTTTGTAGACGTAACCGAGACCTGTGTCGGTTGAGCGCCGTGGACGCGAGGCTGATTCACCGTTAGATGCCGTCCAAAGGTAGCCGCCACCAACTGTGATTCCAGATCCGTTGGCAGTCGGTGTGTAAATCGTTCGAAGTAATTCGCCGGCTTCGTTCACGACGTAAACGTTGTCCGTCAGCTGATCCATGATGTACAGCTCATCTTCATACCACTGAAGACCGTTAGGCATCTCGCATGGCGTTTCGATTTGTTTGACGGTTTTCATGAAGGTCCTTTGACACTGCTGATTTTGGACGAAACGGCCGAAATGACCGCTTGCTTTGCTTGTCGCCCGCAATGATGTTTCCGAACTCGATATCAGTCAAGCCCGACTTGAGGTTCGGGAACGTGAGTGAGACGACCTATACGGAGTCGTATAAAACCCACGGTTGGGCAATCCCTGTTAAGGAGTAAGATAGTTTTGTGAGTCGGGTTGGCCGCACGCATTATCTGAATATTTCAATACTTCCCGCATTCGACCCATCACGACTCACCTGTGAAAAATAGCCGTGACTTGGCGCGCTTTAGCGCGGAGCAAAAAATTGGTCACGTGTACTCATATGTGGAGTCACATTAATGCCCACTAAGTCCTCGAAGCCGAAAGTGGTGCGTGAAGATGAGCGCGTTATGGTGTTCATTGATGGGAGCAATCTCTATCACGTACTCTCACAGGGTTGCGGGCGGCACGATCTCCAGTTCGACAAGTTCTCCTACAAACTGGCGAACGGACGATCTCTCCAGCGAACGTACTACTACAACATTCGCCAGGAATCAGAAACAAACCCAACTGTAGGAACCGAACAGCAGAAGTTCCTGGATTCTCTCTACGACACCCCATACGTCGAAGTCCGATTAGGTATTTGGAAGCAACGTGGTGATGTCATGGTCGAGAAGGGTGTCGACGTAATGTTGGCAACCGATCTCGTAGTGCACGCTTACAAAGATCACTACGACACCGCGATCGTCGTTAGCGGAGATGCTGACTTTTACCCGGCACTCCAGGCAGTAAAAGATGTTGGTAAGCACATCGAAGTTGCTGCATTCGACATGAACATGTCTTCTGAGTCTGCCCGCGTAGCGGACTCGACGATTAAATTCACCAAGTCATACTTCACCGGTTTGTGGATGACACGAGCTCAGGCTAGAGCCCGGGCAGCCGCAGCATCCAAACCTGAAGTGTCAGACGAGGCAGCTTCGCCAAACGGTGAAGACAAAGCAGCCACCAAGGCAACTTCATCCAGGCGAAGCTCTTCAACTCGAAAATCGACTTCGTCGACCACGCGAACACGAAAGACTGCCACGAACCGAACTCGTAAGCCAGCTTCTAAGTCTGCAGCCGCTGCCACGAACTCTTCAGCCGCTGAGGAATCTAGCGAGCCAGCGACCCCGATGAGACGAACGCCGACTCGACGTCGAGTCGGAGGCGGATCAACGACTAACGGGAACGGCCGTTCAGCACCTCGCCCACCAGCGTTGAGGTCGGCAACCGCAGTTGCAGATTCCGATGACAAGTCTTCATCTGAAGGTAACTCTGAGGAATCCACAGCCACTCGCCGTCGATCCTGGAGAGGACGACTAGGTCTCAGCGAAGAATAGTTAGCTTCTCGAACTACCAGTCAGCGAAGAGGATGGCGTCCGATGTGGATGTCATCCTTTGTTGTTGCTCACCGTTGGAGTTCATCGAGTAGACATCTGCAGTCCCATCGACGGCTGATAGGAAGATTATCGATGAACCGTTCTTGCTCCAAATTGGAGAATTATCGAGCACTCGGTTAGAGGTCAATTGCTTCAGATTTTTTCCATCTCGCTCGATGACGTAAATCTCGGCTTCATCACCGGTTCCACTCACAAATGCGATGTGTTTGCTGTCAGGCGACCAGGAAGGTGTCGAAGCATCAAAATCTGGAGTGAGTAGCAGCTTTTCAGAACTGCCGTCCTTGTCGACAACCACGATGTTGGAACGCCCTTCTTCTTGCCTGAGGAACAATATCCAGCGACCATCGCGCGACCAAGAAGGCTCAGTGTCCGAACCAGTCGTGACGGTAATTTCATCTACGCCATTTGGATTTCGGCGCCTAATACCGGAGTCTGAGCTTGCCATGCTGTAAAGCACCCACTCTCCGTTGGGAGACCACCCGCCTAAGCGCACATCTTCCACTTGCATTGTGAGAGGGTCAATTTCTCCAGATTCGATATTGATGATCGCGATCCGATGAGTTTCGCCTTCCACGATTTCAACGGCGACTGTGACTGAGTCAGGCGCCCATTCGAAAGCTGCAATTTCAATTCCGGGCCTAGAGATTTGTCGCTTATTCTCGCCCTCCCAATCCATCACCCAGAATGCACTTAAACCGTTGCGATCGGACAGGAATCCAATCTGAGATTTGTCGGGTGACCAGCTTGGATCCGTGTTCGTACCGGTTGAACTGGTAAGGCGAGTTGCTCCAAGCTCATCACCTAAAGCTTTGAAAACGTCATATGAACCTTCGACCACCGATGAGTAAATTATTTCGGAGTCCGGAGCAGAATCAGAGTCCCCGCAGGCGACTGCGAGCAAACCGACGAATAGCAACACTAGTGGAACTGCTATTCGTGTCGGACGGGGTACTGAAGTGCGACAGAGTTTGGTGAGTTGAGTAGCGTTCATTGCAAATAGCGTAACAGCCCACCACCTCGGTTTCGTGCAGATGAAATTGACGTGTTTTCGGAAGTTAATAATGTTCTAATAGCCGGGCAGCACGAAATTAGCGCGTTGACCATGTCTTGAGACGAGTGCTAGCTTGTCAGCAGTTTCGAGCGGTCCGTAAGTAATCGAGGAACCAGATGCCCTCACTGCAAAGTCTTTTAGACCAGGTTGAAGCAGCAACTAATGAAATCGTCGAACTTGAGCGATCATTGGTCAAAATTCCATCCGTTAACGTCGGCTTCATGCCAACCGGTGGCGAAACAGCCGTGGCTGAATTCATGGCGGATTGGTTGCGGGATGAAGGATTGGACTCCGAAATCCTCGCCCGCGATCCTGACCGTGGAAACCTGATATCTGTCTATCCCGGTGATGACAATGATACACGCTTGATGCTGATGTCTCACTCAGATGTGGTTCCCGTCGAAGATGAAACCAAGTGGAACTACGAGCCATTCGGAGCCGAAATATCTGAAGGACGTATTTACGGACGTGGTTCAAACGACTGCAAAGCACTTTTGACTTGCCAGTTAATGGCGATGGCGATCATGAAGCGCTCTGGGGTGAAGCTCGATCATGGGCTTCGCCTTGTAAGCGGTGCCGATGAAGAACACGGTGGACGATGGGGTTTCGGTTGGCTTGCCGACAACCATCCTGAGTCGCTCAAGTCACAATTTGCTGTTAACGAGGGTGGTGGCACTCCTGTTGAAATGGGTAACTCACTGACCTACCTTCTGGGAACTGGTGAAAAAGGTCGTATGGAGTTGCACATCACGCTGCGCGGGGAAAGCGCACATGCTTCCGTGCCGTGGACTGGTGTAAATGCTAGCTATCGACTGTCTCGAACCCTCAATGCGATCGAGAACTATCGTCCAGAACTCGACACTTCACTAGAAATATTTGATCACGTGGGCAAGTGGGGGATTGAAGAAAAGCCCTCGCCAATGAATATTGACCGCATTGTGGCTGAACTTGGTGAAACTTCACCAAGACTTAGTTCGATGTTGCGTGCGTTGTCGCGGCTAGTCCTGACTCCAACGATGATGGAGGGCGGCATCAAGTCCAACAGCGTACCTGAGGAAATCAAACTTACCTGTGACATCCGAACACTCCCGTTCCAGGATGAGGCGTATGTGCGACAGCAACTTGATCAAGCGTTCGAAGGAATTGAAGGGCTCGAGTACGAAATCGATTACATGTCGGTCCCGAATTCTTCTGAATTTGAAACCGAGCTGACCGAATCGATTAAGAAGGCACAAGCAGCAGCTGTCGGTCGGGATGACATTCAATGGATCCCGGCTATTAGTAATGGATTCACCGACTCCAGGTTTACAAGAAATCTTGGAATCATCACGTACGGATTCAGCGGAGCGCACCCGGATGATGATCCAATGTTGGCAAGGGCGCACGGAACCGATGAGTCAGTAGGTATTGCATCGCTGGTCAGCGGGACTCGTGCAATGCTGGCGATCGCGTATGACATTTGTGGAGCAAGATGAGCGAACGATCACCAATCACATCTCAAGATATTTGGGACGCGGCTGAACTGGTTGCGGCATCGCTTAACAAGCTCGATCCCCAGTTGTGGGAGCGTGATGCCTACGGCCTCAACTGGACCCGTGCGCGAATAGTCTCGCACATTGGTGATGCACTGGCTTTTTACTCCAAAAGTCTCGCCTCGAGATTTCAGGAAAATCCTGGCTCACGCGGACTTCAATACTCAGAAGGCACGCAGTCCCAGGCGGCACATCAGCTTGAATTTGGAGCAGCAATACTAAGTCGAGTGGTAGAAGCAACACCATCAGATGTCCGAGCTGTTCATCCGTCCGGCATGCCCGACGGTGAAGGTTTCCTGGGAATGGGATGTATCGAAATCCTGCTCCACGGTTACGACGCTATATACGGCACCGAAGCGGAGTTTGATCCTAGTGATGAACTTTGTTCACGAATCCTTCAACATATGTTCCCCTGGGCACCTACTGACACCCCTCCATGGCCAACGTTGTTGTGGGCTACAGGTAAAGCTGGGCTTGAAGGTCAGGAATTCTTAGGTGAAACCTGGATTTGGCACAGTGATTTGCTGGAAGAGTGGGAAGGTGGGATCCCGAACTCGCAAATGTGGCTCGGCCGATAACATCCAAAGGAGTTTAAATGCCCGAATCGATGGCACCGAACATTCTCTTCATCATGGCGGACCAGATGAAGGCAACCATACTACGGATGTATTCCGAGATCGGCATTGAAACTCCTGCACTTGAGAAACTCGCTTCCGAAGGGGTGCGGTTCGACACCGCAATCACGCCGCATCCCCTGTGTGTCCCGGCTCGTACGTCAATGATGACCGGACGATACCCGCACTCGACCGGTTGCCGTCGCAACGAAACGTTGATGCCTACAGATGAGCAACATGCGTTCAGGATCTGGAAAGAGAACGGTTACACCACCGGCCTGATCGGCAAAAACCATTGCTACATTGAGCCCAAAGATCTTGAGTTGTTCGATGTCCGGTGCGAAATATCTCACCAGGGTCTGCCTAAAGGTGGATATGCAGGTGAAAACATTGGCAACACGGGGATGGATTGGGTGGTACCGGAGAGTGATATCGATGAGGCTCACTATGATCGAATCCACCTGAAGGCGGACGGAGACACTCAAAGCCCTCGTATCGCCTACAAGATTTCAGACAGACCAGAAGAACACTTTGGGACTTCGGTCATTGCTTCTCAAACGGAGGCATTCCTCGACAGATATGTCACGGGTGATTTCGAGCCTGAACGTGATGACGCCTCACGTTCTCCATTCGCCCTGATGGTGTCGTTCCCTGACCCGCATGAACCATTTGAGGCACCACGTCGATACGTCGATAGGTTCCCTCCAGAAGAAGTGGTCATGCCACCGCAACGTACTGACGAATTCACTGACGGGACTTCCCCTGAACGGAACAGAGTTCTCGCGAGGATGATGCGGCAAACGGATGATCTTGAAGAACATCGGCGTGGAGTCGTGAGCGTTTACCAGGCGATGACTCGGTTCGTGGATGACGGAATAGCTCGGATCATCAACAAGATTGAAGAGCTTGGACTTCGCGAGAACACGATAATCGTGTTTACCGCCGACCATGGCGATTTTATTGGTGAGCATGGCATGGCCGTAAAAGGTGGAGTTTTCTACGATTGTCTGGTCAAAGTCCCGTTGATAGTTTCATGGCCAGGTGGTGGAGTTCCGTCGGGTGAAGTCGACTCATCGATGACTAATACGATCGATATATTGCCAACACTTCTTGAACTGCAAGGTCTCGCATCGTTCGACGATGTTGGAGAAGGATGGAGCCGACCGGAGCCCAGGACAGAGACGGTATTAACAGAGGCCGAAACTCGGTATATCCAAGGACGACCGCTCCCAACCGTTACAGCTGCCAGTCCACGTAGTGCTGCTTTTTCCGAATACGGTGCAGGTGGTCCACCCGTTACCCTTGAACTTCTCGACACCTTGAAAGAGCCGTTTGGTTATAAGACGATTATCGAGACACTCTGGGCTCGTGAAGCAGAAGGGCGTAGAAAAATGGTTCGTACTCGAGAATGGAAGTACGTCACCGATCCGATGGCAAAAGGGGCGACACTCACGTCTGGATCAGATGGCGGACCGGGTGATGTAGATGAACTATACGATCTCAAAAAGGATCCATGGGAGCTCAAGAACGTAGCTCATCTTCCAGAGAACGCCGGAGTGATTTCCGAAATGCGTTCTCTATTGGCGGGCTGGATGATCGACACTGAGGATCCAGTGCCAGTTGAAGTACCGGACACGGTTGGACGGGCGAATCCACGATAAATATTGCTTCTAGCAAAGAAGGAAAACGATGAAAGGCAATCCTCTCAAAGCCGGTGTACGCCGCGGAGAACTCCAGGTTGGGACCTGGGTGAATATACTCCGTAATCCTGCTTCACTGACCATGTTCAAGGAAGCAGGGTTGGATTTCGTCAGACTCGATATGGAGCATTCCTCCCCCTCGATCGAGACTGTCGCTGACTTCGCAGTAATGGGACGAGCATTGGACTTCCCGGTGATGGTCCGACCGCCTGAGGCGAACCGAGAATGGATCACTCGATTACTGGATGTAGGAATCTACAACCTTCACTGCCCCCAAGTTGATACTCCTGAACATGCAGCTGAAATCGTCGCTGCATCGAAGTACACACCAGAAGGCTCAAGAGGTATGAGTGGTGCGTCACCCGGAAACGACTTCGACGTTTCAATGCCGGTTATGGATCGGCTGAAATTCACGAACGACCAGGTCTTCATAACTGTCATGTTCGAAAGTGCCGAAGCCTTTGAACACCTCGATGAAATTGCCTCGATGGACGGGATCGATGCACTGACTCTTGGTCCGCAAGATCTCGCTCAAGACCTTGGTGTGTTTGGCACCCCCGATCAGGCAAAAGTCCTCGATGAAAAGCGGCAACAGATAGTCGAAGCAGCGAACAAGTACGGTAAAACGTGTGCAATGTTGGTTGCCGATGCGGAACAGGCGCGCCAGTGGCGCGATGCCGGTGTTCTGGTGGTCAACTACTCGACCGAAGTTAGCGTGTTGATGGAAGGCTATCGAAGTGCTCTCGACAACATTAAAGAGTAGTTAGACGCTGACAATAACGGAGTGGTGGGGATGAAGCTGGGACAGATTGGACAGATAGCCGTGCATGTCACGGATGTTCGAACGTCCACGGAGTTCTACCGTGATGCTCTAGGAATGAAACTCATCTTCGAAGCACCGAATCTCGCCTTTTTCGACGACGTAGAAGTCCGACTAATGATCTAATGTTGGGAGCTGGGGAGTGTGATCCTCACGGTGATCGGGCGGCAATCTACTATCGCGTGGATGACATTCAGTTCGCGTTCAATGAATTCAAGAAACGGGGAGTCGAATTCTCTGATGAGCCGCACATGATCCATGATGCAGAGGTCTATGCGTTGCGAATGGCATTTTTCACGGATCCCGACGGCAACCAACTGGAGATTATGGACGAACGATGTCAGTTGGTGTAATCCCCCCCCCTCCCCCCTCGTTCACGCTTCCCAAGCGACCCCCTCGGCGTAATAATGCCGCCGGAATACTAGTCGCAATCGAGGATCGCATTGAAAGTCACCGCCGTTGAAACGTTCATAGTCGAAGGTCTGAATTCTCCCCTCGTGTTTTGTGCGATTCGCACTGACGAAGGAATAACCGGGTATTCGGAATTTGGAGAAGGGCGACTTGCCAAAGGAATGGCGGGTCTGGTCGAAGACCTTGCTGTGCATGTGATCGGCAAAGATCCACGGGCAGTAGAAGCACACTACATCCAAATGGTCCGCGCGAGTCGAATGTCATACGGTGGTGCCACCTGGAACGCGATTGCCGGTATAGAGCTAGCTTTATGGGACATCAAGGGCAAAGCTCTTGGAGTACCTGTTTACGAACTGGTTGGTGGACCTACCCGGGACAAACAGAAGGTTTATTGGTCGCACATGCTCAGCTACCAGGTGAGTTCGTACGAGCGACTTGGTACTGAACCTGTACGGAGCTACGACGACGTGCGCAAAGTGATAGCGCAAGCTTCCGAATGGGGATACGACACATTCAAGACCAATATCCAGCTACCTGGCGATCCATTCACTAGTTTGGCGCAAGGAAGGTCGGGCCCGCACGACCAAACTCTAACTCGCGAAATCCTTGATGCAGCCGTAAAGCAAATGGAGGTCATCCGCGACGAAGTTGGTCCTGACATGGGAATTTGTCTCGACGTAAATGAGCACTTTAAAGCGGACGGACACATTCGACTGGCTCAGGCTCTGGAGCCGTTCAACCTGACCTGGATGGAGCTGGACAACCTGGATGCCGAGAGCGTCCGGATGGTGAAGGATGCGACCACAACACCAATTTGTACCGGTGAACAACGATTGGGTCCATTGAACTACCGGGATTTGTTCGAGCTACGGGCAATGGACGTGTGCAAGCTCGACGTTCAGTGGCAAGGATTTATTCCATCGCGACGTGCAGCAAATATGGCTGAGTTATACGAGATCAACGTGGCACCTCACAACTTCAACGGTCATTTGTCCACATTCCAGACGATGAATTTCTGTGCCAGTGTGACGAACGTGAAGATCAGCGAGAGCGATCCTGTACAGGTTCCATGGCGCGACGAGCTGGTTACTGACGTTCCTGACATCAACGCGGGGATGGTCACTATCCCAACCAAACCAGGTTGGGGTACCGATCTCGATGAGGCCGCTCTAAAGAAGTACGCAGCTGACTGAATAAGGTAGCTGCGCTATTCTTCGCTGCCGAAAGATTTTCTCGGGATTAGTAATTGGGAAGTTTGAATTCGAATGGCGACGTTTAAGACCATATTTATGTACCAGGAACCCTGGGAAGCAGAGCGTTTCGAGAATGCATTTGGAGACGAAATGCAGGTGGTCGCGATTCACCAGCGAACGGACATCGCGACTGTTGGTGAGGAAAACTACGATGCCGACATGATCGTCGGTGGTGGTGTGCGGTCGATCGACACGGGGCGATTGTTCACGAAGTTGAAACTGATCCAAACTCTGAGCGCAGGCACAGACTGGATTCCCAAGATGGAACTATCAGAAATGGGTGTCCGAGTTGCCAACAACCAGGGGGGTAACTCAGTTGCGGTAGCAGAAGTGACGGTTGTCCTGATGGTCTCGACCTATCGTCACCTGATGGTTCAGTGGAACCAGATGAACAACCTGGGGACCTATGCCGAAGGCTTCAGCACTGATTGGGCGAGATTCCATGAACTGACTGGAAAGCGGGTTGGAATTATTGGCCTGGGCCAAATTGGTGGGGCGGTTGCCAAACGGCTACAGGGCTGGGGGTGCGAGGTTGTTTACCACGACATCGCCACCTACTCCGCAGAATACGAAGCGGCAGCTAACGCGAAAAAAGTTGATTTTCACGAGTTGATCGAAACCTCGGACATCGTCAGCTTGCACGTGCCGCTCGACCGGTCGACACGAGCGCTTCTTTCAGACCGTGAATTCAAGATGATGAAGCCCGACGCAATTGTGGTTAACGCATGCAGAGGACCGGTAATTGACGAGGCAGCTTTGATTCGAGCTCTCGATGACAACCAGATCGCAGGTGCAGGTCTTGATGTGACCGAGATCGAGCCGATCGAAATGACGAACTCGCTGCTGGGTCGACCCAATGTTGTGCTGTTGCCACATCGAGCGGGTACGTCGATTGAAGCTCGACAAAAGAGTGTCGATAACTCGATTGCCAACGCCCGACGTTTGATGGCTGATGAAGATCCTGAGGGAATAGTTCTACCGGTATAAGCTCGTAACTGACCGAGCGGACGTTCGTCCTTGGTCGCAATGCGTCACATTAATCCCCCTTCCTAACTCTCCCCGTATCCGCGGGGAGAGAACGGCGGTCGCAGTCTCCTGTTCCTAACCGTTCCAGTCCAGAAAGGGAACGAGCGCCTAACGCAGGGCGAGGGTTACGAAGATTCCGGCTACACTCAGGGCTGCTCCTGCGAGCGCATATTTACTGAGGCGCTCGCGCAGTAAAACCGTGGCGAGTACGACTGCCCACATTGGCGATGTGTTGATTAATACAACAACGACACTTGGTGGTGCTTGGTCGAGGGCGAGCACGAAGGTCAGCGCGCTAACAGCGAACAGGATTGCGCTGGCGAAAAGTCGAATTCCATTGTCCTTGAACACCCGCGTCACCCGCTGAGACGGGAAGAAGAAGGCGACGAGCACGAACAACGTTGCCGGAACTAGGTTTCGGATAGTTGCTGCAGCAACTGGTGGAGTGTCTTCGAGTCCGATTACTGTCGATAGGAACCCACCGGTCCAGAGCAGGGAAGTGGTTACGCCAAGTCCGATCGCCGTGAGGTCGCTTGATCCTCGACCGGTCGATTGCGACGCACTGTCTGGATTCGACGGTTTCCAGTTGAGTAAAACAACACCGATGATGATGAAGGCGGCACCGCCAAGGACTTCTAGCTCGAGGTCATCGCCGAGGAAAAGCCAGCCGGCGAAAACCGAGGTCATGATGAAGACGGACTGCGTGGTTGGATAAACCCGACTTACAGTTCCACGAGAAAGAGCGAGCCAGAAAACGAGTGATCCGGCGGTGTTTACCAGCGCACCTCCGGCAAGGAAGGCTGCGGATCGAACGTTCAGGTGAATAAGGGCGTCGATTTCGCCAACGATGAGTCCGACCGTCAGGAGAAATAGGAGTCCGATCCATACCTGCGCCGAAACGATGTGGGTGGGTCGAACGTTGGGTCCAACGCCTTTGGTCACGACGCCGGTCGTTGCCCAAATGATCGCGTTTGCGAGAGCTGCTAATTCGCCCATAGCGATGCTCGTGGAATGTGGCGGTTAATTAAATGGGCGACCGAACCCGACAGCTGGTGAGACATGGTGCTTTATTGAGCAGGGATGAATCTGGAGTTAGGCGTTTTGCTGGCTACTACCGGGTATGAGGTTTTAGGTGCGGGTATTTTGCATGATTTGCTCCGGGCGTGACTAGGGTTATTACGCGATCGTGAGGGACTCACTCAGCTTTGATTCTCCTATCCCTAACCCTTTCCAGTCCGGAAAGGGAACCGTCGCCTACCCGTTGCCGACGAGGATTCGGTAGACGTCTTTGGTGGGTTTGAGCATGCGTTCGAAGCCATCTTCGATGCCGCGGGCGAGTGGGACGGTTGCTGAGATCAACGGCTTTACGTTGACCTTGCCTGAGGCAATTAAATCGACCGCTTTCTGGTATCCGCCCGATGACGTTGCCGACGAAGCAAGGATGGTTTTTTCACCCTGGTGGGCCCGTCCGAAATTAACATTGTCCTGCGATTGATGAGAGAAACCAACGATCACGGCACGTCCGCCTTTTCGCACCCAGTTCGCAGCGTAGAGTGCGGTACCGGGAGCTCCAGCGGTTTCGATGATGATGTCAGGACCGTAAGGAGTGGTTAGTTCGGGAAGTAGTTTGGCGGGGTCGGATGTTGTTGGATTTATCGTAGCTGCCGCACCAAGATCTGTAGCGATTTCAAGCGATTGATCCCGAGGGTCGATCGCAACCACCGTTGCGCCCGCAGCCTGTAACACCTGGAGAGTGGCAAGTCCCACCACGCCACATCCAATAACAACAGCCGTGTCGCCAATAGTTACCTGGGCGTTTTCGACGGCGTGGACCGCTACCGAGGTTGGCTCGGCCAACGGGGCTTCTTCGTTGGTCACGTGGTCGGGCAGCGGAATGACCTGAGATGCTGGCCAGACACCGTACTCGGCAAGTCCGCCATCGTCAGAGAAACCAAAATTTCGGCCGTTTTCGCAAAGCTGAGACGTGCCTTTTTGGCAGAAGAAGCATGAACCACACACTCGCACGTTTTCGACAGCAACCCGAGTACCAATCTCGATGCCCGTAACGCCTTCTCCGAGTTCCTCAACAACACCGGCAGCTTCGTGTCCTAGAACGCGCGGTCCACTTCGGCTGAACATGCCGTGCTGCCACATCTCGATATCGGTCTGGCAGATCGACGTGTAGGTCATTCGCAGAAGTACTTCGCCAGCTTTGGGCGAGGGAGTTGGATACTCAGGATCGAACCGAAGGTCGATGGGTCCGTGAAGAACGATTGCTTGCATGTGTGATTATTTTTTGGACTGCTTGGTAGGTGATTTGAAGCGTAACTTTTCAAGTCTATGTACAAACCGAAGTTGAACTACACCGATGTTGCCGCATTTCTTGAGAAATGGGTGGACCCTCCGATCTCGAATTTGAAGCACGTGGACGCCGGATTCGTTTCGACGATTTTTTCGTTTGAAATGGATTCAGGTGCAAGTGGGTCGGAGAAGTTAATCGCCAAGTTCAGTTCTCATGAAAACGATGGTGGACTGGAGAAGAACCGCTGGTCACCGAACCGCATCCTGGAAGTAGCTATGTGCTTTGAGCTGGGTGCGCTGAGTGCTATCGAAATAGGCAGGTTCAAGCTGAAGCAGCACCCCTACTCACCCCGTCGAAGGTCCCTCCAGCAAGGTCGGGAACTCAGGTGAAACAGAAAGGGCGTTCCATCGGAACGCCCTTTTTAAGATTTCATTAGGCCGACCTAGTGCGTTACTGCGCCGGTTGCGGCTGGTTGTACCAGCTTGGTGTACTTGGCGAGAACACCTCGGGTGTAGCCGTTGTCCCTTGGTGTCCACTTTGCAAGCCGGGCTTGGAGCTCTTCGTCACTGATCTTGACGTTCAGCTCGAAGTTGTCGAGGTCTACCTCGATTTCGTCGCCATCTTCGACAGCCGCAATTGGTCCGCCAACAGCAGCTTCAGGTCCGACGTGACCAATCATTGATCCGTGAGACGCGCCGGAGAACCGGCCATCCGTCATTAGGAGAACTTTCTCACCTAGGCCTTGTCCGACCAATGCGGCAGTCACTGACAGCATTTCTCGCATGCCAGGTCCGCCCTTTGGTCCTTCGTAGCGAATGATGATGGCGTCGCCTTCCTTAATGTCACGCTTCTGAAGGGCTTCCATGACGCCTTCTTCGCCGTCGAACACTCGGGCAGGTCCGCCGAACTTCTTACCGAACTGGTGACCAGCAACCTTAAGGATTGCTCCTTCAGGTGCAAGGTTTCCGAACAGGGTTACGAGTCCACCGGTTTCTGAAATCGGGTTTTCCACCGAGTAGAGAACTTCGTTTGGCTCGCCAACGTCGATGTGTGAGAGGTTCTCGGCGACAGTCTTTCCGGTGACGGTCATACAGTCACCGTGGAGTAATCCGGCGTCGAGTAGTCGCTTCATTACATAAGGGATGCCGCCAACTCGGTCGAGGTCGAGCATCACGTACTTTCCACCCGGCTTCATGTCAGCGATAAGCGGTGTGCGCATTGCGATATCGTGGATGTCCTTGAGCGTTAGCTCGACACCCATCTCGTGAGCAATTGCTGGCAAGTGGAGTGTGGTGTTGGTTGATCCACCCATGGCGACCACAACAGCAACAGCGTTTTCAAATGCTTCTCTTGTGAGAATGTCGGAAGGCTTGATGTCTTTGCGGAGCAGTTCCATTACTGCGTGACCAGCTTCTCGTGAAGAAGCGAGCTTGCGCTGGTCGACGTTCGGCTCGGATGCTGCACCTGGAAGTGAAAGACCAAGTGCCTCACCAATCGATGACATCGTGTTTGCCGTGAACATACCTCCACAGGAACCAGGCCCTGGGCAAGCGTGGGACTCGATGGCGTAAAGCTCATCGGCATCGATTTCGCCCGACTGGAACTGACCAACTGCTTCGAACACGCTCTGGATCTGGATGTCTTCGCCGTGGAGTGAACCCGGCATGATCGAACCACCGTAGATAAATACAGCAGGGATGTTGAGGCGAGCAATCGCCATCATTGCGCCCGGCAGTGACTTGTCACAACCGGCTACGGTAACGAGACCGTCGTATCGCTCGGCGAAACAAACAGTTTCGATCGAATCGGCGATTACTTCTCGTGAAACCAACGATCCCCGCATTCCCTCGGTACCCATAGAAATAGCGTCGGAGACGGTGATTGTTCCGAAAGTGAACGGGGTTCCCTGGGCGGCGAACACTCCTCGCTTTACCTCTTCAACTAGAGGCTCGATACCGGCGTTACAGGGCGTTACTTCGTTGTGAGTCGAGGCGATTCCAACGAATGGGGCGGCAATGTCTTTGTCGCTCAAACCCATCGCTTTCATCATCGACCGGTGAGGAGCGCGGATCGCTCCCTCGGTAGTCTCCCAGCTGCGCCATTTGCCGGGCGCACGCTTTCCTTCACGTGAAGTGTTGAGTTTGTCCTGTGGATCGCTCGTGGTGGTCATGGTCTTGATTTGAAGTGATTCAGGCGCCGTATATGAGCGCCAAACTTGTTAATTCGAGGTTCGTAATAGTACACGCGGATGGGGGCGATTTCTCAGATTGGGGCAAACTGAACGTATACTCTGCGCTCATCAGAATTTGTCAGAACCGAGAGAGTGTTGAGATGAGCCAGATCGAGATGGTCGCTGAAGACCTGTTTTTTCCAGAAGGTCCACGCTGGAACAAGCGTGATTCAAAGTTGTATTTCAGCGACATCATGGCAGGCAAGGTTTCGCGACTCGATGGCTCCGGGAACGTTGAAACCGTTTTCGAACCTGGCGAGTTTCCGAGTGGTCTTGGCTTCCTGGAGAACGGTGACTTGCTGATTGTTGCAACTGACAGCCATGAGATCGTTCGATTGACTGCTGAAAAAGTTGCCGCTGGTGGTCAAACTCGGTCTGACTCGACTCATCACGCGGATATTTCTACCCCCTTTGGCACCGGTAACAACGACATGGTGGTCGGTCCCGATGGGACTGCATATGCAGGTGCCTATTTGCCGGGTTTAAGCGAAGAGGAACCACCGGGACCGCGCAATATGCCTCAATTTGGAAACATAGTGATGGCACGACCTGATGGTAGTTCGGAAGTTGTGGCTGATCGCGTTTGCTTCCCTAATGGCGGTGTGATTACTTCTGACGGTAAAACCCTCATCGTCGCCGAAACCTTCGCGTTTACGCTGACAGCGTGGGACATAAACGAGGACGGCACTTTGTCGAATCGGCGTCCATTCGCAGATGTGGCAGTCCCGACTGACGGAATCGCGCTTGATGACGAAGGTTGTGTTTGGGTGGCGTGTCCTTACTTCCAGTACGGCGATTCAGGCGGATGGATCCGGGTCGCTGATGGCGGTGAGATCAAGCAAGTGATCGAGCTGGAGAATCCAGATAAAAGCGCTTACGCGTGCATGTTGGGCGGTGAGGATGAACGCGATCTGTTCTTGTGCGAGTCGACCGTGTTAGGTCGAGAACGATTCCAGGGTGACGGTCGGATCAGGAAGATTCGAGTGGACGTGCCCAGGGCTGCGAATCAGTTTTAGTTCGTGCGATCCTTCGACAAGCTCAGGATGACGGCGTTGTTACGGTCCGGAAATTCGGAATGAAGACTTTCTGCTTGAGTCAAACATTTCAGTATCGAGCCTGATCATTAGCGGGACCATGTGGTCGAGCGCGACGGCGTCAGCTAATGAGCCACAGTTGACGGGTTTGAACCCGATGCCTTCGATTAGCTCTTTGACGGCTGCCATTGCGCCTTCGTCGTCGCCTGCATAGTGAACTTCTCTTGGTTCACCGGTTGAGTCAGTTGAGTTGGCTAATGTGTCCGCGAAGTTCGTCTTGAACGCCGCGACGACACGCGCACCTTCGCCCATGATCGACTCGGTGACCTGTGCACCTGAGGACCCATTGTTTGGCTGTGCCCCGAACGGATTGGTTATGTCGATGACGATCTTGTTTCTGAACGAATCAGAGAACCTGCGCGCCACAGCTGCAACTTCGCCGTACGGGATCGTGATGATCACGATTTCTCCTGCGTCGATTGCAGCTTGCACCCCGTAAATTCTCGACTCGGTACCTACTGCTTCGTGAAAATCATTCTTGGTTTCGGGACGGCGTGAACCGAATGCTACGAAGTGTCCGGATGCTAAGAAAGCCCGACCGAGGTTCAGGGCCATACGTCCGGTTCCGATGATTCCAATACGAGGTTTACGGGATGAAGTAGTCATGGCTGCGAGTGTAGGTATGGGTAGGGCGGAGCGCAACGGGGTGGAGTATAAACGCGTTCATCACTTCATCGTTCTCTCCGGGTATCGGGTGAGACCATACGCGCCCGGCCCGGCCGAAGGTCCCTTCAGCAAGGTCGGGACATTAGCGTTGTCATCCCAAGGGCAAGCGGAGGGATAGATGGTTCACTGCTTTTGATCTTGATCTCTCGACTTACGCTCGGGATGACAAGTTACAGGGGACGTTGTTCATCTGGAATGGAATCGATGATTGCCAGCCAATCTAGTGTTTATCTCTCCGCTCCGCGGGAGTACATTTCGTAACGGTGCTCGTGAGGCGCACCATTTGAAATTACTAGCGACCGAAATTTGTTGAAATGACCGATTACCTTCCACTTCCCGGTACCCCGGTGGACGAACTGGACACACCTTGCATCGTCGTTGATCTAGACGTTGCCGAGTCGAACATTGCAAAGCTCCAGGCAGCCGCCAATGAAATGGGTGTTGATGTTCGTCCTCATGCGAAGACCCACAAGAGTCCTTACTGGGCACGAAAGCAAATGGAAGCCGGAGCGATCGGAATTTGCTGTGCGAAGGTCGGTGAAGCCGAGGTGATGGTTGAGGCGGGCATCCAGGAAGTGATGATCCCTAACCAGGTAATCGGCAAACGCAAAATCGCGCGGGTCGTCGCGCTTGCAAACACAGCAAACGTGGTTGTTGCAGTCGAAGATTCATCGAACGTCGTTGATCTCTCCGAAGCTGCCAGCTCCGCCGGTGCTGAGCTCGGCGTCATCATCGAAATCAACGTTGGGATGAACCGTTGTGGTGTTGATCCGGAAGCCGCCGTTGCGCTGGCAAAGCAGGTCGATGATGCACCAGGGCTCCGGTTTGACGGGTTGATGGGTTACGAAGGTCACACGGTTGCCGAGCGTGACTATGAAACCCGCAAGATCAACGCTGAGAACGCCATGGCAATTTTGAACTCGGCTGCATCGAACATTCGAGATGCTGGCGTTGGCGTTAAGATCGTTTCGGCGGCGGGAACCGGCACTTACAACATTTCAGGTAACGTCGATGGGGTGACCGAACTGCAGTGTGGTTCTTACATCTTTATGGATGGTGACTATCTCCAAGTGCTCAACGACTTCGAGCCAGCTCTCACAGTGCTCTCAACGGTGATATCACGACAACAAGATGATGTTGCAATTACCGATATGGGATTGAAGGCGATATCGATTGATCGAGGTCTTGCAGAAATTGTTTCTCCTGCCGGAGCATCTATCATCAAGCACTCGGAAGAGCACACCCAGGTGAGTTTGCCAGACGCGTCGACCCAGTCGCTGAAAGTCGGTGACAAGGTTCAGGCACGTCCTACCCACGGTGACACAACAATCAACCTCCACGAGTACTACTTCGGAATTCGGAACGGCAAGCTAGAGCAGGCTATCCCGATTCCAGGTCGAGGCAAGTTCCGCTAGGTCGGATACTTTTATTGAACGCTTGAAGCGGCGGTCACGTGGTCGATCGCCGTTATTCCTAGTTTTAGTACATCCTCAGGTGGGACACGGTCTTCGCCGTTTGGCGTTCTGAACGAAACCCCCGAGTCGAGTTGATCCCGCGAAACCCAGATCCATTGATCGGGCGGAGACGGTCGCGAGCCGTTTGCTGAACTAACGCGAGTGAAATAGATGTGGTCGATGTGCTGATGCTCGCCGTGTTCTGCATCGACAACGTTTTCGATCATGATGCTGTGTGGTGCATCGACCTGTTCGAGGTTTGAGATGTCCAGGCGCTCGTATGTCGGCACTATTTCAGCTTCGAATCCCGTTTCTTCCATGATTTCTCGAAGCGTGGTTTGTACTGGGTCCTCGTTCGGATCAACATGACCGCCGGGTGGAAGCCATTCCTGGACCTTCTTGTGCCAGTGGAGAAGGGTCGCATCGCCGTGTACGACGAACCCGGTTGCGGTGAAGTGTCGGATTTTTGACATAGGAGAAGGGTAACCCGTTTGTGACCGGGGGGACATGCGTTATAACGCGATCGTGACGGAGTCACTCAGCTCTGTCGTCGCACTATCCCCCTCTCTAACTCTCCCTGTATCCGCGGGGAGAGAACAGGTGGCGCAGTCAAATATCCCTACTAGTCCGGAAAGGGAACAGCGCGGACTGAAATATCGCAAGACGCGAGTAGGCCCACCGGGGCAACACGGACATTTGCGTCTCATGCTGACCGGGTGGGCCTACTCCGGAGGTGCCCTGCTGTAGGGCGCCCTACGTTAGTGCTGGGCACCTCGCTTGGTACTAGACATTAAACAGACCACCTCCTTTCATTCAAAAACTGTGAGTAGTCGAGTTTTCCTACTCACGACCGCTCCTATGGAGTCAAGGCCGATTTGTGGATTATACGGAAGTGCCAAAGAAAAGGTTTGAAGGCATCCACTTAGTTGAGTGGTGAGTTTTGGTTACAGAGTGTTGCCCAGAAATCACAGAGTGATTCGTCCAAGAACCTCAGGATTCACGACAACTTCGGGTCGTTCTCCACGCAAGACTCGCGCTGCTTCCTCACCGGCTCGACGCCTGATGATTTCCCAGCCGATTTCACTTGAACCTGCGACGTGTGGAGTGCAAACAACGTTATCCATGCTGAGCAACGGATTGTCGGGTGAAAGCGGTTCTTGTTCGAACACGTCTATGCCAGCACCCGCGATTTCGTCCTGTCGCAGCGCGTTGATCAAAGCCTGTTCATCCACCACTGGTCCGCGAGATGTGTTCACAAGGTAAGCGGTCGACTTCATCGACGAGAGCGCCGAAGCATCAATGAAGTGGTGAGTGCCATCCAGGTGCGGGACGTGAAGTGATACGTAATCGGACTGCTCCAGGAGTTCCTGCTTCGATACGAATTGGACTCCATATTCGACTGCCAGGTGGTCACCAACGTAGGGATCGTGGACCAGCACGTTCATACCCATGGCTTTGCACTTTCTGGCCATTGCCCGACCAATCCAGACGAAGCCGACGATTCCGACGGTTTCGCCAAATATCCGGTTGAGAATAGAGCGTGAGTAGACCTCTGCCCATCGACCCGAAGTGGTTGCGAGGTCGAGTCGTTTTATCTCTCGGGCGCAGGCGAACAGAAGTGCGAGGGCGTGGTTGGAAACTTCTTCGGAAGTTGATCCAGCAATGTTGGTGACGATAATTCCAGCTTTGGTGCAAGCATCAATATCCACGGTGTCGTAGCCATGACCGTAGCGAATGATCAGTTTGCAGTTGTTCAACTGCTCGATCATTGACCTGGTAACTGGCGAGTGATCGTTCAACAGGACAGTTGCGTCCTTCGCTGCTTCGATGATTTCACCCTCGGATGAAACGGCAACCGAGACGATTTCGCAGTCGATCTCAGCAAGTGCTTTACGCTCAAGCTCCAACGGAGACTCGGTCGAATCAATGTGGACTACGAGTGGTTTATCGCCTGGCAACAGTCACCTTCAGCTTTCCCTCCGACCGATAACGGTCGAAAGGGAACGGCATTATTTTGCTGAAGCGAGTTTACCCTTCCCACTCCGGCTTGACCGCAGGAGCAGAGAGTAACGCCGATGGACCGTTTTGGCTTAGAACCAGTTGGCTTTGTCTACCTCGTTGCGAAGTGGCTCTCCAGTCGCAAAACTCCTGAAGTTTTCGAGGACGATCTCGTAGCGACGTTCGGTGAGATTCGCACCACCAACAGCTGCGGTGTGAGGTGTCAAAATCGTGTTTGGTGCATCCCAGAGCGGATGGTCGGATGGAAGAGGCTCGATTTCGTAAACGTCGAGTCCCGCGCCGGCGATTTGTCCGGACCTCAGGGCTTCGTTCAAGTCGTCCAGCTTAGTGGTCATTCCTCGACCAATGTTTATGAAGATAGCCGAGTCTTTCATGATGGCGAACTTCGACGAGTCGAACAAACCTTCAGTTGAAGGGGTGTGCGGAATGGTCAGCACTACGAAATCTGCGTTAGGGAGTTGAGCGTCGAGTTCATCCGGCGTGAACATGTCGTCGACCCACTCTGGCTTGTCTTCGCGACGAGCATCGATTCCAAGCACCCGCATCCCCAGGGCTTTACAAAGTCGGGCAGTCTCAGCTCCGATACCACCCAGTCCAACGATTAGTACTGTCGATTCAGGCAGGAAGATGTCGTGGTGTGGCGATTCAAGTACTTTGTACTTTCGCTCTTTCTGCTGGTCGCGGTAAATATTGAAGTGCTTGGTGAAGCTCAACATGTACGCCAGGATTTGTACCGAAATATGGTCGTTGTAGATGCCACGGAAGTTCGTGACTGCAGTCGGGTGATCGATCAGTTCTTTGAAGTAGTACCCTGCGTGTGGTGCGGCAGCTGGTGCTTGAAGCCATCGCAAGTTTGGCGCAGCTGCAATTAACTCAGGTGTCATGGTTCCAAAAGCTGCATCGGCATCAGCGAGTTCTCGCTTCGCATCTTCTTCAGTTTCAGGGGTTGCAATCTCCCAGCCAGGAGCCGAGTCGAGCAATCGAGGGATCCACTCTTCGAACAGCGAGGTTTGTGGTGGGAGAAATACGAACTTGTTTGGCATGCCTGACCGTTTTTCGAATGCTAATAACACCTGATCAGAATGATCGGCTGGCGGATTTTAGCACCCAAATATGTATACCTACGGCTCCATGTTTGCGTGTTTGAAGCTTGTTGCGTGCGTGTATGCTGTGGGTACCTATAGAACCAGTGTTCAGACAAGGAAAAACGCCAAAGGATACTGATGCGAATCGGCGATTTTGAAATAGACGATCACATTGAGGAACTCGACAATCCTCATTGCATTGCGATCCTCAAACCGTGGATCAATGTTGGTAACGTTGGCCGCATCGTACTGAAGCGACTCGGCATGATGTACGCATCAGAACGCATCGGTCAGCTGGATCGTCCGGGCAAGTTTTACGACTTCACTCGATACCGTCCGCAGATCAAGCTTGTTGATGGCAACCGTTCGATTCGTACGCCTAACACCCGAATTAGCGTGGCGCGCCGACACGAGAGCAATGACCTTGTTTTGCTGTCGATGCTTGAACCACATGCCTTTGCCGAGGATTACAACGACTCTGTAGTCGAACTGCTGAAACATCTCGGGGTGAAGCGGTACATCCAAATTGGTGGAATGTATGATTCAGTTCCGCATTCACGATCACTACCTGTGACTGGTTCTGCGCGAGGATGGACCCCGCCGGCAGACTTCGGTGGAGTGAAGCTTGGGACGTCGAACTATCAGGGTCCGACATCGATGATTTCCAACATTTCGGAACGCCTGTACAAGGACTTAAATGTCGAAACCCTGTCATTGATGGTTCATTTGCCGTTGTATTTGAAGCTCGACGACGACTACGCAGGTACCGCTAGAATTCTGAAAATTCTTGCTCAACTCTATGGATTTAGCACCCGGTTGCCGGAAGTGGAACTTGGGGAGAAACAGTACGAGCAGGTCAGCCCAGCGATGAACGATAATCCCGAGCTCCAAGATATGGTTCAGCGGTTCGAACGCGAGGCCGATGAAGAGGCAGAGGAGGATCTGGATTTCTCGACGGGCGACAGTATCTCTCTGTCGCCGGAAATCGAACAGTTCCTAAGCGATGTCGCCGGGTCTGAAGACGAACCTGATACCCGGGATCAATCCTAATTCTCGTGTTGGCGGCACTTTCAATGTTTGCCGTCCTCATTGGTTGCGTTGAATCGTTTCGTGATTCCACTCCCGTTCCTGAGACTCTTGGTTAGGGCACGTACCTGCATGCGAAGACGAGCCAAAGTCGATTGATAGTCCGACCCAACCTGCATACGAGGTTGAGTCGACACCGGTCTCGTATCGGACAGTAGTGAAGTGCTTGAACGGATGCCAGCTCGCGAAATGTTCTGGTTCGCGTGGTCGGCATTCTTCCCTAACACCAGGGTTTACTCGAACAGTTGAGTTTCAGGAAATAAAAAGAGGTGGACCAAGCCACCTCTTTTTCGAAAACGGATTTAGGCCGAACTATTTGTTCGTGACTTCCACACCTGAAAGCTTCTCGACGTAGCTCAGGATGCCTGAGTGGTCGTTACCGCCTTCGCCCCAACCAACAAGTGCTTTCATAACCTGCTGCAGGTTGGCAGTTACCTGGAGCGGAAGATCGAGTTCGTTGGAGGTCTTAACCGCGTTGTTGATGTCCTTGTAGTGAAGCTCAATTCGGAAACCGGGCTTGAAGTTTCGCTCGAACATCATTGGTGCCTTGGCGTTCATCACGTTTGAACCAGCAAGTCCACCCTTGATTGCATCGAATACTGTTTCCGGATTCACTCCAGCTTTGGTTGCCAGTACTAGTGCTTCGGCTAGAGCGTGAATGTTGGCACCAACAACAATTTGGTTAGCGAGCTTGGTTACGTTACCTGCTCCGCTGTCTCCGCAAAGAACTGCGGATTTACCCATGACGTCGAACAATGGCTTGGCTCGCTCGAAATCACTGGCGCTACCGCCAACCATGATTGCGAGATCACCGGAGATTGCGAAAGGCTCTCCCCCTGAAACTGGAGCGTCGATGAAGTTGACGCCTTTATCCGCACAAGCTGCGTGGATCCGCTGTGACACACCAGGTTCGATCGATGACATGTCGACGATTAAATCGCCTGACGAAGCGCCTTCGAGCAGTCCGTTTTCGCCGAGAACAACTGCCTCGGAATCAGGACTGTCTGGAACCATCAGGACTGTGATGTCGGACTTCGAAGCGACATCAGCTGATGAGGTTCCTGCTGTTGCGCCTTCAGCAACCAGTTCCTCAACGGCGGCGGAAGATCGGTTGTAGACCGTTACTTCGAATCCAGCGTTGACGAGGTTCTTGGCCATGGGCTTACCCATGATTCCAAGACCGACGAATCCAATTCGTTCTGCCATTTGATTTCCTCTTGGTTCTAAATACAGGCGAAGATCGCCGGTAGGTTGCTAATGGATTTCACGGCGCGCAAGTATAAATCGGGAAATGAGTTTCCGGTTTATAGCTATACGACCGTCGGGATTTTCCGAGGGTAAAGACTACTCGTCTTCTTTCCAGAATCGCTCTTCAACGAAGGAGAACTCTGTTGGCTCCATTCGGGCGCCAACGTCCTCAATCATTTGTGGGTGACCACAGGCGTAAACGCAGGTCTCTTTCGGGTCAAGACCGTGCTCTTTCAGGTAGTCCTCAACCAACAGGTTGATTCGACCTTCGGCACCATTCCACTCAGCGTTTCGTTCCTCGGTAGGTCGTGAAACAGACGGGTAGAAATGTATGAAGTCGTGCTCGTTTGAGAGTTGGGTGAGTTCTTCGTCGTAACCGAACTCATCGAGGTAGCTGGCGCCCTCAAGGACGTGGAACGAATATTCGTCTCGAGAAACACCCTCAACCGGTGCTGGCCATTCCGGGTCGTTGAGGAATTTGCGGAGCATTGAGATGTAAGGGACAACGCCAGTTACTGTGCCGACGAAGATGTGGTTCTTAAACTCTGGCTGGAGAACGAAGATTCCCTTGGCTCGTGGGCGGAGAGTGAACTCAGCACCAATTGGCTGGTGCTCGAGAAGTGGAGTGAGGTGTCCGCCGTGCTCGACCGGGACGATTTCGATGAACAGTTCAATGAACTCTTCGTCCGGTGAGGATGCGATTGAGTAAGGTCGCTCGATGCCTTCGACACCAATGGTGCAGTACTGTCCAGGTTTGAATGCGTAATCCTGAGCAGGCTTTATCCAAAACTTAACCAGATCTTCTGTGAGTTCTTCTCGTCGTACAAGCTCACAGGTGGTAAAGCGTCCCTTTAGCTGAGGACTAGCCGCTTCTGCCATTTGTTACTCCGTCACTTTTTTCGGGCAAATTTTTTGTGTTAACGCAACAAGAATAACGCAGGACTGTCGACACGTTCAGGTGAATTCGACCCTTTTAACGAAAAGTCGGCGCGGTCATTTCTGAAGTTGGATTATTACGAAATCCTGATGAAGGATGTATCCAATTCCATAGTGCTTCAGTGATAGACTTTGGTCGCATTTTCAACAATGCGAGAATTACGAACTTTCCGAGACCCGTTGACCGAATTCAACCGTCGGTTCTCAACATATTTGGAGCTCTCACTTAATGGCAACGAGAACGCCTGGCGTCGCATACAGCATTACCGTCCGAGCGGAGTACCCAAACGACCCTGGAATGCTCGGAAAAATAACATCCGCGATTGGGGATGCTGGTGGAAGCGCAACGGGTGTTGATGTTGTTCAAACTTCACGAGGCAAGATGGTCCGGGACTTCACGGTCAACACCGCTGGCCACGACCATGCGGCAGAGGTTGTGGAAGCGATCAAGGCGGTCGAAAACGTCAGCGTTAGAAGCGTTTCAGACCAGACGTTCCTTCTCCACGTAGGTGGAAAGATCGAAATGCACTCACGAGTCCCTGTGACAACTCGTGACGATATGTCGAAGGCTTACACACCTGGCGTTGGTCGTGTTTGCATGGCAATCCATGACGACCCCAATGCTGTTTGGGCTCTGACCGGTAAAGGTCACACCGTTGCCGTCGTTTCCGACGGCTCCGCAGTGCTTGGTCTGGGAGACATTGGTGCCGCTGCCTCACTTCCTGTGATGGAAGGAAAGGCGCTTCTTTTCAAGGAGTTCGGCGGAGTTGATGCATACCCGGTGGTGCTCGACACCAACGATGTGGATGAGATCGTCAACATCGTGAAGGCAATAGCTCCTGGATTCGGTGGAATCAACCTGGAAGATATTTCTGCTCCACGATGCTTCGAAATCGAGGATCGACTGCGGGAAGAACTCGATATCCCGATATTCCACGACGACCAGCATGGAACCGCGGTTGTTGTGCTCGCTGGTCTGATCAATGCACTCAAGATCGTCGACAAGAAACCTGCTGACATGAAAGTCGTTGTTGCAGGCGTGGGTGCGAGCGGAACGGCCTGCACCAAAATTCTGCAAAGCTATGGTGTGAACAACATCGTCGGTTTCGACCGCCAAGGTGCGCTTGATCGAGACCGGGATTACGGTGACAACCACATGAAACAGTGGTTTGCCAACACCACCAACCCGGATAACTTTTCAGGAACACTGGCAGAAGGCATGGTTGGTGCCGACATGCTGCTAGGTCTTGCTGGTCCGAACCTAGTCACTCGAGAACAGGTTGCAAAGATGAACGATGACGCAATCGTCTTCGCACTTTCCAACCCCGATCCAGAAATTCTCCCCGAAGACATTCCTGAAAACGTGCGGGTGATGGCGACCGGACGAACCGACTACCCGAACCAGGTGAACAACTCGCTTTGCTTCCCTGGATTGTTCCGTGGTGTACTGGACGTCCGAGCGTCGACTATTACCGACAACATGAAGATTGCAGCAGCCGAAGCAATTGCTTCGGTAATACCTGACTCCCACGTATCAGAGGATTTCATCATCCCGAGCGTGTTCGACAAAAACGTTGCTAAGAACGTGGCTCGTGGAGTGGCGCGGGCTGCAGCTGCTGAAGGAGTTGCACGGCGACGTCAGCGTCGTGGTGACGAGGTTTACGCCGCATTTAAGTCGCAGAGCTAGCCCTGTAGCGCACGTGCTTTCTCCCCAATTGATGCAACTATCAACATGTCACTAAACGTCGCAATTGTTGGTGGTGGCATCGCGGGTTGCGCGTCTGCCTACTATCTTGCCCGCGATGGTCACAAGGTGACTTTGTTTGAGCGTGATTCAGTAGCTTCACATGCATCGGGTTTCGCTCTCGGCGGGATCATTCCTCCGGTTCGTAACAGTGTGGTGGACGATTTCGAAAAGTTTTCGTTGCATTCCATTGATCTACACCGCCAGTTGAACGACACGATCAATCCGAGCGGTGAGACCAACTTCTCTCGCAAGCCCTCAATGGCGCTGGCACTCGATGAATTTGAAGCTCGGCGACTAATTGCTGCATACAAGTCGTATTCAGAGCACAGCAGCTCTGATATTCGATGGCTTAGTCACGGTGAGTTCAGTCACATTGACGCACGTGTGTCACCATCGGTTGTAGGCGGACTGTATTTCGGTGAAGCTTACGAAGTTGACCCATACAAGCTGACCCTGTCGTTATGGCAGGCAGCTGAAAATAGTGGCGCGGAGCTCGTGAACCGTGAGGTGGTTTCAATCGACGAAACTGGTGGCAAAGTGACTGGTGTTTCGACCGATGCCGGATCTCACCCTGCTGATGCCGTTATTGCTGCGGCAGGACCGTGGTCATCTCAACTGCTCGAACCGCTCGGAGTTAGTGTCCCCGTTACTCCATTGAAGGGACAAATCCTTCGACTCCAGGCTCCCGCGCCTGTGTTACCCATATCGCTGTGGTGGGGCGAGAACTACGCGTCGACGAAAGAAGATGGATTGACCTGGATTGGGACCACGGAAGAGGAAGTCGGGTTCGATGACCGGACTACGGACGAGGCCCGCGATTCGATTATCGGGTCGGCTGTTGAAGTGCTTCCGTATCTCGAAAATGCTGACCTTGTTCAACAAACTGCATGCCTGCGCCCAATAACTCCAGATAGAGCGCCTATCGTCGATTCCAGCGCCGGTCCAGAGGGACTGGTGATTTCAACTGGTGGCGGTCGAAACGGTATTTTGCTGGGTCCCGCAATGGGAGAAGCAGCCTCTGACCTCGTGGTTGGAACCGCGCCGACGGTAAATATCGACTCATTTTCGCTTTCGCGATTTAGCTAGTTGTTTGTGGGCAAGCGGTAGTTTGTTCTAACTACTGGTGTCCCATGTTTTCTAAGTGGCTAGCAAGAACAATCAAACTCCCTAAGCCTTCGGCGTTCCGCGACTCGGGAATCGTTGAGCGACAACTGGCATTCGATATCTCAACTCGAGAAGTCACTAAGCCGCCCCCTGATGAGATTGATCTTCTTGTCGGAGACGTGCTGGCAAAGCACCAACCAGACCTAGAACTACCGAGGATTAGAGTTTCTGGTCGTATGCGACGAACACTCGGTTCGTACCAACCTGCCAACAAGCAAATAGCGATTTCATCCCGGCTCCTGACATTGGCCGATCAGGATGAAGTCCGCGAGGTGGTTCTTCACGAAATTGCGCATGCAATCGTACACAAGAGATTCGGAAAAGAAGCGCCGGCACATGGCCGAGAATTTCGATCGGTTTGCGATGAGCTGGGTGTGAAGCCACGAAGATACGTCGACATTGATATCAAGGACTGGCAGCCGCGTCTTCGCTATCTCTCGAAGTGTGGTCACTGCAAATCACTGATTGTTCGGAAGAAGCGAGTACGTTCAGTCCGTTGCCAGTGTGGTGTGAAGGTCTATCCGCCCTCATGGAAGACGATTGCGCCAGCAAACGATTCTTCGGACGCAGAGTGGGTGTTGGTGTAATAGTCGAGACTGAAACCGAATTCAACTCGAAATATGATTTCGCGATTGTGATCAACGCGGGTGAGTGGTAGTCTCAAATCTTAGGAACTGAATATTGTCTGGCCCTTTAAATCCAGTCCCGTGAGGCTGGCAAGGAAACCCAAAATGCACTGATCGACGCACAACGTTGATCGGTCTACCTGCACATAAAGCTCGAAATGTGCGCACGATCCTTGCTAGCTGGCAAGGATTTTTTTGTGCCTGGCCCCTAACGAAGCGGATCGAGGGAACTTGGTAGAAGACGATGTAAGAATCCTCCTGAGTGAGGATGACATCAGGAGAGCGATGATGAGGATTTCACACGAAATCCTTGAACAAAATCGTGCTACCAGGGATTTAGTTCTTGTCGGGCTACAAACTCGCGGAGTTCATCTCGCCCGACGTATTGCCGAAAACATTTCTCGTATTGAAGGATTCACCCCGACCGTTGGGTCACTTGATCCAAGGTTATGGCGAGACGATCCTGATGTGGCGTCTGGACAACCGCTCCAACCATCGGACATACCGGACGGAGTGACCGATAAACCGGTGGTCATCGTGGACGATGTTCTTTACACAGGCCGGACGGTGCGTGCAGCAATGGAAGCACTTCTCGATTTTGGTCGCGCAAGCAGAATTCAGCTAGCAGTTCTTGTGGACCGCGGTCACAGAGAGCTTCCAATCAGACCTGATTTCATTGGCAAAAACATCCCGACTGCACGCGACGAGCGTGTGCAGGTTTCATTACTCGAAACAGACAGCGGCGATTCAGTGACGCTGAGGCGAGATCAATGACCACAACAGTCACCCCTCCAACCGAATCAGGAGTTGCGAATACTCGCAAAAACCTGATCGACATTGACGATCTGACCAGGGAAGAAATTCTCGAGATTCTCGACAGTGCCGAAGGCATGCTTGAGATTGCCAGTAGGGATGTCCGCAAAACTCCTGCTCTCCGGGGCAAGACCATCATCACGATGTTCTTTGAGAACAGCACGCGCACACGTGTGTCGTTTGAACAGGCAGGCAAAATTCTTGGTGCTGATGTCATAAACGTGACTGCCTCTGCTAGCAGCGTTTCCAAAGGTGAGTCGTTGCTCAACACAGTAAAGACCTTGCAGGCAATGCAGGTCGATGCGTTGGTCGTCCGACACCCGCATTCAGGTGCTCCGTATTTCATCGCTAGGCACGCTGACGCTGCGGTCGTGAATGCGGGAGACGGCACCCACGCACACCCTACGCAGTCGCTGTTGGACTTGTTCACGGTTCGCCAACATGTTGGTGATCTGGCGGGAAAGAAGGTCGCACTTGCCGGTGACATTCTGTATAGCAGGGTCGCTCGATCAGATATTCACGCGTTCCAGAAATTAGGGGCGGAAGTTTCGATCGCCTGCCCGAACACCTTGCTACCAAACGAATGGAAACCCGGAACTCGATTGGATGAGAGCTCAGGCTTCGGTGGTGTAAACATCGCTAAATCTGTCGATGAAGCGGTTGATGGTGCAGATGTAGTCATGGCGCTTCGTATTCAAAAAGAACGTCAGGATGCAGGGCACCTACCGAGCATGCGCGAGTACTCCGATCGCTGGGGTATCAACTCGAAGAGGATGGCGCTGGCAAATTCAAATGCGTTGCTAATGCATCCCGGTCCAATGAATGAAGGTGTCGAGATTGCAACCGACGTTGCTCACGGCGCTCAAAGCGTTGTTGAGGAGCAGGTTATGAACGGAGTCGCCGTGCGTATGGCAGTTCTTTACACATTGTGTGCCCCAGGTAGATCCAGTCGCCTAAATGGATCGAGTGAAGAAGGTGCATAGGATGATTCGATTGGCAGAACTGAAGGGAACGGCGATTGGCGAATAAGAGAAAGCTTGCCGTTACCGGTGGTCGAGTTATCGACCCTGCACAAGGTATAGACAAGCCCGCGGATGTATTGATCGTCGATGGCAAGATCGAAGATATCGTCGATGCCGGTGCGAGCTATGCCGACTACGAAATCGTCGATGCAACGGGAAAGTTAGTTACCCCAGGATTCGTCGATCTTCACACCCATTTGCGCGAGCCCGGCCAGGAATGGAAAGAAACCATTGCCACAGGTACCCAAGCGGCTGCGCAAGGTGGTTTTACTACCGTTTGCGCCATGCCTAACACTGATCCCGTTCAGGACTCGGCAAGTGTTATTGAGGATGTACTTCGAAAAGCCAACTCCGAAGCTGCAGTTAGAGTCCTGACGATCGGGGCAATAACGGTCGGTCAGCACGGCAAGCAACTTTCACCGATGGGTGAACTCGCCGACGCGGGTGTGATTGGGTTTTCGGATGACGGCAACCCGGTGAGTGACGCAAACCTTATGAGGCAAGCGCTGGCTTACTCGGTTGATCTCGGACTTCCAGTCATCAACCATGCAGAGGACAAAAAGATCCGTGGCAACGGAGTAATGGCAGCTGGAGAAGTTGCCACCCGTCTCGGCCTTGCTGGCGCACCTGCCGAAGCAGAAACTGCAATGGTTGCCAGGGACCTGCACCTCGCTGATTTGACCGGAGCTCAACTCCATGTCCCTCACATTTCTACATTGGGTTCGCTCGTCGCGCTTCGATCTGCCAAAGAGTGTGGGGTCAACGTAACCGCAGAAGTAACACCGCATCACATTACGCTGAGTGACCGGTGGGTTTACGGAGAGAGAGGAAATGTGCCAGAGGTCGTTGGACTAGACGCTTATGACACCAACACCAAGGTCAACCCTCCGCTGCGGAACCTGACAGATAGAGATGCGATGGTCGAAGGTCTTGCTGAAGGACTGATCGACATTATTGCGACCGATCACGCACCTCACGCTGCGACCGACAAAGTATGTACTTACGACGAGGCGGCACATGGAATCAACGTTCTCGAAACTGCGATTGCACAAATCCTGACGTATTCGTCTCGCGACAAGCTTGATCTGACCCGAGTTATCGAGTCGCTCACTTCGGGCCCTGCTGAAATCCTTGGCAAGGAACTGGGGAGCCTCAAGAAAGGTTATTCAGCTGACCTTGCGATTATCGATCTGAATGAAAAATGGACTGTCGACGCGAGTTCGTTTGCTTCCAAGAGCATCAACACTCCGCTTGACGGTGATCAACTGACTGGACGAGTGACCACAACCATTTATAACGGAGAGAAAGTGTTCGAACTGAGGACCAACGAATGAGCGAAGATCGCGGCGCAATGTACCTCGTCCTCCAGGACGGGACGGTCTTTCCAGGCATTAGACTGGGGGCGAACAAAGAAGCTACAGGTGAGGTCGTATTCAACACCTCAATGACCGGTTATCAGGAAATGCTCACTGATCCCTCCTATGGTGGTCAGATTCTTGTTCCGACATACCCGATGATTGGAAACTACGGAACAAATGAAGCCGATGTTGAGTCCAATCGAATACAGGTAAACGGGTTCGTTGTGCGCGACGACTGCGATGAACCTTCCCACCCACTTTCTCAAGGTACGATTCACGATTACTTGTTGAGCAATGACATCCCAGGGATTTCTGGTGTCGACACACGCGCAATCACCCGCAAGCTCAGATCGGCAGGTGTGATGATGGGAATTGTCACGCCTCGGGAAGATGTATCGGCTGCGTTGGTGCAACTGAGCAAAGCTCCCAAATACGGTGAGTTCGACGTAGTGGGTGATGTGTCCACCGATGACACATATTCGTGGAAGGGCGATGCTGGAGAACTTTCCCGTGCCTACTTCGATCTTCGTGGACGCGCACGGCAAGGCGGCATGGGACGAAACGTCGACCGAGATTACAAAACTCGCGAAGAAGGCGACAACCTGATGCGGGTGGTCGTGAACGACTACGGAGTGAAGTTGAACATTCTTCGCTCACTTCGAGCACGTGGATGTGAAGTTTTTGTTGTCCCCGACGATGCGTCCTATGACGAGATTATGTCCCACAACCCCGACGGTGTAATGCTGTCACCCGGTCCCGGCGATCCAGAACTCCTCGATCGATCCGTACAAACGGCGAAAGACCTCGCGGGCAAGCTGCCCATGATGGGCATTTGTCTTGGTCACCAGGTAATTGCCCGAGCTTTCGGTGCAAGCACATTCAAGTTGCACTTTGGTCACCGAGGCGGCAACCAGCCTGTGAAAGATCTTGAGTCGGGCAGGGTGTATGTGACAGCTCAAAACCACGGTTACGCGGTTGATCCCGAAGGGTTGCCTGAGGGGCTCGAGGTTAGCCACATCAACCTCAACGACAACACTGTTGAAGGATTGAAACACCAGGAGCTACCGATCATGACGATCCAGTACCACTCGGAAGCTTCACCAGGACCGCACGACAGTGAGTATTTGTTTGACCGGTTTGTGGCAATGATCCAAACCGGAAAGCAAGTTTTCGCCAACTAAACAAAGTCAACCGAACCGCTAACAAAAGCGCCGAAGACGCGCAGGAGAATTGATTGACGAACTCCCAGGGTTCAAACAACACCAACGAGATGCCGAAGAAGGTCCTTGTAATAGGGTCGGGTCCGATCATCATTGGTCAGGCAGCTGAATTCGACTACGCAGGTACACAGGCGTGTCGATCGCTTCGTGAAGAAGGTGTTGAGGTTGTACTCGTCAACTCAAACCCGGCAACGATCATGACCGATGAAGACATGGCGGATCGCATCTACATTGAACCGCTGACCGTCCCAGTCCTTGAAAAAATCATTGCTCGCGAAAAGCCGGACGGTGTGCTTGGCACTCTTGGTGGTCAGACCGGACTCAACCTGGTTGTAGATCTAGAAAAAAAGGGGATTCTCGAAAAGTACAACGTGCGTGCGCTGGGAACATCGGTTGCTTCCGTCGAAATGGCAGAAGACCGTGAACAGTTCCGTGATTTGTTGGAACGTATTGGTGAACCCGTCCTCCCTTCATTCGCAGTCGAAACTGTCGAAGACGCTGTGGATGCCGCAAACAATATTGGTTACCCGTGCGTCATTCGCCCTGCCTACACGCTCGGTGGAACCGGGGGAGGGGTTGCATACAACGAAGAAGAGCTTCGCCGAATTTCTGCAGGTGGTATCGCCGCAAGCAAGGTAAACCAGGTTCTTATCGAAAAATCACTACTCGGGTGGAAGGAAGTCGAGTACGAAGTGATGCGAGATGGTGACGGAAACGTCATCACCATTTGCAACATGGAGAACCTCGACCCCATGGGTGTCCATACCGGAGACTCGATTGTTGTTGCCCCGAGTCAAACGCTCAATGACAAGGACTACCAACGGCTACGAACTGCGTCGTTGAACATTATTTCTGGACTGAACATTAAAGGCGGTTGCAACGTTCAACTTGCCTACCGGCCTTCGACGATGGTGGCGGAGACAATCGGTGAAGGAGCTGGATACGACGACGAAGGCTCGATGTACTACGTCATCGAGGTGAATCCTCGGGTGAGTCGTTCTTCCGCACTGGCATCGAAAGCTACTGGATACCCGATCGCGCGTGTCGCAGCGAAGATCGCACTCGGCAAGTCACTTGGCGAAATTTCAAACGCCGTAACCCAGAAGACAACTGCAGCGTTCGAGCCGGCACTTGACTACTGTGTTGTCAAGATCCCTCGATGGCCATTCGACAAGTTCCCAACAGGTGACCGATCACTGGGTACTCAAATGAAGGCAACCGGCGAGGTTATGGCTATCGACCGAACGTTCGAAGCGGCACTGCAAAAAGCGGTTCGTTCGCTGGAAAATGGTCGCGGCTCGCTCCTGTGGGAGAATCCTGATTGGGACAATGACGGTCCTCCCGATCTACTGGCTGACGATGATCGAATTTGGAAACTTACCTCAGCAATACGTGGCGGTCGAACCGCCGAAAGCGTTTCGCTTGAGACCGGTGTTGATCCCTGGTTTACACGTGCTATTGCCCGAATCGTAAACATGGAGCGACAGCTGCTTTCCGAAGAGTTAACTCCTGAGTTAATGCGCAAGGCGAAGCGACTTGGTTTTTCGGATGCACAAATCGGCACTCTCGCTGATTATCTTCCCGAGCAAATACGCACGATGCGTAAGGACTGGGGTCTCACACCGGTCTACAAGATGGTTGATACGTGCGCAGGTGAGTTCGAGGCGGTTACACCTTACTTCTACTCGACCTACGAGCAGGAAAACGAAGCTGTATCTGACGATGATGACGTAGCCATAGTGCTGGGAAGCGGGCCAATCAGGATTGGGCAGGGAATTGAATTCGACTACTGCTCGGTACATGCTGCCTGGGCTCTCCAGAATTCTGGCGCAAAAGCAGTGATGATCAACTCGAACCCGGAAACGGTGTCGACTGACTTCGATACGTCGGACAGGTTGTATTTCGAACCCCTGGACGAAGAAAGCGTCCGAGACATCATCGAGAACGAAGGTGCCGGCGGCAAATTGCCTGACTCGCTGGTTCAGTTCGGCGGACAGACGGCGATCAACCTTTCTCAATCTCTTGGTGTGGCGGGCGTTCCGATTTCTGGTTCGAGCTCAGATGTTATTGACCTTGCTTCAGACCGAGGACGGTTTGAAGAACTGACTGAGCGACACGGAATTCCTCAACCGCCAGGTGGAATGGCATCCGACGTCGAGTCAGCTATCCAGGTAGCAAACAACGTTGGATACCCGGTTCTCGTACGACCGAGCTACGTGCTTGGCGGTCGAGCAATGGAAATTGTTCAAACTCCGAATGAGCTAATCCGTTATTTTGAAGGTGCTCTGAAGGACTTCCCTGGGCAAACAATTCTTATTGATAACTACCTGACCGGGCTTGAAGTCGAGGTTGATGCGGTCTGCGATGGCGAAGACGTGCTGATTCCGGGAATCATGCAGCATATTGAGCGGGCAGGAGTTCACTCCGGAGACTCGATGGCTGTTTACCCGGCTCAATCACTGACTGAAGCTGAAGTCGACACAATCGTTGACTTCACACGGCGCATCGGTCTTGCTCTCGGTGTGGTCGGTTTGATGAATATCCAGTTTGTCGTTGCCGGCGGCGGTGCATACCGAGGATTCGAATCGCGGAAAGGTGATGAGAATGAGAAGCCTGAAATCTACATAATTGAGGTAAACCCACGTTCGTCCCGAACGATTCCGTTTATTTCTAAGGTCACTCGGATCCCGATGGTTCGAATTGCCACCGAAGTGATGCGCGGTAAATCGATTGCTGAACAGGGTTACAAAGCAGGGCTAGCCCCCAAGCAGGACCTCGTGGCAGTGAAGGCTCCGGTCTTCTCAATGTCGAAGCTTGAAGGTGTCGACACATTCCTCGGGCCTGAAATGAAATCAACCGGTGAAGTGATGGGAATTGATACCCACTTCGAAGGTGCGGTCACAAAGGCGTTGCTGGGTTCCGGTCTCAATATTCCTCAGGCTGGATCGGTGCTATTGAGTATTGCCAATGACGACAAGGCCGACTCACTTGGTCTGGTACGCATGCTCGATGAGGCTGGACACAAGATCTATGCCACTGCAGGAACCGCTGAGATGATCCGGGCGATGGGTGTTGATGTTGTTCAGGTCGAAAAACGACTCGAAGGTGGTAGCGGTCCTACGGTTGTCGACGTTATTGAGGACGGGACGGTTTCAGCAGTGGTCAACACAGTCACAGGCGACCGTTCAACAATGCAGGACGGCTTCCACATCAGGCGGTCAGCTGTAATGCAACGGATCCCGTGTTTCACTTCTATCGACACGGCAAGATGTGCGGTTGAATCAGAAGGTACGCTCGAGCTCAATCCGGATGCCGGTGGATACAACATCATGACGCTTGCTGAGTATTTGGGCGACTAGCTACGGTCCTTACCGAAATTTATTCGATGGTAACCGTAATCGGCATCCCCTAAACTAATAGCGCAGGTCGATCTGGGAATGCGCTCCGCTTAATCCAACCGCCGACCCTTGATATTCATTGCGTCAGGGAGGGGAGCGCGTATGTCGGCCAGGTCAGTCTCCCCGGTTCGCCAAGGCTTTTGATACTTCCACCTGACGATTCATTTAGGAAGGTATCGAGATCAGTTTTGATTTTTCTGATGTCGAGTTCGCCGGGCATTGTTTCTTTGTCGTATCGGTGTGGTGTCCGGCACTTTAATTAGAAATTGCCGCTTAATCAAAAAGACCTCGCATTTAGCGAGGTCTTCGAATTTGGCAGATCAAATTCAGGCTTTTGAAGCGCTGACCGACATCCATATTCTTGGTATCGAAGTCAGGTTCATCTCTTCCCAGATTTCGGCGAGACCCTTCTGGAGTGAATTTCTACCCTTGTCGAGCGGTACCCCAGGCATGACTCCTTCAATCCAGTCTGAGAAGCCCGAGATGTGGAACCATCCTTCGTGAGGTACTTCTACCCGGTTCATGTCCATTTCGTTGATCTCGAATCCGGCGTCAATAACGAGCTCTGTGTACTGCTCTGGAGTAAGCTGAACTCTGGACTCCACCTTTGCCGATTTGTCAGCGGTCAAACCATGCTCACGCTTGAGAATTCGGAGCGAGCGCATCATCCACTTGCGGAAGAACTCGTGACTGTCGGGTGGGTGGGAACCTTCGAAGAACGAAGTGTTGAAGGCAAGGATCCCTGAAGGATTCAGCTTGCCCTTGATTTGCTGAAGCAACTGGGCCTTATCTGGAACGTAGTGAATTGAGTTGCAGTAGACAAACGCGTCCACTTTATCTTTCACTGCGTCAGTGAGATTTTGGACTTCGGAATGAACAAAATTGACCGCAGCTTCTCGCCTGTCGCCGATTTCGTCGGCGGCTGCTTTGAGAGCAGTAGCGGAGTGGTCTACGGCGTAAATTACCGAGTCTTTTGCTGATTGCAAACGCTCAAGGATGAGCTTGGTGACTCCTCCAGTTCCACACCCGAGATCGACAATTTTTCGCTGCTTGCCGATCTCTGCGATATCGAGCAATCTAGCGTTCACTTTGGTGTAGAACGGTAGGTTGGAGAAGCTCGTGAAGGAGTACTCTTCGCTAGCTGTTACCAAGTTATTTCCTCAAACTGCGCCACTGTTTAGAGCGATAAATCCGGTTCCGAATGTTGCGAGAACCGAGTAAGTTTTTTGTCGGGTTGAAATTCTAACAGAGCCCCCGAAGATCGACGTGCATCTCAAATCCGCTAAATCCACACATCTCAGCTTATTAGTTTCTTTCCTGCTGGTATTTGCATTTTCTTGTGGCGGAAACGATGACGAAAATAGGCCACTCATATTTGCGGCAGCCTCCCTCTCCGATGTACTCACCGAGGTCGTTGGAGAATACGAGAACTCTACTGGAAATTCGGTGAAATTTAGTTTTGGTGGTTCGATAACCCTGGCGAACCAGGTCGCACAGCTTGGAGCCCCTGCCGACGGTGTGTTCCTTGTAGGTGATCGTCCAGTCGAAATTCTTCGCACAGCAAACAAGGTCGACGGGGAAACGGATTCGTTCTACACAAACAGCCTGGTTGTTGTTGGCTCACGCGACAACGATCAAAACATCCGTCTAGACGATGTTGTTTCGGATCCGTCACGTCTGGCAATTGCAGATCCAGAACTTGCACCTGCCGGAGTGTTCGCCAGGGAGTACTTCACTTCTGCAGGGGACTGGGCAAGTCTGGAAAACTCGATCATCCGTACGCTGGATGTGCGCGCCGCGTTAGCAACGGTCGAGACTGGAAACGCTGACTATGCACTGGTGTACCGAACGGATATTTCTAACAACGATTCGGTCAGCGTGGTGATGGAACTAACGGAAGGTTATTCGCCCATCAAATACTCACCTCTTGGTGTTCAGGGGGCGAAGCGAAAAGCGGACGCTGAACAGTTTCTTGAATTCGCAGTATCTGATCAGAATGCTGTTTTCATATTTGAACGTCACGGCTTTTCTCTCGTCTCCAACAATCCGTAATCGCTAGACTTGGGTGCGATGACATCGGAAGCCACAATAATCTTGCTGTCGCTACGGATCGCCGCGCTGGCGATGCTTATAGCGATCCCTTCTGGAATGATCCTTGCCTGGTTGTTGGCGAGGAAAGATTTCCGAGGGAAATTCCTTCTCGATACCCTCGTTTCGCTTCCGCTGGCGGTTCCACCAGTTGTGATCGGATATTTTTTGCTTTGGTCGATTGGTGGCAATTCATGGATCGGCAAAGCCTGGGAGTCGTTGTTTGGCGGAAACCTTGCTTTCACATGGCTTGCTGCATCGCTCGCAGCTGCCGTGGTTGCGCTTCCTTTAATTGTCAGGTCTTTCGCAGCTGCCCTCCAGGGCGTTGATCCTCAACTTGAAACTGCGGCGCGAGTTCTCGGAGCTGGACCGTGGCGAACGTTTTTCACCGTCACCCTGCCACTTGCTTACAGAGGAGTTCTGGCAGGTGTTCTGCTGGGATTCGTCCGGGCGTTGTCAGAGTTCGGAGCGACGATTGTCGTTGCCGGAAATATTCCGGGGAGTACTCAGGGCATCCCTTCGGCAATATTCACCCGGTTATCTACGGGGGACACTGGTACCGCATGGCGGTTGGCGTTTGTGTCGATAGCAATCGGTGTCGCTGCGCTTTTGGTCCATAACTTGTTGTTGAACCGAGCTAAGGATTCGACCGAGAAATCACCGGAGACGGCTCGATGATTACATTCGATTTGCGGCTCGACCGTCAAAATTTCAAGCTTGATGTTGCAGGTGAAATAGGGCGAGGGGTCACCGCTGTATTCGGTCCGTCAGGAGCCGGCAAGTCAACGTTGTTGAGCGCGCTATCCGGTAGTACGAAGCCTGACCACGGATCGATCAAGATGAACAACGAAGTTCTTTTTTCATCAGATGCTGACACCTGGTTAGCTCCCGAGCGACGACGAATCGGTGTCGTTTATCAAGACGGCGCGCTGTTCACTCATTTGTCGGTCCGAAAAAACATTGAGTTCGGGTACAAGTTGACTCCACCTGATGACAGGAAATTTCAGCCGGATCAACTGATGTCGCTGCTGGGTTTGTCTCAACTGGTCGACCGAAAACCCGGCCAACTATCCGGCGGAGAAAGACAAAGGGTCGCTATTGCACGGGCGATCGCAGCGTCTCCCAAAATTCTGCTACTTGACGAGCCGCTTGCCTCACTTGATGTGGCGCGCAAGATGTCGATCTTGGACTACTTGAAACAGATTCACAAAACGTTCGAGTTGCCGATGGTTTATGTGTCTCATTCCATTTCCGAAGTTGTGAACCTTGCCGACACCGTTATCAGAATGAAGGACGGTAAGATCACTGGATCCTCAACTTCGGTAGATTTGCTGTTGGGTGCCGTGCCTGTCGAAACCGACATCGAGAAATACAGCAATCAATTCGAAGCGAAAATTATCGATTCCAGCGGTGCCATTGGAATCGTCGAGGTTGATGGCGTCAAGATATCCACGCCCAGGTTGAGCGGAGATTCAGGTGACTCAGTAATTTTGGGAATTGGTGCGAACCAGTTGATTGTGTCGCTTGGTAAACCCGAACGGATGTCGGCAAGAAACGTTCTGCCAGGAGATATTCAAAATGTCTCGGCGCGAAATGGCAGGGCATATGTCGAGGTTGATGCGGGACCGAATTTGTTAGTCGAACTAACAGAGAGCGCAGTTCACGATTTGGATCTCAAGATGGGAATGCCCGTCCATCTCGTATTCAAGTCGAGCAATGTCGAGGTTTACTCGGATAATTAGCTCAAACTTTTGACTGCTGCTTTTGTCCGAATTGGCACATGTCCAGCAGTACGCAGTTGCTGCACTCAGGATTGCTTTTCTTGCAAACTCGCGCAGCATGCCCGTCGAACTGGGCGTGTAATTCTCCCCACAGTTCTACATCCGGCTCTAGTTTTGCCTCGAATAATTGCTGGTAGTCGGCGTACTTATTCCCGTCCACCGTCCAACCAAGTCGATCGACTATTCGGCGGGTGTAAGTATCCATTACGAAGCTAGGTTTTTTCGCCGCGTACAGGATTATGTCGTCGGCGGTTTCTTCACCGATCCCATAAATGCTGAGAAGTTTTGTTCTGAGTTCGGACAGGGGAAGGTCGAAGAGCAGTTCGTCTTTTCCCTCGAACTCAATGACGAGTACTTCTGCGTACGCTTTCAGCTTGTTGGTCTTGGTGTTGTAGTAGCCGGACGATCGAATTGCTTCGACCAAGCGTTCGACAGGTGCCTGATGGACTTCGCGATATCCCCAAAGCCCCTCTGAATGCAGGTTGGATAGCGCACGGTGCGCATTTGACCACGATGTGTTCTGGACAAGTATCGCACCAGCAGCGATCTCAAATCCCGCTTCTTCGGATGTTCCGAATTCCACGGGCCACCAGTGGCGATAATTCCTGGCAGCGAGCAACCGCTCGTATACGGTCAAAATTTCACTGGTTGAGGGTGTGAACCTGTTCATTAAATAACTTGCTGGTGCCCACGAACTGCTGCCGGATCTGTGCGACAATTTAATCTGAACTAAATCGTACGGGAGTAACGCATGCAAACAATGTTCGAAAAGCTGGACGCCGCAGCAGCTGAGATGAACAGTCTCGTGTGCGTAGGACTTGACCCGACACCAGATCGGGTTCCAATTTCGGACATTGCTACATTCAACCGGGCGATTATCGACGCTACTAAGGATGTGGTTTCAGCGTTCAAACCCCAGTTTGCCTACTACGAAGCGATGGGTGTGAAGGGGATGCAAATCCTCGATCAGACCATCCAGCATATTCGCGATGTTGCCCCGAACCACGTAATCATTGGCGACGGTAAACGCGGCGATATTTCAACGACGGCCACAGCCTACGCAACTGCGATGTTCGAGGTATGGGATGTAGACATAGCGACTATCTACGCCTACCAGGGCAGCGATTCCGTTGAACCGTTCCTTCAGCACCCGGGTAAAGGCGTTTACATCGTCTGTAGAACCTCTAACCCTAGTTCGAGGGACGTGCAGGATCTCCTGATTGCAGGCAGTGAGGGTACTGAACACGTGTTCGATCGCGTTGCCCAAATGGCGGATCGCTGGGCTGGAACCGAGTCGGTTGGACTGGTTGTGGGAGCGACCTTCCCTGATGACCTTAGGGCATTGCGCTCGAAGCACCCGGACGTTCACTTCCTCATTCCAGGTGTAGGTGCCCAGGGTGGCGACGCTGCGGAAACTGCAAAAGCCGGGGCAACCGCTCTAGGCCGCGGATTCGTTATCAACTCAGCGCGTGGGATTATCTACGCGTCGAAATCGAACGATATCGAAGACATCCAAATGGCTTCACTTGCAGCTGCACAAAAGCTTCGAGATGAAATCAACGACGCGCTGAATTCATCCAGCATCACCCAAACTTCCGTAACGATCGACTAGGTAGCTCTTCGAATTCCAAACTAGGAGAAAATACCTTGCTTAAAGGAACTCCGTTTAAGGTCGGCGACCGTATCTCGTTGAAAAAACCTCATCCTTGCGGCGGGCGCGAGTGGGAGGTTTACAGGATTGGTGCAGACATCGGTTTGAAGTGTTCGACGTGTGAACGACGGATGATGCTGAGTCGACGAGATGCTGAACGACGAACAGTTTCGATCGTTACCGGTGATTCGAGTGATGGTTAATCGAAGTTATTGCAACCGGTTAGTTGTATGCTGTCGATGAATTGATCGAACCGGGATGTTCAGGACACATTGGACATTCGCGACGTTGCTTTCAGGAGTAGCTGAAAATGATGGAACTAGTGATAGATAGCATTAGGGTGAGTTTGCTCAACCATCAGCGCGTCGTGATTCTCAAGCAGAAGGACGTTGACCGCTATTTGCCGATATGGATCGGTCCGCCCGAAGCTGATGCCATTGCTGTCCGACTACAGGACGTTTCAGTCCCTCGCCCGTTGACTCACGATCTTCTGAACAACGCTATTCGCGATTTGGGCGGAACCATCGACCACATCGTGGTGTCGAGTATGGAAAACGATACCTACTACGCAACGATCGTCGTGAACCAGAACGACAAAATGGTCGAGATCGATGCCAGACCGTCGGATGCACTTGCACTTGCAGTCAGGGCGCAGGTGCAAATTTATGCTGCTCCTGAAGTCATGGAGAAGTGCGGAGTCCGTCTGGACGAGGACGGACAGCATGCGATTGTTGGTGAAGAAACCGAGATCGTTGATGCACCAGAGCCTCGAAAAGCCGGCGGGCCGATGGGCAATGAGGAACGTGAAAAGCTCTCAGCTTTCGCAGACTTCATCGAAACACTCGACCTGGGTGACATGGACACCGGGGACGAAGACGACAAGCCCGACAAAGACGACGACCCGCTCGCTGGCGTTTAGTTCACTACCGTTATTTTCCTGGCGCGTCGGTCGCAGAATTCACCTCGAATTACCCTCCGCAAAATCACCTTAATCGACGTTTTAGTTTTGCTTCAATTTGGACTCTGATTTCCAGCTCTAACAAGAGCTAATAATCGATTTTCTAATTGACCCGAATTTCTCTTGGAATTAGTTTCGATTGTGATAGCATGCACAATCGGTCATTTGGAGCAGGGGATTTCCTGTGCCTAACAAACCGATATCGCAGAACGATAATCGCGATCCGGGTAGTTCTCAGGAACGTGCCGAGAGTGGCTGGGCCTCGACAGTAAGGCTATTGGGCAAAGTTGGCGGAATCGGATGGTTCGTAGCCACGACGATTGCCTTAAGTGTGTTTGCTGGTTACTGGCTCGATAAACAATTTGATACGGCTCCGGTTCTGACGATCCTCGTTCTTGCGCTGGGTGTTCTGACAGCTTTTGTTGGGATGTTCCGGCTCCTGCGCTCGGTCCGTGAGGAACGGTAGTCACCTAAATCACGAAAGAGAATCAGGTACAAGACGCTTGGGAAAGCTGCTATCTAGCCCCAAACTCCTTGCAATCGCCGTAATCGCTGTCGCTGCGTTGCTCGTTTCCGTAGCAGGTGGAGCACTAGGTGCATCATTTGGATTAGGTTTCCTCGGCGGACCAATTCCCTTCATTTCTATCCCCGCAGAGCGAGTTGCTTACATTGGTAGCTATCCGCTGCTCAACTCCTCGATCATGTTCTGGTTCGCAGGTTTTGTTCTTCTCTTCCTTGCATGGCGAGCCACCCGAAACATGAAGGAAGTCCCGACCGGACTTCAGAATCTCTTCGAAGCTATTTACGAGTTCTTCTCAAACACCGCTGATCAGGTCGCAGGTGGCAAGAAGCACGCAGGTCGTAGATTCCTTCCTCTTGTAACCACAATCTTCCTTGTGGTCATGTTCTCGAACTGGGTAGGAATCATGCCTGGTGTCGGATCGGTTGGTCGAATTGAATCGATCGAAGAATGGGTTCACCACCACATCCACGATGTTGAAGAAGAGATTCACGAAGAGCACCCTGAGTACAACGACACGCAGGTCCACCAGCTTGCAATCGTTCACCTTCTCGAGGAGCACGGCGAAGACACGTTCGTGGCCTTCGACGGAATGTTTGTCCCGCTCGGTCAAGGTGAGCAGGCACGTGTCCCTCTCAACAAGATCGTTACCTTTACTAGTGATGAGCTCCACCACCTTGAGGATGAAATCAAGAGCGGTCACGACGTTCATCACGACCCGGTGTTCGAACGAATTGAGCACGATATTGAAGAGGGGGTTGTCAAAGAAGCCTTTGTTTATGACGAAGGCGGCGACAGCGAAAAGGCGTATGACTTCACAGGTCAAACCGCAGGCCTTCTCGTTCCATACCTCCGCGGTGCAAGCACCGACATCAACACCACACTGGCTATCGCAATCGTTGCGATGTTTACAGTTCAGGTGTGGGGCTTCCGGGCTCTTGGAGTCCAGGGTTACGGCGGCAAGTTCGTTGTAAACCCAATCAAGCACGGACCAATTCACACGTTTGTTGGAATCCTTGAGGGATTCGGTGAATTGACCCGAACTATTTCGTTCACTTTCCGTCTATTCGGAAACATGTTCGCGGGAGAAATTCTGCTTATTGCGATGGCATTCCTGCTGCCGCTTGTTGGAATCATCCCATTCATGGGCCTGGAGTTGTTCGTGGGTGTTATCCAGGCGTTCATCTTCTCAATGCTCACGCTGGTATTTGGCGTCATGGCGGTCGCGAGTCACGGTGATCACGACAGCCACGCGGAGGATCACTGAACGCAGGGTTCCTCATAAGTAAGGCGTGGTGGCGAAAAGCAATTCACAGTGATTGGCCACCGGCGCATAGATCGAAGTCACTAGGAGTAATCAGTTGGACGCAGATGCAATAAAGCCCCTGGCTGCAGCAATTGCTATCGGTGTCGGTGCATTTGGACCGGCTCTCGGTATTGGAATGCTCGCTGGTCGGGCTATGGAAGCTTTGGGACGAAACCCTGAGGCTGCCGGTCCTGTTCAGCAGAACATGATTCTGGCCCTGGCGTTCGCAGAAGCCATTGCTATTTACGCTTTGGTTGTCGCGATCATCATCCTTTTCGTCTAATAAATTCGGACTCCGCGTGGCTCTCATGCTCGGTTGCAAATACCGGCTTGAGAGACCACAAGCGGCACCGATGACGGTGAGAGTAATCCACCGGAAGGAACGACTATGGATGCGTTAGGAATAACAATTCAGCAGCTGCTAACTCAGTTAGTCAGCTTCCTGATCTTGTTCTTCTTGCTTTACAAGCTGGCTTACGGCCCGATTATCGGAATGTTGGACAGCCGTTCGCAGAAGATCAAGGAGAGTCTGGAAGCTGCTGAGGTAGCGCGGCAAGAAGCAGCATCTTCAGCCGAGCGTGTTGAGGCAGAAATTGCCGAAGCACGACAGGAAGGTCAGAAGATCGTTGCCGAAGCTCGTGAGGCAGCAACGAAGTACCGAGATCAGGAGCAGGAGCGCGTGCGAGCAGAGGTTGACTCAATGCTTGAGCGAGCAAACGCCGAGATCACTCGGGAAAAGGATGCAGCGATTGAGGAAGTCCGCAAGGAATTTGCAGGACTGGCAATCACAGCGGCTGAACGAATCGTTGAAGGATCGCTTGATGCGAAGGCACACTCAGACCTTATTGACAAGGTTCTTGAGGAAGGCCTGAGCGGAAGGAACAACTAAGAGGAACCCGAACAGGGAGACTCTGAAAACAAATGGCAGCAACCGGACGAAGATATGCACAGGCGGCTTTCGAGATCGCCACTGAAAACGACAACCTTACACGCTGGGAAGAAGACCTGGCAAAGGTTGCGGAAGTGCTCGCCGATGAAGATGTAATTAGCTTCCTGGCTGCACCGCAAGTTTCAGACGCGGTGAAGCTCGATGGAATCGGCAAACTTCTTGCGGATGTTGACCCTCTGGTCAGAAACGCGGTGAACCTGATGACGGTAAACCGTGATGTAACCAAATTCTCGGATTTTTACCGATCGTTTGGAGATATGGCCGATGAGCACCGCGGCATTGCAAGAGCCGAGGTTGTAACAGCTGTGCCACTCAACGACGACCGACGCAAGAAAGTTGCCGAAGGTCTCGCTGAGCTTGTTGGTCGCAGTGAAGTGAAAATTACCGAAAGCGTGGATCCGAGCATTATCGGTGGGGTTGTCGCGAAAGTTGGCGACCGGCTGATCGACGGAAGCACGAGGACGCGGTTACAGGCAATGCGCGACTCGCTGGCTGAAAGGCCTATCGAGTAAGTCAGTAGAGAAATACGAGAGAGAGTCCGATGGCGGTAAGAGGTCAGGACATAGCCTCGGTAATCAAGAGGCAAATTGAAGAATTCGGTGGCGACCTTACTCAGGTAGACGTCGGTACCGTTGTAGAAGCTGCAGACGGTGTAGCTCGTGTTCACGGTCTTTCAGGAGTCCGTTACAGCGAGTTGCTGCAGTTCCCGGGAGATATTCTCGGTCTGGCACTGAACCTTGAAGAGGACAGTGTTGGTGCCGTGATTCTCGGTGACTATCTGAAGATTAAAGAAGGCGACGAAGTCCGCTCAACCGGTCGAATTATCGAAGTTCCGGTTGGTGAGGCAATGAAGGGGCGTGTTGTCGACGCTCTGGGTCGACCAGTTGACGGTAAAGGCGCTATCTCCTCTACCGAGTCATACCCGGTCGAGAAGATCGCTCCAGGCGTTGGTGCCCGTCAGTCGGTGGACCAGCCAGTGCAGTTTGGTCTCAAGATCGTTGACGCCATGGTTCCTGTCGGACGTGGTCAGCGTGAGCTCGTTATTGGAGACCGCGCTACCGGTAAGACATCCGTTTGTGTTGACGCACTGATCAACCAGAAGGACAGTGGAATCGTCGGTGTATATGTTGCAATTGGTCAGCGTGCTTCAAAGGTTGCTCAAACCGTTACTCGCCTTGAAGAGAACGGTGCACTTGAGAACACGGTTGTCGTAGCTGCTAACGCTTCCGACCCTGCTCCAATGCAGTACCTCGCTCCATACGCAGGTTGTGCGATGGCTGAGTACTTCATGGCGCAAGGTAAAGACGTTTTGATCGTCTACGATGACCTTACAAAGCACGCCTGGGCATATCGACAAATGTCACTTCTGCTTCGCCGACCACCTGGTCGTGAGGCATACCCGGGTGACGTTTTCTACCTCCACTCACGACTTCTTGAGCGAGCAGCTCGCTTGAACCAGGAAGCTGGCGGTGGTTCGATTACGGCTCTGCCGATTATCGAAACTCAGGCTGGTGACGTATCGGCTTACGTTCCAACCAACGTTATTTCGATTACCGACGGTCAGTTGTTCCTTGAGCCAGACCTGTTCAACTCCGGTATTCGACCGGCTGTGAACTCTGGTATCTCGGTTACACGTGTAGGTTCTGCCGCACAGACCAAGGGAATGAAATCTGTATCAGGTTCGTTGAAGGCTGAGATGGCTCAGTACGCATCGCTGGCAACATTCGCCCAGTTTGGTACTGACGACCTTGATGCTGTTACCCGACGTCAGCTCGACCGAGGTGCACGATTCACCGAACTGCTGAAGCAGGATGAGAACGCTCCACTTTCGCTGGAACTGCAGGTTGCTGTACTTCACATCGCGAACGAAGGGGCACTGGATGATGTGGCCGTCGAAGACGTCAAGTCATTCGAATCTCAGTGGCATGACTATGTATCGGCAAACTTGCCAGATGCATTGAAGGAAATTGCCGACTCCGGTGAGTTGAGCGATGACAATGCCAAGAAACTCGACGAAGCTGTCGCCGCTTTCAAGCAGACGGTCAGCCTCTAGGGACTAGCGAAGACTAAGACGATAAGAGTTCTGAATTGCCGAGTACCAAGGATCTAAGAGACCGAATCAGGTCGGTCTCGAACACAGCGAAAGTCACGGGCGCAATGCAAATGATTGCAGCGTCGAAGATGAATCGCGCACAGAACATGGTTCGAGATGGTCGACCTTATGCCGACCGAATCCGAGACGTGCTCGCCGATCTTGCTGCTCTGGCTAGCCAGGACGAGGAAGCTCCTACACTCGACCTCCTGAAGGTTCGACCGGTCAAGAAGACCCTTGTGTTGCTGGTGACTCCTGATCGCGGTCTTGCCGGTGCTCTTGTCGGAAACCTGGTTCGTGAAACAGCCAGGTTCATCGAAAACACCGAAGGCGAAATATCTGTCATCGGTGTTGGACGCAAGGGACAGCGGTTTGTGACCCGAAGCGGAACGTTGCTTCAGGCTGCATTCTCAGTTCCTGACCGACCAACACTTGACGATACAGTCACTGTGTCACGGATGCTCGTCGATGAATACGCTGCTGAGAACGTTGACCGAGTAGTGATGATCTATGCGAAGTTCATCAACACAGCGGTGCAGCAAGTGAACGTAAGGCAGTTGCTTCCAGTCGTTCCTGAGGAGCGATCCGAACAAGAAACCGAGCAGATCGCAGAGACTGATTACATTTACGAGCCCAGTATTACGGCTGTGCTCGAATCACTGGTGCCGCGATACATCGAAACGCAGGTGTACCACAGCATCCTTGAAGCGTTCGCAAGTGAACATTCCGCTCGAATGGTTGCAATGCAGAACGCTACTGATAACGCAAACGAAATTGTCGAGAATTTGACACTCGATTTGAACAAAGCACGGCAGGAATCGATTACTGCCGAGCTTCTTGACATCGTGGGTGGCGTAGCCGCCCTGGAAGGCTAATTAGAACGAGCCGTCCGGGCAGGGCGGGTATGACAAGACCAGGAGAGCCTCAGTAATGGCCAAGGGCAGCAAGGGCAAAGTAGTACAGGTAATTGGAACGGTTGTGGACGTTGAGTTCTCAGCCGACGATCTGCCTGAGATTTATTCAGCCGTCGAACTTGAAAACGAAGGCGAAAAGTTGGTGCTCGAAGTAGAGCAGCACGTTGGGAACAGCTGGGCTAGATGTCTGGCACTCGGAGCAACCGAAGGTTTGGCACGTGGCACGGAATGTGTGGACACGGGGGCACCGGTTGCAGTCCCTGTTGGAGCTGCCTCACTCGGTCGACTGATGAACGTTCTCGGTGACCCGATCGATGACGGCGAGCCTGTTGCAGCTGACGCCGAGCGATGGCCAATACACCGAAAGCCACCGTCATTTGAAGAGCAGTCGGGTACCACCGAGGTTCTTGAGACTGGTATCAAGGTTATGGACCTTATGACCCCGTTCGCTAAGGGCGGTAAGGTCGGTGCTTACGGTGGTGCTGGTGTTGGTAAGACAGTTATCATCACCGAGCTCATTCGAAACATCGCACAGGAACACTCCGGTGTGTCTGTATTCGCTGGTGTTGGTGAGCGATCCCGCGAAGGTAACGACCTCTGGGGTGAAATGGTCGAGTACGGTGTTATGGACTCGACTGCGCTTGTGTTCGGTCAGATGAACGAACCACCTGGAACTCGAGCTCGAATCGCTCTTACCGGCCTGACGATGGCCGAGTACTTCCGTGACGAAGAAAAGCGAGACGTGCTGCTTTTCGTCGACAACATTTACCGATACATTCTTGCGGGAATGGAAGTATCAGCACTTCTCGGTCGAATGCCTTCTGCTGTGGGTTACCAGCCAACTCTCTCAACCGAGATTGGTGACCTCCAGGAGCGAATTACGACCACGAAGGACGGATCGATTACTTCGTTCCAGGCTGTATATGTTCCTGCTGACGACTACACCGACCCTGGAATTGTTACAACGTTCGGTCACCTTGACGCCAACGTGTCACTCGACCGTGCGCTTGCTGCACAGTTCCTGTTCCCGGCTGTAGATCCGCTCGCTTCTAACTCTCGAATTCTTGAGCCAGCAGTTGTTGGTCAGGATCACTACGACGCTGCACAGGGTGTCCGATCGGTACTCCAGCGGTACAAGGACCTGCAGGACGTTATCGCAATTCTCGGTATCGAAGAACTTTCTGAGGAAGATCAGGTAACCGTTGGTCGGGCTCGCCGAATCCAGCGATTCCTGACTCAGCCGTTCTTCGTTGGTGAAGTATTCACCGGTATGCCGGGTCGATACGTTCCTGTTGCAGAAACTGTTCGTGGATTCCAGGAAATCCTAGATGGCAAACACGACGAACTTCCTGAGCAGGCCTTCTATATGGTTGGAAGCATCGACGAAGCCGTCGAGAAGGGTGCGAAGATGTTGGAGGAAGCTTCGGCAGCCAGCTAGGCTGACGCAGCTCTAAGGACAGTAAGCAGTTATGGCTAATCTTGAACTAGTAGTTGTAACCGCCGAGGGAGAATCTTTCTCGGGTGAGGTTGACGCAGTTGTCGCACCGGGTGAACTCGGTGAGTTCACTGTGCTGCCTTCGCATGCAAAGCTGATTTCCTCGCTCAACTCTGGAATTCTGCGTTTCGACCAGGGTGGTGATTCAGTTTCGCTTGCTCTGACTGGCGGGTTCCTGGAAGTCGCAAACAACAAAGTTACTGTGTTAGCAGATGCCGCTGAGCGTGATGAGGACATTGACCTCGAACGTGCCGAAGCTGCTCTCGAACGAGCACAGGAACGAATTGCTTCGGCACCTGCAGATCTCGATCTGGAACGCGCACTTGCTTCAATGCGACGTGCACGTGTCAGGATTAACCTGGGACGCCGACGTCGCAATCGCGACCGAGTAGCTCCCGGTAGCTAAGGTCGAACTAGACGAAATAAATAAAGCCCCGGCTGAATAGCCGGGGCTTTTTCATGTATCGCACCCTGACCAGTCCCAGGAAAACGGAATTAATCGCTGGCGGATGGCGTTCAGCACAGCTTCCGTTCGGTTTCCCGCCTCCATCTTTCTCATGATGTTGGCAACATGACGGGCAATAGTGTTGTAGCTGATGCCAAGTTCGCTCGCCAACTGCTTGTTGCTGTATCCAGCCGCAATTAATTCGGCCACCTCTAGCTCACGCTCGGAAAGTGGAGCGTCCTGCACGGGTGGCGCAGTATGCCTGAAGACTATTGCTGGTCTGAATGCCAGACCAGTAGCAGGTTGTGTAAATGTTGCTTTCAACTCGAACCTCGTTGTTCGCTCGCTATTGCTGTAGTGCGAACCCGGAGGTTTTTCGTGGCGTTTGGCTTTGATGGGGTCTCAGAGCGCGCCGCTACAGCTGGACGTAATTCCGATTTCGGGAATCGTCATGCCGGAGATTAATCTCTTGGCACGCTTCTGGAATTGCCTTTAGATGATCGTTGAGATCGAGGCTTAAGAAGGGGCTTCCGCTGATAGGGCGGAGTATTGGATTGTTTCCGTCAGAACGATTACTTGGTCGGTGCTGGTACGACTATTACGGACGTAATCTGCTTCATATTTATCATTCCTGGAATTTCTCTTTTCCGGTGCTAGTTGGGAAAATGTCTGAGTTTCTCGACCTCTCAGGCACAGCAGGGAAGAATAACACATGAGAATTACGGCCCCGGTAACAATAATTAGTTACATGCGGGGTTGCGGGTGTTGGCGAGGAATTTGTTAGGACTAATCGATGTAGTAGGTCATCGATTGTAACGACAGGACCGGGTCGATCCCGCGCACAACCACGTCATCTGGGGTTTGTGGTGAGAGCGGTGCGTAGTTCAGGATCGACTTGATTCCGGCGTCGACAAGCAGGTCGATGACATGTTGGGCGTGGTCGACAGGCACTGCAACTATCCCGATCTTTATAGATTGTCGCTGAACTGCGATCGGCAAATCACTGATTGCCTGTACTGACAGTCCAGAAACGGTTTGCCCGATCAATTCAGGATTGGCGTCGAATGCCGCGACGATGTTGAACCCTTCGGGTTCGAAGCCTGGGTACGAGACTACGGCTCGTCCCAACCGTCCCATGCCAACAACCGCTGCGTTCCATGATCGATCGAGTCCAAGAATCTCTCGGAGGCGGGCTTCAAGATCTGCGACCTGGTAACCCTGTCCCTGGCGACCGAAACGACCGAAGTAAGACAAGTCCTTGCGAATTTGTGCCGGTGTCATTTGAAGCAACTTGCCGAGTTGCTCCGAAGAAATGACATCGACACCCCTTCGCGAATGCTGAGTGAGTACGCGGACATACAGCGGAAGACGTTGAATTACGACTTCTGGAACGTTGGGTTCTGGCGCGTTTATGCCGTTCGTGGTCATGAACAAATGTTAAGGGGATAGTCCCCTAATCAATTAGTATGTGCTTTGTATCACAAACTACGATTTGGGTACACATTTCGATTCTTCTGGGCGGCAATTTGGTGTAAACAGTCTGTAACGGATCGAGTTCGAGGTAACCACAAGAGATGTATAGGAACTACACGTACGCCCAGCTTTCTGGATTTCTCGGTGCCGCCTTAGCGGTCATAAGTGGTGCTGCCAGTGTCGTGTCGGGAGTCGTAAACGCAGCGCCTGAAGAAAGTGTGAACGCACTTGTTATCCGAGGTGGTTTGATAATTGTTCTCGGGTTTCTCAGTTTCGTGGTTGTGTCGAGTCTCCGATTCGAGAATCGACGCTATTCTTTCGCACTCGCGATCCTGGTGGTTATTGGACTTGTCGTCGCCGTTCGGTCATTCTCACTACCAGCCGCATTCCTGCTCGCAAGTGGCGTGCTCGATATCTTCGACAACCGAGTTGATCGAAATTCGTAGCCCGGGCTAACAGTGAACTTAAAAGAAAAAAACCTCGGCGACAAAACCGAGGTTTCTTTTTCGGAATGCTCCGACTGGAGCTTATGCAGCTTCAGTCTTTGCCGCAGTCTTCTTCTCATCGAGAGCTCGGCGTGCGGCTTCCTTTGAGTCTACGGTGAATGCGCATTGCAGGCACTGCAGAGTCTTGCTGTCCGGGTAAACCACGAGTTCAACGTCACCGTGGCACTTCGGGCACGCTTTAAGGTAAAGCACTTTTATTCCTTCTACTTTCCGTCCCCGCCATAAGGTCGGGGCGATGTTGCAAATAACATTTTTCAGGCGACGATTCTTGTCACCAAAAAACCGTCTGAAAACGAACCGGCGCAGATAGTACTACGAAAAAACGGCCAATTCAAGACATTGGCATCAGAATTCGTAACATTTTGGTAAGCACTCTTGTTGGCGTTTGGTTAGATGTTACGAATTCGCCAAATAAAGTTTACACGAGTCGTATCAACTTATACAATTTTTATGTATCATGAACATTGATGGCTGTGTAGCTTTTTAAATTCATTGCAACTCGAATCCTCATCTGCATCAAAAACTCATAGGTGTATGACTTGAATCAAGACCCGGACAGGGCATCCGACGCAAATCGACAGCAAACTGCATGGTCGCGGTCGGACGCATTGAACAAATTACTCGCTGAATTGTTTGAAATGCGCCGAAACGGTGACGAAAAACGGCAGGTCCAACTGCTGCGCCGTCAGGCGTCAGTTGCCCAACCTCGACGTGCTCCTGAGCCGATTGGTCGCTACTCCGGCGTGTACGTAATCAGCGTTGCCGCTCGATTAGCAGAGATGCATCCGCAAACCTTGCGTAAATACGACAAGGAAGGCCTGGTGAGTCCTCAGCGATCGGAGGGCAGTCGGAGACTCTACTCTGACTCAGATGTTGAGAGACTGCGCGTAATTCGTCGTTTGGCCGATGAACTAGGTCTCAACTTGAATGGCGTTAGCCTAGTGCTCGATCTGGTCAGATCTCTGACGGATATCGTCTCTTTGCTCGAATCTAGCCCTGAAGTCGCAAATTCCCGCTCGGCGCGTGTAGCGGCAGAGGAACTTAGACAGATACTCTCTTATGTTGGTGCGGATTCGTAGGCACCACCGACCCTCTTATTTATTGCAATCGTTATCGATTTCGCACGGAACGTACATTGTCGACATCTGAAGAAAAGAACGAAATAGAACAAGAAGAGCATCAAGTGACTGATTCCGCTGACTCAGCGCCTGAGGCATCGGAGACTAGCGAGTTAGCAGAAGCCCTTCGAGAGAAAGATCAGTTCCGGGCGCTCGCCCAACGTGCGCAAGCGGATCTGGTTAATTACCGACGACGAATCGAATCTGAACAGGACGAATCTCGTAAGCGAAATCAGCGACGTATCGTACTCCGCTTCGCAGATGTAATTGACCAGCTGTCAGTTGCTCTCTCAGAAGACAACTTGAAAGACGCCGACGCTAGCTGGCTTGAAGGTATCCAGGCAGTTCACAAGAATTTCGTTTCGGCTCTCGCTGCCGAAGGCTTCGAACGCTTTGAGAGTGTCGGGGATGAATTTGACCCTCGTAAACACGAAGCACTACTTTCGCGACCAACACCTGACTACGAACCGAACACCGTAATTACTGAACTTAGCGCGGGCTACATGCACGGCGACGAAATCGTGCGCCCTGCCCAAGTTGAAATAGCAATAGCACCACCGGAGGGCGAATAGCGCGGTCGATCAACTACGAAATCAGTCATCAAACACTCCGGCTCAAAACTTATCTAATCAACAAATCCGAATATCAATCACGGACAACCCTTAAGGAACAAAAACAAAGAAATGGCAAAAATAATCGGCATCGACCTCGGGACCACCAACTCAGCAATGGCGGTTATGGAAGCTGGCGAGCCTCGAATCATCGAGAACGCAGAAGGTCGAAGAACAACCCCATCCGTTGTTGCTTTCAACACCAAAACCGATGAACGGTTTGTTGGCGAACTCGCACGTCGACAGGCAATCACGAACCCGGAGAACACGATTTACTCGGCAAAGCGATTTATCGGTCGTCGGTTCGATGATCCCTCGGTTCAAACCGACGTAAAGAGCGTTTCTTTCAAGATCGACAAGCTCGACAATGGCGATGCTGGTGTTGTCCTCGGCGGCAAGACAAGCCCTCCTGCTGAGGTTTCAGCAATGGTGCTTCGAAAGCTTAAGGAAGACGCCGAAGCGAAGCTGGGCGAGTCAGTTGACCAGGCAGTAATCACGGTTCCTGCGTACTTCAACGACGGTCAGCGTGAAGCGACGAAAATCGCAGGACAAATTGCAGGCCTCGAAGTTTTGAGAATTATCAACGAGCCTACTGCAGCGTCACTTGCTTACGGTCTCGACAAAGAAGGCGAACGCACCATTGCAGTCTATGACCTCGGTGGTGGAACTTTCGACGTTACGATTCTCGGACTTGGTGAGGGAGTGTTCGAAGTAAAAAGCACCAACGGTGACACTCACCTTGGTGGTGACGACTTTGACCTTGTTATTGTTGATTTCCTCGCAGAGGAATTCAAGAAAGAAAACTTGATCGATCTCCGAGACGACGTTTCTGCTCACCAGCGACTGCGTGTCGAGGCCGAGCGGGCGAAGATTGAACTCTCCACTGTTACCTCGACCGAGATAAATCTTCCGTTTATATCGGCCGACTCAAGCGGTCCGAAGCACCTACAAACTACGTTGACCAGAGCCAAGTTGGAGGAACTCACTTCCGCGCTGGTTGAGCGCACGGTTGCCCCAACCAACGCCGCCCTGAAAGATGCAGGTGTCGGTACGGGTGAAATCGACGAAGTCGTGCTCGTAGGTGGTATGACTCGAATGCCTTCAGTAATCGAGAAGGTCACAAAGCTGTTCGGAAAAGAGCCAAACCGTACGATCAACCCGGACGAGGTTGTGGCGGTTGGTGCTGCTATTCAGGCTGGTGTGTTGCAGGGTGATGTTAAAGACGTTCTGCTTCTTGACGTAACTCCGCTGACCGTCGGTATCGAAACCCTAGGTGGTGTTCGAACGGCATTGATTGAGCGAAACACGACAATCCCGACGTCAAAAACCGAAACGTTTACGACTGCTGCTGACAACCAGTCGAGCGTGGAGATCCACATTGTTCAAGGTGAACGAGAAATGGCCAGCGACAACACGTCCATTGGTCGGTTCAACCTCGACGGAATTCTTCCTGCACAGCGGGGTGTTCCACAAATCGAGGTGACATTCGACATCGACGCTGACGGTATCCTCAAAGTCTCTGCGAAGGACAAGGGGACCGGTAAAGAGCAGCACATCACGATTACCGGTCGGTCAGGTCTTTCGGATGACGAAGTTGATCGTCTAGTGAAAGAAGCCGAGGAGAACGCAGAAGCTGACAAGGCGAAGCGTGAAGCGGTCGAAACTCGGAATGCTGCTGAAAGTGCGGTCTTCCAGGCAGAGAAGATTATTGCCGATGATGGTGACAAGATTCCTGACGACATTAGGAGTGATGTTGAAACCAAGGTTCAGGCGGTCAAGGACGTTCTTGCCAAGGAGTCCGCTGAGTTGAGTGAAATCTCGACTGCTTCAGAGGAGCTGCAGGTTGCTCTGCAAGCTGTTGGGCAGGCCGTGTACGAAGCTAACCAGGCTGCAGGTGATGAAGGCGGAGAACCCGGAACTGATGGCGGAGCGTCATCGGACGATGATGAAGACACCGTTGAAGGCGAGTTCCGAGAGGTCTAACTCGTAACCCCCATAGACAATTATTTTTGAATCCCGTCGGTGAAGTATCATCGGCGGGATTCTTGGTTAACTGATCTCTATCCCAGCAATGCAGAGGACTTGATGGCCCAGAAAATTCTTATAGGCATAGACATTGGGACATCGTCAATAAAAGCTGTTGCCATCGATCCTGCAGGAAAGCTGGTCGCTGAAGCCTCGTCATCGATGAACGTCATGGTCGAACGGCCTGGTTGGAGCGAACAACGACCAGAGGATTGGTGGACCGGTACGTGCGCCGTCTTACGCCAAATCGTTGAATCGCTCGACAGTCCTGATGTGCTGGGAATCGGTCTGTCAGGTCAAATGCACTCACTGATAGCTCTCGATGAGTCTTTTACGCCTGTTAGACCGGCGATTTTGTGGAACGATGTTCGCAATTCAGAGCAGGTTGAGCGAGTCCGTAGCCTAGTTACACCTGAACAGCTACTAGCGTTGACAGGTAACCCAGCTCTCGAAGGATTCACCGCCACAAAACTGATGTGGATGCGGGAAAACGAACCCGAGTTGTTCGGGAAAGTGCGCAAGTTTTGCCTGGCGAAAGATTACATAAGGTTTCTTCTCACGGGTGATCTTCAGATCGAACCGTCCGATACCTCCGGCACCCTCGTTTTTGATGTAGCTGGTAGCGAGAAATCCGGAGAAATGCTCGAGTTGCTTGATCTGGAACCAGAGCTTTTGCCCAACATCGTTGGTTCGAGTGAAATAGCAGGAAGAATCACCCCGGAAGCAGCTAAGCAAACCGGAGTAGCTGTTGGAGTGCCGGTTGTAGGAGGTGGTGCAGATAACGCTTGCGCTGCAGTTGGAGCAGGAGTGACCCGACAGGGAACCGGTTTAGTCTCTGTGGGCACATCTGGCACGGTCGTAATTCCATCCGACACCCCCATTACCGACCCGGGAATGAGTATTCACCTGATGAGGAACGCTACCCCCGACAACTGGTACCTGATGGGAGTCGTTCTTTCGGCTGGAGCCGCCCTTAACTGGTGGAGAAGCGTGTCAGGCGAAAACGATTTCGAATCACTGGTTGCCGAAGCCGTAGAGACGGAGATAGGAGCAGGCGGAGTTACATTTCTCCCTTATTTGTCTGGCGAGAGAACTCCGCACGCCGATGCCAACGCACGAGGAACATTTATTGGGATGAACGTTGGCACAACGCGCGGACACATGACTCGTGCGGTAATAGAAGGTGTGACTTTTGCCCTGAAAGATTCGTTTGATCTAATGCGAACGATGGGCGTCGTACCGGACCAGGCGACCGCGGTTGGCGGTGGAGCAACCAGTGATTTCTGGTTACAGCTCATGGCAGACGCATTTGACCTGCCGCTTGAAACCGTTGGTCCAGCGGAAGGAGCGCCACTCGGCGCGGCGATGCTTGCGGCAGTTGGCGCTGGTGTATTTGAAACAGTCGAAGACGCGGCAAATTCTTGGCTTACGTCGGAAAAACGAGTCGAACCCGACTCAGCAGCTACCTCGATGTACGCAGAAGAGCACGGCAAATATCAAGAACTTTACGTAGATCTAAAAGAGACGTTCGCACATCGGGCTTAGAGTCCGAATCTCGGAAATACCAACGATTTGAGCTCTTCAAGCGTTCCATCGTTGAACTTGATGATTTCGTCGAGATGTTGAGGTTCGTTGGGTGTCGGAAGTGGGTCGGCGAACGTTGTAAGGCCTTCGAGGCTTGAATAATTCGCTGGCACGTTCTCAGGTAACTGGTGTTTTGCCATTTCGGCGAGCGCCATGGTCCATGCCCGTGCAACACCAGAGAGGTAGTAGCCACCACCACCAACAGCAACCCATTTGCCGACCTCTGCACCTAGCTTTGCAAGTTTTTGAACGGCGCGCTCGAATCCCTGCGTGGTTAGAGATAAATGTGTGATCGGGTCGAGGTAGTGCGTGTCAATTCCTAGTTGCGTAAAAAGTACGTCAGGTTTGAACGATCGAACGAGGTTGGGAATAACCGCGTCGTACATGCGATGCCACTCATCATCTTGCGTATATGGCGCGAGCGGAATGTTCACTGAATAGCCGGTTCCGCCACCTTGCCCGATCTCACGGACATACCCGGTTCCTGGGAACAACCATTGACCCGATTCATGGATCGAAATCGTTAGTACCTGGTCGGACTCGTAGTGGCCGGCTTGCACACCGTCCCCGTGGTGGCAATCGATATCGATATACGCGACCCGTAAGCCGGCTTCGACCATTTTGTTCATGGCTATTACGGCATCGTTGAATACACCGAATCCCCACGCTCGGCGTCGCATTGCGTGATGATGCACACCACCGGCTGGGGCAAAGGCAACGTCGGTTAGCTCAGACATGACCAGTTCACTCGCTATGAGAGTCGCGCCAACGCAGAGTATGGTTGTGTCGTACATCCCTCGACGGACTGGATTGTCGGGAGTGCCAAGTTCATACTCACCCATGCCAGGAGCGATTGCGCCATTGGAGATCGCTTCAACAATTTCGACGTAATCGCTGGCATGCGCGGTTTCGACTTCGGATTTAGTTGCAATTCTCGGCTGCGGACTCGTCACGTTTTGTAAATCGAAAAGTCCGGCAGAGCTCATCAGATCGTGCATGTGCTGGAGCCGTATTGGCTTCAGTGGGTGAGTCGGCGACATCTCGTATTGTGATAGCGCGTGATCGTATACGTATGCGACCCTGGGTTTATCCATCTGACTTCGGGGGACGTCCTCGCCTCGACAGGAACAACCAAACTCCTACAACAACGGAAAGACTGATCGCCAGTGCGGCAACCAATATGTTTGGATCGGACTGTTCTGTTGGCATGATCGGGTTTGTCGGCAGGGCAGTAGTTGCCTGCGGTAACGCGGTGTTGTTTGGAGAATCAGCGGGACTTGAGCCTGATGAAGGTGCACTGAAATCTACCAGAGGGACTGGTGTACTGCGAGCCTCATCGGCTACTGCTGTCGGGATCGGAGTGGGAGTCGGCAGCGGAAGTGGTGATGCTCCGTACATTTCCCGCCACTGATTCTCGACTTCGTACAAGGTTGCGTCGTAAACGAGCTCGAACGCTTCATTTAGGGATCTTCCGCGGTTCATCAGCGCAAGGAACTCCGCCATCCGCTCATCGCCGTATTCTTTGACCATGTATCCGACGATCGCGCCTGATTGTGGATAGAAAATGAACACGTCTGACCTTTGACCAGGGATCGTGTTCATATTTCTCAGGGAAAGCAATTCCTCAGGAGATGTGCTGGATTTCAAACGCCTCAAAGACGTAGCTGCTGATCCAGTTTCCAGAAAGCGAGCCAGTCCTTCGTCAAGCCATGAAGGGATCCCGCCGGTCAATACAGAAGATATGGCTTCATGGGTATACAAGTGTGCGAGTTCGTGGATAAACGTGGTCGGACTAATTTGGCCTTGCACGAATAGCCGGTATTGCGGTTGGGCGAATCCGGCGAACAACAGCTGGTCGGTGGCGGTTTGAGAAACTGGAGGGAACGACGGAGTAGCGTCAGCCACCGTTGGAAATATTATCGCCTTGTAATCGGGCGTTGATGAAACCCCTAGTACGGATTTGAGTCGAGGGATGCGGCTGTCAGTGAGTGAGATCAGATCCGTTACAGCCTGCTCGTCGACTCCGTAGTAAACAATTTCATACCCGTCGCCGCTACGCCGCTTCCACGGTTTGTCGGGATCCAAATATTCGATAGATTCCGAGTGTTGGACTGATTCTCGAGTTTCGTCCGCGAACGTCAGTTCAAATTCAATGTCAAACTCAGCCCCAGGTGGGTAGTAAGAACCTGCTCCGGTTGGAATCTCAAAGTTGATGCTGACAGAAGTCGAACTGATTTCGGTGTCGGGGTATGAGTACGACCAGACGGTTTGACCACCTTGAGGACGAAATAGGGCTCTTGCTGAGGTGACGGATTTTGAACCTGTTCTGAGCGATGATGAAACAACAATCTTTTCGCCGTAAACGATCGAGTAATTGATCTGGTCGATTGTTATCTCGCTGTCCGCTGCATCGATACGGTCGGTCACTGTAGAAATGTTCAGAAACAAAAATGCAATCAGAAACGCAAACAGGGCCCGCACTAAAACGTGCGCACCTCGGCTGTTTACGGCTTTCGATTTTTCGGGAATTTCAACCTCCAGTCATCAACGATATACGTCGGACATTGCTGCACGGTCGCGCGTCAGTAACCAATTTGCCGAGGTATTTGCCGTTAGTCGATAGAACTGGTTTACCCGAAGTCCTGCGACTCGGTTAACCTTGTGTTCGAAAATTCAACCGAAATCGAAGATCTGCACCTGACAGGTAAATTCCGAAAATCAAATGCGCTATTACCAGTACATAAAACAAGGCACGAAGCGAGTTGGAGCCGAAGACGAGTCCGGCAACGTAACCGACCTGACGGCGATCAACTCCCAAATAGGATCGACTCTTGATTTGCTGAAGGCTTCAGCAATTACCGGAACAAGCGTTGACTCGATTGCAAGGAGCATAATTTCTGGTGCTTCGTCGGCTGATGTCGTGAGTGCTGCTGAACTCCTGGACGGAGCACAGCCGAGCAAGCACGGCGTAAAACTGCTCGCTCCTATCGATGCTCCTGAAGTATGGGCATTCGGTGTTACATACATGGACTCGATGAGGGAGCGACAGGCAGAGAGTGATTCTCCCGACGTGTACGCAAAGGTGTACAACGCCGACCGACCTGAATCGTTTTTCAAGGCAACTTTGGATCGACTACAGAACCCATTTGAGGAAGTCGGTATTCGATCAGACTCTGGTTGGGACGTGCCTGAACCTGAGCTGGCATTTGTCACTTACGGCGGAAAAGTGGTCGGATACACAGCCGGTAACGACATGAGCAGTCGGACCATTGAGGGTGAAAATCCTCTCTACCTGCCGCAAGCGAAGGTGTACGACAAGTCTGCCGCACTTGGACCTGCGTTTGTCACCCGAGAATCTATCGGGGACCCGCAGAGCCTGGACGTGACGTTGACCATCGAAAGAGACGGCAAGGAAGCGTTCAGGGGAGTCGCCAACACTAGCCAGATGAAACGTGACTGTGACTATCTCGCAGACTGGCTCGTACGGTCGAACTCTATTCCTGACGGTACAACTGCAATGACGGGAACCGGCACGATCCCGCCTCCAGAGTTCACTCTTGCTGCCGGTGACGTAATCAGCATCACGATCGACAAGATCGGCACGCTTACAAACACGGTAGTAGTTGTTTAGGCACAAGCTATTTACGAAGCTCGGGCTCCTGGCGGTGCTTACGCTGGGAGCTTCGATCATCGTTACCGCTTGTGGCACGGATGGTTTTGGAGGATTCGCAGCACCTACGCTTGCTCCAACGAGTATCCAACCGACATTCGTTCGGGTAACGGTCACACCTGCACCAACGGAGACGCCGACGCCAACTCCTTTGCCAACTGCGACACTCGAGCCCCAGATCATTGATTTCGGTCCTCCGGAATTCCCACTGGCATTTGATCCAGAACTGGTTGAAGAACGACCAATGGACGAAGAGATTCTGGAAGCCTGGAGCAGGTATGTTCGCAACACAACGTTCACCCACGAGTTTGCGGACAACGCACTTGAGCTTTGTTCGCATGGTCTGGTCCTGATGAACAATCAACCTCACGAGTTCATCCAAAACTGGCGAATAGTTCGTTCACCGTTGATCGGAAGCTATAACTGGGGGGTGGTCCAAATCGAAATCGACATTGTTGGTGGAAACTGGGCAGGGCGGAAATGGTCGATCGCGACCCTAACGCGTTTCGACGACAAGGTTTGGGTTACTAACACCCAGTCGACGACTCAGGCGCTGTTCAGTCGTAGCCAGGCGTGTATTGATCGCGTCACATAATTGTTGTGGTCCGGGTCGGGCGTAACATAGTCCGCCGTAATTCATGACTTCTATGGGAGAAGTATTTGTCCACTCAGAGCGGAACTAGCTCGGCATCTGAATTTGTTGCCGAACTAAGTTCAAAACTACGTGACTCGGTTCAAAGAGTGATCGTCGGTAAATCAGAAACCATCGATTTAGTGGTGCTCGCTCTGCTTTGTCGTGGACACGTGTTACTCGAAGATGTTCCTGGAACTGGTAAGACCACACTAGCTAAGGCACTGGCTGCATCCCTTGATAGTCAGCTCAACAGAATTCAGTTCACTCCTGACCTGGTTCCTGCGGATGTGCTCGGAGTTAATTTCTTCAACGCTAAAAACGGCGAGTTTGAATTCAGGCCCGGTCCGATTTTTTCGGAAATACTGCTAGCTGATGAACTCAACCGGGCAACGCCAAGAACACAGTCGGCGTTGCTCGAAGCAATGCAGGAACGACAAGCCTCTATTGACGGTGTGACCTCGCCGGTTCCCGAACCTTTTATGGTTATGGCGACTCTGAACCCGGTCGAAATGGAAGGTACATTCCCGCTGCCCGAAGCGCAGTTGGACCGGTTCATGGTCAGGGCTTCGATCGGTTATCCGGGAAGGGATGAGGAATCGGCAATGCTGTCGAGATTCCAACATGGTGAATCGCTAAATGCTCTGCCATCAGTTGCGACCGGTGATGATATTTCGAAGGCGCGAGATGTGATTGATGAAGTGACCGTCGATCAAACTGTCAGCGGCTATTTGCTCGATATTATCGACGCTACCCGTAACAGTTCTAGCCTCCGGCTCGGTGCCAGCCCACGTGCGTCGCTTGCACTCCAACACGCTGCGCAGGGTTGGGCTGCAATGCAAGGTCGCTCCTACGTACTTCCCGACGACGTAAAACACCTTGCCGTTCCCGTGCTGTCTCACCGTTTGCTGGCCGAAACGACGAGCGAGCTTCGAGGGCAAGCAACCGCCACGATCTTGACAGAGATTATCGAGTCGACCCCGGTACCTATCGAAAAGGTCTAGGTCCGATGTACACGACCTGGTTGTCGCGAACGGTTGAGGTAGGAATTAGGCGTCCTGTGATCACCCGTTCGCGCTCGACCGCACTGAACCCATTAAGTGAGCTGTTCACTATCGTACTGATTGCGGTGGTTGTGGTCGGTGCAGTGTCTCGTGAGCCCCTTGTAGCGGCTCTCGGAGGTCTCGCGTTTGTTGTGGCAATGGTTTCCAGATTGTGGGCGGCATTGTCACTGGAGGAAGTCACGATCGATCGTTCAGTCGACACTGAACGGGCATTCCAAGGCGACGACATCGAAGTAACGTTCACGATCGAGAACCGGAAACGATTGCCAATTCCGTGGATCGAGATAAAAGAATTCGTACCGAGAGGGCTGCTTGTTGAAGGTGCCAAGGCGGTCGAACAGGCTTATCTCGGTGGCGCAACACTCGATGTATCGACTTCGTTGGGTGCCTACGAGCGAGTCCGGATTCGCCGAAAGCTCACAGCTCTAAACCGTGGGGTTTATAAGCTCGGCAAAACTGGTGTTAGGAGCGGTGATCTGTTCGGGCTGTATCCGTCCGACGCCAGTCTGGAGCGTACCCAGTGGTCGATATATGTCTACCCGCAAATCAAGAACTTGCGAGATTTTCGACTTCCTTCGCTGCGACCAATTGGTGACTCGTTATCAAGGGACCGAATGTGGCAGGACCCTTCAAGACCATCTGGCGTGAGAGAGTATCGACCGGGCGATCCCATTAAGCACATCGACTGGAAATCAACGGCGCGCCGAGGAGATTTGTTCGTGCGCGAATTCGATTCGAGCATTTCAGAACATGCGGTGATTTTTGCCGAAGCAATAACTACTGCGGTTCCGTGGGAGGGTTATCGGTCGGATGTTCTTGAGGCAACGATGACCGCGTCGGCTTCCATTGCTTCAGCAGCAATGAAACAGGGATTCAAGGTCGGGTTTGTCACCAACGGGATCACTATCAGTACCGCGTCGCACGCAGTAATTCCCCCGAACTCTGGCCCCGGTCAAATGACCAATCTCCTGGAATCTATGGCGATGGTTCAACCAATCGGGGTGAGAACGCTCGACGAACAGGTGAGAAGCAGGCGCGGGATGATCCCACCTGGAGCCGCGCTAATTCATATCGGAGGGATTCATCATCCTCGAACGATGAACTATCTCGCTGGTCATGCAAGGGCAGGGCATCCCGTAATTGTTGTTCATGTGGGACGAGAGGAACCACCTGATTACCCCCAGTTCGAGGTCAGGGACGGCCGTGGAATGTTCCTTGAATCGGACCCAGAGGTGACTGATTTCCGACGGCCTGTACAACGTGACCCGAGCGGAAACTGGCAGGATATGCCACTCAAAGGGGCTTCTCGATGAGCCCTCGAATCTGGCTCGCATATGGATCGTTGGTTGTCGTTGAGAGTGTGATCTGGTTCTCAGTCTTGACCATCGTTGGTGGAATCAGCGGGCTTGGAGGCTCGCCGGTTTTCTGGCCGGTGCTGGCGATAGTTTTCGCGTTAGGGACGTATTCCGGTTGGGTGTTTGGTGGGTCGCGTGCTGACGCTGTATCTCTTGCAGCGATTCAAGCAGTATTAGCACTCGTCGTCGTTTATATGACCGTGTCGCTATCGGCGATAAACGACGACTTCCGGATGTACATCGCGTGGCCTGTCGACATGTTCGGTGGGACTTTTGATGCCGCTCAAGTGATCGAGATGATTATCGGATTGATAGCTGTGATCCTTGTCTGGTTTAGGACGCAGTCGATCATTTCTGATGGGGACGTTCGATGGCGGCTACGAAAATCATTCAAGATCGGGATCCTTTTCCTTGCAGCAGCGTTGGTTACCGACCTTAACGTTGCTGCCGACACGGGTATAACGTCGGTCTTGGTTCCCTTCTTCATTGCATCGCTTGTGGGTTTGGCGTTTGCTCGACTTGATGAGACTGAAGATAGCGGAAACTCAAGTTGGCCAATCCTAATCGCGGGCAGCGTACTGCTAATCATGGTTATCGGTGTGATCGCAGGTCTGTTGACTGGCCGATACGGAAATGTAGGAATCCGGGGAATACTGAATGTCTGGGGTGGTCTCGTTGACGCAGTGCTCTGGGTACTGCGCTACCCGATCGAGTGGGTAATGACTGCGCTGTGGGCGTTCTTGACCTGGTTGAAGGAAAGATCGGAACCGGCAGAGGAGGCCGGCGAAAGCATCTCTCCCGCTGCTGGAAATCAGTTCCTGGACGAAGAAGCTCAAGAGCAGGTGGAGATATTCTCAGACTTCGCTGTGGACGCACTCCGCTGGCCCCTATCGATTCTTCTCCTCGTTGTTTTATTCATCGTTTTGGTCTACGCGTACAAGCGGTTTTCGATCCGAATTGGAGACCTTGGGAACACAGATCGTGAATCGATAGAGGTTCAGGATGATTCTGGCAACCTCATGAACCTGATAGGTGGACTAATACCCAGGTGGATGAGAGGAAAAGATCGCTCTCAGTGGCGACATCCCACTGGAGAACAGGGAATCACCGAGGCATTCTTGCTTTATTTCGACACACTCACCCACGCCATCAGACGAGGTATGAGGTTCAACCCAAATTCAACTCCGAATGAACGCACCGAAGCGTTAGCTGTATTTTTACCTGGTGCTCCAGTTGGCGTGGTGACTTCGATTTTCAATGACGCGTGCTACGGATCACTCGCGACTGATATCAAAGAGATCAACCGGCTCAGAGAGCAGGTGGAAAGGGCGGCTTCCGCACCTAGCTCTGATGAATCAGGCATGACCGCTAATTAGTGTTGACGTGGCTCTGGCAGGTTAATCACGCGGACAACGTTCGTCGTCCCCGGGATTCCAATCGGCAAGCCAGCGACCGTAATGATCGCGTCATCTTCCTTCGCAATACCGGTCTGAAGCGCAACATCAGAAGCTGTGAAAAACAGGTTTTGAATTTCCGGAAGACTACTTACCGCAATTACTGTCACACCCCAGCGCAGGGCAAGGCGAGCACCGGTGTCGAATCGAGGAGTAAGCGCATACACCCGCTTCTCTGGGCGATAGGCGGCGAGTCGTCCGGCAGTGCTCCCCGATTCAGTGAATGCGACGATTGCCTTCGCGTTTAAGCTTGATGCCAGTGACGTTGCACTATCCGCAATTGCTTCGTCCGTAGCAATACCTTGCTTACGGGCAGCATCCCGCCGCCGAGCCGCTAGCATCGGGTGCTCTAGATAGCCCTCAGCCCTTTTTGCGATTTTTGTCATGGCGTTGACTGCGTTGAACGGAAATTTACCTACGGAAGTTTCACCCGACAGCATGACGGCATCTGACCCATCGCGTACGGCGTTGTAAACGTCAGTTGCCTCTGCACGGGTCGGTGCGGGAGCTTCAATCATTGATTCCAGCATCTGCGTGGCTGTGATAACTGGTTTGCCGGCTTCGTTTGCCATGCGAATGATTCGCTTTTGTACGGAAGGGACGCGCTCGAAGGGCAGCTCGACTCCAAGGTCACCACGAGCAACCATTACTGCTTCAGTCTCTTCCAATATCGAGGCGAGGTTGTCTACGGCTTGCTGGATCTCAATCTTGGAGACCAGTTGAGGGCTTTTTGATGGGCCGCCGAGGTGCTCTCGCACACGCTTGAGGTCTTCGGCATCCCTGACGTATGAGACACCAACAAAATCGACATCCGATCTGTTAATCCAGTCGAGAGCGTCAACGGTTTCCGGGGTGAAATAGTCGACGGTCGTGGTGTTGCCCGGAGCGGTGACAGCCTTGTTCGGCTTCATTACACCACCCATGGTTACCTTGCACGTGATATCGGTTCCCTTGATCGACTCAACGCGCAGTTGTACAGACCCCTCGTCGATCAACACGGTGGATCCGACTTTGATGTCCCTGTGCAGCCCCACGGGCCAGACATTTGCGCGTTCCTGGTTGCCTTCGCAAACGTCTACCTGAAGAGTGAACGACTGACCTGTTAGGAGCTCAATTTCAGGCTCTTCCATTTCGCCGACGCGATATTTTGGGCCTGGGATGTCGGCGAGAATTCCAGTTGAAACACCGAGGTCGAGTGATGCTTGCCGGACTAACCTGACGTACTCGTCGTGATCCGCGGTGGAGCCATGGCTCAGGTTGAGTCGAGCGACCGACATACCCGACCTGATGAGTCTTTTTATCTTCGTGAGTGTTCCTGTCGCAGGTCCGATGGTGCAAACGATACGAGTACGCGCCCGGGACTTGATAAAGCTTGGCAGAAAATAGGAACTATCAGTGTCGGTCAAGAAGCACTCCAATTTGATCGAGGTCGCAACTTCGCACGACCATGTTCAAGACTACAATTGAGAATACAACGGTGGGTGATGTGAGCGTTACAGAGTTCATCAATTTTGAGAACGAAAGTGCCGATAAATTTGACACCGTCAACCATAGGTCTAGTATTCAGAGAAGACCCGGCAAGGTTTTAGCCCCCGTAAACGTTTTTTTAGGATCGCGTAGTGACAATCGCAAAATCTCTTCTTTCCCTTCAGGAAACCGACCAGGCACTTGCTCTTCGTCGGCGAAACTACAGGGAAGTTGAGGAGCAATTGAAGTCCGAAGGTGGACTTCCTGAACTGAGAGAGAATTGCGAAAAAACTCGCGTTCGAGAACTAGAAGCCAAAGTTGAGTCAGCTCGACTCGAATCGGAACTGGCGAAGCTCAAAGAAGACGTCGCCGATCTTGAAACCAAACTCTACGGTGGATCTATTACAAATGTCCGAGAGTTGACGGCCATCGAAACCGAGCACGCTTCTGCCCGCCGAAATCTGGCACAGGTTGAGGAATCGATTTCACCTGCTGAGGTTGCCGCAGAGCACGCTCGTCAGCAGTTCGAACAGCTCACCCAAGAACTCGAACAGAAAGAAGTCGAGTGGAAGACCCGCAAGGTCGAGCTTCAAAGAGAGCTTGCCAAGGTTGGTCGTGAGTACAACGACATGCTGGCCGCTCGAAACGTTGACGCCAAGGAAATTCCTGAAGACGAACTGTCTCGTTACACACGACTTTTCCGCTCAAACCGTGGGATAGCCATAGTTCTGGTCGAACGTGGTGTGTGTCAGGGGTGCTCAGTCCGACTTCCCGTTGGTGAACTGACAAAACTCCGCGCCGCTGATGGACCGATTCCATGCAGTTGCGGTCGAGCACTCCTCACAGAGCAATAGTTGAGAGCGGTCGGATTCCATAGCGAACCCGTCGTCTCCGACAGCGCGTCTGACACTTCTAGCCATTCATCTGGGCAGTTGGACCGACTACCAGCGCGTGCGGAAATAGAACTCTATAGCCGCCGAAACGGTCACCAGTTAATCAACTGGTATGAACCCGCGGATGATGAACCGGCCAACGATTTTGACGCCCGTCATGATCGTTTCCAACAAATGATAGCTTCGTTCACCGGAGCGAACGCTCGACTGGCATTGGTAATCGTTCCCGATGCCTCTCATCTGGCTGAAGACCTGGAAACTCTTGTCGAGAGATTACTCGTGCTCGACAAACTTGGTACCGAGGTTCGTTGTACCGACTCAAACCGTCCAGACGCTCTGCAGAGTGGTGAAGAACTCCTTGGGGTTGGGGGTAAGTCTGCGCAACGACAAGCACGAATCCGCGAGGCAATTATTTCGAAAGCCTCAAGAGGTGAAGTCCTTGGCCGTACCCCGTTCGGTTATGAGGCGGGAACCGACGGACTGTTGACTCCTGTGCCTGAAGAGGCAGCGACTGTCAGAGAGATCTTTGAGAGCTACGCTGGGCCGTGGCACGCGGAAGATTCTGAGCCGTTGGGTGGTCCCGGGATGCGGGCGATTGCTAGGTCACTGAATGAACGTGGGTCACGAACTCGAAGTGGCCGACCCTGGTCAGCTTTGGCGATTTCCGGGATTCTTAAGAACCGAACTTATCTCGGGACGTACAACAGGTACGGAGTACGAATTGCTGGTAGCCACGAGCCGCTTGTCGAGCGCGAAATATTTAATAGAGCCGAGGCTGTTACGCGAAAGCGGAAACCGCTAAGGAAACGAGCTACAGAGCCTCCGTACCTTGTGGGAGGTTTGGCTCGCTGCGAGGTTTGCGGCAGAGGTTTGACCGGACTGACTCGTCGACGTATGTGGAAGCGCGGAGATGGTTCGGCTCAATCGAAGTCGTATCGCTACTACCAGTGCCCGTCTCGAAACGCACGAGCAGAACGGTCTAAAGAGCAACTCAAACACGGATTCTGGCATGCTGAAGCGCTCGAAGATGCGGTTCGCTCGGAGATTGCGCGGTGGGGCAAACGAGTTAAGAACAAGCTGAAACCCGAGACCGGCGAGAGCCGCATCGAAGAAATCGCTGAAGCAGAACGCGAGTTTACGCGGGCAGTCCGAATGGTGGCCTCTGCCTATGGAAGACTCACGGACCTAGATCAGCCGCTACAGCACCTGATTTCGACACGCGGAAAAGATATAGATGAAACTCCTGATCCTGAGTTGATTGAAGAGCTGGTGAGTCAGGCATTATCTGGGGACATTGTTCAGTCCAAAGCAGCGGTAAGTGCGCTCGTTGAGCGAGTCGAATTGACTGGCGACGCAGTCGAAGTAGTTCCTTACACACGGTGAATCACACGAGTTTGCATCTGTTCTTCGAGTAACTGCATCCGAGTACGCATTACAATAAGTAATTGACTAACAAAAAGTAAGTGATAGATTTAGATCGTTACTTTTTTAGTTTCAAGGAAATCTACGATGCCTGCAGTAACCGTCGAAAACATTTTGTCGTTGCCTCGCGTTTCGCGTCCCGCACCTGATGCAAAGATTCGTCCAGTAATGAATATCACGACGGCTCCAAGCGGGTTTGAGGGCGAAGGATTTCCTGTTCGACGTGCTTTCGCACGAATTCCGTACCAGTACACCGATCCATTCATCATGATGGACCAAATGGGTGAAGTGGAATGGCGCGCCGGTGAAGCGAAGGGGACTCCATGGCATCCGCACAGGGGATTCGAAACCGTCACGTACATGATCGACGGGGTTATGAAGCATCGCGACTCAGAAGGTGGTGGTGGTCTCATCAGCGACGGTGATACTCAGTGGATGACGGCAGGCGCAGGGATCCTTCACATTGAGGCCCCGACTGAAGAGCTCGTGCTGACAGGTGGTCTCGTGCATGGCACTCAGCTTTGGGTGAATCTTCCGCGCGACAAAAAATGGGCACCACCGAGATACCAGGACATTTCTCGGTCGAACCTTTCATTGATCAGTTCCCACGACGGCGGGGCGTTGCTTCGCGTTATTGCAGGCGAACTCGACGGTCACGAAGGTCCGGGAATTACGTACTCGCCAATTACATATGTCCATGCGACTGTAAGTCCCGGTGCGCAGGTGGAACTTCCGTGGAATCCCGACTACAACGCTATTGGCTATGTTCTCGCTGGCAATGGCACCGTAGGTCCGCAGAAAAACGCTGTGACACTAGGACAGTCAGTTCTCCTCGGCGCTGGAGATTCAATCGTTATCTCGGCCGACGAACAACAGGACTCGCGCACACCAGAGTTAGAAATACTGTTGTTAGGCGGACAGCCAATACGAGAGCAAATCGCGTGGTACGGACCGTTCGTCATGAACTCCCAGGAAGAGCTTCAGCAAGCGTTCGTCGACTACCACTCAGGAAAACTCGGTGTGATTCCGCCAGACGTGATGCCACACTCCGATCAAGGCGAAGACGCGCAGGCGTAACTCGAATTTCGCGGTAAATCAGCCGGTATCGTGGAAATTGCGCCTGAAGAAGTAACTACCGATTCAACATGTCAGAGCTATCCCTTTTTTGGGATTATGTAACAGTGATATCTGTAGTGGGACATGTCTGGCCCTCAGCCCGGTGCGAAAAGTTCGATTACTAGCTTCACATCTGTTTCTTGGACTGGCTAGGAGATGCATTTGAAACGCGTGAGAACCTGATCTTAGATTTTCGGGAGACTGGTACCCCCGGATCCGATGTTCCGGGCGGCAAAGGCTTTGGGTTTGCGAGGATGATCCAGAACTGGTTTCCAATTGCACGATTGGCGGCGGCTCAAGCTGCAATTCCGGTGTGATTAATGTTCGGGATTGATTGGCATTCCCGGATTACAGAGTATCGTGGCGTTCATTACTGTGAACGCCATGTTTTTGTAACGGAGGTCCCAAAATGTCAGTCGCTACGTTGCTGAGTGACCAATTTTCACATCACTCGATAAACACCGGAGAGGTCGAGATTGGCTATTCGGTCGGACCGTGTAACGGTCCAACAATTTTGCTGCTCCACGGTGTTACCAGCCGCCGTGATGGGTTTATCCGGGTAATCGACAAGCTTGTCGACAACTACCGAGTCATCACAGTTGACCAGCGAGGACATGGCTACTCCGGACACGTATCGGGTGCATACGAACGCGAAGATCATGCGCGTGATATTCGGTTCGTAATGGCGGAGGTGTGTAAAGAACCGACGATCGTTTGGGGACACTCGATGGGCGGAGGTAACGTTGTTGCCATGACTGCTGATGCCACGAAAAATCTGAAAGGGCTTGTGCTCGAAGATCCTGCTGTATTCGGAAAAATTCGGCCGGCGCGTACGGGAAATGGCCCGGTAATGAACATATTCGAAGCTCACCTTGAGCTCATCGATGAACGATTGTCGACTGATGATATGGCGACCCGCATCCAGGAGCTGAGTCCATCCCAGCCAGAGTATTTCGCTCGTTGGAAAGCTGAGTGTTTGCTTCAGATGGATTCTGAGATTTTGAGAAACTTGATAGCTGGAACCACACGAGGATTTGATGATCCTGCTGCGATGCTGGCGAATATCTCGGTTCCAACTTTGCTTTTACAAGCAGATCCTGACGCGGGGGGAATCCTTCCCGACGACTATCTCGCAGGAATCGTTCCTAGCAACGATACTTTCTCACTCGAAAAGATCGCCGGGGCAGGTCACAACATCAACCGGGAATTTCCAGAACTAATGCTCCCGTTAGTTCTGCCGTGGCTTGCAGAACATAGCTGAAATAGTAAGGTTTATTCGGACTAATGATGCCGAGGCGGTATGCTTAATGTGTCGCGAGGAGGACGGTCGGTCACCGCTACGCAAGTAGGGGAGGAAAGTCCGAGCACCTCACGAGTCAGAGTGCCTGCTAACGGCAGGGCGGGGCGACCCGACAGAAAGTGCAACAGAAAAGAAACCTCCTGAAAGGGGAAGGGTGAAAAGGTGCGGTAAGAGCGCACCGCCCGGATGGTGACATGCGGGGCACGGTAAACCTCACTCGGTGCAAGACTAAATAGGGAAGTGATTACCGGACTCGGGTAGCTTCCGGGTTGGTCGCTTGAACCTGCGGGTAACTGTAGGTCTAGATGGATGGCCGTCACTGGCGCGTAACGCTCCAGTACAGAACTCGGCTTATAGTCCGCCTCGCGGCAGGACAAACGTGTAAAGCCCCCGGCAAAACCGAGGGCTTTTCTTTTTAGTTGAATTGATTGTCCTTGACCCTTCTGCAGGCTTAGGATCATTGACGAACCACCCCCTAATCTTGAGCCTTTAAATGTCAGGGCGAGAAAATCGTCACGCTGGTTAATACGAGATCCCTCGGCTTCGGTAGGGACGCGTCTTACTGGGACCTAAATCGAGTAGGCGACGTTCAGAGTGTCGGCCATTTTTTTGAAGTATTCGACTGTGTGGCGGGGCAGTGGGATGCCCTCTGTTTTTCGCTTTTCGACGTAATCTTTGTCGGGGTAACCGGGGTAGTAAACCTCGCCTCCAGCGTTTGGAGATTTCTCCTGTTCTCGGAAGGCCCGAAGCATCTCGTCCATGTCTGCCTTGAACTCATCAGCGGGACGGAAACCATCGATTCGAGTTGCCTGGAAATAGTGGCAGAAGCGTCCGCCCTTGGGATTGTCCATCATGAGTCCGGACAGTCGTTCACCAGGCAGGACACCACCAAGTACGTCTGCCATGATCCCGATTCCGGTTCCCTTATGCGCACCGTGGTCGTAGTCACCACCCAGAGGGGGTTGTCCAATCGCCTCGCTGCGTTTCGAAATGTCAGTTATCGGGTTTCCGTTGACGTCCTGAGCCCATCCTTCAGGAATGTCGATACCAAACGCCTGAGCGATAGAGACCTTCCCGTATGAGGTCATAGACGAGGCCATGTCGATGACGAACGGTGGTTCTTCGCCTGCAGGTGCGGCAAATGCCATTGGGTTTGTGCCCATCCACGGGTAACGAGCGTTCATTGGGATGATTACTCGTCCACCACCGGAAGACATCGAGAAACCGATCATGTCGTGCTTCAAAGCAAGGCGAGCGTAGTAACCGGCAGCACCGTAGTGAGATGAGTTTTTGACTGCTACTGAAGCTTGCCCAGTGGTTTTTGCCTTCTCGATTGCCAACTCCATTGCCTTCACGCTGGCGATCATGCCCATACCTGCGTCCGCATCAACCACAGCAGTTCCGAGAGTTTCGTACGTCACCTGCACGTTGGGCTTTGATTTGATGTATCCGTTCATCAACCCGGTCAGGTAATGGAGGTCGAGGTTGTAGCAAACACCATGGGTGTCAATCCCATTCATATCGGCGTCGACCAACACTTCGGCACAAAGAAGAGCCTCATCTGAGGGCATACCAGCGGCAGAAAAAAGGTTGGAGATGAACTCTGTAAGCGGTGCTTCCTGAACGTATGTCGGATCTGGCACATGCTTCAGTTTTTCAAGAACCATTCGGGTTTATTCCTAGTTCACAGATTTGTTTCGGATTTGGCAGATGAATCTTACTTAGCCGAACAGCGGATTTGAACCACCGAAAGAATCGATTGCAGTTCCGGTGACTGCCGAGCTGGAATCGGACGCAAGGAACAAAGCCACCTCCGCTATTTCGGCGGGATCCATAAGCTTTGTGTTTTCAGCCCGCCCGGCAGTATTGAATGCTGCCCGGAAACCTTCGGTGTCGGTACCGCCAGGACATATGGCATTAACCTGGATACCGTGTTCGTAAACCTCGGCTGCGAGGCTTTGGGTGAAGCTGATCAACCCTGACTTCGTGACCCTGTAAGCGCTGCGTCCCGCTCCACCCGAGCGACCACCAATCGACGAGATGTTGATTACTTTTCCGTGCTTGCGATCTATCATTCCGGGAAGAAGCTTCTGGGTGATCAGAAATGCGCCTGTTAAATTCACGTTGAGCACATCTCGCCAGAGTTGTGGATCGAGATCAGTCACTTTTATTCGTCCGTGAATAATTGCGGCGTTGTTCACTAAAATGTCTACACCGCCAAAGGTTGAGATAGCGGTTTCGGCAAGTCGGTCGATATCGGATTCAACGCTGAGGTCGGCAATCACACCAAGAGCCTTGCCCCCGTTCGATTCGATGTGACTTACGACCTCGTTTATCTCAGATTGAGTTCGAGCGGTTGCAGCGACGTTTGCGCCCGCGGCACCAAATGCGATTGCGATTGCCTTGCCGATTCCCTTGGAAGCACCTGTTATCAGTGCTGTTTTTCCTGAAAGTGTTGTCATAAGCGGAGATGGTACGACAATCGGTCGAATTCACGGGCATACTTGGACGCGGAATTTCATCATCAACGTTCGAACACACGGAGAACCCATGGCAGAGAAAGTAGTTGTTACCGGCGGATCGGGCAGGGCAGGCGAGTACATCATTGCGGAGCTTGCTGCGAACGGATATGACGTTTATAACGCCGACTTCGCACCACCTCGTGCTGGTTCTGCTTCGAACGCAGCCCAATTCTGGCGCATCGATGTGACCGACTACGGTGAGGTTCTAAACGCTCTGACAGGCGCTGATGCCGTGATCCACATGGCGGCAATTCCAGCTCCGAACATGGATCCCGAGCACAAATTGTTCCGCATCAACATGATGGCGAACTGGAATGTCCTTGAAGCAGCCGAAGTTCACGGTATTGAGCGAATATGCATGGCTTCATCCATCAACGCTCTTGGTGCTGGATGGGGCTCGAAAAAGCACATCCCGGAATATCTGCCGATTGACGAGGATCACCCGACACGTGTCGAAGACGCATACTCACAGTCGAAGTGGTTGGGCGAGCAAATGGGCGATGCGTTTGTCAGACGTCGTCCCGGCAAGGTCCAAATAGCGAACATGCGATTCCACGCTCTTTGGGACAAAGAAACGGCCGAACGGCACAAGGAATCCGGCGACCAATCAAGTGTTGGTGGAAGAGCCCCCCTCGGCTTCTGGAGCTGGGTTGGTAGACACGATGCGGCCAGGGCTTGCAGACTTGCCATTGAGAAAGAATTTGGTGGTCACGAAGCGTTCTTCATCAACGCCACCGACACGGTTCTGGACATTCCAACAATGGATGCAATTGAAGCTGAGTATCCAGGCGTCGAAATTCGAGAGCCGATCACCGGATTCAAGAGTCCGCTGTCGGTGACGAAGGCAGAAAAACTACTCGACTGGATCCCGGTAGAGTCATGGCGAGAGGGGACGGTCAAGGACCCTGAACCCAACGATGGTCAGCCCGCGCAGTACCAGGCACAGTGGACGCGCTAAAAAGCTCTACGCGGTAGCCCCGCCATCGATTGAGAATGCCTGGCCAGTGATCCACGACGACTGGTCAGACAACAGGAATGTCACGAGATTTCCGATTTCTTCGGGGTTGCCGTATCGACCCATTGGAATCCATCTCTGGAGTCTGGACCGGTTTCGCTCGTCGTCGTTTTCGAGGATGCGTGCCATATCGGTTTCAACTGGTCCAGGACATACAGCATTGATGCGAATATTCGCCTGGGCATAGTTCTTCGCCACTGATCGGGTCAGGCCAAGTACAGCGTGCTTGGATGCTGTGTATGCGGCGTGACGGGCGTGTCCATGCTTACCGTTGTACGACGAGTCGTTGACTATCGAACCGTGACCTTGATCGCGCATCACGTCGATTTCGCGCTTCATACAGAGATAGACACCGCGGACGTTGATATTCATCACCTGGTCAAACGTGTCGTCGGTAAGATGGTGGAAATCGACTTCTTGCTCAAGGATTCCAGCGTTGTTGAACGCTCCATCCAACGACCCGTAAGTCGATACGGCGTGCTGTACTGCTCGATCAACCTGCTCCGGGTTTGTTACATCGGTTTGCACATACGTTGCCGTTCCACCTGCCTGCTCAATTTGTGAAACAGTCTCGGCAAGATCGGATTCACGTCGCGCTGCCGCGACAACCTTCGCTCCGTTGCTCGCGAAAACTTTCGCAGCTTCTCTACCGATACCTCCACTGGCACCGGTCACGAGAACAACTTTGTTAACGAGCAGATCGCCCATTTAAGACACCTTTTATTGTTATTGCAGTTGGTGGATTGGTTTTTCAGCGACACGTAGCATACGTTGTCGGTCTATTTCACCAGACTGAATTCACCTATGAGTATCGATCTAAAAAGCGTAAACGATGAGAACTTCGTCGAGTGGCGCCGGGCAGTGCGAGCCGGATTCGGACAGCACGTTCACCCGGACGACATTACACGCCTTCGGAATGACCGTGCCGAAATAGATCGACTAATTGCCGCTGTGGATTTAGACACCGGCAGAATCGTTGGTACTGGCGGAGTTGATTCGTTCACCCTGACTGTCCCGGGCGGCGTTCAAGTGCCAATGGCGGGAGTCGCCTACATGACGACTGCTGCGACTCATCGTCGGCAAGGAACGTTCACGAGAATGATGAACCGCATCCACGACGAGGCCCGCGAGCGTGGCGACTTGGTAGCTGGACTCTGGGCATCGCAGTCACATCTTTACGGCAGGTATGACTACGGCCTCGCAGTGAACTCGTTCGACTGGAAAATTGATCCTCATTACGGAGAATTCGCACATTCACCTGGAACTGATGCCTCGATCTATTTTGTTCAAGCGGGTGAAGCTACCGGAATTCTGCCTGGAATTTACGATCAGTACCGATCTGACACTCCGGGAGGCGTAGACCGTACTGCCGGAGCCTGGCGTTACCTGCTTTTCGATGAGGAACGGGTGCGTGGTGGCGCGTCAGCGTTGTTCTTCGCTATTTGCGAAGAAAATGGCGAGCAAACCGGATACGTGATGTACCGCATGCGTCGGCAAGGTGATTCCGACATGGGAACGCTTCAGCTCGAAGAGCTGATAGCTCTTACCGATACGGCTCATGCCTCGCTGTGGCGATTTCTGTTGAACTACGATCTCGTTGGACAAATCACGGCAGAAAACATGCCAGCGGACGATCCGCTATGGTGGATGTTGGCTGACCCTCGTCGACTCCGTCGATCACGTCACGACTCACTTTGGCTTCGTTTCATCGATACCGAAAAAGCACTTGAAGCCAGGTCCTTCGGTGTGGATGGCAAGCTGAACATCGGACTACATTCGGAGCACCAACCAGAAGTTAACGGGACGTACACGGTTGAAGTGACCGCTGGAATTGCACGGGTGCAAAAATCGAATGCCAAAGCGGACGTGGATATGACGCCGCGGGATCTTGCCGTGATTTACATGGGCGGCTCCCATCCGTATTCACTTGTCGAAGCAGGGCGAGTTTCCGCAGTGGACCAGGAACAACTTACGAAGCTGCACCTGATGTTCTCAACCGATTCTGCTCCGTGGTGCCCTCACTACTTCTAGGCTGAAAGACAAGACTGAATGACCATCGAGTACCGCCAGATCCAGCCAGCCGAATTTCGGAAGTTCGGTATCGCGATCGAGCGTGGATTCGGTTTTCACTACTCGCCAAATTCAGCGCAATTTCGACTGGACAAAGAAATACTGCCGATTAACGGCACGATGTGTGCATTTGAGGATGGCGAGCTCGTCGGGACAACAGCTGCCATTCCATTCGATGAGTCGTCTATCCAAGGCGGGACCATCAGGAATGCAGGTGTAACTGCCGTCGGAGTTTCAACTACTCACCGAAGGCAAGGACTGCTCACTAACATGATGCAGCGACTGCTTCGACAGGAGCGGGAGAAGGGATTCCCGGTTGCTTCTCTCTGGGCATCCGAAAGTTCGATTTATGGACGGTTCGGATACGGCGTTGCGATTCACCACGAGAACTTCCGGATAGATACACGTCGCGCTAAATTCACATTCGCTCCGAATATTCCGGGTAGGATCAGGTTTGTTGATGCCGACGAAGCTCGCAAATTGTTCCCACAAGCTTGGGAAGCCGCACGAGAAGTGAGAGCGGGAATTCCTAGTCGAGATGACGTTCACTGGGATCGCTGGGCGATTGGTCTAAATGATGGTGGTAGTGAGTGGGGCAAGCCGTGGACGATCGTTTACGAAGAAGATGGAAAAATTCTTGGATACGCGAAGTACCAACTACAGGATTTACATGTTTTCGGTGAGCAAACACATGGCGCAATAAATGCAGACGATATCGTGACTTCCAGCCCAGCTTCGCATGCGGCAATTTGGACCCATTTGCTAAACGTCGATCTCTACGACACCCTCACCACATGGCGTTCACCAATCGATGACGGTCTGCCATGGATGCTCGAGGACCAACGTCAACTGGAGAGAATGCCTTACGACGCTATTTGGTATCGAATGTTGGATATCCAGGCAGCGCTTGAGTCTCGGACATATCTTAACGATGGCTCGGTTGTGTTCGAGGTTGTTGATGAATTCCTGCCTGAGTGCGGCGGTCGATTCAAACTTGAAGTTCAAGCTGGTCGTGGCACTTGCCTGGGCGTAACGGAAGAGCCTGATTTCACTCTTCCGACTGCTTCACTTGGAGCTATATTCATTGGCGGCTCTCGCCTTACCGACCTTGAACGAGCCGGTCGGGTGGACGAGCATACAGACGGGTCGCTTGCTACCACGGACCGAATGTTCTCGACGATAAGGGCGCCGTGGTGCCCCATGATGTTCTAATCCGAGACTCTTAACACGTGAATGTGTGCCGGATCTGCCTATTTCTTACCGCTTCTTCGTAGCTTTGAAATTAGCCGGACGGAATGGTCACCCGTGTTGACAAGATTGACAGGCACTTTTATCGAGTAGAGGCCCCGATGTCCCAATCGCCAACGCGATATTTTCGGGCGTAACCAGACCCACCATGTGACGAGAATTCCGAACACAGCCATTGCTGCAAGAATAGCGTGGTATCCCCATCGGTATTCTAGTTCAGGAATGTAGGCGAAATTCATTCCATAAATGCCCGCGAGAAGAGACAGTGGTAGGAACACTGCGGCCACTATCGCGAGTGCCTTCATCGTCTCGTTTTGCTTGAGGGAAACCGAACCTTGATAGATTGCCAACGCACTGTCAGCACGTTCTCGAATTACTGTGTTGATTTCAAATGTGCGCGTGGCCTTCTCCGCGAGGTCCTGGTACGCCAAACCCAGCTCATCATCACTTATTGCGAAATGATTCCTGAGTTGATGAAGCACTTCGAGCTGTCTTTGCATAGCACGATTGACCCGTAGAGCGCTTCGCTTCATTCGCAAAATACCTTCAAGTACTGCGGGGTGTGGATTATCGATTGCAGCTTCCTCGAGCTCGTCCATGACGTCCGACATGTGGTCTACGGCTGGTCGAATGTTCGACAAAAAATGATCGAGAATAAAGTGGGTCAGCGAGGCAACTGTGAGAGATGGCAAATCTTGTGACTCGAAGGCATCCTTGACTTCCTCGATTGCAAGAAGTGGCGAGGAGTGCATGGTCACAACCACCTGGTCTCCCATCAGGATTCCAAGCTCAGCAATTTCGATCAAATCAGAGTCAACTGAGTAGTTGATCCCATGAGCAAGAATCAACGACGTTGTTGCAAAAGTTTGGAACCTGGCGGTATGAGTACCTTCCTCCGCTGCGTATACCGCTATTGCCGGGTGCAATCCGAGTTGATCTGTTAGAAAGGTAGCAAGGTCTGAGTCAGTATTAGAAATGTCGTACCAGAAAACTCCTGAGCCAACTGGAGGACGTTTGGCTTCAGCGCCATCAATCAGCCGGACTGTTCCATCAAGGTGTCTGACTTCCATCGGGCTAACCTTTCTCCGTGCTTTCGGCAGTAGTAGGCACCTGGGTAGGACCCATCATCGTATGGCTAAGCGTCTCCTTTGGAATTCTGTGGCGGCTGACGACAGACTTAGCAAATACCAGGCCTAGTGCGATCATCAGCGTTATATCAACCGCGCCGATAAAAAAAACCTTTGGCCCAACATGGCGAATTCGCTCCCAACCGAACTCAAGACCGAGCGCAAACAGAAGCAAAACCAACCCGATGTCAGCGAGGCGTCGGATGGTTTCCAAATCTTCGATGAGTGGGTTGTCGAAGGTGAATGGACCTATTAGAACTCCGGCGATCAGGTACCCAAGAATTGAAGGGAGCCCAAGACGGCGAACAACGACAATGCCGAGCCCAGCAACTCCCATGATGATCGCGAAGTCTCTAAGTAGATTGGCTTCGGTATGCATTATTTCTAGTCAGGCTTCTTGACTTTGAAAGATGATCCCGCACTTACCGCGAATTTGTTTTTCAAAGCGTTTCGTCCCAGTAGGCATCTGTACGTCATCTTGTAACGCTTGGTTAGCGTTACGTCGATGTTCCACTTTTCCGTCCCGAGTTCACAAGTTATTTGCACAACCGGTCTCGTCTCAATTTGACCGTTCGAACTTCTAACAGTGATCCAATTTTTTATAGGAAGCGATACTTTAATCTCGCCAGATTTGGATCGTTGCCTTGGTCGGAGTACAAACTCCGCCCATTCGCCGTGAAGGTCTGAGTAGGTACGTAAGTTTGGGGCATGCAAAGCTGAGGATTTAGCGCCTGTATCGAGTTTGGCTGTGATAGGAGTTTGGCTTAGATCGGGAAATCTGACCCACTCTCTCCAGCCGACGGTTCGCTCTCTGGACAACCGTTATGCTCCTATGCGTTGACCCGCCGTCTCTTTTTCGTAACCGTGTTTTTCTCGATGTGTTCGATAATGAGCCCGGCCACATCAATTCCAGTCGCTGTCTCAACTCCTTGGAGGCCTGGGGATGAGTTGACTTCGATTACAAGCGGACCGCGTTCGGACCTGAGAATGTCGACTCCAGCGACGCTTAGGCCGAGGGCTTTGGCTGCTGTACGGGCTGTTTTGCGTTCTGTAGGTGTGAGTTTTACCGGACTAGCCTTGCCACCTTGGTGGAGATTGGAGCGGAACTCCCCTTCAATCCCCCGTCTTTCCATTGCAGCAACGACTTTGTTTCCGACCACCAAACAACGGACGTCTGCACCTTTCGATTCTTTGATGAACTCTTGCACCAGGATGTGAGATTCCTGTTGTCGGAAGGCAGCAATTAGCGATCTTGCAGCGGATTTCGTGTCGGCCAAAACTACACCAACTCCCTGAGTTCCCTCGAGAAGTTTGATAATCAAAGGCACACCACCGACCGATTCGATTAATCCATCAACATCTCTGGTCGAGTCGGCAAACCCCGTGACCGGCATCCCAACATCGCTTTGAGACAAAATTTGTAGAGACCGTAATTTGTCCCTGGAACGTGCGATTGCCTGGGAAGAATTTGGAGTGTATACACCCATCACTTCAAACTGCCTGACAACAGCTGTGCCGTAGAAAGTCCGTTGAGAAGCTATACGTGGGATGATTGCGTCGAAACTTAGAGACTCTCCTGCAAATCGAACAGACGGCTTGCGAGTTGTGATGTTCATATAACACCGCAAATAGTCAATTACGCGCACATCGTGACCGCGTTCTTCAGCAGCTTCAACGATTCGTTTCGTTGAGTAGAGACTCGGGCCTCTCGACAGGACTCCTAGTCGCAAGAAAATTTCCTCAGGTTAGGAACTTAGATATTGGTCGGGATACATCGGGTATGTATGCAAATATTTTAGTTCTAACGATGGATACATGGAATCTATATTTCCGTTGTCAGTTTTTGACGAGCATCCGCGAGTTGAGAACTTCCAGAGTTAGAATGAGTTCATGGCTAACTTCACTCCTGCACATCTCGGTAAGTGGGAGCAGCTGTACCACGATCTGATCGAAGGAGAGGGCGCGGCGCTCACTGAAGACGGCACATGGATGCTTGGTGACAAGCCGGGGCTCGTGTGCGTATTTGAGGACGATGAACCGCTATTCATCGAAGCGGCTCCGAACATGTCGAAAACCCTGAACTGCTACATCAAGGGTGGATCTGAGTGTGAATTCCGAACCATGGTCGGTGTGGTCGAAATGGGAGCGGCGATTAAGAACGCTGCCCAACGAGCCAAGTCAGGACCGCTTGCTCAACGCATTTCGAAGCGGGTAGAAAAATTTCGATACCGAGTTGCACCGGGTCCTGTCAAACAGCTTGATGCACTGGCAACCGCTTTCAATGTGGTTGCTGATACACGCTATGCCGGTCCAAGCGCGCTGGCGAACAGGGCACTCGACGCGCTGCCACAGTAAATCCAAAATAATCTGAAAGTAAAAAGCGGCGGGAGTAATCCCGCCGCTTTTCGTATCTGCTTTTCGAACTCGACTGTTTAGTCGTCTGCCATTACTGGGTGCTCTTCACGTTGTGGCTCTCGGTACATGCCACCGTTGCGGTAGCGACTTCGAGCTGCAGGGTGGTGTCGCAGGAATGGCGGAATTGCCATTGACCCTGGGTCTTCCAGAGCCTGTCGAGCAATCTCATCAGCCTCTTCCTCAACCTCACCAGCTACTGGGAAGCCAGTTGCAATGAGTGTGAGTTTGACTTCGTTCTCCATCTTCGGGTCGGTCGACATACCGAAGATGATGTTTGCGTCAGGGTGCACAGTTGCTGCAATGACCTCTGATGCCCGCTGAACCTCATCGAGTGTGAGGTCAGTACCACCGGTGATATTGAAGATGACACCCTTGGCGCCAGCGATTTCAACTTCAAGCAATGGTGAGTGAATAGCTTCTTCAGCAGCCTCGATTGCGCGCTCTTCACCTGAGCCCTTACCGATAGCCATCCAAGCAGGTCCGGCGTTTTCCATAACTGCCCGAACATCAGCAAAGTCGAGGTTGATTTCACCAGGAACCAGAATCAGTTCAGCGATTGACTGGATGCCCTGGCGGAGAACATCGTCAGCCATCTTGAACGCTCGGTCCATGGTGAGCTGTTGGTCTGAAATAGCGAGGAGTCGGTCGTTAGGAATAACGATAAGAGTGTCGACCTTGTCTCGAAGAAGCTCGATACCTTCAAGAGCTTTGCGCTTTCGAACAGCACCTTCGAAGCCGAACGGCTTGGTCACAACACCGACCGTGAGGGCGCCGATTTCCTGGGCGACTTCGGCTACAACTGGTGCTCCACCAGTACCGGTACCACCACCCATTCCGGCAGCAACGAATACCAGGTCGGAACCTTTCAGTACTTCCTTGATTTCGTCACGGTCTTCTTCGTGACACTGTCGACCCTTCGAAGGGTCTCCACCGACACCCAGACCTCGTGCGGTCTGGTCACCAACTCGTAGTCGAATCGGGACAGTGGCAGCGTCTAGAGCTTGCGAGTCGGTGTTCACCGCGATGTACTCAACTTCGGGAACTCGCTCACGGTACATTCGGTTTACGGCGTTTTGTCCGCCGCCGCCGACACCGACAACTTTAATGTTTGCGGCGCCGACTGATCCTTCTGGAAGCGGTGTGTTGTGGTCAGGCATTTTCTGTTCGATCTCCCCGGCTGGTTTGTCGGGCTCTAACGGTGTTTGAAGTCGAAGGTTCGATAACAATTGCCGTTGTTGTTGAGGCAGATGTGAGGACTCTAATTAATGCGCAGTGCGCGCTTCCTAGCGTTTTTTTTGCGCGATATTTCGATTTTTCCCAGTTACGGAAATTTCATGATTCAAATTGCTTCGTGCGAAAGCCCCGTCTACACTTGCGGCGTTTTCCCGGTGGCTCGGCACCGAAACGCATTTCATGATTGGCGACTAAAGCGTGGGAGTTGAATCGCATGAACGGCTACGAGGCAATTGCAAAAATCCTTAAACGAGAAGGTTTTGAGTGGCTGGCTTGCTTCCCAGCGAACCCGCTGATCGAAGCTGTTGCAAAAGAAGGAATTCGGCCGATCGTGTTCCGCCAGGAACGTGGTGGAATCATGGCTGCGGACGGTTTCTCTCGGCTGATGGCCGAAAAAGGCAAGTTCGGAGTGTTCGCATGCCAGGGTGGGCCAGGTACTGAGAACGCCTTTGGTGGTTTCGCTCAAGCCTGGGCTGACGCGGTACCAGTTCTATTTATTCCAGACGGTCCAGGCACTGACAAAACCGACACCGCACCGAACTTCTCAGGTCCGGCGAACTTCCAGGGAATCATGAAGTGGGTAGGGTCGATCAACCATGCAGAACGAATTCCGGCTCTTATGCGACGCGCCGTTTCGGCGCTCAAGAATGGTCGACCCGGACCAGTGATGCTCGAAATGCAGCGTGACGTGATGGGCGACGAAGTGTCGAGCATTGATGCCTACGGAACGCCTTCGCAACATGTGGTTGCTCCCGACAAGGTTGAACTACGCGCGGCGGTGAAAGCATTGCTTTCTGCCAAGCGCCCCGTGATTTGGGCAGGCCAGGGAGTCCTTTACTCGGGCGGTTCAGACAAACTCACCGAGCTGGCCGAACTCACCCAAATTCCGGTGATTACAACCATGCCGGGTAAATCGGCAATAGATGAGCGCCACGAGCTTTCACTTGGTGCTGCAAACCGAACAGCCCCGAAGGCTGTGTGGGAATGGCTGAAGTCGAGCGATGTTTTGTTCGCTATCGGTGCGAGCCTGTCAAAGACCAACTACGGAATCGACATTCCTGCGGGTAAGACGCTAATTCACTCAACGAATAATCCTCTAGATATCGACAAGGAATACCCGACTGATATCGGAATGGTCGGTGACGCGCGTAAGACTCTCTGCATGCTGGTCGACGAGATCAAGGCTGAGATCGGTGAGAACGGGCGAAAGGACGACTCGTCGACTCGAGAGGCTGTTGCACAGGTCAAAAAGGAGTGGCTCGAAGAATGGGCTCCTCTGCTGAACTCAGACATGAACCCGATCAATCCTTACCGGTTGGTGAACGAAATCAACAAAGCGGTTGACCACGAAACGACGATCTTCACTCACGATGCTGGTCATCCACGCGACCAGGTGATGCCGTTCTATACAGCTACGGTTCCGCACAGCTATATCGGCTGGGGCAAGAGCACACATCTCGGGTATGGAATTCCATTGATGATTGGTGCCAAGATGGCAGATCCGTCCAAGTTCTGTGTCAACTTCATGGGTGACGCGGCGTTTGGGATGTCAGGTCTTGACCTGGAAACAGCTACTCGTGCTGGTGCACCTATTACAACAATCTTGTTGAACAACGGCACGATGGGTGGATACAACCGCTCACTACCTACTGCGATGGGCGAGTTCGGTGCAGGCAACATGACTGGTGACTATGCCGGTGTAGCCGAATCACTTGGTGGTGTCGGAATTCGAATTGAAGATCCGAACGAAATTGGTCCGGCACTGATCCGTGCTCGACAGATCAACTTCGACGAAGGTCGTAGCGTTCTCCTGGACGTGAAAACACAGCAGGAACTGAAATTCTCGAACTACGCTGACTAGTCGAAAACACTAAAGTGTGATTTCGGGGCAGATTCGAGTGATCTGCCCCGTTTTCTTTTGCCGCACTGTTGTGTGAAACGGCATTTGTTTACCGAGTTCTACTTTGCGAACGAAGTCAGGATCCGTGCTGACGCCTCTTCACATGCCTTGATCGAATCATCAATCAGTCCAAACGACCCGTTGAAGCCGTGAGTCATGCCCGGGTACTCGGTGTACTGAACATCAACACCCGCTGCTTCGAGCGCTTTCGCGTAATCGGCCGCTTCATCCAACAGCGGATCGTATTCGGCGGCGATTACTGTCGCGTCTGGAAGTCCTGACAAATCCTCAGCGCGTATTGGGGATGCGTATGGGTTGTGACCATCTTCAGGTGAAGCCAGGTACTGGTCCCAGAACCAGATCATTCCGTCCCGAGTGAGTCCATATCCTTCGGCTTTTTCGTGATACGACTTTCGTGCAAAATCGTAGTCGATAACGGGGCAGAAGAGGACCTGGTGCTTCACCTCCGGACCTCCACGATCGCGGCACATTTGCGCGACCGCACCAGTCAAATTTCCACCGGCTGATGTACCGGATAGCGCGAGATTGCTCGCATCAACTCCTATTTCGCTGGCGTTTTCAACCGCCCACACGGTGGCTGCGTAGCAATCTTCAGGTGCCCCTGGAAACTTGGTTTCAGGAGCAAGTCGGTAATCGACGGAGACGAGAACCGCATCGACACGATTCACCAAACCTCGTGACATCGAATCTTCTGTGTCTAGATCACCAATGACCCAGCCACCGCCGTGAAAAAGCATGATTAGCGGGTGCGGTCCTTCGGTAGTCGGACGATAAATGCGAATCGGGACGTCACCGGCTGGTCCTGGAATTTTGCGTTCCGAAATTTCGCCAACAGGTTCTTGGTCGGAAGGAATTGCTTCTTTTCCAGCCCGTGCGTTGGCTCTCGCTTCATCCGGGCTGACCTCGCTGTTCGCGGGAAAGCCAAGTGCCTCTCGGCGTTTCATTAAATCGGCGACTTGGGGATGTAGTGGCATGCTTTGTTCCAATCTTAGGCTGTAATCATGAACGAGCGAACTGTATCAAGCAGATCAATTGTTTTGGATATGTGTCGTCGGTCAATACAATGAAACGGTTTGGATTTCACATAGCTAGCTACAAAACCCGAAGAACTTAGAAGACGAGACTTAGATGAAGACAACCGGATTCCGCACTCTTGTGCTGGGTACTCCTTGGCGAAACCTTACCTACTGCATTGTTGAAACCGATGAGGGCATCATTGGTGTTGGTGAATCACGAGTACTGGGTAAGACGCACACCGTTACGCAGTACCTTGCGGACGTGGAACGTCACTTCATCGGTCACGATCCATTTGACATTGAAGCGTTATACCGACGTTTCACCCTGCTCGATTTTGGAAAGCCAGGTGAGGTTGTTTACACCGGGCTGGCTCTTGTTGAACTCGCCTTCTGGGACATTATTGGCAAGAAGACCGGACAGCCGGTCTACAAATTGTTGGGCGGACAGGTCAAGGACCGAATTCCTGCATACGCCAATGGTTGGTACACAGTTGAGCGAACACCTGAAGCGTATGCCGAGGCCGCTCGCAAAGTAGTCGACCGCGGTTATCGCGGAATGAAGTTCGATCCGTTTGGTAATGGCGATATGGAGCTCGAGCGACCGGAGTTCTACCGATCACTCGACCTGATCGAGGCGGTGGCTGGCGTAGCTGGTACTCGTGCACAAATCATGATCGAAATGCACGGTCGATTTGCACCGGTGCAAGCTCGTGAAATCGCACGACATATTGAGAAATACAACATTGGTTGGATTGAAGAGCCGGTACGCCCTGGCGACAACCCGGCGCTGAAATCAGTTCGACAGCACACTTCACTACCGATCGCTACCGGCGAACGACTGTATGGTGCACCTGAATTCCGAGAAATCTGGGGTGCGCAAACCGTAGACGTTTTGCAGCCGGACATTACGCAGTCGGGTGGAATTCTCGAAACGAAGAAGATTGCGTCCACCGCCGAGTCTTACTCGATCATGGTTGCGCCTCACAATGTGGGTGGAATTGTGTCCACTATGGCGGCGCTACACCTATGTCTCACACTGCGTAACGCAAAGATTCTTGAGCACTTCAACGATTTCGCAGATCCGCATGTGAAGAACGCTGGCTCGGGTTACCCGGAGGTTGTGGACGGCTACTTCCCGGTTCCGGACAAGCCAGGCTGGGGTATCGAGATTGATGAAGATTTCATCAAGGCGAATCCGCCCGACAAGACACCTTCAGGAGTGATTGCAGATCCGGGCTTGAACATGTTCGTAAACGCCAATTGGGCAAAGCGCGGACAGGCGGAGTAGAGAAAACAGACGTGTCCTGACCGTGGTGGAGCGACCTTCCGGTCGCTAACAACTTAGCGATCTCGTTATCCTTCGACAAGCTCAGGATGACGAGAACGTTTTGTTGATTGCGGTTGATGATCAGCTCGGTTTCCAATCTGATGGAACTACTGACCGTCTTCCACATGAATCAGCTATTAATAGATCGCTAGTCATCCTGAGCCTGTCGAAGGATTCCTCTGGCAAATTTGCCCGCTCTCGCTCTCGCGCCTACACTGCCGCAATCTCAATTGAACAGCGCTTGGCGCGAGGTGTGTAATGCCAAAGATCCTGACCCAGAAGCAGGTGGACCAGTACAACCGTGACGGATTTATCGCGGTGAAAGGGGTTTTCACCCCGGACGAGGTCAAAGAACTTCAGAACGTAACCGACGAATTTGTCGAGAAATCTCGAAAGGTTGCGACTCATACAGAAGTGTTCGACGTTGACCTTAAAGCCGGTCACTCGGCCGATACACCAAAACTCCGCAGGATCAAGGATCCGCACAAGCACCACGCCGTCTACAACAGGGCAATGCGCAACGAGAAGTTGCTCGACATCATCGAGGACTTGATTGGTCCGAACATTCGACACCACCACACCAAGTTGAACAACAAGGCTCCCGGTGGTGGTGCGCAAGTTGAGTGGCACACGGATTGGGGTTTCTACCCTGCCACCAACGACGACATTCTTGAAATCGGTGTGGCAATAGACCCCATGACCATTGAAAACGGAGCGCTAATGGTTGTTCCTGGGTCGCACAAAGGACCGGCATACGACCATCATGAAGACGGTGTGTTCGTCGGGGCGGTCCAAATGTCAGATGTCGATATGGACGCGGCACAAAGCATCCTGCTTGAAGAAGGTGATGTGTCGATCCACCACGTTCGCGCCTTGCATGGGTCTGCTCCGAACATGTCTCAGAACTCGCGTCGTCTGCTGCTGATGGGATATGCCGCCGCTGACGCCTTCCCTATCGGCGGATTCGGTGACTGGACCGTGTGGCAGTCGAACATGTTGCGAGGCGAAGGCTCTAACGTGCCGAGATTCAACGGAGCCCCTGTGAGGGTTGCGGAACCACGACCCGATAACAAGGGTTCCATATTCGAGATCCAGGAAGAGCTTTCAATGACTCACTTCGAGGAAGTGAAACCAACCTGATCTTTTCACACAAAACCCGTCGAGATCGTTTACGAACGGGCTGATACCACTTTCTTACGATATTCGATCGGAAATCCAATAGCAGTAATAGAAGTGAGAAGCGATTTGATCACGAGCATTTTGTCTTCGAATGACTGTGTAAAAGGTAACTAGATCCTCACAAAGTGGATGCCGTTACCCCCAATCCTTGGAGTGGAGTCCAGGTACTGATTCAGGGATTGCAGTGATGCTCTCGACCACGATGTTCATGGTTCCTTCTCGGCGCGAAACCGTTCCGGTGGCGAGCAGCAATGGTTCCTTGATGATCAGTTTGAGCTTCTGATAGACCGCCGGCCAGACAATCAACGGTGAGTGGCCGAACTCATCTTCCAGCGTTACGAAAACGGTCTTACCGCTTGGCTTTTGCCGCCGGATGACCAGCCCTGCTACTGAAATTCGATCACCATTCGCGTAGTTTCGAACCTCGCTACTTGGGATCACATTTGAAGGTAAATGTGGACGCACAAGCTTCATGAGGTGTCCTTCCGGGTGAACACCTGTTGCTGAGTACTCGCCAATCATGCGGTCCCACTCAGACTCTTCGGGCAGCGCGACCATGTCCTGATCTACAGACATTTCGAATGCAAGTTGGCGTGATCCGTCCCTGTGTTCACCGCGTGGACGGTAACGAAGACCCGTCTCCCACCTGAGAAGTCGTCGGTTGGCTATATCTGGCGGATCCCGGTCTTCCCTGACAGCAGTATCGAAGTTATCGAGAGCCCCGGCAGCTGACAAAAGATCGAGCACTTCCTGTTGAATGCCCGCTCGCGTCATGAGATTGGCAAGCGAAGTGAATTCACCGTCTGAATCTCGAGATTCGAGAATTGGAACTGCCGTGGCATCTCGAAGTTTTGCAACGTGAGTCAGCCCCATTCGTAGCGCACCGTCCTCAATGACAGCCTTCAAGCCACTCCGGTTCACATCGGGACCCAGAACTTTCACACCGTGACGAGACGCGTCTTCCTTGAGAGTTTCGAGGTTGTAGAAACCCATTGGCTGGTTATTGAACAACCCAACGAAGAACTCGAGCGGGTAGTAGTGCTTGAGCCATGACATTTGGTAGGCAGTGACCCCGAATGCAAAGGCGTGTGCTTCTGGAAATTGGTACATCCCGTGAAATTTGCCAAAAATACGCTCAGCGGCATCGGGCGGGACACCTTTACTAATCGCACCTTCGAGAAATTTATGCTTCCAGTGCTCTACGTGGCGTTCATTGTTGCGGCGCGTAAAGGCTCGCCGCATCTGGTCGCCTTCAACCGCCGACATGCCAGCCACGTACATAGCGAGTTCACCAAGCTGATCCTGGTACAGCGGGACACCGTAGGTGCGGCCAAGTGCTTGTTCCTCAAGCGGGTGGTCGAACTTCCAGTCCGGATCCTTGCCCATATGCCGCCTGATGAGCAATGTCACACCATCGTTCACACCAACACCGGGTCGAACTGCGCTAACTTCCCACGCCATCTCGGTCAGGTTTTTTGGGCGGAGGCGAGTGACCGTTTGCATTTGGGCGGCTGACTCAATTTGGAAAACGCCAATGGTGTTGGCGTTATGGATGTCTCGGTAAACCGCCTGGTCTTCGAAGTTGATCCGAGAAATATCGGGTCGTTCTTCAGTTTGTTGTTTGATGAGTTCGAGCGCTTCTGTGAGTTGTGAGAGGGCACCAAGTGCAAGGAAGTCGATCTTCACGAAACCGGCGTCCTCGGCGGCATTCTTATCCCACTGACAGATGTAGCGACCATCGATCGCACTGCGTTGTAGTGGGATAGTTTCTGAGAGAGGGCGCGCTGAGAGGATCATCCCGCCGGGATGTTGAGCGAGATACTTCGGGAAGTGATTCAACTGCTGGGCAAGTTCAATGAGCATTTGCCACACGGGAAGATCAACCCTGTCCCTGTATTCAGGTAACTCAGCCATGCTCTGCGCCAGCACCGGGATTGAACTGTGTCCATCGAGTCGTTTGTTCAGACGCCCTATGTCGTCTTCCGAAATACCCAAAGCTTTTCCGAGGTCTCGAACAGCTCCTCTTATCCGGTAGGTCGAGATCATTCCTGTGAGAACGGCGCGCTCGTATCCCCAGCGTTGATGTATCCGCAAGATCAGCTCCGCACGGATTTCGCGCGGGAAGTCGAGATCGATATCCGGAGGTGCTAGCTTTTCGCCATCGGTCGTATCGGGTAGGAAACGATCAAGTCGTAAGCCGAATTTGAGTGGGTCAATGTGAGAAAGACCGGTCAAGTAGCCAATTAACAGGGCGACCGAAGAGCCTCTGCCCCGACCGGGAGGATGCTCTTCAATAGGCAAGCCGGGTTCAACGAGTCCGAGGTCTTCCTGCACTTCGCGGGCAATGCGGATGACGTCGTAGTACTGGAGCAGAAACCCGACAAGGTTGTGTTTCTCAAGGAGTGCGAATTCACGGTCTAGTCGATCCACAACCTGGGGAGTGAGACTGCCGTATCGACGTACAGCGGCTTCTTCGCATATTTCGCGTAGATGAGTGGTTTCTGTGTGTCCCGGAGGAAGGAAGTCATACGACGGAAAATCGTAGATAGCGTCGGAAATCAAGTTGAAAGTGCAACGTTCGGCGATCTTGACTGTGTTGGATATCGCGTCAGGGTGCTCGTTGAACAACACCGCCATATCGTCGGGTGACTTAAGGAAAAATTGGTCGTTGGCTCGACGCTCCCTGTGGGTAGCTTCGAGTGATTTGTTGTGCTTGATGGCAACTAGCGCGTCATTCAAACGATGCCTCTCACGCACGTGATAATGAACGTTGTTGGTCGCAACAATTCCGACCCCGAGCTCTCGTCCTAGGGCTGCCATGGCTCGATTGCGCGCTATGTCACCCATGACCAAGTTTTGCTGGAGCTCCAGGAAGAAATTGCTTCTTCCAAAAACCTCGATGTAACGGGCTGCGACGTTACGAGCGCGAACACCGTCATCTGAGACGAGGTGAGTGGAAATTTCTCCTCGCCTGCAACCCGAAAGGCAAATAACACCCTCTGAGTGTTCGGCGAGTAGTCGAGGATCAAGGTGGGGATCATTGCGCTCTTCGGCGTCGACATGGGCGTGGGTGGTTAGCAAGGAGATGTTTTTGTAACCGGTTGCGTTCTCGGCGAGCAGGGTAATGTGCGGACGCTCAGATGGTTCATATTCGGCATCTACGGGGTCATCAATTCCGCGTGCTAGGGTGAGCTCGATACCAATGATTGGCTTGATGCCAAGTTCTTTTGCAGCCTGAGCAAATTCCATGGCTCCGCTCATATTGTCGTGATCGGTTATTGCCAGCGCTTCAATGCCTAGATCTTTGGCGGTTTGCAGCAGGTCCCAAGCTTCGGAAGCTCCCTCTTGAAAAGAATAGTTTGTGTGATTATGAAGTTCTGCATAACGTGTTGTAGTTGATACTTTGGAAGGCGTGAAATCATTACCTGAATATTCGTCTTTCTGTGCCTTCTTGATACCTCTGCCGCCGCTGATCCAGCCCGCATGAGACGGATTATTTCGTTGAGCGTGCGGAGCAGTGTTGCGACTTTGACTTAACGCCTCTTGTACCTGCTTTAGTGGTGAGCGCGTTTCATGCCGCAGGTCGGTGGTGTTAACTGTGTTCTCCGATTGCCGACCGGGTGAGCCGTTAACTTTTTTTGCCGACGGTAGTGCTTTTTCTATTTCATCGGGTAGACCCGGCACAGTGTCCTCTTATCCAGGTTTTTTCTTCTCACACATCACACATGCGCGTTAAGAGGGACAGGACAGAGTGCATTAGCGAAGCTGTAGTTCAAAGTGCAAATGGCACTTAAACTTAATAGACGATAGTAGCGTTATCGCGTTGATACCTGATACGACATACACACATGAATGGAAATTCGAATAGTGACTTAGCTACTCGCGACTTGATAGAAACAGCGGTTCGACTGCTAGACGATGAAGATGTTTCTATCGATGAGAGGCAGCAATTGTTGTTGGCAGACAGGTCAGCGTCTCATGGAACAAAATGTTGCCTAAACTGATTACTGACAGAGTCTCTCTCAGCTATTTACCTCGATCTTTCAATCGACCTGAATCACTTGAGTCTTTCGGAAAAATGCTCTTACTTCCCGATTAACTATCCTGCCTGCCTGAACCATCTGTTCTTAATAAGGTCAAGGTAAACAGTTGTTTGCTGGCCGTTGGATAGCCTCAGCCTGTAATAGAGACGAGCAATTTCATCCTCTTTACCACGCCACCACTCATCATTGATTTTCCATAAATCTAGTACGCTTGAGACATTGATCCACTTACCATCAGATACTAGATAATTACTACTAGATTGTTCTAATGCTAGTAGACTAGAGCGTACTGAGTAATGCTTATAGTTTTGTGCTTGTGGCACTCTGATTGACGTTGGGGTTCCCAAGCTGTCAAGACTTACTTCAATGACCCTAGGGGCATTTAAAAGTTTGATCCCATTGTGGTTTTTACCGGTTCGTTTTCTTTTTGTTATCTTGCGAGGCATGGTTACCCATCCGATCCACTCATTTGGATAAGAGCAAACCTTCTCTCAGGAATTCTTGACCAGGGCTCCAGCTCCCTGACCTGATACACGGGCGGGGCTACCTTTAGGCGGCTGCGTAGTTGGCTGATCGTTTCTCTAAGGTCGTCATCGCGTTTGACTTCTAACCACATCGACTCCTGCCTGCCTGCTTCTCCAGTAATTCCAGAAAGAGTGATGCGCATATCTTCAAGAGGACCGGGTATTTCGGCTGTGTCAAGCTTCGACTTGATAGCGAACAAGGCCTTGTTTTTGTTCCCTACCGGATTCTTGAACCCAATGCGCATTGTCCAGGGTGCCTTCTGGAACACTTGCGCCTGTAAATTGGCGTGTCTAGCAAACCGATTGGATAGTTGAGGTCTGCCGTAAGCTCGATCAAGCAAGCTCTCCACTGCAGGAAGGATGGTCGCCATGCTCACAGTTGGATCCGGGAAGTCCAGGTGCTCAGAAACCCCCAGTGCACTACGTTTGGGCATGAGCGGTCGATGATCAATACCGTTGGCGAGTTCCCACGCAGTTCCTCCGTTTGGTCCAAACTGAGCCTCCATTGGGCCGCGTGGAATGTCCGCTATGTGCCCCATCGTCTTTAGCCCAAATGAATGGAGCCGTTTAACGAGTTCGTAAGGTATGGGCAAAGCATCAACAGGGAATTTATCGAGGAACTTGCCCGGTTCACCTGTCACCTTACGTCCACTGTTAGCTCTGCTCAGTAGTGACGCTGCGTAGGCAAGCCACTTGTTCTCGCCAACGCCAATGCGAAGATCGAAGCTATCCACTGTGCTCGCAAGAAGCCGAACAACATTGGCATCGTCACCGTAGAGCCCTTCAAGACCCCAAATACCAACGTAAGCCAGCCCTGGAGCGGCGACTTCTATATCCGGGACCAATCGTTCGAGGTTTTCAACGATTTCGTCGAAAACCATTCCATAGAGCGGTATATCGGCCTCAACAACCTGTACGTCACGATGCCTGGCAATTGCTTCGGCAAGGGGCATTCCCGATGAAACCTCAGTTAGGTCTGGAGACGCAGCAATAACGACACGAGCAGAAAGTGCGCCACTACCTGTCTCTCGAATTTCTTGATCTTCAATAAGGTCCAGGGCTTTGCCGGCGACAATCAACGATTGATCACCCAGTTCGGGCTTACGAGCTACCTCTACCTGCCACGGGAAGTTTGGTATTCGAAGGCAAGCGACTGTTTTGATTGTGGTTACAGGTTTGCCGAATCTGCGTGAGTGAGACACACGGGGAGGGCGATTACTCGACTGCACCGCCTTTGGGTTAGCGATGTTGTTTTTTTCTTGTGTACTGACCATTCGTTGTTTTTAGAAATTCGGCAGATTTTCGACGCGTTTAGTGATGGATCTGTTTGGGATCTAAGCGATCCAGGTGAAGGTCAATCAGCGCAGTGCGCTGTAGGTGAGGCGATTTTGCTGCCAGTGCACCTATCGAAGCTCTTGAAGACATAGAAATCCCTAAGAAAACCTCGATCGGAATGCCATAATAGAACAAATGTTCTATATGTCAAATATCACTGGCAAAAGTGGAATAGGGGATCGGATTAAAAGAAAAATACGAGCGTGAAAGCCCGGAATTTGAACTGCGCACAGCTAGAAACGTTAGCGCTTGCTGCGCATTAGAAGAGCCGCAAGGGCAGATGCCGCGACAGCTCCAACAATGACGGTTTTCTTTGCCATGCACGCCCTCCTGTTGTGAGACAGCTCTCAAAAATCGCTCGACCGAAAACAAAGTGATGTATGACTGTTGGACGAGTCTGATCACAGATCGGTTTCCGCTCATACTCAATTGTCACTATCGAACTTGCAAAAAGTCGTTAATGGGCTGTGAGAAAGCTGTTAATAAGTGGGATGCAGAAGGGCGAAAAGAAGGCCCGGCTTGATTTCAAGCCGGGCAGTTCAGTAGAAAACTGAATTTTTCGAACTAGAGTCCTGGCTTTAGAACCATGTTCAGAACAACCAGTAACAGAAGAAGAAGGTCGATCCTGGAAATCAGCTCCAGTCGCTTGATAGCTGATTTGCCTTCCTCAGAATAAGTCCATGTTCAGTGACTGCTGCATGGGCTTTTTTCAACGAAGGAGAGATCAAAGCCGCACCACCCAAAAAGGTGAGAGCGAAGCCAACAAGACCGAGCTGAACGAACAACTCGTCAAATCCCCAGCCTGCTTCTTTTACAAGCCAGGCACCGGCAGCTAGAACAATCAGTGAGAGCGGCATAAAGACTCGCATGCCGACCCATTCACCAAGTCCAAGAAACCAGAGTGCTTCCTCCTGGTTGCCGGATTTACCAACCCGCCATGCGAAGACATTGATAATGAAATTACCACCCACCCAACACGCAGCACCAACAATATGAATAGCGATCAAAATTTCAGCGAGTGTCAAAGTTAGCCCCCAGAACCGTTCTAGAAATGTTTCAACATTGAAACGCGGCGAATCATATTCAAGTTATGAAAGTGAATTCAATACACGAACTCGAAAAATCGTTCAACTAAATAGGAAACATCGAGTAGCAATTAACGAGTACCGGTACTGGATTACATCGAGAGCCAGTCGAGGTAGTCTGGATAACCTCGAAATTTACCGGGCAAAAAGAATCTAAGAATCGTTCCTGATGAGAAGAACCAACTTACTGGCACCGACCTTGCGGCAAGCACCTGCTGATGCAGAGACGATCAGCCATCAATTGCTGACTCGAGCAGGCTTTATCCAGCAAATCGCAGCTGGAATATTTAGCCTGATGCCATTGGGTAACCGTTCAATCACTAAAATCAGGAACATCATTCGTGAAGAGATGGACCGCGCAGGTGGTCAGGAAATCAACATGCCCGTCATCCAACCACGTGATCTATGGGTCGAGTCGGGCAGGGCGGAGACGTTCACGCCACCGCTGGCGACGTTCGAAGATCGCCGAGAGCGAGACATGATCATTGCTCCGACTCACGAGGAAACTGCGACGGCGATGGCGAGGTCAGGCGTGACCAGTTACCGAGACCTGCCATTCACGATCTACCAGATCCAAACAAAATTCCGCGATGAGACACGTCCTCGCGGTGGTCTTTTGCGGGTCCGTGAGTTTGAAATGAAGGACGCGTACTCGTTCGATGCCGACGAAGCGGGTTTGGACAAAAGCTTCGACGCAATGGTTGAGGCGTACCAGCGAATCTTCAAGCGATGCGGTCTGGATGTAGTGATGGTCGAAGCAGATTCAGGTGGTATTGGTGGTAAGGATTCGAACGAGTTCGTTCTACTTACTGACAGCGGTGAAGACACGATCCTGATGTCGACCGAGAGTGATTACGCGGCAAATGTCGAAAAAGCTAACTTCATCAAGAAGGAATTCCCGAAAGGCGAGCTTGGTGAAGTTGAAGAGTTTTCAACACCGGGCATCAAGACCATCGAAGAGCTCGCCAAATCTGAAGGCGTATCCGCTTCAAAAACAGCAAAGGCTGTGTTCTATACAGTCGATGGTGAAGTAATCATTGTCACGATTCGTGGTGACTATGAAGTCAACGAAACAAAGCTGAGGAATCTGCTCGGTGGTGCGGAACCGCGACTTTCGACACCTGAAGAAGTAAAAGCAGCTGGATTGGTTGCTGGATCTGCTTCCGCCGTTGGCTTGGATAACTTCAAGAGTGTTGTTGATAACTCGATAACTATGGGTTCGAACTATCTTGCCGGTGCGAACAAAGAGGGTTATCACCTACGAAACGTCAATATCGAGCGTGATTTCAAGGCCGATATCCTCGGTGATATTGCTGAAGCCAAAGCCGGTTATCCATCACCCGATGGCAAGGGCAAGCTTGTCGCCCGTCGTGGAATCGAAGTTGGGCACGTATTCAAGCTGGGGACGGTGTACTCATCATCAATGGGCGCCGACTACACCGATGAAAACGGAGCACAGCAAGAAATCTTGATGGGATGCTACGGCATCGGTGTCGGGCGCCTTCTTGCTGCCGCAGTAGAAGCCAACAACGATGAAAACGGTATGGTGCTTCCGCAGGCAATCGCACCATACGACGTTTATCTTGCCGGACTAAACCTGGACGACGAAGACATTGCAGCGAAAGCGGAACAGACCTACCGGGATCTTCTCGATGCGGGTTACGAGGTCCTGTTCGATGACCGAGATGCCCCTCCCGGAGTGAAGTTCAAGGACGCCGATCTCATGGGTATTCCCGTGCGCGTGGTGCTTAGCGCAAGAAGCATTGGCAATGGTGGAGCCGAGATCAAGGACCGTCGGGGCAAGGACTCAGAGATCGTCTCGACTGAATCTGTAGTTGATTCGGTCAAGAACATCCTGGGTTAGATTTGGGGCTAAATAAGGCGCTTCAACTCACCTAGTACCTCGTGAAAATCTTCGAAGTGTGAGTGCTCAATGCGTTCGCTCTCGCAGTACTGCGTTAAACCGTCTGTGCTGAAGAGGTGGTCCACTTTGGGAGCTACGCACCGATCAGACGAACCATTCCCGGCAAATATAACTCTGTAGCCCTGTCCAAGATAAAAATCGGCCCGGGCACATTTACACATCGGAGTGAAGTCACAATCTTCAATGCCATCAGGCATTACGTGTATGCCCCGACCCTCCGAATCGTATTTCACGATTGGTCTTGACCGTTGTAACCGCTGCAGACCGTGTTTTTCAAGCACCGGGTCGATGTAGAAGTGCATTCCGCTGGAAACTACTTCGAAGACCACATCATGTGACTCGCAATATTCGATTAATTCTTCGAATCTAGACCGGAATTTCGCATAGCCAATTGCGAACTTCGCAGCTTCTGCTTCTCGTTCTTTGCGCAAATGCTGAACCTCAACATCTGCCAGTAGGCGTAGTGATATCTTCCCTGCACTGAACTGACGCTCAGTTTCCTGCCATCCGTCATCTGCGAATGTGGTGACGATTTTGTCTCCGATGTCTTCGGTAGTGATTGTTCCATCGAAGTCGACTCATAGAGCGTATTTGTTTTGAACTGATTCAGATGTCAAATTTCGTTATCTAAAAAGAGAGGTAAACGGAGGTGGTTCGTGGTAACATTACATAAGTCAGGGCTCATCTGAATCAAGAGCTTGACGTTTGGAAGTGGGCGCTGCCCACTTTTTTGATGTTTGCAAATAATGCAAAACGATGACGGAGGATAGGCGTTGAAGAG
>Ga0255764_10000013_pt1 | contig 177465 bp, 137 predicted proteins | sample 071ome_30_FD_179964 | JGI IMG/M metagenome (GOLD analysis project Ga0255764, IMG submission 179964) | Coastal salt marsh microbial communities from the Groves Creek Marsh, Skidaway Island, Georgia - 071406AT metaG (version 2) | ecosystem: Environmental > Aquatic > Marine > Intertidal zone >... | reverse complement strand
GTTCTTAACTCGAGACAAATCCCTGCTAGAGCCCCTCACAGCGAGGGGTATGGACTCTAAATGGTGGACGCTGGGGTGTCCTCCATTTAATCAGATAAGACAAAATAACACTTCTGTTCATCCCAATTGCTAGGATTTCTCGACCCCTGCCTTCTGAAGTATTGTACGAATTTTCTCTTCTTCAGCTTCATCTAGCATTAATTCCATCATCGCATTTTCCAATTTTCTCTTAAGATATGGTGCTTCTTTTCGATAACCGCAGTTTTCCATAATTAGTTTCAACCCCTCAATGAGTTCGTGGTCATTTATCCCACAATTTTTTAACTCTGGAATATAAATCGATTTAAATTCTTCAAATTTATTTTTTTTCTCATCCGGTATAAGGTCATTAATCCATTTTTCTTTTTCATTACCTTTTATCGAATTTATATCATTTGAGTTACTCCCTCTTTTTGTATAAATAGAGTTCCTCCCTCTAAATAAAATTGCATGAGTTCTTTCACGAAGATAATCGTTGAACACCGATTGATTTTGTTTCAACCATCGGGTAACATTTTTTTTTACTAATAATGTATTTTTATCATTAAAACAGTATTCCAATCTACGAGAGTTCAATATTTTTTCATATATCCTCTCTGAATATTCGCCTAATGCAAATGAAAACAAATTACATTTTGGATTTGTATCAGATATATTTGGTAATTTTAATTCTATGCCGTATTTCTTAAGAATGAGTTCCGAAGTTTCAAAATCATAATCCATATCTACAATTCCATAATATTCAATTCCATCATATTCTTCGTCATTTGTAATCCTCTGGATAATTTCTTTTTTACCTTCTCCTTCTCCTATTTTCTGAACCTTGATCTTATTTCCATTAATATAATTCTTGAGAAAATCCCTATCTGTCCATCCTTCTACCAGCAATATTCTATCTTCATTAGATCTAATTTCTGACTCTGCCAATCTTCTTTTCGGATCACTTATAGCATTAGAAAGGATAGTTCCATTCATCTCCAATCTCCTCTGGGTGGTACATTCACTACTTTTTCAGGATGGTTGTAAATTATATCGGGAGAATGAGTTGCTAAAATAACTGGTTTTGAAAACATTTGTAGCGTATCCACTAACTTTCTTTGCCAATCAATATGTAGAGAGAGCTCTGGTTCATCGATAAGAATGGTGGCTTTTCTGGGAGTTGATATCATGAAATCTATCATCTTTCCAATTCTCTTCTGCCCCGAAGATAAGTACATATTAGAAAAATTTCTCCTATCTTCTAATCCAATAAATTTTCTCCATACAATGAAGAAGAAGAAGTCTTTCCAATGTTCTATTATTAGTTGCGGGTGCCTATTGAGTACTTTTCCTATTACACGGTCAAGCGACCCACCATCTTGGAAATCTCTCAACTGTTTACTTTCATCAAACCAAGAATAATCCATCTCAAAGGTAGGGTTTTCGTCGACTTTAGTGAGCCAATCTGCCTTCCCTTCGATTTTACCTTCTAGATCTCTTTTGTAAGGGTCCCTAAATGGATAAACCTCTCTTTGTAAACGTTGAACTCTGTCCGGCCCAGGGTCTTTGAAATTTATATTCAACTTCGACCTAGCTTTATCATAGGCCATGCTAAGACCTTTGTTTATATTCCTAATTACTTTCTTCTTCCCTCTTGTTCCACTTTCATGGAATTCAGGAAAATCTTTGCTCATCTTTGACAAAACATGCATTTTATCTGCGCTGAGATTATAACCCTCGTCGACAGATAATAGTAAAGCAGGATACATTCTAAATTTATATGCCTTTTTAGCGTCCCAAAACTGATAATCATCAAATTTTTGATAATTGTATTCGATTTTTATGCCAGTATTGTTTAGAATAGATTTTTCTAATTTGTCCGGTCCAAATTGTATAATTGTCCCGGAATCAATAAAGTCATCAATTCTTTTCCATTTGTCAAAGAATCTAGGGAATCTAAATTCTCCAATCAGGGAATCCCAATCTTCAATTTCTTTACCATCTTCATCATATTCCCAACCCTCTTGAATTCTCACCGTGGCTCGTGAGGAATCAAATTTACCTCTTTCGGATATATCGTAACCGATTCTTCTTTGATAAGGTGATTTGTGCGCGCCGCTTCCTTTTCTTCTAGTATATCTTGTTTCTACATACACGTTCAGATTTAGAACTTCGATTTTGGCTTCACCAATATTTGCTCCAGGTCCTGAGTTTCGATAGTTGGCATAATCTCCATATCTGCTCACCCCCCAAAATCCGGTAAGAAATTTATCGATATCTACAACTTCAATATCATAAAATTGACCTATCTCTTCATCACTATCCTTCAAATAAGACCAAGGCATTATATAAGTTAATGAGATTTCTTTGACCCCAGTTTCTTCCATCAGTTTCTCAAACTTTTCCTTTCTACTTTCGGTCGGCTCGCTAATCAACTCAGAGAACAACTGAATTCCTCTCAGGGTTAGAGTTTTCCCCCCACCATTTAATCCAGTTAAAATCACTGAATTATTATCTTGTAATGTTGCTGAAATTTCATTCTTCCATTCCTTGCCATTTCTCTTAAATGTAAAATCAGATATCTGACCCTCTATAGTCGGCATAATACTACTTGACACACTTAAGTTTTAACATTTAATTAAAAGTATTCTCATTTCTCAGTACATTTTTCCTACCCAAATGGTAGACTTCGGGGGATTTTTAGGCTATATAAACCGAGAATGAGGACATAGTTTGAAACAGATAATACGTGCTGTTATATAGGTTGAAATCTATGAATAAATGAGGAGATTAGACGGCATAGAAATGTTGTCAATTAGCCGAATTGGTGGTGGAAATGAGAGATAATGATTTAGAAGAAAAACTGCAAAATGCGATGGATAATGGCAATAATATTTGGGTAATAGGTGATGTCCATGGGTACTTCAATACCTTTCAAGTATTAGTTGAAAAATTGCAATTAAAACAAAATGACATCGTCGTGATGATAGGGGATCTCATAGATAGAGGGCCTACATCAGCTCATGTAGTGAACTATGTGAAAACAATTGAGAATTTTTATTGCATTCGTGGGAATCATGAACAAATGATGATAGAAGGATTCGATGAATCAGAATTTTTTATTGAAAGAAATTATGATTCTCGATTTTGGTACCATAATGGAGGTCGGGCTACTGAATCATCATATGTTGCACTTTACAAAAATGCTAGTGAGGTATTATCTAAAGCATCTGAAGATGTAGATTGGATGAAGCAATTACCAACAGAAATCGTACTAGATGATTGGAGATTCGTTCATGCAGGGTACGATCAGAATCACGATGTTGAAGAACAAGAAGAACATAATCATCTGTGGTTAAGGGAGCAATTCTATACCTCAAAAAAACCAATTGATCCTAAGAGAACTATCCTATTTGGGCATACTCCAACATTCAAGCATTTGCATAAAGATGATTCCAAAGCAGGCCTAGTTTGGTTTTCTGATGTAAAGCTGGACGACGGACGTTCAATGGCAATAGGACTGGATACTTGCTTATATCACGACTTTAATTTACCAAAAGTTTTGGCTGCATATAATATTAAGACAAATGAGATCATTTATCAAAATTTAATAATTGATTAATTGACAATATAAGACCCGAGTATAGATTAGATGTAGAACAATTACAAACAGACATCTAATATTTCTTGTTATATTTTAATTTAAAATAGTGCCTTATGAGTTAATGAGAAATGAATTTTATTAGATATAGAAATATGAGTAAATGGTGCATGAATGACTTTTTCCGACGAAATATTTATTAAGGAATACCTCCTACTATGGTTGTGCGTAGAACAAAAATAAAAATAAAAAAAGGAGGGAAAAACATGACAATGATGCAGACCAAAAAAAATGATGATGAAAACCCAAAAATGATGACAGTAAGAGAACGTCTACCCGTACTAGATGATGAAGCAGTAGCGAATGCCATATCTAACGAAAAAATGGCATATGTACTGGGAAGTATGGAAGGTAGAGATGGCCAATACTGGTATGACTCAAGTGCAGGTATAACTCTACAAAAGGTGAATGATAAAACTCTCAGAGCAATAACTGTAGTAGATGATGAAACTCCATACTATGTACTAGCTATGGTAATGGCGACCTGTAACCAACTAGGCATTGAACTACAGCTAGACCCCTATGCAGTAGTCATGGCATATGTGCCAGCTGAGGGAAATGAAGCACCTCCGGTCGAAGAACCTGGACTGGAGGTGGCCTGATGTGCCCATATTCTATACCTGAAGCGATTACTCTTTGGAGTAAAGCTTGTAATTTTCATCGTGGTAATGATCTCAAACATGTATGCGGTAATCCGGCTGCCTGTCAGCGAATACTAGACAGGGCGTTTTCCGTTGAATTAATCTCCAGGGGGTGGGAATGATGGTGGATGAAAATACGACGTCATTATCCCAAATAAGGAGTGATTTAGAAAATATTGCAAAATCTTGGGATGGAAAGGAAGTTTGGTTCTTAGAAAGGATGCTTCAGTTTCCAGGCTTAATCAGTGTAAATACAGATGACTGGGGTGTGTCTGTAACTATAATTTCAGAATATTATAGGGAATTTAAGGTATCAGCTAGATGGGATGTTCTCCGAATAAATGATTCCGCAATGAGTGGACTTTATTGTGGATGGACCTTATCTAAAGAAATGTATTATCCGGAACTTGGAATTAATCCTTCTGAAAAAATCATAATTTCTGAAAAACCAGAGGAGGAATAAAAATGAGAGATAAGGTGAAAAAGTGTTATTCATCAAGAGTAATGGAGGTGTAATTCATGGGAGGTAGATGTTACGTTTTGAAAAGAAAAAAAGATGGTGCATTGGGTCAATTTCTTGGTCCTGAATGTACCGATAACTTCCAGGTAATCGCTTCTCGATTTAGTTATCAGAATCTTGATTGGTATAGTGTTGAGCAAGCCTTCCAATCTTTAAAATTTCCAATGGGATCTGTCGTTCAAGTAGAGATTCATCAAAGGTATCCACTCGATGACGAATCAGAAGATGATTATGGGGGCGAAGTATGGTTAATGGGTCAGAGAAGAGATATTAAATTAAGAGATGATTGGGAGAGAGAAAAAGTGAAGTTAATGCTTCTCCTTAATCTAGCGAAATATAACTCTGACAAATCGATGCAGGAAGATTTGATTGAAACTGGAGATTGCCGAATAGTTGCTCAAAGTAGTATAGGGAACTGGAAACACTGGAATGAATGTATCCAGACATTAATTAGAGATTTTTTGATTTCTAAACAAGATATTTCTAAATTAATCAATGAAATCGAAAAAACAGATGCTAAATTGGTTAAAAAAATGTTAATGGAAACCAATAGAAATGTTAGGACTAGCATTACAGACCCTATTAGAATTGATACTATTGAAATCGGAAAAGTTAGTTTGGGATTAAGTCTGTGTCCTGGAAAAGTTCAATCAGGAGCTATTTCTGGTGATTGGAATAGAGATTTAGCCACTGATTTGGATAAGATCAGTAAAGAAGGGTATGGTGCAGTAGTTTCCTTGATTGAAGATTTAGAAATTGAAGAACTAAGCGTTCAGGGTTTGAAAGAAGATTATGTGCAATCTAGAGGTATGGAGTGGATTTGGGCTCCGATAAGAGACGGAGGGACTCCTTCAAATTCTACTTTCCAAAAATTAGAGAGAGTTCTTGAAATTTTAAATGATGAGAAGTCGGTTTTCATACACTGTAAAGGCGGATTAGGGAGAGCAGGTTTGGTAGCTGCTTGGATACTAACTCATCATGGTAGAACTCCTGACGATGCGATAAGTGAGATACGTAATGCACGTAGAGGTGCAATAGAAAATATGCATCAAGAACATTGGGTTAAATTTAATTCAGGTAAACATTATTATGATTAATCATTAGCAGTTAATATGCCATATTTCGTTTACGTGGTAGAACTGGATGCAAAGAATTTCAAACCCCCGATGAAATTTAAGATAGATAATCCTCATATTTGGAACGATTCCGGTGAGAAAATTTCATCTGGAACTGTAAAAATGTTCTATGTAGGGCAAAGTGCTCATGAACCAAAATGTCGTTTTTCACAGCATAAAAATTGTTTTGGAGATGATATTACATTTTCTTGTATTTGTGGAATGGATTGTACCTGTTGTGATAATGAACACATAATTCGGAAGAATATGTCAAATTCATGGGTTAGAGAGTATGGTTTATGGTTAAGAAAAAGGATGTACTCAAAATTTAATCCAATAGAAACACGTCAAGAATCCCTTGATTTAGAAAAAGAGATTACTGAGAAATTAAAATTGAAAGGACATGCTGCTTATTGTAGGTGAAAGCCAACTGGAACTAGAGTCCCTTACAGTGAGGGGGGTATGGACTCTAAATGGTGGACGCTGGGGGATTTGAACCCCCGGCCACCTGGTTGCAAACCAGGTGCTCTTCCAAGCTGAGCTAAGCGCCCTACGGGTTATCGGAAACGCAAGGGGTTCTTGAGTTCAACCGTTAAAGATTCTACTTATCTCTTGATTTTATCAATTCAATTCCCACAAAGAAAATACCCAATGCTGAAAAGAATACAATAAATTCTAAAGTTTGTTCTCTGCTACTTTTTTCTTCTATCAATTCGTTAGAATTTCCGGTTGGAAGATTTTCATCCATATCGTGAATGTCTGGAGAGAAATTGATGTAAAAACTAATGTTAGTAGTTTCATTATTTTCCTTTGTCTGATGAACCATAGAAATATTCCCTGGTAAAAGTCCGTTTGAAGGTGCTAGGAGTATTAGAGCTTGTTGTTCACAGTCTGGATTTACTTTTTCTCCAGTTGTTTCGTTAAGTTCACAAGAACTTGAAATCCAACTTGTCTCAAAGTCATCTATTCCTTGGAACAAACCATCTTGATCAGCATCAACCAAGATTTTATGTTGGATATGTTCTCTATCATCTAAATTCCTGAAAAATAATGTATCTGTTTCAACCAAGATTCCAGGATTTACTGATGATGGTGTTAATCCATTTTCAGTGATCAGAATATTATACTCTTTCTGGTCATGTGCAGAAGTAATTGAGGGTAATAATAGAACAAAAAATAATCCTATCACTAGTGCCCGCTGGTATCTCACGATTCATCCCATGCACTCCGATGACTTCAACATGACTGGTTGCTTCCGACCTACATGGATAACCGTAGGGTTGCTTTAGCAGGCATTCTAATCTTCTTTTTATTCACAGCCACTATTGCTACAATTTTACTTTCAGACGAAAGTACACAATTAACTGACAGTAACACATTGGTGACAGATCCACTTATACAAGATGAGGGACATGATCATAGAAATGCAAGTCAACATATTTTTTACACAGATAATATTCAACCTATCTCATTTAATCAACTAACAGCACCTGGGAACGCTGAAGTTCAGGTAGCAGATTCTCCTGATGGGGGGACCTATGCATACATTGCTGGATGGTCTGAGCTACATATCGTGGATGTCACAAATCCTGAGAATACTACAGTTACCGGAGTCTATGTGGATCCAAATACTCAAGTTTTGGATGTAAAATATTTACAGTATAATGGAGATGAATATGTTATAGTTCAAAATCAGTTAGTTGACCCTGGAAATGCTGACCCAAATGTGGGTGAATGGGGAGACCCCGTTCAAGTCACAGTGACTTTGATTGATGTTTCTGATAAATATAATCCAACTTATGTTGATGCTTGGTATGACGCAGATCACCCTAGTGGTCCTCATAATTTGTATACTCATATGATTGATAATGAATGGTATATATTCGTAGCAAATCCAGATTACGAACAATGTGATATCGGCCAAGGTGACGCCTGTGGAGGTATTACAATTGCACATCTTAATTTCGATGGCCCTAGCGATAGTCCACGTATTTTGAAAGTAGGAGAGGCTGAAGTAAACTGGCAAAATACTCTTGGTGGTTGGATTTACATTCATGATATGACCGTACAAACTTGGCCTGGTGAAGACCAGCAAGACCCTAGATATGGTAGAACATATATCTACGGAGCATATTGGGAAGCAGGATTAAGGATATTCGATGTTAGTGATGTACCTCATCCACAGAATTCTCCAATCGAATACGCATTCATTGCTGGTGGTTGTGCTGCTACATTAGGTACCCAATTAACATGTAATTGGAGAGCTCCTGAAGTTGGACAATGGATGGAGTTTGCCGATCTTGATGAAGACGGACAAATCGATTGTGGCTGTACTGGAAATGAAAATGGAGGTAGAGCATCTTACATTCATTATGCAGAACCAATGGATAAAATGGTTGATGCATCTCATTTAGGTTATCCTGCAGGCAAAATGCACCTGACATTTCTTGCTACTGAAGTTTTAGAAACTACAGTTGGGACTGGACTTGGTTATTTGATTGATACAACTGAATATGAGATGTTTAATGGTCAAGTTACATTCAAGCCCCAAGTTATCCATAGTTGGGAAATTCCTTTCGCTGAGCAACATCATATTCCTGGAGGGGAAGAATGGTTACTATTCAGCCCTCATAATTCGGATGCAGAAATTTTTGAAACTAATTCAGCATTAGGTTTACCAGATCAGAGTCTAGGTGGTAATTGGGATGGTAGAATTTATCTTTCCAGTTATCATGCAGGGTTATGGATTATTGATATTGAAACTTTAATGTTAGAAGGTAGATACTCAGAATTAAACAGAACTGAAGTTCATTCAGTCTCAACTATCGGCTATCATCTTCCACATGGACAGGACGGAATCCCTCTATCTAGTTCGTACTATGATTTTGGTTGGACTCCATTCATTTGGGCAGCAGAATATCATAATGGTTACACATATCTTTCATGTATTACAACTGGATTATACATCGTCCAACTAGATATAGACAAACCCTATCACGTCAGTTGATTTCATACATCTTGACCGTAGCATTCACAAGTAGAACTTTACGTGAAATAAATAATACGAGGTTTTGCGATGTCACGGTTTTCTAATTCTCCAATGTTTTTGATGGCTTTTTTAATGTTAATTATGCCTTTATCCGGATGTATGTCCATGATTGGCGACGATTCATCCGAAGACGATTCGGATATGGTATGGATAGATCCTGTTATTGAAATAGAAGATGAAAATCATTCTCATAACGATCTTTTGGCCCATCGCTTATCTACAGCAAATGCCAAATTAATTGATTATCATAATTTGAATTGTGATGGACAAGAAAAACCCCCTCCTGAATTGGATAATACCGCTGGAAGGCCTTGTTCTGATGAGTTCAAGAATGTAGGGCCAACACCCGGAGACAACTCAGAAATTACTATAGAAGGTAATTTCATGGAAGATTGTGAGATATATGCAGATGGCACTGGTGGTTGTTATGCTTATGTTTCTAGTTATAACCAATTTGAGATTTTAGATATTAGTGATCCAAATAACATTAGGATGCTTTCCACCTATTATGCAGAAATTGCTAGAATGATAGATATCAAGGTAACCAAGGATAATAATTGGGTTTTGGTTAATCACGAGTTGACGAATAGCGAACTCGATCCAATCCCAAATGATGATGATGCAAATAGTGGAGCAAACCGATTAGATGTCATCTATGTCGGAGATAAAACTAGCCCTGTGAAGGTTGCTGAATGGAACAATCCACCAGCAGGTTTCCATAATCAAGACTTAGCTATTTATTGTGATTGGGATCCTGCTTTTGACCCAGTTAATCAATGGGATCCAGCAGATTGTCATTTATTCCTTTTTGGAGCAGACCCTTACCCTGAAATGGTTGAAGGTAGCAGTGGTACATTCTACAAAGGTACTCAAGTATTTTATGTTCCAAGAGGCTTTGAATCTTGGGATCCTAATCAAAATGAAGAACAAGAAAATTCTTCCGATCGTGAAATAGTACGTTGGGGTGGCTACACTCCTGAGCCATACACTACTTGTGGCGGGTCAATTTTCAATCATGACAATGTCTACTTTGTCCATCCTATTACACAGCAAAGACTGCTTGCCGTATCGTATTGGGGTGCTGGTTTGAGATTGGTTGATGTCAGTACTCCTCCTCAAGTTCCTGACCCTCTGGGGATTAATTGGCCGCCAGAGGTTGGCCGTTGGATGGGGTGCCCCTCTGCTGATGATGGGTGGTATGGACCTGATGGAGGAGGTCACGCAAATATGGATGCTGATGAATGGCTCGATGCAAATCAAGGAAACGATAACATCCATTATGCTGTTCCAAACGATTACTTAATTTGTTCAGGAATCAGTGAATTCGATCCTGTAGAAGATTGGCCGTCCAACTGTGGTACTGGATTTGAAGATCCAGTTTATGGCGTGAACTGGAGGCATTACACTTACATTGCTCCTGAATATGGTTCCAATGATAATCATACTGGATATGTATGGACAATTGATACAACTGATCCTGCAAAACCATTCCTCGTTTCAAAATGGAAATTGCCTGGTGAAGGTATGAAGGGCAACGGTTCACATCCACAGCATTGGATTCCTGGTGGCTATATTTTCAGCCCCCACAATGGTGATACAGGCCCTTCCGGACATGTATATTACACACATTATCATGCTGGAGCCTGGGCAACCGACCATGGCCACATATGGGATGAAATTATTTGGGAAAATGGAGTTGCAGAACCTGATCGAGGTTTCCAGGCGATTTCTCAGTTAGCGGAAACAAAGACAATCGGTTATTACTTACCTGCTGGTCCTCCATGGATTGATGATCCGGCAGCAGAAATGGGTTACGACATGGCTGATTGTTGGGCATCTTGTATGATTCCGTTTGATTGGGGATTACAATACGATCCACGAGGTTTCGTTTTCATTTCTGATATGGTTACGGGAGTCTATGTTGTTCAATTTGATGAAGACTATGATTCTAGATTTGACTACCCACCACTGTGGGGCTCTGAGTAAACAGATTTGGTGAATTTGATGAAAAGAGCGTCATTGGCTGTTTTTGTAATTATACTTTTTATCAATCCTGTAGTTGATGCGCATGGTGCTAATACTTTCCAATTTATCATGAGAAATGGTTCAATTCAGCCTGACGATGCTCAAGTCACTCAAAATGACAGTATCATCTTCAATAATGTAGTAATGGATTTAGAGAGAACAGTTGAATTAGAAAATCCAGACAATTCTACACATGATTGGTCTTGTATTGCCAAACCATACAATAGTACTGGGAATGATGATGAATGTCAATTATGGTTAGATCCACTGAACTGGTCCGCTGGAAGTTATCAAGTTCTGGTGCACTCTAATGGTTCACTTTGGCACACAGTGAACATTACATTAGTTCTAGATACTCATAATGAAACAACTCCTAATTATGTTCTACCTAGTGGAAATTCAGGAAATGAAGTAACAAAGAGTAATGACAATAACATGGGTTTTCTAATGATTGGATTAGTTCTATTTGCTTTGGCAGCAATTAGTCGAACGATAAAAAAGGAAAAGCCTTCTGGAAATGAAGAGGAGTAGGGAGATTATGTCAAAAAGTCTGTTTGCAATTTTCATGTCCATATGTTTCCTTACTACTGGCTGTATAGGCGAAGAAGAAGTAGATATTTTCTATGGGGAAGACATCATTCCCTCTATGCCTGCTGAAGATTTTACATTGATAGATGAAAACGGCGAAAATTTCAGTTTATATGATTATGAAGGCGATGTAGTAGTGGTTACCTTCCTTTTTACACGCTGCCCTGACGTGTGCCCTGTCGTAAGTGCAAATCTAGCTTATGTTGCCCAATTATTAGGTGATTTATACCGTACTGAAGTCCAAATTCTAACTGTTACTGTTGACCCTTGGACTGATAACTCATCCGTTTTGGATAATTATTCTAGTGCCAGAGGACTTGACTGGCCTCACCTTACAGGAGAATTGGAAATTATTGAGCCTGTTTGGAGGAACTTTGAGGTAGGTTTAGCAACTTATGATTCTGATTTAGATGGTGACGGAGTTGCTGATGGGTTTGATACATGTGCAGACACACCTCAAGGTGAGGAAGTGGATAACGAAGGTTGTAGCGAGTCACAAAAAGAACCTAGTGAGGTTCAGACGATGCATCATCCACTAAGCTACTGGGTCGATCACACCACTGGTACGATTATTGTTGACAAGGAAATGAATCAGCGAGTTTGGTGGGCTGATAATGCTTGGAATGCCGAACTTTTTGTCGAAGACATCAAACTACTTTTAGATGAATAGAGGTTTTTCAATGAAAAAGATGTTTTCTTTGATTGTAGTTTCCTGTATGCTTCTATCTGGATGTTTGCAGTCCAATAATGATTTAGAATTATATGGTACTGAATACAAAAATCCACCAGATGCTCCTGATTTTACCCTACTAAATCAACATGGAGAATCCGTAACACTTTCAGATTATTCTGACAAGGTAGTAGTAGTTGCTTTCATCTACACCTCATGTCCTGACGTTTGTCTGGCTATTTCTGCTAATCTCGCATGGGTATATGAGAACCTTGGCGAGTATTCTGATGATGTAGTAATTTTGTCTATTACAATTGATCCTGCTAGAGATACCGTTGAAAGATTCGCTCAGTGGACTGAGGCAAATGGATATGAATGGGATCATCTTTCTGCAGAAAGACCATCTACACTGGTTAATGTATGGAATAGTTGGAATATAGTTGTCGATAATGACCATATAGAGGCTAGCCAGCCTCCTGAAGAATCAACAAATAGATTTTCTGTTCTTTATCCCGATAATTCTTCTATGGTAATTGATACTCCTTGTCGTAGCGAAATATCAGAAAATAGATGTTATAGTGATGGAAATGATTTCGCTAACTATGTTTTTGAAAATGCTAATATTACTTACAATATTAGTGGAAATCAGGGTACTGTTGGGGACTGGGAAACTGAATCTAATTGGTCCTGGAATCTTCATTATTGGGATAATCTAAATGAAACATGGACCATATCTGAATCTCAGAATATATCTGCCATTGATGTAAATATCGATACTCATCTAGCATGGGTTTCTAGTAACTCAAATATTTCTAATCTTTCACCAGGAGTCGATTGTAATGGTAAAGGATGGATTATGGGTTCAGGAACTAGTGCTCATTGCATGTGTGAAGAAGGATATGAAAGGCCTGACGGCAACTGGCTCGGATGTGTAGTATTAGGGACTGAAGAATCTAATTCTTCTGAAATAGAAGATCCTCATGAAGCTTCTTTAGGAGAATATGGGGTTGGTCACTCTACAGTGACTTTCATTCTTGACAAAGAGACAAGAAAGAGGGTCGCCTGGACCGGAATTAATTGGGACGTCCAAGAATTTCTTCTCGATATCAAGGCACTTTCCACGGAGTGATAGTGAAATGTTTTTCCAAACATTTTCTTAATTATTGACAGTAATGATGGCCAATTTTCATATGCTTTAGCATTACACATTCAATCGTGCGTAATTCAAAAGACGATAATGACGGCGCTGGGCGCTCTCTTTTCTTAGCCGGATTGATGATTGGTAGTGTAATGGTTGGTGGACTTTTTTATGACTTCGAATCTGAAGGTATTAATCTGGCTCCTATTATTGAATCGGATATCCCTGATAGCTTTTTGATTGGAAGTATTGATATGTTATATCTAACAATTAGTGACGAAGATATGTCTTCACTGAATATTGAAGCCACCATAGATGGTTCTCCTTTGAATGTGGCTCCAAATAACACGGGAATAATTACTGTAGACATTTCAGATTTGGAGGTAGGGACTCATTCGTTAAAGATGATAATTATTGATTCTTTAGGACAAGAATCAAGATTATCACATACATTTTCTATAAATTATCCCTCTGAACAATCTACAACAATTGTATTAGAAAGTGATGAAATTAGTATATTCCGTGGAGAAACAGTATCAATTAATGGAACTTTGAATCATCCTAATTTAGGAACTTGTGATTTAGGTTGGTCTGATGGAGATGTTAATCAATTTGGTCTTAATCTACCATTTTCAGAGAGTGGAGAATTTTCTTGGGGGCCCTCCGAGATAGAATCTAATATGACTATTTCAATTTTGGGCGAATGTGGAACTTGGGAAGATTCTTCAGATTTAGTTATAATTCAGATTATAGTTAGTGAGCCAGAGCCGATACTGGGTTGTACTGATTCAGAAGCAAATAATTACAATATTAATGCTACTGGTGATGATGGTAGTTGTCAATATGATCCAGAGCCAATACTTGGATGTATGGACTCTGAAGCAAATAATTACAATTCAGATGCTACTGAAGATGATGGTAGTTGTCAATTTGATGAAGAACCAGTGATGGGTTGTATGGACCCACAAGCTATGAATTATGATACTAACGCTACACAAGATGATGGTAGTTGTGAGTATAATGAAGATCCAGAAACCGGAAGTTCTGGTTGGTGGTCTAAGACCTTACTTTGTGATGAGGAACAAGTACCTGTTGTTGATGACTATACTACTGAGGAGCAAGATAACCATATGTGTGATTTGAGTTTTATAATTGAAGATGGCAATATCACAATTAGTACAAATGGACTGCCTAATCATGATTTTGAATCAACTCTTGGTTGTTGTGCGAGTGCACAATCCGAAACCTACACTATACCATTAACTCCAACTGATGATCCTGAATGTAATCCTTCAGTTTCTTCTGATGGTTGTGTTATGGCACCAATTAGGGGAACAATTGCTTTTTCTGTAACTGGAGTAGCAATTTATGGCCCTGAAGATGGTCCTGGTGGAGATGCAGTTGCTCTAGAAGAAGGAGCTTATGAGCAAGAAGATGGCGAACAACCAGTTGATCTTGGTATTTGCCATGGCCACTCTGGACCTGGAGGAATTTACCATTATCATGCAGATTCTAATTGCATACATTGGCATGCTGAAGAAGGAGAAACGATGTATGACTATAATTTAGAATCTCGAAGAAATCTTAGTACACATTCTAAGATAGTAGGATTTGCATTAGATGGGTATTCAATATACGGGTATACTGGCTGGAATGATGATGGTGAGGTAGTTGAAATGACCTCCTCATATAGGCTCAAAGAAGGAGCTGATGGTTCTGGAGGAATTGATGACTATGAATATGTTCAAGGACTCGGAACATTAGATGCTTGTAATGGAATATTTAGCGCAACTCCTGATTGGCCTGAAGGTATGTATCATTACCATACCACTATGGTAAATGGGGAAGGAGGAATTGGCTTTCCCTACTTCATAAATTGTTACGCAGGAGAACTTCTTTCATCTGATGAAAGTAGTGATGGTGACGATGACGATCCTTGTGCCGGATATGGAGATACTTGGGGTCCCGGAATAGGGCCTCCTCCTGATGGCTGTGAAGGCGGTGGACCTCCTCCCGGCGGGCAGTCTTCTGAAGGAGGATTAATTGCTATTCCTTGGTTTAAGAATCCTCCTAATAGCGGATTAATATTCATATCAATATTGATACTTGCGACAGTTTCTAGATATTCCTTTAGAGTATTGGCATACGACTCAGACGCTCCAAGTCTGGCTGGTAAAGTTCACGAATATCGTCCAATTCTAGAACAAGCATAGCTAATCTCTCTAGGCCCATGCCCCATGCGCAAACAGGCCATTTACTACCAAGTGGTTCAGTCACTTCAGGTCTAAAGATTCCCGCCCCCCCTAATTCTAACCATTTTCCGCGCCAGTAAACTTCTACTTCCACACTTGGTTCAGTATATGGAAAATATGCTGGTCTTACTCTAACATCTGGATATCCCATTTTTGAATAGAAAGTTTTCAATGTTGATATCAACATAGGTAAACTTGCATCTGGCTCGTGGATTATACCTTCAATTTGATGGAATTCTGGTAAATGTGTTCTATCAATTGTTTCTTGTCTAAACACTCTACCAATTCCAAAAACTCGAGATGGGCTCTCTGGATTTTCTGCAATATATTTCACAGTATTTACAGTAGTATGTGTCCTTAACAGACCTTTTTTGGCTTCTTCTTTATCAAATTTAGAACCCCAACCTAGGCTTCCTGTATCATGTCCATTTTCATGCACAGACGCCCACAAATCTAACATTTCATCTGAGATTTCTAATTTCTCCGGCTCTTCAAGATAGAACGTGTCTTGCATTGTTCTTGCAGGATGTGATTGGGGAATAAATAGGGCATCCATATTCCAACCTGCTGATTGTACATAATTCCCTTCAATCTCCGAAAAACCCATCTCTAGGAAAACTGACCTGATTCTTTCAATCAGTGATTGCATTGGGTGAGGCCTTCCTCCGACTGGGATTGGAGTGTCTGCATTAATATCAAATTCTTTGTAGGAAGCATTTTCCCATCCATCTTTTTGTAAAAACTCAGGAGTAATCTCCCCGACTAATTCCACTTCTTCCAATTCGCTATCAGGGAGATTTATACCTTTTTCAGTTAGTTTCCACTCTCTAACGATAGATTCTTCAATGTTAATTAAATTCTTTCTTCCAGAAAAATGTTGAACTAAGTTACTTTCTAAATCGTTAAAATTTATTTTTCCGCTAGATATTTTTCTAATGAAATTCACGCGTAAAGTAATTTTTTCTGTAATCTCATCTTCATTTCCGAATGTAAATATGCCATCTTCAATTTCAACTCCCAATGTTTTCAGAAGTCCTATTCCCGGTCCTGCTTCATGCCTTTCAAAACCAGCATTGAATAGTTCAGCCATAGTTCTATTTTCATTATCTTGTTTAAGCATCCAATCCCAAATTCTTTTTTCTAACAGGTCGTTTTCTAATGCTTTGATTCCTTCTGGACCTAATGTGATGAATTTTGAATGTTTTTCTATCGTTTCAACAAGCTTATTTTCATCTAGAGATTTGCCAGCGCCTGCAACATGAACTTGATCTTTCCATTTTGTAATTTCTAATAATTCCTCAAGATTCCAACTGTGTTTTTCTTTGGAGCGCATACATCGAAGCATTTTTTTCTCATTATTGCCAAGTGTCACATACGCTCCCTCCTTAAACTTCGAAAGAGTGTTTACTCTTGATGCTTGCTTAATCGAATAATCATTCTTCTTCTTCATGCCAAAGTGTAATTAAACAATCAGGACAATCAAAACTCTTCGGTTTAGGTCCTTCTTCCCAATAGATATTTCCACATTTTCCACACAATATTGAAGTCCTAATCGGTTCAATTAATGTTGTATCAATTCTATACATTACTCTACCGGAATCAGGCATTTTGGTTTGATCAGGCACCCAAGAGGAAATATCTTCTGGTCTGATATTAGTCTCATCCTTGTATATCAACCCAAAGATAAGTAAAATTATTCCTAATATAGATATAGGGGCTGCAAAAGAAAGAATTAGAGTAGATTCACCAGATGTAAATAGTAGAGTACTACCGAGTATTATGCATATCCATCCTGAAATTACAATATTTATTTTCACTTGACTTTGCTGAAGATAGTCTCTCCCATCTCCATCCATGTATAGTCGCAGAAGGTTTTACCCATCAATTCACCGGATATTTTCATATTAACAATGTGTAGGGTTCAAATGTCAAACGTCTTCGGCTGGTTTAAGCCTCAGTAGCTCAGCCTGGTAGAGCATCTGATTTGTAATCAGACGGCCGGGAGTTCGAATCTCCTCTGGGGCTCCAAAAATCAATTCGAATGTATTTCCTCTTCCGTCAATCTGAAGAGTATAGTGCTTTCCGAATTAATCATGTCAGCGGTAACTTTGGATGGTAAACAGATTGGCCGCGTTATAGAAGATGGTCTTCGCTCGAGGATTTCAGATTTACAAGCTAGAGAAATATTCCCTCATCTTGCAGTTGTCATAGTTGGAGATGATCCTGCAAGTCATGTGTACGTGAGAAATAAAGAACTGGCTTGTGAAAGATGTGGAATTAGGAGTACTAGAATTGATCTAGATAGAAGTACCTCTGAACAAGAAATCCTAGAAACTGTCGATATGTTAAACTCTGATAATTCAATTCATGGGATATTGGTTCAGAGCCCTCTTCCCGAGGGAATTGATGAATCGAAAATTACAGAAAGAATTTCACCTGCAAAAGATGTTGATGGTTTCCATACAATGAATCTTGGTAGATTGGTTCAGGGGGATGCATCGGGTCTTTTGCCTTGTACTCCAGCGGGAATTATGAAGATCCTAGAGGTTTCTAATATCAATTTATCAGGTAAAGATGCATTAGTTATTGGTAGGTCTAGGATTGTGGGAATGCCTATGTCATTACTTTTGGCTCAAAGGGGAATTGATGCAACAGTTACTATAGCACATTCAAGAACGAAAAATCTCCCGGAAATATGTAGAAAATCAGACATAGTTATCGCTGCAATAGGTAGAGCTGAGTTTGTCAAATCTGACTGGATTAAACCCGGTGCTACAGTGATAGATGTAGGAATTAATCGCATCGAAGATTCTTCAAGAAAGAGTGGATATAGACTTGTTGGAGATGTGGAAATTGATGTTTCAAACGTTGCAGGTAATATTACTCCGGTTCCAGGGGGAGTAGGTCCTATGACGATTGCAATGTTAATGTCAAATACAATTATGGCCACGGAATCTCAGACGAAATGACCAATTTTTACTGATTATTGATTAGTAATATTCATTGGGCTATTGTCTTCGACCTATGTCATGGTTGAGATGTTGTATCATGGTAAAGTCAAGCAAGTATGGAGTACAGAGGATCCGGATATTATTGAATTTAGGTATACCGATCAGATAAGCGTATTCGATCAAATTATTCCAAGTCTGATTCCGAGAAAAGGTGAATCTTTGAATAGAACGTCTTGTTACTGGTTCGAATTGGTTGAAAAAGCGGGAATTTGTGAGACCCATGTCATCGAAATGAACGCTCCAGACAGAGTTCGTGCTCGTCGTTTTGACGTCGTTAGAGAACCAGGTGCAATTTCAAGAGACAGAGAAAATGTTTTCGTCCCATTAGAAGTAATTTGTAGGCACTATCTCGCTGGTTCTGGTTGGAGGAGATACAAGAGAGGAGATGCTCCTGCTGAAGAGTTTGGATTTGAGCCCGGAACTGTTCTTCATGAGGGTATCAAATTACCAGAGCCATATTTAGAAGTCTCAACTAAATTTGAAAAGTTTGATAGATTATTAGATAGGAAGGAAGCTTTAGAAATTTCCAATTTGACAGACGAAGAATTTGATTCCATACTCGCGATCGTTGTTGAAGTTGACAAAATTATTGCTTCTGAAGCAGGAAAAAGAGGATTAATTCATGTCGATGGTAAGAAAGAATTTGCTCTGGGTGCAAACAGGGTTCCTGTACTAGTTGATTCATTTGGAACTCTTGATGAAGATAGGTGGTGGGATGCTGATAAATATGAACAAGGAGAGATAGTACAACTTTCCAAAGAATTTGTTCGAGGACATTATCTCTCCACTGGGCACTATGATGATTTATACAAAGCTAGGGAACAAGGTACAGAAGAACCCCCAATTCCTGCATTGCCTCAAGAAATAATTGATAAAACCGCAGACTTGTATGCCGATATGTACTCAAGATTAACTGGGAACGATTTCTAATTATTGGTGCCTTCTCATTAGAATTCCACATTTTCTTCTTTTCGCGGCCTTCAACAATGTTTGTAGGTGTCTCAGTGAATCTCTTACTCCACCGTCAATAGTTTCATTGGATTTGATTATCCATCTCCCACTATGCATTGAATCTAGTAGTAATTTAACTTCTTCAAAATTTAGCCAACCTAGAAGTTCCATCCCTCCAAATCCCCTATCGAACCCTTCTTCTCCAAGATTTTCTGCGGATAGGCCGTTAGTTAGTTTAATCAATAATTCATGGAAATTTATTTCTCCATCTTTTTCTCTTGTGAACTCCAAAATATACTCAATTGCATTTCCCGTATCGCTCGGAAACCTACCGATTCTGTCTCTTGCAATTCCATTATCTAGCGGCTCCGGAGAGCCCCCCCCTTCTTTCCAATCAATTGAAGTAAGAAATAGCATTGTAGAATGATCGAATGGTGATTCTTTTCCTTCTTCTAAATTATTAATGTCATTGGAGTCTTTGATGATTTTCTTTATCTCACTATGATCTCCACCAATAGAAGATAAAATTGGTTCAATAAGGTCGATTAAATCATATCTAATTGGATCGAATGTGTAAAACGCGGATGGTGGTAAATATTCTCCCATTACAAAAACTCCAGTTTGATTATAATTTTCCAAGTCTTCTCAACCTAAGTTCGAATTCATCTAGTTCTTCTTCTTCTTCTTCTTCAATAACTTCCTCAACTATTCCCTTCTCTTCAATTTCAGGACTGCTATCTAGCGAAATACTTTCTTCAGAAGTAGTTTTTTCAACAATAGTATTATTCTTTTTATTGGATAAATGCTGTTTGATTGCTTCCTCAGTCATCTCCAACATTTCTTTACGTTCTCTATGATTTTTAACTAACCAAGCCAAAGCAATAGAAAGGCCAATTACGAGCGATGCTGCGGCAATACCTGTTTCCAAATCTTGGATTCCATCATCATTATTTCCTCCATCGGTTAAAATTATTCTGACTTCATTATCTGATAAATCTGACTCTATGTCCCAAGGGAATGCACAACTGAAACTAATTACTAATTCGCTACCATCTGGAAGATTGGGACGATCTATTTTTGGTTTAAGATATACTCCTGATGGATCAATTATATGCTTCTCATTATATCCTTCGGAACTAACTTCTAATAAACAGTCTGCATCACTCAATAGGGTTTGATTTTCTCTTATTGTTGTAATCTGAACCTGTTGATTGCCGCCAGTCTCCACTAGTTCAATTCCTGTTAGTCCAATATTCCAATCATATCTTCTTATGTCAAATTCTTTTTCGAAACTAGCAAATTCTATCCCTCTAGAGTCCAGAGCCCTGATAATTAAGTTTCTTTTCCCTGGAGCGGGATCCCAATTAATGGTTGTTAAATTATGAATCTCTAAGGATTCATTTTCTTCAAGAGTTCCCGAGAATGAATCTAATAATTTCCCATTATCATCAACTAGTAATAAGGTGTAGTCAAATAATCCAGTTCCATTATCAATTCTGCAGTATGCAATAATATCTCCTTGAATTCCGGATATTGAACAACTACCAGTTCTGCTTGTTTTTTCTACTATGAAAGATGAATAAACCAGACCTTCATTTGAATCTATGGTGATTTCTCCATCCTGAATAGACTGTGTAGCTAACCATAGCCAACCTCCATCATTATCCCAATTTAATAGTCCTTGACTGCCATCCATAACTGATGATTCTGAGTTTGTTCCATGTATTTTCAGCAATTGGTAATCTCCACTAATCGTTGTAATTACTGGAGAAACGCCCCATGAATAATCCTGTTTTACAGTGTCAAGTAATATCTCATCAACATTACCTGCCTCATCAATTGCCTCTACTTTTATCGTGTAGCTCTCACCACCCCAATTATCATCAGGAATTAATTCGATTGGTAGTCCTTTTAATTCGCCAACTCCTAAAACGGTGGTAGTTTCGCCTACAACATTCCATCCTGAAGGTAAACTTCTCACATTGAGTGTTATCGTACTTGGAGCATTTCCTTGGTTCAAGAGAGTTGCATGAGGATAACCTCCGTTTTCAGAAATTACCCATGGGCCTTGTCCATCTAATTCAAACTGATGATTCACTGCAACTCTTAGAGGGACAATAGTTTCAGATAGAGAGTTTCCTTCCCTTAACCTGATATGCAATTCAACTGTTTTTCCATGTTGTGCGCTTTGCGGAGGAGTGATATTAATTGTCATAAATGCACTTTCTCCAGGGGATAGAATTGGTAGTTCTTCTGGCGTTTCAACAATCCAATCATTCGAGCCATTAACATAGACCGTTGAATATGCATTTGATGGCGAATTGCCCATCTGTAATATTTCAATATCAATAGACGAACCTGTTGGTTCTATTTCCAAGTTCACCTGACTAGAGATTGCTCTCCATTGTTTAATATGTGGGACTTCGACATTAAAAATTATACTATCAACAATTTCTCCTCTGGAATTAGCATTAACAGTAATCTGCATTATTGTTCCATTCCAAGCATCCTCAGGAACTGACCACGAAACAAATGGATTCCCTGTTTCATTCACTCCAATGCTTTCAATAGATGTACCTGATGCATTCCATCCTGTCGAATAATCGGAACCTGAATATATGATGTTTACAGACGTTTCTAGCGTCAACTCATCTTCTAAATTTCCAATGTTTTTTGCATTAAAAGTAACCTGATCAGTATCTCCTGGTGCTGTTACAATAGTACTATTCCTAATTTCGATTCCTTGGTAAAATCCGGTAATCTCCCACCTGTGGTCTTGCTTAGCTGTAAGAGAAATTATCTCAGTATCTTGAACACTTTGATTTCCTTGTGATGTCATTATAATCATGATTTCAATTGGAGTATTCGCAGGGGTATTTTCTGGTAGTCTAATGATTACAGGTATTGTTTGAAGACTTCCTGGACCTAAAGTTACAGAACTACTAGTGAACGAAACATCAACTTCAAAATCATCATCGTTGAAATTTGTAATTAGCTCAGAACTGAGTCTAAAAATGTCCAATCCATTACCAGGATTTTCTAACTTTATCACCGCTAATGCATCTTCCTCAACCTCAACTTCATGTGGCTGTTCTTGCGGCGATGTAATAGTTAATTCCGCTCTGTATATTTGTAATACTTCAAGTGAGAATTGGAATATATGGTTTACAGATTGTTCACTTTGATCAGAAAATGTATGATATGATGGAGGGGCATCTGCAGGTAGATCAAGAATAATTGTACCATAAACCCTCGAAGAGCCAGATCTAGTTAGAATCAATGAATCATCAATAATTTCTAGGTCTCCTGTTGTACTCCACGACCATCCTGGAATAATCAATCCTGATTCACTTAATGACCATTCAAGTTGATTTTCTCCCGCTGGCATGTCGGCTGATATGTCCCATGAAAGTGTCGTTCCAGGTACTGATCTTTGATGAACATCAGTAATCACTCCAGTTGCAGTGAATGAAATCTGAATCGTTTGACAAATCTCTGTGCTGACACATAATGTGAGATCAGTAGAGACAGAATCTCCGAGATTAGCACTGCTTGGAACAGCTAATCGTGCTTTAACATAGATAACTTCATCAGGGTCTAAAGATAGAGCGAATATTTCGTTATTTTGTAAATCAAATAATCTTAAATCATTGCCCCATGAGGTATCCCCATTCCCCATTAAAATTTGATTTTCTAACGCATTTCCAAGATTATGGATTAGAATCCAAGCATCTGCATGCTCCCCAACAAGCCCAAACCCTTGGCTATTAGCAGTACCATCAGGACCTCTAATGGATAATCCTCTTGTTCTATTTGCCTCTACTGCTGCAAGAGCAGAAATTGAAACATTAGAATCATCATCTAATGTCAGAGTCAGTGTCAAATAACCGGAATCAGACCCCAGAGCATCACTTGGCGCAGATATTCTCAGTCTCGGACTCCAAATTTCTCCGACGCCTATCTCTATTGATTCCAGACCTCCTGGTGTTTCATCACTCCAAGTCCATCCATTGGGTAAATTTGAGTCACTTACTTCCAGACTCCAGGTTCCTGCTAATCTGCCTGTAGAACGTATATTCGGTATAAAGAGAGAGTTTTCACCTGGAGTGACAATTGTCGGCTCTGTTGGTATCTCAAAACTAGCATTATATGGGTTCACAATATTCAAAGTGGTTATTTGAATGTCATTATCATATCTTGATTGTGTTATGTTTCTGTAAGGATCTAAAACAAGTTTAAATTCATGTTCCCCCAAGTTTCCTGACCACTCAACATTGAATGTCGATAAAGATCCAGAACTTGTTGGATCTACTGGCTCCATGTTACCAAATCTTTCTTGAGCAATTATTTGATTATCTGCATACAATATTACATCCGAATCTTCATCTGTATCAGCAGTACCTGCATTTTCAAAAGAGACTGTAATTGTAACTATTTCTCCAGGGTCTGGTGCAACCGGGCTGAACTCTATACTTCGCCCGTCTAATTGGGGTCTGATATCAGCTATTTCATGCGAAACGACAGTATCTCCAATTATTAGATCCAAAGTAGCATCGCCATCAATATCTGCTAAAGAAGGTGATGACCAAAGTCTGTGATTAATTGCAATAGGCTCGTTCCAATCAGAGTTTACACCAGCCATCGTGCCTAAATCGCCATCATATGCTCTCAATTCTCTTCCATATGGGACGATTAACTCTGGTTCATCAGTTCCATCAATATCCATCCAAATAGGTGATGATACTGCAATTCCATCATTTGGTGCCCCCTGAGGCTCTAGAATTTCTTTACTCCATGCTTCTTGTGGGTTTGTTCCATCAGTATCATCATGACATCCAGTAAATCCATCTCTGTTAGTATTCCAACTGTTTGTTGTCCATGTTATCCAGCAGACTCTATCATGATCTCCGTCTCCATCAGTATCAATTATTATTGGCGCGGAGTCTGCAAAACCATTTGAAGCTTCGAAATCCCATATTTTCGTTCCATCGCTAATTTCCATTCCATAGTATTCAGCACCATATGCTGAACCACTACCATCAAAATCAGAAGGAATTGTGATTACTACTTCCATCGCATCATCGGAATCTAAGTTTGCAATTACTGGACCTGGCAGTCTAATATGAGGTACATTTGAATCGAAACCATTTAAATTCCCTAAAGACATCCCATCCCAATTAGAATCTCCATCAGCAGCATCTAGTTTCCATAACCACATTGCACTTGTTGAACTCTGGACTGAAGTTAACATCACGAAAGCAGTATTCTCATCTGTTTGGACAAATGTTGCGTCGGATGGATGAGTCCCTTTGTCTAATGTTTTTTCCCAAATGGATGTTGCAGCACTACCGGTAATATCAAGAGCAAGGATTACAGGATCTTCAGAGTTCTTCTCAATTAGTGAAAGTACTAATTCGGCAGTTCCATCTAAGTCTAAATCTGCCAGTAAAGGTTGTGCAGTTGGTTTATGCCCTCCATAAGCACTGCTTACATAAGGCCCGTCATCACTCCCTATCATCAATGTTGAATCAGAATAAGTCCACAGTAATTCAGTAACATGACTGCCTCCAGGAGACCAACCTGTGACTGAACAAATTAACTCAGGAGAATAACCTTTCACATAAAATGTACCGCTTAAATCAAATGAAACTATCACTTCTTGTTTCCCATTATTATCCAAATCGGCAATTACCGGCGAAGCCTTAACTTCATCCGTTGCCCCTAAATCAACTTCCCAGGCTAGATCTGCATCCTCACCTTCAACAATTCTCAAGAAACTGTGTAGTTCTCCTCCTACATCCTCTCTCTGGACTATTATGGAGAATAATGAATCTCCTCCACACCTTTCTACTGAATCTTGGTCAGAAATAATTGAATTTGAAAAGTCAGCAATTGGTGTAGCTAATGCATCTGTAGAATAAACATAATTACTGTATTGCCAATTAATCACCGGATTAACAATTGATTTTAACTCACTAGCATTTTCTGGAGAATCAATTCCAGCACCACCATCTGGACTATGATTTGGGGGAGAAGAATCTCTACTTGATGTTCTGCCTGGCTGAGGCCATGGTTGGTCACCATCTACCCATACGGTTTCTGAATTTGATGTGTTGAATTTAGTATTTGTAGATTCAATTTCTATCCGTTCTTCACCATAATTCGCTAGAAATCCAGAGTGAGGCATTAAGACTAACAGAGATGTCATCATCAAACAAATAGTAACTTTGTTTAATTGATCTGACATTGTGAACCCTCGCCTCAGGGTTCAAATGGGGTTCAACACCCACTTGAACATTCGCACTAAACTATCATTCAGACCTATGGTCTGTGAGGTAAATCCTATTTTCGGGAGTCATTAATCATCCGTTGCGCTTATACAGGGGTGGTAAGTCGGCGGTTCAACGGACTTCTCCTCTGGAGGCTTTGCCGATGAGGGACGGGGGGTCTTCTGCCTTCCTCCGACAAACCTCGGAGCAGTCCGTTAAATGGAGGAAAAAGACATGTACAGCATAGTCACTCGCGAAGATACAATAAGAATACCTGCAGAATATATTCGTGCTGGAAGAAACCTAGTCGACCATATCGATGAATTAGCAAACGATGCCTTCGAGGGTCGTTTCGATTCCGATGAGAATTATACTGTTTTAACCTTCGATCATGAACCTGTAGGGCGTGGCAAGATTATTCACGGAGACGGTGCAATATACCAGCGTGTTAAGTTCAAAGCACTTCTATTCAATATGGAAAATAACGAAGTGGTAGACGGATACGCTTCGGAGATTTCAGAATATGGAGCGTTCGTTAGAATAGGCCCGATGGAAGCTTTACTTCATAAATCTCAGATACTGGATGAACCAATCAATGTAAATTTAGGTGTGAAGAGAATTGAAGGTTCTTCAAGCGGAAAATATCTGGAAGAAGGGTCTTACATTCGTTCTCGTGTAGTCTCTAAGGCAATTAATCAAAATGACCCCAGAGCCAGTAAAATTGGATTAAATTGTAAAATGGATGGGCTAGGTGCATATTCTTGGATCCAGGAGCAGGATTAAGATGGCTAAACAACCATTTGCTTGTGGTGAATGTAACCGTATACTCCCTGATCCTGAAAATAAAAATGATGTTATTCAGTGTAAACATTGCCCCAATGCTCCAGTAACTACTGATTGGCAAGGGTATGTGATAATTCTAAACCCTGAAAGATCTGAAGTGGCAGCGAGATTGAATGTTACTAGTCCTGGTACTTATGCTTTGAAGGTGAATATTAGGTAAGGAGGAAAAAATATGCAAATAATTGAAAGAAAAGAAAACCCACTACTTGGAAGAGTTGAATTAACTTTTGAATGGAATCATGCCAATCTTCCGACACCAACACTTTCGGAGATGATAACTGCTGCAGCTAAAGCCGAACCTGGTTCCAAAAAAGAATTAGTTTTTGTTAAGAACGTGAGTACTAGATATGGAATGCCATTAACTACGGGAATTGCGTTAATCTATGACTCCGAGGAATCCGCATCATTAGAACCAAAATTTATTGTTGATAGGCATGAAAAAACACGTGCTCAGAAAGAAACAGGAGGGGATGAATAATGTCAGACGGACCTAACCCAAGATCGAAATGGTCAAAATATTCAATTGATGGCGATTCTTTGGTGCGTAAAGGAGAGTTTTGTCCGGTTTGTGGACCTGGCGTCTTCCTGGGAATTCACAATGATAGGAAAGTATGTGGAAAATGTGGTTACAATTCAAATGATGAAGAAGAGTAACTAAACTCTGATTTTTTCCCATATTCCATCGTTAGTCAGAACATTTTCTCCTACGATACCAATTCCAATATTTTCTCTGGATTCTGTTATGAGTTTTCCTTCCTTAGTTAGTTTCCCATCGTGTCTCCAACCAGTCCAGGACCATTCTCCTTGAATATTTTTAACATCGTATACAGGGCCTAATACTTTGTAAATTTTTGGAGAATCGGTTAATGATGATAGAGTTGCAAAGTATTTTCCATTTAGTTTGATAAACCACCCTAATTCTTTTTCATATTGGAATCCAGTAATGACTTCAGGTAATTTTAGTACGCCCTTCTGGACCAAATTACCATTTTCATCAATTATTGCAAATCCTCCGGCCTTTGACATTAATACCAGTTCTTCTTCATAACTCAAGAAAGCAACTATTTCATCAAATGTATTTATTTTTTCAATCTCACTCCATTTTGGTATCTCTGCTCTCCATATTTCATTAGATTCGCCATCAATTTTGTAGATTCCTCTGTTTATTGTAGAGAAGCATATGGAACCGTCAACTTGAGACAATGCTGTGGGTTCGGAATCTAGAATTTGTGACCATACATTAGAGGAAGGATGTAGTGAGAATCCACTCTGATAGTCTCTCAAATCAGATTTAGTTGGGCCATTTGACCAATCATCAGTCAAATCTAACGCTGCCATTCTTGCTTGTCTAAGATCCCTTTCAATCCATACTCCTATCCATATATTTCCTAGGATTGTGCTCGAGGTGATTAATGCAGGGAATGGAGTACAGATATCTGCTAAAGGTTTAAGATTTTTATCAACTTTTAATAATTGCCCAGAAACTCCCGAAATAACATAAATATCATCTCCTGAGTCGATTTTTATCGGTGCGAATCCAATATCTGAACCCTGCATATAGATTGCCCCTAATACTCAGTGTTTGAAGGTGTGGTTCAGAGGATTGAAAATTAAATCCTCTTTGGATAGTTTATGGGAGTGCTTATGATATCCTCTAAATCTGACTCTGCATCTATGAAATTATATGATGCAGTAATGAGACTTGAAGGTTGGAGCAAGCCCATTTCATTAGATATTGGTGACTATTACATGCATGATTGTGGTAGAGTGTATTTATTATTAATAGAGGAAATTCACGTTAAAGCTGATCATATTGATATTCTGTTTGAAGAGAAAACCAGTTTAATGGTTGAAGAAGTCTTAATCTTATCTCGTCACGTTTCGAATTCTAATACTCCTGCAATGACTCTACATGCTATTGGAATTCCTGGTATATTGCCATATGGTGAAGATGGTAAAGCGGGAGGTAAAAATGGCATTTTAGTCCCTCCTGGAAAATATTTTGCATCATTATTTAGGAGAATGAATGAGCTGGCCAGAGGAAAAAATTTGGACAGTGATTTTGATTTGACATTAGAATCTACTCATCATGGTCCTGTCTTAACCTCTCCAACATTGTACATAGAAATTGGTTCTACTGAGAATGAATGGAGTAGGGATGATGTTGCAGATTGTTGGGCAGAAATAATCTCTGATGTTTTAGGAATGTTTGACATTGGAACATCAAATTTTAATCCCAAATCTGATGTAATGATAGGATTCGGTGGTGGACATTACGCACCTAGACACAAAGCAATTATCATTAATTCTGATATAAATTTAGGTCATGTTATAGCAAATTATTCATTGATTTTTGATAATAAATATGAGGGCCAAATTCCTTCAGGACCATGGTCTGAGTGTGTTCGTAATGCTGTTGAGTCAACTAGAATTTCCTTTCCTAATAATAACATATTTGCTCATCTAGATAGGAAATCTTTCAAGGGTTGGGAAAGAAATGCTATTATCAATAAATTAGATGAATTAGGAATCGAAGTTAGGAGAGGGAAGCAAATCCTCCAAAGCGAATAATCAAATCTTTAATTCCCTTCGACACAGTATGGGAGTATTAGGGAAAATCATTGTCCGCTTTATGCCTATAGCTCCTAAATTTCTAGTTAAGCGTATTGCAAGTCGTTATGTTGCTGGTTATGACCTAGAATCCGCAATCAATCTGATGAAGAAAATGTCTGAAGAAGACACTAGTTTTACCATTGATGTATTGGGAGAAGAAATTAATGGCATTGAAGAAGCAAGGTATTTTGTTGAAGAATATCTAAGAGTTCTTGACTCAATTGTGTCGAATCAGATTGACGCAAATATTTCACTAAAACCTACTGCTTTGGGATTATTGATAGATAAAGACGCGGCAATATCTAATATTGAAGAGATAATTAAAAAAGCGGCTTTGAATAATATCTTTGTTCGTTTAGATATGGAAGATCATAGAGTGACTCAAGATACTATTGATGCCGTATTAATAATGCAGGAAAAGGGGTATCAAAATATCGGAACAGTCCTCCAGGGACGGCTATTCCGTACAAAGAAAGATATTATTGATATTTCTAGAAAATTAGGTTCACTTTCGGATTTTAGAATTTGTAAAGGTATTTATTTGGAGTCTGAAGATATCGCTTTTACAAATTATCAAGACATTGTTGATTCAACCAATGAATGCATTGAATCTATGTTAGAAATGGGTTGTTACACTGCTATCGCATCGCATGATTTACCAATAATTAACCATAGTTTGGAAAAATTAAAACAAATGAATATGTCTGTTGAAAATGACACTAGGAAAAATTCCGGGAGCCCTAGGATAGGAAAAGGCCCGGGATATGAATTTCAATTCCTTCTTGGAGTTCGTGGCAATCTTAGAAGGAAACTATCTTCCGAAGGTCATTTTACGAGAGTTTATGTCCCTTATGGAACTAAATGGTATGAGTATGGTGTCAGAAGAATACGTGAGAATCCAGACATTGCATGGCATGTTACTAAGACAATCATAATGCCTTGGACTAATAGGAGATAGTGTGCATCTCTATCATTCATCTTCTGGAACATGTAAGTAAATTCTTCTTATATCGCTAGCTATTCTTTTCCCATTCAAAGTTCTTCCTTTTCCTGTATGGAGTGCCCTAATTCTCCACCTTCTTCCGTTCATTTTCATTATAGCTCCGCAAGAAAATATCCTATCAGGGTCACATTCAATACTGCTTGGGACACTAATTTCACCTTCAGTCATTGTAATGGGTACAATTGTTCTATCTACTCTTACAGCCCACATTGCAGAAATTTCATTGGCATTGAGACTTGAACATTCTCTAGATGTTTTATCTTCAATTCTAGTAATTTTGTAAGTTTGCTCATCATGTTGGAAATAATCGTCTCTATTAATTTCTTCATCTTCATCAGATTCAATTAAATGCATTATGCTATCCATTCTGTCAGATAGTGTAGTCTTGATAAATACTGATTTAGGGGGTCTTAATTGGAGATTATGTACATTACTACAAATAATACATCTAACTAGTAGGTCTTCTCCATCTCCTCTATTATTTCTTTTGAGAATTTCATGTTCAGTCATTTTTGTACATTCAGGACACACCGCGGCATCAAACACTTCTTCCTCGATGTCTGTATCTTCCATGTCGCTTCGACATGACTTTCTTTATTGAAGCCATCCTTGTATGGGATGGTTGAAATTGAAGATAATGTAGCCCCCTATATGAGTGACGGGGGCGGCATTGGTTTACCTCAAATGTCTGAGCGTGAAATGTTTGAAAAATTACTGTCTTCAGAATCAGAATTTGGTAATGAAGAACCTGAAATTGCAGCAAATATTGGTCAACAGATGCTACACATGAATTTGGCCCCCCTAACAAGATCATTTAGAGTTAAAATCAGAGACATCACCTCAAAAATTCCATCGAGGAATGTAGTTCTAGTAGGTGGAGGTATTGGTCATTTAACCGCTTGGCTTCTCGACTTGTGGACTGGAAATCCTGCTAACCCTCCGTCAGAAGATAGACCTAGACCAGATACATTTAGGATTATAGAACCGGCAGGAAAATTTGGAGTGATTATTGATCGTCTTATTCGCCGACATTCCGCCGAGCAATGGACGCAAGTTCTAACAAGGTCATGGCAAGAGATTACTGCAGAAACCTCTTCATGGTCTGTTGCAACAACTGCATTACCAACAATAGCTCAACCATCTCCTCTACCGCAACCAATAGATCTTATAATCATAGATTTACCAGAAAATCAGAGACCATCAGCAACAATCGCAGCTTTAGATGTAATTTCTAAAGGAGGTTTTATTCTTGTTAAAGAACCTGAAGTTCCAACCGGGGATGTCGGAGTTCCAGAAGATGGTGAGGAGCCAAATGAGGCTCAGAAGAAAGTTGAGTCATTTAACCAGTGGATGCAAGTAATTCGCGAGTGCAATACTAATCATTCTATGGCATTTATCGAATTATCCGGTGGGACACTGGCTGCCATTCGCCGTTCAACTTGAAATATTTGAAATATGTTTTTTTGTGTTTGTTCACCTTCTTTTTTTACAAAATTACCGATGTTAGTTGAATTAGAATTTTCAGAATTAATTAGATTGTCTATTTTGAAAATTCCGTATCCAAATCTATCGTCATGTTGGCTTTGTCCATCTTTCATCTGAGAATTCTCACTTAATAAAATCTTGAGTTCCTCGATTTTTGTAGTGTCGCTGTCATTCGTTCTTTGAAACTCAGGATATTCTTCCAAAAATAATGCTAAGCCACCAGAAACCCATGCTGTTGAAGCGGAGGTCCCGCTTGACCATCCCCACCAAGATTCAGAATTTGTCATCAAAACTGGAACCTCAAGTGCAGGCGCAATAATCTCTGGTTTTTTATCCGGATCATCTCTCGGTAAAATTGGTGGTAGTGGTAATAATCTACCATTGTTATCTCCTTCTGAACTTCCTGACCAAACATTACCAAGCCTAGTCACTCCTCCTACACAAATCACATTTTCAACGGAACCAGGAGATGACACATCTCCGTCATCATTTTCTCCATCATTTCCTGCAGCGGCTACGACAATAACGCCCACTTCTATTGCATCTTGAACTGCAACTTCGAGCGAATCAGTTGTAAAAATACCCCCTCCAAATCCTTGTGCTCCACCTAAACTGAGCGAAATAATGTCGCTATCTTGCGACACACACCAATCTACAGCTTCTGCTATTCCATCATCGGTTCCTGAACCATCAGAATTTATTGCTTTGGCCACATACAGATCAACATTTTTAGCTAGACCATTTAATCCTCCATCTGCAACAATTATCCCTGCCATAGCGGTTCCATGACCATCATCATCATATGGCTCTGAAGCCGAATTAATCACATCATTCCATCCTTTGAGATTAATATTCTTTAAATCTGGGTGCGTAGTATCGATACCAGAATCTACTATACATAGTGAAATACCAGTTCCATCCAATCCTTGTATTTCGTTCACTCCGGTCATTTCTTTATATTCCTCTTCCCATGTGGTTAGTGACTGAGGTGGACTAAATCCAAAAACCTCTCCATTCATAGTGATGAAAATCCAAAGAAGAATTACTGCAATAAAAAATAAAGAAACTAATGTTACTGAAAATCCAACTAATAATTTGAAGACATCTTCATCTCTTTTTCTATTAAAAACTTGAAAATCATTTCCATTAATATTTAATGATTCGCCCTCTTCGATTTCATTGAGTTCCATATCGGTAATCATATTAGCACTACCATTCCATATTGAAAATTTTTACCATGCATCTTGTCGACTAAAATGACTTGAGATTGTGGTATTAGAATTACAGTTCGCACAATTAATCCTGGTAGGAAGTGTTAATTCACATATCTCACAAACTGTTCCAGGAGCGCCTACTCCTCCACAATTATATTCACAAGGTATGGTAATTTTCCCTCTTGTATCTTGAATGGCTGCTGTTTCTTCCTTACAAATAGGACAAATTCCTTGAATATCTTTCGAGATTACATTGTTTAATTGTCCTGAAACTTCTCTAGCTCTTTCTGTTTGAATTCTCTCTTCGGCTCCACCAAGCATGAATTGTGGATACCAGACGATATGAATAAGGAGGAAAATTGAGATTATACTACAGATAAGATATAGCCATGGGAAATCATAAACTGTCGCATCTGAAGAAATTGGCCTGAGAGCAACTGATTTAGAGGAAGACCAGGAGAAGATATTGACTAATATCATCCAAATACCTAAACCGAAACTCCAAAGTTTCAGACTGTGGTCTTTCCAAGCAGTTTCTACGACCCTCGGATCGGGATGTGAGTGTCTCTCGATTACGTGAACATCTCTAGTTTCAGTAACTGCCTTGTGCACTACGAAGTTAATTAGGAATGTAAAAATTAGATTAACAAGAATTATTGGAGCGAGCATCCCAATATTCACCTCTTCAGGGAAATTTGGGTTTTGGGCAAAGGTGTAAACATAGCCTATTTGGATTGCTATCATTCCAATAATCATGTAAACAAGATTCTCTCTCATAATAGGGAAACGAATTAATAATTGAATAATGAATACAATCCATGCGATTATTGATAGAAGAGTTAGCATTAGAGATAAATCATTCAGGAATAGCATTCCTTCAGTTCCCCATCTATTGTAATCTCCACCCCCCTTAAGTTCTCCAATTCCTAAATCCCAAGACCCCAGTATGATAGCCAAAGTTCCTACTCCAAATATTGAAAACTCAAATACGCCCCATTTATTCAAAATCATTTTCGAATGAAATTTAAACTCTTGCATGAATTTATCTAAGATTTCTAATCTTGGATTAGTGTCTGAAAACCTGTATTTCAGTCCAATTTCACTGAGTCTAATCGTATCTTGACTTCTAATTTCTGATTCATCAGTCATAGAACAAAGGCCTCCTACGATACACCCGACATGAAATACTGCATTAAGTAACTCGCTTATTTCGATTCAAAAATAACAGTCTTAATAGTATTTTCATTTATAGAAATTAATCATAATCAAGTGGCGCCGAGAGGGAGATTTGAACTCCCGAGGGAAAATCCCACATGATTTCCAGTCATGCGCAATACCTGGCTATGCGACCTCGGCTTCATCGCTGCGAGACTCGAAGAGATTTTGAGCCTGTTGCTATAGATATGTGTTTTTGAATCTCTCTCCGTAGTGATTAAATCAAGATTGTTTTTGCGAATAACGCCGCCACTGTGGCTTAGGGGTATAGCATCCCATTGGTAATGGGAAGGTCGGGAGTTCAATTCTCCCCAGTGGCTCCATTTTTTGAATTGAAAGCATTATTTTTCTTCATCATCTACATGTTCACGGAAATAACTTCATAATCTAACAAACTAACGAGACAGTCATGTCTGACCGCCGTAGGACTGCACTTGCTCTAGTGCTATTGATGATTATCGCCCCGCTGACATCCGCTGCAACAACTTCTTGGACAGGTCCAAGCTCTGTGAATCCCCCTGATGATGGGATTACTTTGACTGGTTTTCGTGTTCCTGGGAATGCAACAGTTCAGGATGGTTGGCTCCACGTAACCAATTCTGAAATGGCTACTTCTATGGAGCCTGGAATTGTATGGGAAGGGGATGATCTGAATTCTGGAAGGTTCTTTGGTACTAATTACATATCAGAATTAGAACAAATTACCTTACTCGATGACGGTACAAGATCAAACATTAGTACTTTCGATGTGGGTGACATCGATGTATCAATGAGTGATGAGTATACATATTCACCTGGTTGGGAACACCTTTATTCCGTAGGCTCATCAACATCTGAAACTGAATGTAACAATCAATCCGCATCTTGGGTAGATCATGGATATGACAATAATTTTGATGGTTCACTTTCATCGGGCGAGATAACTGGTACACTGATGTACTGTAGTGGCAATGCACTGGAAGATAGCGTTACTACACTTAACGTGACCAATGGAGGTAGTGGTTACACTGCAGGAACACTTTCTGCAACCGGCGGTTCAGGCAGTGGATTTGCAGGAACTTACACAATCAGTAGTGCAATTAGTAGTATTTCAATATCTAATGGAGGTACAGGATATGCAGTTGGAGATTATCTAGCATTTGTATGCCCAGGTGGATGTACAGGAACTGGTGCTAACGCAACAGTAGCCAGTGTTGCTAGCAATGGTTCAATTACTTCGGTTACTGTAAATAATGGTGGTTCTGGCTACACATCTCAACAAACGATGTATGTTTTGGTATCCAGTGCTAATGGTGGTGGTGCACAACTATCAAGTGTTTTAGAATCAACGGGCTCTATTTATGAAGCATTTGTAACTGATGGTGGTTCAGGTTACACAAGCGCCCCTGCAATAGTGCCAAGCTCAAGTGGTACTTCTGCTGTGATTACAGCGGGATTAGGTGGATTCTTTGACTATGAGATAACAGTAACTACTGTATCATCTGGTTTGACTTCACAATGTATGTTGGGTGGCTACATGGTTAGTGCTGGGATGGATACAGACGAAGATTCTATGTTAGATCCTACAGAAATAACAGATACTACATATCTTTGTAATATTCAAGAAATGTGGGGTGCTACGACTTTTAATCACAACGGAACTAATCTAGGTAGCGAGCAGACAATGCCATATGGAACCATACCATCTTCTGCAACAGAAGGAATTGTTGCTGTTGGAACTATGCCAGGTTCAGCGGTCCCTCGTGGCACCAGTAGTTCATTCCTATTACCTCCAGTAAATCTACCAGATTCTGAAACATTTAATGGATTATATATGACATTTGACCATTGGTATCACTTGGATAGTACTGCTTCAGGTGGTGGAGACGGAGCTTGGGTTGAGTACAGAATAAACACTGGAAGTTGGGGAGACTGGACCTATATCACTCCGAACGGAGGATATACGAGTACAATGTCTACAGATGCTCCATCACCTAATGGTGCACCTAGTGGAGCAGTCCCAGTTTTCGCATCAGCAACACACAGTGGATGGCTAAGTGAAAATATCAGTATTTCATCAATTACTGATATTGATGACGCTTCTAAGATTCAGTTTAGATTCCATATTTGGACATCTCCTAATGCAACTTATGAGAGACCAGGATGGTTTTTAGATAATATCGATTTTAATAATGATGGAGTCGATTTCGGTGTTTGGCATCATGGATGTATGTCTTTGACATCTTCATCATGTAATTATGTTGCAAATTCATATGGTGCTTTACAAAGGACAATTGATTTATCTGGAACCAACTCTACTTCATCAATTGAAATAGATATGGAATGGGACTTACAAGGTTCAACTTCCGACAATGCATGTATAGAATTATCTTTGAATAATGTGACTTGGTACGATTTGTCTTCAACAGGGACTACCTCAACAGCTAGCGCTTGTGAAGATCGTAGTGGGGCGATTCCTGGATATCCTTCTTATGATGGTATATTTGGCGATCAAAGTAACGCGATAAGGACAGTTGAGTACAGTATTCCAACTGCTTATCAAAATCAAGCTAATGTGCACATTAGGTTTGTAGTTGATACTGATTCATGGACGAATTACGGAGGTAATTATCCGGGTGATACTCAAGAAGGATTCACTCTAGAAGATATCAGAGTAGTGGATGATTCTGGTGTAGTATTGTTCAGGGATGATTTAGAAAACCAGAATACTATGACACATTATGGTACTGGAATAGGTACTAGTGTTGGGTATGATGATTGGAATTATTACATTTTAACAGGTGGCGTATTGGAAGAGATTTTTGGCTTTGAAGATTCTACAGCATCTAATCCTTCAACGAGCAATGCTCCTGGTTGGTCAAAACAATCAGCATGGAATTATGGTCAATTAGGAACTAATGCTGGACCTGATGATGAACCTTCTTTCCCCTATGTATATGGAACAAATTTGAACGGTAACTATGCAAATAATCAGAATTCGTTATTGACCTCTCCAACTTATGACATTCCTAATGATGGCTCAGCATATCTGACATTTGACAAGTGGATTTGCACTGAAAACAGCTGGGATGCTGTAGGTCTTCAGATACAAGTTAATGGTGGTTCATGGAATTACTTTGATCCACAAATTCCTGGTTGGTATGATGGTTCTCCTGGTTATTCCGGAAATCAAATGTATGGTCATGACGCATGGATGAGTGGAGATTGTAACCAAGATGATTTTGAAAACAGACAAGCTCCTTTGTCTAGCTATGCTGGTGATGAGTTAAGGTTTAGATTCCGTCTATCCACAGACACCAGTGTCACATACCAAGGTGCTTATATCGATAATTTCGGCATATTAATCGCCAACTATGGAGCCGGAGGATATTGGCTCAGTAATGCTATTGATATGAGTGATGTAGATACTTTCAATTATGGATGGGTAGATATCGAAGCAACAGTTCCTGAAAATACATCAATTAGAGGGAGTTTAATAGATCTTGGCGATAATGTGATTCCTGGTTACAATAACATAACTTTCCCCTTCTCTTTGGCCGGTGTTGATTCAGAGGAGTATGAATCCTTGAGAATCAAGGTAATTATGGACACAAATGATGAAGAAGTTTCTCCGAAGTTGACAAAAATTAGTATTGGTGGTAAAAGATATCTCGCAGCCTCCAGTGCAGACTATAATGGATGGGATTTCAGTCCAAGTATTGAGGTAGTCGATGAATTACTTAATGCTACAAGTATTGCAGGAACCATAACTTCAGATTACATTCATTCATCAAGGCCGATTAAGAGCGTTACACTATCTGGAAACTTTTCAAGTGGATTGATGATTACTGCATTTTCACCTACCGGAGCAACATTGGGACAAACCTCTCAGGGATCAATAGCATTTACCATACCTCAAACTGGTTTTTCTCTATCGATTTCTTTACCAACAAATGGCTGGATAGATAGAATGGTAATCTCATCCAATTTTGCTGAACCAGCAGAAAATCCGGCTATTGATGTATTAAATGACGGTTCTGTGGATTGGTCATTCCCTATGGGGTATGATTATGGTTACTATGGTTGGCAATCACTGATCTCTGACGGTGTTAATTCGTATACTACCGGGTCAACTATTGACTTAGAATCAGGCACTCCTTCTTCTGTAATGGTTAGATTACCTTCATTAGCTGCTGTAAATAATGGAATAATCTCAGTTGCTCCTGATTCCGATGGTCAATTTGATTCTCCGATAATATTGACAGTTGGTTCATCCAGTCAGACCAGTTCCTCAAACTCAGAGATTTTCCACTGTATCTTGGATTACAGCCAGATTGCAGGAATTAATTCCTTACCTACTTCACATGTAGATTCGGATACCTCTAGGCAATGGAGAGATGTTACAATCACCTTAGAGTCGAACTACGCTCAAACAGTTTCAATATCTACTGTAGGAATCGGTTATTTGATTTTCGAAAATGTATCAGGGCTTGGTCCTTCAATTTCTGATTATCACAATTCAATGACTCAGGATGACCCTCCTCCAACTCAAGTTTCAATCCCAGTTAATATCACTGCTGACAAAGGTTCAGTTGCAATTGATGGCGACCTTAAGTTTGATTACATTGTAACAAACAGGGACTTCAATGTACCTAATACCCTTTATCCGAATGGTGAAACTGTAGAGATAATTACCAAACATCATCATTTGAACGATAATTCCAATTTGGAAACAATTTCTCTGAGAGGAATCGCATCTGATGGCGAGATACTAATGTTCGAAGTAACAAATAGTGCTGATGGACTATGGGGACAAGGTTCTGATGCGGTTACATTCACGCAAGTATCAGGTTCATCAGTAGCTCCAATGAGTCCTTCTACTTTCTTAGAGATTACAACGCATAATGATGGATATGATGACGTCACAGTACACTGGATGTTTGATGTTAGTTGGATGTGGGATGATGTTAATTCAATTCGATGGGTTGCTCAAGCATTTGATCAATCCGGAGAAACGGTTTGGCCTTCTGTATCTCACAGTGGCGAATCAGGGAAGAATGCAGTAGAAAATGATTTGATGATAGATTCTTTCGAAGTTAGGGATCAATTTGGAAGACTTCTATCCAATCAGTATTCAACTTTCTATCCATTCACTATGACAGATGGAAGCGAATTGAATATTACTGGAACGGTAAAATTCCAGGATTCAATTGCAGTTAGACCGCAAGCATCTGATTATACAGTAGGACTGAATATTTCCGGTTTGAGTTATCTCCTGACATCTGAAGAGGGAGGGATGTATAACGGTCTAATTTCATCCCCAACAGGTCTTTCAAATGTTTATTTATCTCCAATGATGAATACAGTTGGACCAACTGGCTATTCGTTAGGTGCAGAGGATGTAACTGGAACTCCACCATCTGTTAATGTCAGGGTAGATCATGAACCTCCTGTGGCAGGTCCACTTGAAGTGAACACTCCTTCTGGATTGAAAGCAGCACATGGTAAAGTATGGGATCCCACAGCACCACTGTCGTTATTTGTTACAGTAGATGAATCTGAGGCAAGAGGAGAAATTCTGACACTCAAATATTGGCGTGGATCTATGGATGATACTAATAGTGATGGTATTGCTGATGAAGACGAGTATCTTTCTATGGTCCAGCCCTTGACTCCAGGGATGACGGGACAGCAACAAGTTAATTTCGTCGGTATCGATGTTTCTCAACAATCGTTTAATTCACCTGTTCATCTGTATATTGAAGGAACTGATTGGGCCGGTTTGACTTACCAAGATGGAGGTACTGGAGGTAGCTATGGTGCTTCAAACTCATGGGCGACAGTTGTAGTAGCAACCGATGAACCTACTAGCATTAAGTCTGCTGGATATTCACTTGATCGAGATTTAGGTTATTTGCTACCGGGTAAACAACACACATTCACTATGCAAATAGAAGAAGCAAATGGTCTTAATACACTTGATAATGTCTCAATTATGCTTTGTGGTGATGGAATTAGTGAATTAGGGAAGATGAGCTATGATCCTTCAAGAGGCACGATATGGTCTGATGTTAGTAGTCATGTAACTCCAATTTCAGTTCAAACAATGCAGGTATCTTCTGAGATAGTTCAATTGTCAATGCAATTTGAGGTTTCATGGGATTTCCCATGGGAAGAAGGTCAAAATTCTTGTAAACCAAGTGTTTCAATAGTTGATGATTTTACTACAGTTGCATACCAGAATAATATAGGGGAGTTATCATGGTACCTGGATAACAAGTATGTGGCGATCCCTGATTACATTGAAGATTTGACACCTCCACAAGCAGAAGCAGAAGGAGTATCGGTCTATCTAGGACAGGGCGATGAATTTAGGATGAGTGGATTTGTTTACCATTCAGGTTCAGGTTCATTAGCTGCAGATATTCCTGAAGACCTTGAAGTAGAATTTACCGTGATTTATGGTACTCAAGAGATTTCTATCATTACTCCTGTAAACGAAGATGCGAGTTTTGATAGTTCGATGATTTTGCCTTCGAGAGTCCCATTAAATCCAACTATGCCAGTTTCTACTGAAGTTCTAAATGTCCCTGGCTTAGGTTCTTCAGATATTAATGAAGACGCATCAGTGACCGTCGATAGTAAAGCTCCGACCGTGTTATTCGATCAATCTGCCTATCCTGATTCCTCTCTAGTCCTTTTAGAATCTGATTTGATTAGTGATGTTTTAGTTACAGTAACTATGGTAGAAGAAATTGGAATGATTGAGGGTCCTCTTGATGTCGCTTGGGTAGTTCTAAGATCCGGTACTGCCGTGGCTGGTTCCGAAAACACAGGTCAATTGACTATGATCGATGATGGTGAAGATAGAGATATTTACCAAGGATACATTGATTTCACGCCACTGAATGGGATGTCGATTGAACAGGGTGATCAGATTGCTTTCTGGGTTACTTCTACTGACAGAGCTGGAAACAAAGTAACTGGGCTTGGTAGCGAAAATGCTCCAAGAATGCCCACTCTTAGGATAATGAAGTTTAATCCTGAATATAGTCGTGTAGTAATTAATCCTACTTCAACTCCAATGGTTGGGGAAATGGTGACTATGCAAACATTCTGGGAAAATGATGGTAAAAGAGAAGGAACAATAACTGTAGGATTATACGAGCTTAATCCAGAAAATGGACAATGGTCCCCTGCACTTACAACTCTTTCCGATGGTCCTACTGAGATTTCTCTAGGCGCTCAATCATCCAGTGTTATTGCAACATTCCAATGGGAATCTTGGAGAGAAGGGCAACCATTGCTTGTACTGATACTGGAAGATCCTGAATCTGGTGAAATGGATTGGAATAATGATAATGGTAATAATATAGATTTATCAGGAATTAATGTTCAACCTTTACCCGTAGAAACTGAATCGAATTCTGGCTTGTATATGGTAATCGCTGTAGCAGTTATTGCGGTTGCAGTAGTGGCTATTTTAGTTATGCGAAATCGTGGTGATGAAGAGTATTACTACGATGATGACGAAGAAGAATATGAAAATGATTGGGAATATGAAGAAGAGGAATATGAAGATTAAGGATTTTTGTTGGGGATTTATTAAACCCTAACGAATCCTTATTTTTGTATGATTTCTTACTATTGTCTTTATAGGCTATCCAGTAACCTAATTGCTTCTGAGGAAGAAATTCCTTGGATGGGATTGGGATGAATGATAGTAGCGATGCAATTAGTGTGGAAGAACTGAAAAATGAAGTAGAAGACCTCAAAGTTTTGGTCAATACACTCCTCACTGTCATTATGGAAGAGGCAGATGGAGTACAATCCGGGGCAGCACCTACAATACCAAATCAACCAAAGCGCGGATATTGCATGTAATCAATATTCGACAGGTTCAGGGTCAACAGTTCTCCACATGTAACAACACGCAACAGTTCGCCATGGTTTCCATTTCTCAGAAATAGCGTATAACTCTTCAATGGACATTTTCTCTCCATAGTTATATGATTTTTCAATACCTCTAATCATTCCAATATCTCCTATTGGAAATATGTCTGGGCGAAGTAGTGTAAATATTAGAATCATCTCAGCAGTCCATTTACCAACACCCCTTAACTTGGTTAATTTTTCAATAATTTTTTCATCACTCAATTCATTCCAGTTAAGACTCTCATATTCTTTCCAGGACTCAGAAATACCCAAAACATATTCAGTTTTTCTTTTCGAAAGCCCACATTCTCTTAGCTTCTCAGAATCAGAAGATAAGATATTCTTTGGTGTAATATTTCCTACTTCCTCACTGAATCTTGACCAAACAGTAGATGCGGCTTTTACTGAAATTTGTTGACCTATAATTGATCTAATTAGCGTGAAAAAAATATCTCCTCTAGAAATCAATTCTAAATCATTGAATTCTTCAATTATTCCTGCCATAATTGGGTCATTTTTTGATAATTCCTTTTTAGCTAAATTCCAGTAACTAGGGCTATCTCCCAACTCTGCCATTAACATTCCAAGACCTCATAGTTCAAGAGAACTACTGTACTCGGATTATCATGGACTTGGAGAAAATCTTCTTTGGAGGAGCAATTACTGCAACATTGATATTCTTTATTTTGAGTATGACTGGCAATACTGATTTGATTGAAAATAAATCATGGGCAATCGAAGAAACATGTCTTGGAAGTCATTCTAGTGATATAAGCCACACTCATAGTAGCATATCGATTATTATTGATGGTACAGAGCAATATATACCGCAAAACATTGGAATACAGGATTCAGAATGTCCCGATGGAATGAGAGGTATTCATACCCATGATGATTCTGGGACATTACATATAGAAACTCCTAGCCAAGTTCCTGCGCCTATTGGAGCATTCTTCAATATCTGGGGCGAAGTATTCAATTCAGGGCAAATTCTTGACAATAAGGAAAACTCCGAATATGAAGTTTTAATGTATGTTAACGGGGAAATAAATGAAGAATATGAGAATTATATTATGTTAAATAATGATGTAATTGAGATACATTATCAACAAAAATAATCATCCCTTAATTACTGCAAAAGGTTTCATTCTAGCTACTGGCCTTGCAAGGCCTGCTTCACATGTTAATCTAATTACCTCGTCAACATCTTTGTAAGCATCTGGAGCTTCTTCTGAAAGTACATTCGGAGTTTTTGTATGGACATTAATTCCATTTTGTTCCAGTTGCAACTTTAATTCAGAAGAATTAATTTGGTTCCTAGCTGCAGTTCTAGAAAGTTTTCTTCCTGCACCATGGCAAGATGAAGAAAAAGCGTCGTTGCCTCCACTTTCAGGCCCTGATAAAACCCATGAAGCTGTACCCATATCCCCTGGTACAAGGACCGGTTGCCCAATTCCTGAAAACTTAGGTGAAAGTTCACTATGATCTCCTCCTAAAGATCGTGTAGCTCCTTTTCTATGTACACAACATTCACATGAAACACCATGAACCTTGTGATTTTCTATTTTTGCTATGTTGTGACTTACATCATAAATTACTTCTAAGTCACTATCTTTTCTAATTTCGTCTCTCAAGATATTCCTGAGTCTCTGTGTCAATGTTGAACGATTAGCAAATGCAAAATTTCCAGCAGCAGACATTGAGTCAAAATAATCCTGCCCTTCTTTGCTGAAAATAGGTGCTGCTGCTAACTGTCTATCTGGTATTTCCATATCCCACTTTTCAGCATACCAAGTATTATTTTTCCTAATGTAATTCTGTTCAATATTTGCTACATGGTCTGAGCACACTTGGTGCCCCAAACCCCTTGATCCTGTATGTATCATCGCAGTGATTTGCCCTTCACGAATTCCGAATGCTTTTGCTGCTCTTTCATCAACCACTCTATCAACTACTTGCAGTTCTAAAAAGTGATTCCCAGAACCCAATGTTCCCATTGATTTACTTCCTCTCTTTTTCGCTCTCTCACCCAAATTTCTTTCATTTGTTTCCAAGATTCCATTTGACTCAATCATTTCAAGATCTCTAGATTCACCCCAACCCATTTCAATAGCAGCATTTGCGCCTTCTGAGAGGACTAAATCTATTCCTGTTTGATCTAACAATACTCCTCCTTTACTTGTGGCTCCAGCAGGTATAGAATCTGCTAATCTTCTAGCCAATGCTTTAGTATCTATCTCATTGAATGTTATATCAAGTGCGCATAATCGAACACCGCAATTGATGTCAAATCCAACACCTCCAGGTGAAATAGCACCTCCTTCGTTTCCTGAATTAATATCCGTAGCTACCACTCCTCCAATTGGGAAGCCGTAACCAAAATGCCAGTCAGCCATTGCCCATGCATTACCTACAATACCGTCTAAAGTTGCAGTATTTACCAATTGATTTGGTGACCTATCATCTGAATGTCCTTGAAGATGTTCCATATCTGCAACCATTACAGCGTCGGTTTTCATGGAACCATGCTTACTAATACGAATTCTACCTGGGCCGTCAGGGCGTAAATGTTCTCTCCAACCCCCTGACATACACTTATCGAATTAATACATACATTTCAATAGTCGGACAGGTCTTTCAACAATTGTATTAAAGTTAGTTTAACATTCCGAGCCATGTAAGGTTGTGGATGAGATGGCGTTTGGAGATGTCTATATTCCTTTCTGGGAGGAATCAAACCACCTCCGTAAAACGTGTTCAGTAACAGGTCTTTACTTTTGGACCAGAGACGTAAATAGAACTACATCCGGAGATACTCATGAGGACCCTTACACATTTATCGGTAGCCCGATAATTGATGGATTCAATGTAACTGGAAAAGATCTTAAAGATTCAATGAGAGAATCATTCCTTAACTATTTTGAAGAAAATAATCATACAAGAATCAATCCTTATCCAGTCATAGCAAGATGGAGAGATGATATCCACCTGACCATAGCTAGCATTGCTGATTTTCAACCTCATGTAACGAGTGGCCAAGTTCCACCTCCTGCAAATCCATTATGTATTTCTCAGCCATGTATTAGATTGACTGATGTAGCCGCAGTAGGGCGTTCAGGAAGGCATTTGACAACTTTCGAAATGATGGCCCATCATTCCTTTAATAGGCCTAAAGATGGAGATGTTGTATATTGGATAGATCAATGTGTTCGATATTGTGATGATATGTTGGTCAATACATTCGGAATAAATCCTCTAGAAATAACATATGTTGAAAATCCTTGGTCAGGAGGTGGAAATGCAGGAGCCGCTCTAGAAGTAATTGTGGGAGGATTAGAGTTAGCTACTCTTGTATTTATGAATTTAGAAGAACATGATGATGGCGATATTGAAATTAAAGGACTTAAATATCGTGAGATGGATTTACAGATCATTGATACAGGATATGGATTAGAGAGATTTTGTTGGGCAGCTGCAGGTACCCCGACTATTTACGAAGCGATTTATCCCGAATCTGTTTCATGGTTAAAGAAAACTATTGGATTTGAATCGATGGTCGATGAACTAAATTTAAATGTTAATACTAATGCATTACTATCTGAATTGTCACGTCTAGCAGGAATTTTAAATATTGATGTAGGTACTGATGTTGAATCATTATACAATAGATTGATTCAACGGCTGAATCATCAAGGAATTGAGGTTTCAGTTTTAGAAATAAAACGTATTACTGAACCTTTATCTGCGATTTATGCTATCCCTGATCACATGCATGCATTATGTAATATGTTAGGAGATGGATTAATCCCTAGTAATGCTAAGGCTGGATATTTGGCAAGAATGCTTGCAAGAAGAGTTTGTAGAATGAAATCCGACCTGAATCTGGATGTAACACTTTCAGAACTCGGGAAACACCATATTAAAAATCATATGGATATAGAAAATTTCATTCAAAATGAACAAGGGATATTACTGTTACTTGAGTTAGAAGAATCGCGTTATTATGAAATGTTGAGAAAGGGTCAATCAGCAGTTAAAACAGCATTACAAAACATCCCTAAGGGTGCAACAGAAGTTCCAGATTCAATACTATTTCGTTTATCAGAGGAAAGAGGACTTAATCCAGATATGGTAATAGCTATTTCTTATGATTTAGGTTGGGAGAATCTAAATGTAAGAGTTGGATTTTCTGCAGACATGGCAGATAGGAATGCTAAACTAACCAAAGACGCAGCGAAAGTCAGGAATAAAGATAAATTTCTCGTACAGGAATTTCCAGAAACATCTCAAGATTATTATCTCGATACTAATCAAAATATTTTCTCAGCAAAGGTTCTACATTGTGAAAAAATGAGTGAAAAAGATCAGCAATCAATTTCCTTTTCCAATGAGGTCTCTTACCTCCCCAGTCATTTTGTTATTCTTGATAGGACTCTTTTCTACCCCGAGGGCGGAGGGCAATTAGGCGACCAAGGAAAGTTAAGTCAAAACGGGAATGAAGTTAATGTGTTAGATACAAAAATTGAAGATGGTGTAATTATCCATTTCACTGATTCCTCTTTGGAAAATGGAAGTGCTGAAGGACAAGTTGACAGTACTCGAAGAAAGCAGTTAATGGACCATCATACCGCAGTTCATATTGTTGGAGGTGCTGCTAGAAATATTCTAGGCCCTCATATTCGTCAAGCCGGCTCTAACAAGGGGCAGAAATATGCTAGAATTGATTTGACACATCATTCAAGAATGTCAAGAGAACTATTGGATCAGATAGAAGATAAAGCAAATGATATATTACAATTAAATCCTAAGGTTGAGAAGATAGTTCTTCACAGAGCTGAAGCGGATGCTAAGTATGGATTTGAAATATATCAGGGAGGTCCTCCTAAGCACCAACAAATCCGGATAATTAAAATTGGAGATTTTGACATACAAGCTTGCGGTGGAACTCATCATGATGAAGCAGGAGAAGTCGGCGAATTAAGGATAATTCGCTCCAGTCAAGTCCAAGACGGAGTAGAACGTCTGCAAATCGTGGCAGGGGATACGGCGAGAGAGCATGCGAGGAAACAAGAACGAATTCTAAGTGAAGCTTCTGAGATTTTAGGAGTTCAATCTGATGATTTACCAAAGGCTGTTCAGAAATTCTTCCAAGAATGGAAATCTCAACAAAAAAAGATTTCTAATTTGGAGGCTGAAATCGTCAGACTAAGAACTACTGGAGGTGGTGATGAAGCAATAATTAGAGATGGAATTAGGTATGTTGTCATGGAATCTTCTGGTGATTCTAAACAACTAATGAAGATGCTTTCTGAGTTAACTCGAGATGAATCAAAACCAACTTTAGCAATAATTGGAAGCCGTGATGGAGGCGGGAAAATAATTGTTGCAACAACAGAAAATACTAGGGCGTCTGAAATGTTTAATTCTGTAGAGATTCTGAATTCAATCTCATCTCATATTAATGGTGGTGGAGGAGGAAGACCGACTTTTGCACAAGGTGGCGGTTCAAAACCTGAGGGTATTCCTGCTGCTCTAGAAGCCGCTAGGAAAATATTAGATATTTGATTTAGTATCCGTTTGGTTCATGAAACTTCACCCCTCCCCGGAGTCATGGTGGGACCGGTCAAGGTATCTAATCGAGCGTCTTCAATTGAATATGCAATAAGGGACGTCGTGGTTCCCGCGATAGAATTAGAGAATCAGGGTCATGAAATAATTAGATTGAATATCGGTGATCCATTAGCTTACGAAGGTTTGCCGACTCCTGTTCATATGATTGAATCATACAAGAAGGCACTTGATAGGCAAGACAATGGGTATGGTCCTTCCTATGGAATTGACGAGTTGAGAAAAGCAATTTCGGAATCAGAATTAGATAAAGGCTGGGATTGTAAATCTGAAGATGTATATGTGACTCATGGAGTTACTGAGGCGTTACAAATTATTTTCGCGGCATTTCTTGAAGAAAATGATACTGTTTTAGCTCCAGGGCCTCATTATCCTCCATATATGGCATATCCACAAATGTATGGTGCTAAGACTGTAGAATACAGACTAAAATCATCTGAAGGATGGAAGATTGACTTAGATGATATAAGTAAAAAAATGAATGATTCGGTCAAATTATTGGTTCTAATTAATCCAAATAATCCTACTGGAAATATTGCCTCAAGTAGTGAAATTATAGAGTTGATTAATATTGCCGAGAAATGGCCTAATTGTACTATTATTGCTGATGAAATTTACGATGGACTAGATTTTTCTGGAAATTTTGTTTCGGTAGCCTCTCTTTCTGAAAATGCCCCTGTAATTACGTTAAATGGTGTTTCTAAAGTATATTTTGCACCTGGATGGAGGATTGGATATATGGCTTGGCATGACCCAAATAATAGACTTAATTTAGTCAGAGACGGTGTAGAAAGAATTCTTAGAAGTCGTCTATGTGCTTCAACTCCTGCCCAGTTCGGTTATCTTGCAGGTCTTAATTCATCAAAAGATTGGCTTGATGAACATCGTCAATTAACAGAAGAAAGAATGAATTATTGTTTGAAGAGAATCGATGAAATCGAGGGTCTATCGTGTGAAGGCCCTCAGGGGGCTTTCTATCTTTTCGTTAAGTTAACTAATCCTGAACATTATCGAGATGATAAGAAGTGGGTTCTTGATTTATTACATCAAGAACATGTTTTGGTTGTTCATGGCTCAGGTTTTTCGCCAGAATTTGGTTCTGGGCACTTCAGGATGGTCTGTCTACCTCCTGTGCCAGTTCTCGAAGAAGCATTTAGAAGAATTGAAAGATTCTTGAGTAGTTGATAGTATGAGATTTTTCAAAAGAAAATTTAGAGAATATTCTTTGGAAAATGAGATTAAAAAAAGGTGGCTACCTAGTTCTTGTGGGTTAATACTAGACGATCTCAGAAATCTACAACCAGTATGGAAAGTCGAGTCCACTTTTTTCGAAAAAATTCTCTCGGGGATTGAAAGTCGTAGCGGGGTAAGCTTAGGGCGACGTCTTGCCCACGCATCTTCTGAATCTGAAGAGTTTCTTTCAAAAATTTCAGGATTTCCAGCACCCAAGGGGAGTAATCCTGCGAAATGGAGTGATACAAAACTTGACTGGCTAACACGAGGTATCGGAAATTTTGAACTTTTAGATAAATCTGATGAAATTAGGGTCATAATTAGATATCCTATCAATGGTCCAATTTGTACTGGTATTTTTTCTTCAAATTGGGAGTTAGCCACAAAAAATAGACATAGATTCAGATGGACCCAGAATAAGTCTGAAAGCTTAATTCTAGTATTATCTGAAGATAATGTTGAAATTCCTCAACCAAATGAAATTTCTCTTTCATGGAGTCATGTTATCCCTGAGATTTCTTTTGAAGATGATGAATATTTATGGGATTCTTTGGAAGTTGAATCTGAAAAGTATTGGTCATTGATGGGTAGTCGATATGCAATGATTAATCAAGATTTAATTATTCGTTTTGAGAATTATTATCAACCTTATCTTAATGATATTCATGAAGGAAGAATTGGCTCATTTGAATGGGAGGGTGTAGATTCAGATAAGAGCCTATTATGGACTATTTTTTCTGATACAATAAGGGAAATATTTTATGATCAAGCTCATCATATTTTGATATCCGAAACTGATGATTGGATTAATGTCAGCAAACGTCACTTATCCAAACAAGGGCTTGGCAAAATTAACTTTGTTAAGTCTATAGACAATTTTGGAGGCATAGAATGTTCATTCAATTCTTGCTTCCATCCTGCGATATTCTGCGGAATTCTTGCCGGTTGCTGGGAGAGAGCAAATGGTCGTAAAGTAAAATGTAATTTTTCAGATAGTGGGGAAACAAATGTTGTTAGATTGATGTCTATGAATGAGATTTCATCAAATTAATTTCAGCACATCAGTGATTAAACATTATATCATGTCCTAGAGTCAACAATACGCCCCTAAGGGGGCGCGAGGCGATAATTTGGCTTTGACACACAACCAATATGCAGTTGCAGCAATCGCAGCAACCTTGATTTTAGCAGGATTTTACACAATTATTGGGGCAGGAATCGCTACGGTTTCTGGATGGGAAGATGGTTCAGTAGACATAGAAACTTCCGATGAAGAATCACAAATCGAAGGTAAAGATACAGACGGAGATGGTTTGCCTGATAGAATGGAACAAACTCTCTATGGTACTGATTGGAGACTTTCCGATACAGATAATGATGGCCTTGAAGATGGTTGGGAAATTGATAATGGACTAGATCCATTGGATAGCGGTGAGGCTGCACAGCCTGACCCTCAAACGACAAATCCTGATGAAAATGATGAGAATACTGAACTGAATGAAACATTTCCTAATCCAGATAATGGTCCATTCGGTGACCCTGATAGAGATGGCCTAATCAACATGGATGAAGCAGAATTGGGTACAAACCCTAATCTCCAAGATTCCGATGGGGATGGATTAAATGATCGTTGGGAATCTCTTTATACTCACACAGTAGAGACTCCTCAAGGTCCAATAAAGCTTCTTGACCCATTAGACGGTAATTGGGATTGCTATATTTTAACTCCTGAAGTGAAAGCCCAAATCAAAGCAGATATTGGTGCTACTACTTTCGATCAAATGGGGAATCAATTTGGTCATTCATGTGATGCTCTACTAGATTTGGAACAACCACAGCCTGATAGTCTTAGGAATTATGTGGAAGAAAGATATGACACTAATCCTTTAGAAGAAGATAGTGATGGCGATTTGATAGCTGATAGATATGAAATCGCGTTTGGAAATATTGATCTTTCAGTCCATTGCGGCGTTATCCAATTTGGTACTTTGACACTAAAAGCTCCTTATCATGAATACATGAGTGGTCCTGGAGATATGACTTGGTTTGAGGAAGATATGGATGGAGACGGTCGTCTCAATGGACCTGGAGACTGGGATTCTGATGGTGATGGAATGCCTGATGGTTATGAGTACTGTTATGCACTAGACGAAGAATCGAAAAGATTTCTGAACCCGGCAAATGCAACTGATGCATACGGTGATAGAGATGAAGATGGTTTGAACAATGTAGAAGAATATGAAGTAGCATATACATGGGGTCCAGAAAATTTCACTAGTCCTCTAAATTCAGATACAGATAATGATGGGATGCCTGATGGATGGGAACATTTGAATGGAATTCATCCAAATGATGATGGTGCAAATGCATTAGAAGATCCGGATTTCGATGGTTATGATGCTGATGGAGATGGGGGAGTTAGGTATGACGATCTTGTTGGATTCAGTACTGTACATTTGATTTCCGTAGAACTTGGAGAATATGTCCCGGTCAATAAAACAATTCTTTGGGTCAGAACTGTTCAAAATAGTGTTTATGTTAACATTCCAATAAAAACTCAAACTGAAGGATGGGTATATGAAATAAATGTTGAAGTTGGTGACGAGGTACTAACGAGAACCCAAGATTTAGCTGTAATTGTTGAACAAGATGAAAGATTTACCAATTTAGATGAATATAATGCTAGAGACAGGGATGGCGATGGTATTACTGACGGAAGGTCTACTAATCCTCTTGTTGCAGATACTGATAATGATGGCTTAATTGACGGAATAGAAGTTATAGGCTGGACAATAAGAGTTGTTGATAATGGAGTCAAGGATGTACTTGTTCGAAGCGACCCCGGAGTCTTTGACACAGATAGTGACGGATTATCAGATTCTGTAGAGTATTATGAAACATTTACTAATGCAACAGATAGAGATACTGATAGCGATGGTCTAGAGGATTTTACAGAAGCAATGGATGGATTTTACTGGAATGGAACTGAACAATATTTCACCAATGCCTCTTCTTTCGATACTGATAATGATGGTTTGGCTGACGGTGAAGAAGTAGTTGATGGACTAGACCAATACATCACCCATGGCAATAATGCAGATAGTGATGGCGACGGTCTAGATGATGGTGGTGAGGTACTATTCATTCCCAGACCGTGGCAAGCAGCTACAAATCCATTGATTAATGATACCGATGAAGATGGTCAGCCAGACGGTTGGGAAATGCAGGTATTATCTATTCAACAAAATACCAATAGTCACAGTTTATGGATTAGCAGTACTAATTGGCTTCCTCCAGGATGTGATAACATGTTTGAGTGCGGTTTGGGCCCTGGAGGCTGGGTATGGACCAATTATGTCCAAGGATTTTCTACTTCGGGTGACCGGGACGGAGATGGAGTAATGGATCCCAAATATTTCCTACATGAAATGAACCTTTCTGGTTTCGTAATACCAAATAATGGAAGATGGGCCTTAGATCCAGCTTATGGTTCGTTGACTGATAATATTTATGATATTGATAATGATACTTTGATGAATCAATTAGAAGCACCAGATAGATGGAATACAAATCCAGTTAATGATGACACTGACGGAGATAAACTTCCAGATGGGTGGGAAGTATTCTATTCAGGAGAGGCTATTTCATTGGGTATTGTAGATAATAATTCACTCAATGCTTTAGGAGCCAGAGGACCGATGGATCCCGCCATGATTGATTCAGATTTAGATGGAATTGATGACGGACAGGAAGATTTTGATAAAGATGGTCTCAATCGAACTAATCTTCTATATCGATATTGCCCAGGTTGGGATGATCCACAAAATGCTGAATGCCATATTGATCCCACTAATGACTATGGTCTAAGGTTCTATGATGACCTTGAAAATTATACTAACTTTGAAGAAATGGAAAATGGTACTAGTCCAATATTGAATGACACTGATGGCGATCAATGGTTTGATGGCTCTGAAGTATTCCATCAAGATCAAGATGGAGACGGAATGTGGGCTGGATGGGAATATTTCTTTGATTTTGATCCATTTGATTCTGCAGATGCGAATATAGATTCAGATGGTGACGGTTCTCTGAATAAGTGTGAGAATAAGTGGAATACTAATCCGAAAGATCCTCTGAGTTTCCCTAGCCAAGGCGAATTATGTAATCAATTTGAGTGACGCTTAGTATGTCTTGGTGGGTTCTTCCAACTACTGCCGATATTGGGATTAGGGCTTTTTCATCTACAGCTGAAGGAGCGATTAAAGAATGTGTTTTCGGACTCCAATCAATACAGTTAGAGGATAAGAATCCTGAATCACTTAATCATTTGACTAGATTTAATGGTGTTTGGACTGTAAAAATGAGAGAAAATGATTTGGAGAGAGGACTTGTAAAATTTCTTGAAGAAGTACTTTACAGAGGTTCTATTGAAGACGAATGGTTGATCGATTTAGCAGTTAAGATCGATGTGGATACAATCTCTGCTCATGTCTCTTGGGTGAAATCAGAATTTGTAAATCGTGAGATAGAAGTAAAGGCTGTTACATTGCATGAGCTAGCTTTCAAAGAGATAAATGCCAATGAAATAGTCCACGGATTAGAGCCAAATATCCCTACTTTTCAGGGACCTGGTTGGATGACGCAAGTTGTTTTAGACATATGACTAGTATTCTTCTTCCTCATCCTCTTCTGTAGAAATATTGTATTTCTCAAGTATTTCTGCAGTTTTTTCAGCATTCTTCGATAGATTATTGATAAAGTAAACACCTCCAGTAATCATCAAAATAAACACTACAATTAAAATCGGAATCATATTGAAACTTTCATCCTGATTTTCTTCCCAAATCACAGTTTGAGAGGATATACTTCCTCCACCAAACGCCTGCGAACTTTCATATTCCACTAGTTGAGTGGGAGTTAGTACTTCACATGTTAATCCAAAAGAACCTGCTTCGCTATTTCTCCAACCAAAGAAAACTTCAATTTCTTCTCCAGCATCTATCTTGACATTCTGGTAGCCTCCAATGTCTGCAGCCATCTCTGTTTCCGAGATATCACAATCAAAGTATAGATTTGCTGAAGCACTACCTCTGTTAGCCAATACAGCAGATACTTGCTGCGAGGTTCCAGTTTGAACTTCTTCACCCTCATTTATTGTTAATGAGACCCATTCAATTTCTGGGACATTGCTTGATCTTAGATCGATTTCTTTATCCCAGGTCAATTCAATATCATTAGGACCATAATTATCTATACCACTCGATTCAGTATTCCAGGCAGTACGGTAATTAATAATCGATATTATTCCATCTTCAGTTGTAATTTCTCCATTTGCCCATCCTATTTCGATTATTCTATAATCGCCTATGTCGTTGACAAATGCCTTACCATCTGTACCGCTATAACCATTAATTTCTAGTAATCCCTGAGGCCCATTTCCGGTGATACTAAATTGAACTCCTACAGAATCAAAAATAATTTCTTGATTTGAAATTATTCTCTCCCACCTATCAATTAAATCTCCTTTAATCGACACTTGAGTATTATTTTCAGCATCCCCCCAATCAATATTGGTAAATGGTTGAGCTTGCACATAATGGTCTTCTTTACTACCTGAAAACTCACTATTTTGAATTATGAAAGAAGCGTCGTTGCTAGTTAAAATCATTGGACTACTATCCTTAATACTTCCCTCTTTTATTGTTATTTCACCACTCGAAATAACGTTTACTCCAAGTATTGAAGAATTTTCTATAATCTCTAATTTCCCTGCAGAATCAATTGTGAGGCCGTTTTCTCCATGTAACAACATATTCTGATATGGTAATTCATTTGCTTTGTACTCAATGTTGCCCATGTCAGTTTCAATAACTATTGTTTTTATTATCGGAAATTGGCCATAGCCAGTGAATCCAAGGGTAGTATCTCCCTCAGATTCAGGTATGATTAAAGAGAAATTCATTCCATTCATATCAGTAGGTTCCATGTTTTCTAAGTATACCTTACTACCGTCTAAACTAGTGCCAACTTCAGCATTGATTACCACGTTGATATCTCCACTGTAAATTGAAGTTGGGATTATGATTTTTGATCTATTTACTTCATCTATAGCACCCAAAGTTTTCAGAGAAGTCGCTCTTTTTTCTGACTTTATTTCAGCTGCGTCAGATAAAATTAGTTCACCCCCTTCATCGATAGTAATTGTGGATGTTGAAGTAAATGTGACTGAAGAACTAATTGTTAGCTTTCCGCCAGAAGTAATATGGACGTTTTGACCAATATCTTGATCAGTAGTCCACTCAACTATCTCGTCAACAATGATAGATCCTTGATTATCGTCAGCTAGTGTTGGTGTAGTTGCATAAATCAAAATCAGAAATAGCGAAACTAAACCTGTCTTCACCTTTATCACGTTACTCATGTGTAATGCGACAACTACTCAGGAAATTAATACTTGGGCGTCATGAGGGAATGTTTCATGTCTAGATGTCTTTTCGAGGAACTGTGAATGGTTCGTCTTCTCCTTTCCAATCTAATGATTTTGAAACATTTTTGATAAATGTTATTTGTGTTTTACTAATGTACGGTTCGGCTTACTTGGCGAATACTGGAGCGATGTTATTTGGGAAATGGATCCCTGAAAAAACTGGCTTTCCAGTTGCGATAATTGATGGCGGTAGAAATTACTCTGATGGAAATAGAATTTTAGGCGATGGAAAGTCTTGGAATGGTTTAATCGGCGGAGGTATTTTCAGTGGATTTTTATTCATAATTGCACACAATATATGGAAAGGAAATGGTACTGAAGCACCTTTTATTGATCCATTAACATACGCTAGCTCAAATGATTGGTTCTGGTTTTTTGAGGGTGATTCCGGTTCAATAATGGCTGCCTTTACGATGGGTTTCATTTTAGGTGTTGCATGTATGGTTGGAGACTTGTGTGGGTCATTTGTCAAACGTAGGAAAGGACTCAAGAGAGAAGGTGACGAAAGTTCTGAAGCACCGCTACTTGATACAGTTCCTTTTGCCGTAGCAATTTTCTTGGCGGCATTCTTACTGTTTGATGGCCAAATAATCACGCACCCTGATTTATATGAAGAGATACTATTTCTCTTAATTATCACTCCAATTATACATAGATTGGTCAATATTTTAGGTTTCAAGCTAGGTCTCAAAGATGTTCCTTACTAATTTTTCATAATTACATTTCGAATTCATTAATTCCTAGACTGCATCGGATGAGTTGTGAATGGTATGGATGTTCTTATTGTAGGTAGTGGTGGCAGAGAGCATGCACTGGCGCTCAGTCTAGCAGAATGCGAGTCTGTCAATCATGTTCATTCATGTCCAGGAAACGCAGGTACAGCGATTTCTGGTTCTAACCACCAAGTAGACTCTATGGACATTGAAGGAATAATTAACTTGGCTCAAAATTTGAGCGTTGATTTGGTTGTAGTTGGTCCAGAGGCCCCCTTAGTCGCCGGATTATCTGACAGACTTAATGAAGTAGGAATTCCATGTTTTGGGCCTAATTCTGATTGGGCTCAATTAGAAGGTTCGAAATTATATGCAAAAGAGGTCATGCAATCGATTAATGTGCCCACAGCAGGTCTGATTATAATTGAAAATATTGATCGTATTGATGAGTCATTAAATTCATACAGTCCTCCATGGGTCGTAAAGAGAGATGTCTTAGCCGGTGGTAAAGGAGTTGTCGTTACTACTAATCGCGATGAGGCATTTAATGCTTTGAAAGAGGGAGTATTACTCGATGGGAAGGTTCTTCTTGAGGAGTTTTTGTCTGGTGAAGAAGCATCTGTATTGGTTGTAATGGATGAATCAGGATATGTTTGTCTACCTGCAAGCCAAGACCACAAGCGACTTTTGGATGGAGATACAGGTCCAAATACTGGTGGTATGGGCGCCTATGCTCCTGCTCCTGTATATACTCCTGCAGTTGAACAAAGAACGATTTCAGAAATCATTGAGCCAATGCACCATCATCTAAGAAATCAAGCAGTTCCTTATCGAGGGTGTCTTTACGTTGGTTTAATGATTGATGAAAATGGAGCACCCTTTGTAGTAGAATTTAATGTTCGTTTTGGTGATCCGGAAACACAAGTGACACTTCCGCTCATCTCTAGTGATTTAGGTGAGTTACTAATGGCTTGTGCCAAGGGTAAAATTTCTGAATATGATTATACCTCCTACCCATATTCCTCTGCAACAGTTGTTTTGTCTTCAGAAGGATATCCCTCATCTTCAGTAACTGGAAGAATCATTCATGGTACCGAAACTAGTATTGAAGAGGGAGAAATAAAAGCATTTGTCCATTTTGCAGGTGCTAATATTTCTGATGATGGTAATCTAATTTCAAGCGGGGGTCGTGTTCTCTCAGCAACTGGAATTGCTCCGGATTTAGCGTTGGCCGTAGAAGCCGCGTATGAAGTAATTGAGAACATAGAATTAGAGGGTTCTTATTTCAGAAAAGATATCGCTCATAAAGGCCTTTGAGGGCCTTATTTATGGTAATTTTATTTTTATCTGAAAACTGTTGACCCACTAACGGTTATAACATCCTCAATTTTCGCCGGAACTCTGAGCCTACAGGCTCGACTACATGGTGATGAATAATGAACGATGATAATGACGCGACAATGGGAGGATTTTCAAACATGAATTTGCTTCCGGTCCCTGCTGTACTGGCAACTCTGATGGTACTATTTTTTGGGGCTGATTCTGTTGCTAATGGTGGAATTGAAACTGACGGATATGCTGAAATCCTAATTTTACCGATTATCGCTGCTTTTGCCGCGCTTATCGGTAGAATTATCGTTGACCAATACAAAGAAAATAATTCATTCATCATTCTGAGCTCATTTTCAGCAATTGTTCTGGCGATAATAGCGCCAGAATATACTCCTGTGACGCCATTAGAAGGTTTTACCTTTACTTTTGTATTTGTTTTTACGTTATTTATGGCTAAAAACAACTGGAATGAAGAATCTTCAATGTTACTTTCTGCAATTATCGGAATCCACTTGGCAATTTCCTTCGCTGTAAGATATACTCTAGATGATTCTTCATGGGGAGGTAACAATGATGAGCTAACGGATGTTATTAGAGGTTCTATAGCATCAATCTTCTTTGCATTTTGGATTTCTTCGATTACACTGGGAATATTTGTAACATTAGTTATGAGAGGAAGATTGACCTATTCTGGACAAGGACCATGGTTTAGAGATATTCCATTAATCATGCCTAATGCTGGATTGATTACGTCAGGAATCATATTCATTGTTAATCTAATTCCTTTAATTTGGCTAAGTACAATTAGTGATGTGAGTTCATACAACGATCATCATTATTTGGGTACAGTTTGGGCGTTATTTGCTACTTTAGTAGTTCTATTTGTGTCTTTTTGCCATTCTGAAAGATGGCATGTATTAGGTACAGTTGTTGCTCTGAATTGGCTAATGTACACCTTGGCTCATCTTCAAGAGATTGGAAATGACTTACCACTCTCTACGTTAAATGGAGATGATAACGTAAGTATGTTCACCTGGTTCTTACTTGTATTCTGGTTAAATGTAGGTGCTATGATGATAGCAGGACGTGGAATGTTCGGAGATATTTCACCTAGAAGAGAACATTCAGCATTCCGTAAATGGTGGAAGCAACATTCGTATGGAATATTGGTAGGTACAGCATTGATTACAGGTTTGGCAGTCCGAACTGGTTGGAACGTTCTACCAGCGATGAATGCGTCTGGAACTGGACTCTGGGATATGTCAGGAGGTTCAGATCCTTGGTATATGAAACGCGTTGTAGATTATGTGGTATATCAAAAGAGTCACTTGATTATTGACGCAGACAGAGCATACCCTATGGTTGCAATTAACCCAAGACCTCCTCTGTTTTCATGGTCATTGGCACTTGGCGGCTTATCTCTTTCCTGGTTATCTGGAATGGACTTAGATACTTCTGTATGGTGGAGTGTAGCTTCATTACCTGCAATTTTTGGTGCATTAATTGTTCTACCAATTGCGGGACTTGCTAGAAGATTACATAGCAATATGGCTGGAATTGTTGCAGCTTGGTTGATAGCATTAATGCCTGGTCACATCGGGCACTCAACTTTTGGTCTTGCTGATCACGATGCGTTTGCAATGTTGTTCTTAGCAATTGCATTTTACTATTGGGTTAGAGCAATGGATGAATTGAAGAATGAAAGATTATTCCAAACTCCAAGTCTAAGCCCTCTATACATTATCGCTGGAATAAGACAAATGTGGTCAAATAATCCTGCTGTTATGTCTAATGCAACTTTATCAGGTGTTTCTTTTGCCATTGTAGCTCTTGGTTGGAAAGGTTTCGTTTACGGTCCAGGGATACTATTCATTGCTTTCGCATTCCAGATTTTCTTCAATATGTTCCGACGCAGAGACAGTCTCCCAATTACTGCAGCAGCATTACAGATGATGCTTACAGCCTTTGTGATCCCATTGCCGTTCTATTGTTGGCCTGGTCTAAATTTATTATTTGACCCCAGTGGTTTCCAACCAATGTTCTATATTATTGGCTTCACCCTTGCTCTAGGTTGGGTTTCGTCATCCTACCGTGATAAACCATGGTTGTTGGTACTTGGTAGTACTGCGGTTTTGATGGGTTCAATTTTAGCAGTTCTATATGTGTTGCAACAAGCAAATATTTACGACGGATGGGACGTTTTATTCACTGGTGGATTCTATTTCTCCAAGAATAAAATATTCGGAACAATTGGTGAGGCTCAAGCGCCCAGTAGAGGTGTTCTATTTGCATCATATGGGCCGATTGTATCACTAATTGCCATATTTGTAGCAGTGATGTTGTTATGGAGAGGTGCAAGAAAAGAAAAGCAAAGCCACATACTTCTAGGATTATGGGTGTTAATTGCTATTTACATGGCTTGGTCTGCTGGAAGATTTATCTTTAACGCAACTCCAGCAATTTCAGTTGTTGGTGGTATAGGAATTGCAATGATGTGGAATTATGCTAATTTCTCCGGTTTCCTCAAAGAATGGAGGAAATCAGGAATATCTACTCCAAGATCTCGTTTTTGGGCTAATTGGACTGCATCAAGAAAACATCCAGGTGTTCCAGCTTTAATGATTGTACTGATGTTAGTTTGTTCACAACATATGACATACGGAATTGACTCCGGAATTCCTCGCGGAGAACAATCTGCCTCTGATGTTGATCAAACAATCCATGATATTACTCCGGACATATTTAGACAAGAAGTCTTAGGATTCTCATTATTGAATAGCGCGAACTATGATGCTAACAGTGATTTGTGGTACATGGGCACTTTTGGACCCGGTTTTAATTCTGGTTCTTGGAATTTGGCTTATGAGTGGTTATCTGAGCAAGATACAGATGTTAGTTTTTCAGAGAGACCGGCATTCGTTTCATGGTGGGATTATGGTTTCCAAGCTCTCGCTCAAGGAGATCATCCGACTGTAGCAGATAACTTCCAGTCAGGTATACCAAATAGCGGAGCAATGTTACTTTCTGCTAGTCAAGAAGACACTGTCTCTTTATTCATTACTACACTGGCTCAGGGAGATAGGAGATCGAATGCTCCATCTGGATTTACTGAGGCATTCGTTTCTCTATTGCTAGATAACAACTACATGGATTCAGAGCAATTAGACGAATTTGATACCATTATGAGTCTCGGTGTTGATGATTCAAACATAGTTTTGGAAAGATCAATGTCTGTAGTTGCAATAGACGGCGAGTATGAATTGTTAAGAGGATACTCTTTGCAGTCAAATGGACTTCCTGGTGATTCAGAAACTTGGCTAGTCTTAGAAGACGGAGAAATAATTTCTGAAAATACTAATGAAGAATCCGCTATAGATGATTTCAATGATGCAAGGAATTCAGTTTCTGAATTAGACAGGTATGAATCTGGTTCGAACAAAGGTGAATTAGTAATTAGTTACTATGATATTTCTGGATATAGATATACTCCTGATTTAATTGATGATTTTGACGATGTTTCAACTGGGCTTCACAGAGTAAATGCAAAACTAGCTTTGAGCCGAGCCTTGTTGTTACAAATCTTTGATTCTGAGGGAATTAATGACCTTTATCATGATATGTCAACTGAACTAGTTTACGAAGTGCAAGATTATAATGGTAAGTTGGGAGAAACCATTTCTCGAAATAATGAAATCAGGTATTTCGCTGTAGATAATCGTCTCTATCCGCTTGGTGGTCAGTACTATGAAGATTACAATTACCATCAGGGGCAAACTACAGGAATCTTCCATGCTCCAACTTCATTGTCAGGTCTAGATACTGAAACATATATTTCTTCTGTTTATCAAACGCAAAGAGGAGATGGACCAATTATTCCTAGAACTGGTGAGGAATATGAGAATGAATATCTTAACGATGTTATTCGTCAACAATCAGGAGCTTTAACTGACGTCAACGAGATGATTAGAATGGTTGATATCGACTATCAGCATCAACCTGAGTTCTTTGATACTATGGTTGCTAGAATTTATGTTGGATATGGTACCTCTACCCTAGGTCTACCCGGAGATGCGGAACAACCTGCACCTCACTTCTACACGTCGGGTGCACCTGGGTCGTATCTAGAGAATGCGTATCCACTCCCGGGAGCCATGATGAATCATCTAGTTCTCTCAAACTGGTATACTCCTGATTGTCAGACTGATGAGAATGGAACTCAAATCGATCCAGATTGTGAAAACCTAGGTATTGGTAGCGCTAATACACAAGTCAAAGTAATGAAGTATTACAGTGGTGCTACAATAGAGGGAACAGTTGAGTTGGACGGAATAGGTCCAGTTCCAAATGCAAGAATATTAATCGAGAGAGATGCATTTAGCGGAGATGAAGAAGAAATAGACGGTCAAGTTGTTGATAGAGATGGAAGAACTTATTGGATTCCAATAGGGACTACTGACGCTGATTCTAATGGTGACTTTAGTTTCCTAGCCCCTTCAGGTAAGATTAGAATCTCAGCATTCTATGGTGAGCCAGATTTAGATGCAGCAAGAACTCAAATTATGACTTCCAATGTCGGACAAACTCTTGGAGATATTTTCGAAAGTGAAACATCCGACGTAAGGACTCTGAATCCAATTACAGGAATTTTAGGTAACGTTTCAGGCTCCACATGGCTCTCAGAGACAGTTGTAAATATATCTGGAGATGCAGGCCACAGTAATGGTGATTCTATTATTCCTGTTACAGTTTCAGTAAATCCTGTTTCTTCAACAGGTAGAATTGTTTGGTCAGGTTCTGAGCTTTTCTCAGGTGATTCTCTTGAAGATGCAACTATCGAATTATCTCCATCTTGGGATCAGATTGAAACCTCTCCATATTTGATTTCAACCTCTAATGGTTCGATAATAGGTGATAACCTTAGATTCGAGGGTACGGGTGAAGTCACATTTACAGGCGATGGGAATGTAATTACCTCATCCATAGCCACAGTTTCCGACTTTACCGGAAATTATACTCAAACTGTATTCAATAACCACAGCGTGACCGGAGATGGAGAATTTGCAGGTAAAGGTATTATTGATGGCGAGATAAATGATGATATCGCAGATATCGTAAACTGTAATGTTAACGAAACAATGCCAGAAAATAACAGCTTGTGTTTGCTTTCAGATGGAAACTACTTACTTGATGGAATTATTAATGCTAGTGGTCGCTTTACGGCTGATGGAGTTGCATCCTTTACACAAAAATTAACTCAATCAACTCTGATAGGTTCTGGAGTATTTTCTCCTAACACCTCTGACAGTAGCTTGGAAAATTATGGAACAATCAATGCTACTGGTACATTCTCTGGAATGGGTATATTCAGCGGTGTAATGGTACAACCTGGTACTTTTCATATTGTAGACGCAATTCCTGGTTCATACGATGTTACTGTAATATTTAGTGATGAAACGAGAGTTGAGATCGATGATGGCTTTACTATCTCACAGGCAGTTTCAACCACTCCAAAGGAAATAGACATTAATGGTGGCTTAATTACAGGGAATCTTGTAGATGAATCTGGAAACTTTGTTGACTCTACAGTTCTACTTGAGCCAACAGATACATACCCATATTCTGAAAATATCGGAGACTGTAATGTCGTAAAATACGCACCATGTCATATTTACCCGATTTTAACATATGAAAATGATATTTTAACAGGTTCCAAGATAGAATTTGGTCCTATTATGCCTGGTGATTACATTGCTACTATCGATATTGATGGTGACGACTTTTCAGAGTCTTCACTGGAATTTACTGTAGACTCTAACGAGCAATCAGATTTTGTCCTGCCATCGCCTATACCAGTGACTACAGATGTAACCTTCCAACTTATGAAATCAGAAAATGGAGTTGATACATATGTGGATGGGTTGAATCTAACATTTAACCTAAAGAATGGTTCTGGATCCCCTGTTGATTCGATTTACGATAATATATCCAATCATTACTATGTTGAACTAACTCCAGGAATTTGGATTCTGAATTACACACTATCCGAAACAGAACAATTATGGGAGGAAATTGAAGTTTCATCAGGTTCTGACTTCACAGATACATACTATTTCTACACAAGTCAAGTAGTAAATGGTACTTTGTATTATGATGAAAATATTGACTCTGATACAATTGATACTGATAAGACATTGGACTTTGTGCCGATTGTATTCTACTGGGATGATTTTAGCACAACCATTGAAACATCATCTGATGGTAAATTCAGTATCGTTCTACCTGTTGGGACAGAAATTGATGCAATTTCACAACTGGGCGTTGACCTAAAGTTAGTTAATGGAACAAAGTTCACTGTTGAAGAAAATATGGATGACATAATTATGGTTGCTAGACCAGGTCAAGCAGTTGATGGAGCAGTTAGCATTAATCGAGAGAATAATTTATTCAATTCCGAAATTGGTGGATGGGAACCAGTCACAGTAATTGCTCAAAGCGACGATTTCGATGTAACTTGGCGTTCAGAAACTAATGACGGCGGTTTCTTTGAAATGGTTCTACCTAAGGGTGTATGGGAGTTTACTGTACAATCCGATGAAATGAGTTCTGGAACAAATATCACAAACATAGATAATAACAACAATACTGTTGAAGTAATCGTTTATCCTGAAGATTCTATATTAGTTGTGGATTTTTTCTTAGATAATTCAGGAGATAATAATGTATCAAATGGAACACCTGTAATTTATGATTTTAGTCTGTTATCTCTAGTTGATGGAATAGATTACCAAATTAATGCTTCCTCTTCTGAATGGATCGATAGTGGTACTGCTCAAGTATCAGTAGAGCCAGGTATTTATCGGATATCTGTTGAAATTGCAGATCCTAATTCTGGTGACTTATTTGGAACACGAATAATGAGCGGAAATGTAGATTTCAGAGCAGGAATCGATTCTAAGGATATTTTCAGAAGTATTGGATTTGATCCTGAATGGAAAGTTGAAATGTCATTTACTAATGAAAGCGGTGGTGCATTATCTGAGCAGTTAGTAAGATTCACCAATGTTGAGAATGGTTGGGTATTATCAAGAACAACTGACTCAAATGGTAGTATTGTAGACTTCTTCCCACAAGGTGATTGGATAGCTACCTCTGAAATATTGACTAACGAAATCAGAGAAGGGCTTAGAGTTCTTATCCCAGTCTCCTCAGATACCTCCGAACAAAGCCTGACTTTCTCAACAAGTCAACTCGCTGATATTTCATTCAACGTCACTGTGGATTCATCAAATTCACCTCTGTCAGGTGTTAGCTTGTTAATGGAGTCGGCAGATGATCTCGGTTCATTTAGCATTGAGGCTACAAATAGTAGCGGATTTACTGAACTCAGCATTGTAGAGGGAGATTGGATAGTTTCTCTTAATTTCACTGAGGATGGTAAGAGATGGGTCATAGATCAACATCCGATTACTATTGATGTAGGAGATAATCATCTTGACTTGGTAGCTAATCTTTACGTTTCATTAAGCGGTACAACCTTTTGGGATTTAAATGATAACAATGTCTCAAATGTTGGTGAAGGCATTTCAGATGTTGAGATCACTTTAACAGATTCCTCGACAGGGATCGATAGTTTGATTCTAACAGATGACAACGGCGATTGGGAATTATTTGTACCATATAACTCAACTTGGCAGATTGGAACCTCCTATGATGGATTTGAAGATATTAATGAAGCAGTTTCGGTTTCGGATTCATCAAACTCGGTAGACTTAGAATTAATTGCAGGATTGGTTGATGTTTATGGTAATATTACCTATGATTTGGGGATATCAAGTATTCCTGTTGAAGATATAATACTAGAAATAATTCCTACACAAGGTCTAGTTAGGGATACATTAACAGTCGAAATTGAAGATAATGATGGAGCGGGCTGGTCAGGTAGTTGGTCAGCAGAATTAGAGCCTGGACTCTGGATAGTAAGTGCTTCAGTACCAAATCAGGATTTGGTAATCATGGGTCTAATAGACGTTGATGTCACTGAAACATCTAATAATTTGGATATGGAACTAACTCAAGGAGGTACTATCGAAGTACAAACTCAATGGTTAGATTATGATGGAAACTCTCGTAATCTGAGTGAGATTTCTGATGCTGGTGTGTTGATTGATATTGGATTTGGAATGAAGTGGTTAGAAGATGTGGATGATAATGGTCGACTAAATCTTCTTTTACCTAATGGAAATGTCCAATTCTCAGGAGATTTTGATGTTGAATTGAGAGGTCTGGACATGGAGTTCATGGCGGGGAGAGGAGTCGATGTCTATTCTGGTCAGGAATCTCCATTAATGGATCTCTTGTATAACAGAATTTCTAATCATGATATCGAAGTCAATACATTGAACGAAACTTCTGGTCATGAAACATACGTAGGCTCATTAGGTGATGTGACATTGATTACAAATGATACTAACGGTTTTGTTCCAGTAGAATTTACTTTAGGAATCGATTATCTTGGTCATGAATCATTCGACTTATTCTCTGTTGGAGGCGTGGTTTCAGGCACAGATAGTTCTGATTGGACCATATTATTCGATAACGGCTCAGGGGATTGGAACAGCTCAACTCAGTTCGAGGTAGGATTAGATAATAATCTAGAATTTGATAATCTTAATGTTAGAGTTATTCCGCCTAATCAATCTGTAGCGCACTCTTTCGAGGATGGCCATAAGATTACAATTAGTATCTCAACTCTTGATGGATATTTGACAACTCATGATTTGATTGTTAGAGTGCCACAGATACATGGCTTCGAGCTAACAAATCCAATGGAAGAATCTTATGGAGTTTCACCTGGTGAATCAATAATCATACCTATTGATTTCACAAACTCAGGAAATGGTGATGAAAAATATGACTTTGAGTTTGATGATTCAGAATTACCAGATGGTTGGAGCCGAACTGGCCCGACATCGCACACATTGGGTAGCTTTGTTAGTACATCTCATAGTGTTACAGTAGTATCACCAAGTGATGCAAATCCGAATGAAGAATTCTCGATTTATGTATCTGTTACTGACAAAGTAGGAAACTCATATGAAACCATAGTAATTAATGTTCAGAGTTCTGAACCTGTGTTGAAAATTGAGTCGTTGCAGGCTTATGGCGGAGGTGAACCTGAAGCAGGCGGACAGATAACGTATATTGCAACAATCTCAAACGATGGACTGGTGGATGCTGAAAGTGTTCAACTAAATGCTGCTCTCTGTAACGATGCAACCTGTAACAATCCTACGTCTGTTGATGCTACTACAACTATGGATATATCAGCGCAATCTTCAACACAGTTTAGTTTCTTATTCGACTTATCGGATATTGAAGTTGGGCCTTATTACATCGTGCTTGAAATCAATTCTACTGGATTTAATGATGAAAATATAGATGATGATTCTTGGCATATTAGTGACGGAGTAGAACAGGGTGTCATGAATGTCGATGTTAGATCGCCGAGCGTTTCCGATGATGAGAATACTGATATTATTGCCTGGATTTTAGTGGCTGGTTTAATCCTAATAGGTCTTTATTTGACTAAGGGCCGTTCTGGACGCCGTCCTGGCGCACCATTTTGAATTAGACAGAAATAGTGTTTTGGGAACAGAGATTCTTATACTGAATCTTTTCCCTAGCTATGAGAGGTGGATTTCATGAGGTCTTTAGAGAATCTTGATTTGCTTCCTGAACCTGAAGACCATCGGATATTAACTGCTATTGATAGTAAGGCCCCTGGATACCCAGGTGCTGCTTATGGTTTGAGCGACGAAGAAGCACAAGAGTTACGATGGCCTATTGGACCTATAAAGAAATATCTTTGGCCAAATGGAGCTATTCTATTCTCAATCTTTACTCTTTTTCTAATCGCAACTTGGCCTTGGATTAACTCATATCTAATTCCAATTCTTCCTGATTCAGAATGGGCATATGATGAATCCGGCATTAGACAGTTGCAGTCAGAAGGATATTTTGGAGCAGGCATTCATATTTGTATTGTAGATACTGGTATCGATATGGAACATCCTGATTTCTCTCATCAAGAACTTCTGGGATTCAGAGATTTCGTTAGTGGAAATCACGAACAAGTCAGAGATGTAGGAGATAGTTCTCATGGTACTTTAATGGCTGGTATTTTGATTTCTAATGGGACATTTAGAGGAGTTGCTCCTGAAGTAGGTTTATCTGTTGCTTTGGCGCTTGATTCGGATGGTACTTCTGGCTCAACTGAAAGTGTTGCTCAGGCAATTAGATGGTGTAGAATTACGCAGAAAGTAGACATAATTTCTCTAAGTTTAGGAGGCTCTCCAAACGAGGCATTTTCATCCTCTAATTCGCAGACTAATCTAGCTGTCCAGGAAGCGTTAGACTCCGGAATTTTTGTTGTTGCAGCAGCGGGCAATACAGGTTTAGAATTGGATATTAATGATGTTTCTCAACCTTCTAGTATTGAGGGAGTTATTTCAGTAGGTGCAATAAGTAAATCAGGAAATATGTGGGGGAGTAGTGCACATGGTTCTTCCGTAGATCCTGCTAGTGGTGAGGACAGAAAGTTTCCCAATCAAAAGCCAGAGGTAGTCGCGCCTGGGGTCAATATATTTTCTACAACATCGAGTTCGTTATCTTCACCCTATGCTTACTCTACTGGGACCAGTGATTCAACAGTATTTGTGTCAGGGGCTTTAGCGATCATTCTGGAACAATTTCAGGAATCTATAGAAGGTTCTGATGGCATTATAGATGCCAGTGAGATGGAACTCGTGAAGACTGCTTTAGCTACCTCTTCAGATAGAAGTAATTTCGAAACAGATACTCATGATTCTCATTCAGGTTATGGTGCACTGGATTTAGAAAAATGGAGTGACGAGGTATCATTTTTATTCAATGTTAATTAGTTTTTTTAAATTCTGAAATATGATACTAAAGCGCTTTGTTGATACAATAGGACACATTGTGACTATATTGTTCATAAATGATTCACAACACGGTAAAACATGTCTCAGCGCCGTGTAAGAAGTTCCTTCCTAGTATTTCTGATGTTATCTAGCGTGTTAATTGCTTTAGTTGGTCCTGCTAGTCCTGTATTAGCAAATAATGAAACCACCTCAGGGACGATTACTACTTCTGAGACTTGGTCTGGAAATCATCAGCTGACTGGAGATGTAACAATTGCATCCGGAGCAAAATTAATTATCGAACCAGGCACTACAGTAATTTTCCCTAATGGTACTTATCTTGATGTCAGAGGAAATCTGTGTGCAGGAGATAGGACTTGTGGTGCGTCAGGAGATGCTAGTCTGGCAAATAAGATCACTTTCAGATGGACAGACCCTGCTAATGACAGTGAAATTGGAGAATGCAAAGGTATGAAACAAGGATCTCAAGAAATTCAAGTTGAAGATGCATCATGTTTCGAAGGTGTGTTGATACGTAGTTCCATTGACTTGTCAGAAACTGGATTCAGACATATCACAATCGAGGACGCGTGGGGAATTCCTTACTATATTGACTCAATTAATCGATGGCGATATGGTGCTATGGTCATTGATGGTGCATCTCCAACTTTGACTCAAATGTCATTCTCCAACATTAACACTAGCAGTGTACTGACTACTAATCTAGCACAGCCAATATTTGTTGATGGAACATATATTGCTGGAAATGATCAAAAAAGTGGAGTGGGTGGTTCTGCTGTACAAATTTATGGTTCTGGTACACAAATAACTCCTCTTGTAATGAATTCACCTTTATTTATTGGAACTGATAATGGGTGTGGTAATAATGATGGAGGTCGACCTACATTATGGGCTCAAGAAACATTCATCGAGATTAATGATGCAACTGTTAATACTGGAGATTATGGTTTTGCATTTGTAAGTTCTTCGGGAAGTCTCACAAATTCTGATATTAATGTGAATTGTAACGGGGTAGATATTAATGGAGTTAAAGCAATTCAAGGTATTGCTTACACGTTTGAAGTTGGTAATAATGAAATAGTAACTGATGAGGGTTCAGGAATTACAGTTTATGATGGAGGAGATGCAGAATTACACAACAACGCAATATCAGGTGTGGCAGATCGTTCAGGAATTACAATTCAATCTAGTAAAGCACACATTCACAATAATGATATTGGTCCAATAGGAGGTTGGAATGGACTTTGGTTAACAGGTTCATTTGATGTAGTTGCTGAGTACAACGCAATTTCAGATACAGCGAGAACTCCGATTCAGGTTGGTGAATTGTCTTCATCAGGTCCTGCACCATCAGCCTCCAGACTTCATTTTACCAATAACACTGTGAGTGTGAATAATCCAGGAACTTGCTCCAGTTTCAAGTACTGGGGTGGAGAATATACCTGTCCTGCAGTAAGTGTTTTCCGTTCAGGAGTGACGCTTTATGACAATGATTTTTCTTTGGGCGGTGACTCTGACGGAATTAGAGCCATAGGCGGATTAATGGATGTCCAAAGAAACTCATTTAATGTCGCTGGGACTGGTGCAGTTGTTCGAAATTATGATAGTGGATTTGCTAATACACAACAATACGGTTCTCTAGGGTTCTTTTCGCAGAATAACTGGAATGGAATTGAAACTGCATACAATATAAGTAAATCATCAGTTACTGTTCAATCTGAATTTATACCAAGTGCACCTCCTGGTGAATTCCCGGTAGTTTTGGATTGGCCTGACCAAGAAGCATGGCCTGCTAATGGATTCCAAGGTGCTATTCTCCCAACTCCTATTTCCGAATGTGCAAGTTGTGATAATTTAACACCTCGAAATTTCCCACTAGCTGTTAACATGGATAATAATTCTACTGTATTCACATTTGCGAATCTTTCAAATCTCGATACATCAAAGATATTCATCAAATCTCAACCAACACAGTATGCTGTACAAGTTAGAAGAGCAGAAATGGTGAGATTCCAAACCTTAGTTGATGGAATGAAAGTAGAAAATGCGAATGTACTAATCGAAGATGCTCTTGGAAATGATCTTTATTCCTTATACACTGATGATGATGGATATACCCCATGGTTCGCATTAGCTTCTGACTCACATCTTGACTTCAGAGGCCTCGCAGGTGGAGATAATCCAGATGGATTTGCAGATGATGAATATGAAGATTCATGCTCTGATGGAATTGATAATGATGGTGATTTAACCATAGATAATAATGACGATGATTGTGATTATAGCGCGGGAACAAGAGAGTTATCACGATATTACTACACAGCTTATAAATTTGGCTTTGGATATGATAGAAATGACTTTACTATTCAAGATACTACATATCAGGATATAATCAATTTAGTTAACACAGGACCTTCAATTTCAGTAACACAAGAAAACGGTCACTCTTTTAGAAAAATTGTGAATTTTACTGGTTCCGCACATGACGGCCAATTAGCAGGATTTTACGCTACTGATGAACTAGCTCAATGGGACCAAAAGGGATATATCCATTCTATTGAGGTTAGAGATCCTTTCACAAGTGAGTGGACATCTGCCGGACAGGCTGTTGACGACAGTGGAGCGGAAACCGGTACTGTAACACGATTCAATCATCCATTCAATTCATGGTACTACTCATTCGATATGTCTGGATATCAGGAAACAGATTATACATTTGAGTTCAGGTCATTTGACGGAATTGATTACAGTCCAATAGTTACTAGGAATATTAAGCTGAATGCAGCACCACCTGTAATCACCGTAAACACTCCTAGTGATGGCTCAACATGGTCTGACGGTATAGTAACATTCGAGGGAACTGCATACGATCAGTATGGCTGCCCTAACGCTTGTAGCCAAGATGTTGGAGAAATATATTTTTACATTAGTGGACCTAATTTTGAAGGTACGACTCCAACAACAGGAGGTGCAGACTGGTCATGGACCTGGGATTTCAGCGGTCAACCTAGAGTTGTATCCGATTATACATTTACAATTTGGGCCTCTGACTCAGATTTCTGTTTGAGTGTAATCGATGAATGTGCTCCTGTCACTATGACACTGACTATCGATAATTCGAATTCTATCCCATTTGTTAGCCTAATGTCTCCTGTTGATGGTGAAAGACTTTCGGTTTCCGATAATACAATTCAAGGTGTAGCTAGAGATAACGATGGTTCTGTTTCTAGAGTTGATATAACAGTTAGAGATATCTACAATGGAGATATTATCGTCCATCAACAATCAGTTTCTGATTTCGAAGCCAATGGGGCATGGTCAACAACATGGGATCCCACAATTCTTCAACATGACTTCGAATATGAAATTGATGTTCAATCCTATGATGGATACGATTTTAGCGATATGACCACAATCAAGATAATTGCGGATAATCCATCAGATGCTGGAAATAACCAACCTATTTTCGATTCAGAGGGCTGGTTACAAGAAATCACCCTTTATTGTGAAATAGAATCTCAATCTCAAGATAGGTGTACCAAGGCCGAAATAGATCTAAATCAATTCTTTTCAGAAATAGACAATGGTCAAGATTTAATTTTATCAGTATTTGATGATTCTAGTCCTGAAGCAACTTTCGATGATAATTTTGCGTTGGTGATTAATGTAGGTCAGGATGGAATTGCAATGTACGATCCGATTTCTATGTTCTTCTACAATCCAGATATTTCATCATGGACTTTAGAAAATGTAATTTTTGTAGCTACTGATCCTTTTGGTTCTAAAGAAATTTCTACACCGGTTACTTTTACTGTTATTGGCATTAATTTCGAGATTGATACTCCTGAGGTCACTGTAGTAAAAGATGGTGAAAGTATAACTTTTTCAGGCATAGGTCTGCCTGGTAAGACAGTAACCGCATTGATTGATAAGGTGTCTGCAAATAGTACTATAGTCAGTAGTGACTCTACATGGAGTTTAGATATCCCATCATCTCGATTTGATGAAGGCCCGGTTACACCTGAGTTCAGATATGTAGGTTCTGATTATTCTAGCGGAGTTCAGATTTCTGTAGGGGAATCAGATGATGGAATGTCAATGTTAATGATTGCAATAATTTCAATAGTAGTTATAGCCCTAATTGGAGGTGCTTTCGTATACTTCTTTGTTGAGGTAGAAGAAGAGGAAGAAAATGACGAACAAGCATCAGCTACTAATGTTGAAAATACAGGAGACGAGGAGTCCACCGAAGGATGGATTTGGGATGAGGGATCTAATGATTGGGTAGAGGATCCAAATTATTAATTTCTTGACTTATGATAGAGACTTCACCACCGAAACTTCATGTATTAATTGAGATTGCTGCAACGGCATGAGTAACACGCCCGTGCCTAGGCCCGGCGTACAAGAGAGGATATTATTACATCTCAGAGATTATGTCGAGCATGCTGGAAGGGTAGAAGTTCCGTTTGCTCTTTCGCAGATGGGTATCGCAAATTCAGTTGCAATTGCTCGTTCTAATGTCCCTAGAGCTATCTCTGGCATGAGGGAACAGGGTTTATTGGTGGAAAGACAAGCGCATGTTACTGGAGTATCTCGCAAAAGGAAAGCATACTTCCTAACTGATGAAGGCATTAAAGTTGCAAATGGAATATGGGAAAAAGTAAGTACTCAAAATGTCCGTTTAAAATTTCCAGACGGTAGTTCACAAAACGTTCCTCTTGTCAATGCCTTGGAGTTAACTGATCTCCCTCTTAGACATGTAGATATATTGAGGTATATCGATGATAATGGGAGTCTAGATCTTTCAGTTCTTTCAGCTGAGCTAATTGAAAGAGACCTTTCAAAACATATTGAGAAGCAATTAGTCACATCTTTCAATGATCTACCTAGAACTAGGAAATTTTTTGGTAGAGAAAAGGAAGTTGATGATATGGTTAATTTGCTTGAAAAAAGATCTTCATCAATTCTAGTTCCTGGAATCGCGGGTATTGGAAAAACCGCTCTCGCGGGAAAAATTCTCGAAAGATTTACGCATGAAAGAAATTTATTATATCATCGTTGTCAAGATTGGGAAGGTTCTAGAGCATTTCTTGAAGCTACTGCAGAATGGCAATCAACAATGGGTAATAATGGGCTTTCAGATTACTTAGCAGCTACTCCAATACCTCAGGCTAATGTTACAATCGATTTAATTATTGAAGGGTTGAAAAATTCTCCAAGTTTAATCGTGATAGATGACTTACATAAGGTAGGTGATGAAACCTTAATCACTATCTTAAGAGGGATTGCAACAAAAATTCCAGGTCTTAGTCAGGTCGGAGTAATTATGTTTTCTAGATCATTTAGAATGGTTGTACCTGAGAAAGATTCAGAGGGTAGAATTCTTACATTAGTAATGCCACTTGAAGGATTGGATAAGGAATCTAGTAAACAAATTCTTTCAGCATTACCAGATATGGATGGTTCACAGTTCCTTCATATTTATTCACTTTCTAGAGGGCATCCTCTAGTTCTAGAATTGATTAACAGAGGTAGTGTTGGTGGAACTTTCCATGCGACTTTAGAGACATTTGTAGAAAAAGAAATTTTCAGTAGATTATCAGGGCCACAGAAGAGATTACTAGGTGCAATTGCAGTTTTCCGCGAACCAATGCCTCTTTCAGCATTGAGCGATTTAGACGCTGCAATTGATTTACTGGATGATTTGGTTGAGAAAGGTTTAGCTAGACAAGCAGATAGCCAAAACTACGATGTTCATGACTTAGTTAGGGAATTCTTAGTTTTGTCTATGGAGCAAAATTTACGTCATGAATTGCATAATAATGCTGTAAATTGGTATAGAAACAGAAAATCAAGCCCCACTGACCGGATAGAATTTATTCACCACTTGAACAATTCTGGACAGATTGAAGAATTGGCGGCAGTGTTATCATCTGAAGGTCCCAATCTTGTCCAAGCAGGACACACCGAACTTTTAGGTATTTTAAGGTCCTTAGACAGGGAAGGCTTCGATTCAAAGTCATGGGGTACAGTTAGGGAACTTAGAGGAGATATTCTTTCAATCCAAGGTCAATGGGATGATGCGGAAAAAGAATATGATGCAGCAATTCCAATAGCACGTAAAAATAAACTCAACAAGGAATTAGCTAGATTATTATCATCAAGAGCTGATATTGCTGTAAAGAGAGGTGCGATGGACGATGCGTTAGAGCTTCACAGACAGGCTTTAGAAATCCAAATTAAAACAAGAGATGCAGTATCTGCAGCACGTTCATACAACAATATGGGCTATATTTTCCGTCGTCGAAGAGATAACAGACATGCTTTAGAAGTGTATAGTAATGTTGAAGATCTTCTAGAATCAGAAAGTAATCCTGAGTTATGTGACTCAAGAATTCGTCTTGCTTCAGCATTTTTAGAAATGGGTGAGTTAGATCGCGCTAGAGATCATGCAATGTTGGCTCATGATGAAACCAAAGATAATGGTCAAGAAACTCTTCACGCTAGGGCTAGGGCTGTTTTAGGTAGGTATTATGCTAAGATTAAAGATAATGATTTAGCTATGTTACATTATTCTGGTGCTTTAGAAATTTTATCTGAGCAAGCTGACCCTCACAGTGCAGTTGAAGTTGAAATGCTATTAGGTCAAGTTCTAAGTGATGCTGGAAGAAAAGAAGAAGCCTCTGAGCATTATTTGGAAGGACTGGCATTAGCAGAAGCAAATGATTTCCGTCATCTGAAGGGAGAGCTCCTTGCACGTCTAGGAGAGGTTGAGAAGGATCGTTCACAAAGGATGGAATATCTTCAGAAAGCACTTTCAGTCTTCAGAGAATTGGGTGCAAATGATCGCATGAGAGAAGTACAAAATTCAGTTCATAGGGTTGTTATGGGGCACTAATCTTTCTTCCTGAGAGACTATTTTTCAACGCTTACATCAATTTTGAAATTAGGTCCTGATTGTTCAGAGATAAATATTTCACCTTTGAAATCATCTCCAATCCTCATTAATACCTCACTTTCGGCAATATGGGGTGCATTATTTCTATCGGACAAATGGCACAAAACTATTGATTTTAGGCCGGGGTTCATTATTTCTTTCAAAATTTCTGCTGTTTGGCTATTGGAAAGATGCCCTCCCCTGCCGGAAATTCTTCTTTTTAGAGAGTCAGGATAGGGTCCTTGCATTAGTTTACTATGGTCGTAATTCGCTTCTATGGAAATATGAGTACAACCTCTTAAATGTCTCTTTAGTTCAACAGTTGCTTCTCCTAAATCAGTTACAAAACCGGCTCTATTACCGTCTCCATTGCTCACAATTAATGCAATATTTTCTGCGTCGTCATGTGGTATAGGTATAGGTAAAACACTAATTTCATTTCTAATTTCTACTCTTTCTAAACTCCCAAAAGTCCTACAATCTGATATTGGATTCCAGCCCATTTTCATAGCGGTTTCAATATTACAATATAATCGGGAACCCCACTTTTTTGAAGCCATAAGAGCTGATTTTGAGTGGTCTCCATGGTGATGAGTCACAAATATAGCATCTATTAATCCTGGTTCTACTTCTGCTCTGGATAGTCTTTTCTCAATTTGTTTAAGTGAAAATCCACAGTCAATTAGTACTTTACAATCATCAGATTCTAGTAGAGTTGAATTACCTCTACTCCCAGAACCTAAGTGAGTAATCTGTAGACCCATAACAAACATGACTTGAGGGGACGTCTGGTCCTTCAATGAATCTGTTTCTGATGTGAATTTTTTCATTTTTACAGATGATTGTGGAAATGCCGGATTGTGAGATTTCTAACCTTTTGTCCGAACGACGCTCCATCATGGTCATAAATACATGAAAGTCGCTAAGGGTAGTTAAGACGAGGTGATAGCATGAGGCGCAAACAAACCGCACTTTTGATGACAGTTCTAATTCTGTCAAGTTTGGCCTTTATTTCTCAAACTAGACCTCAGGCTCCAGTAGAAAATGTAGACCCTGGAGAAGCTATTGGAGGAGGTCCTCCTGTTACGGATGAAGATGGAGATAAGATTCCTGATTTTCATGAAGAGATTTTATTTGGAGAAGATATCATACTAAATTTAGATGATGAAATACTCGTTATTTCCGGCCTAGATTCTAGGAATGGTACTGATAATATGTCAGATCACGACAATGACGGTGCCAGTGCTCTTCTGGAATACTGTTGGCCATACACATTAGATAGGTGCTTCACAGACAGAGTGTCCTTAACAGGTAAACCTGGTGAATTAACTGATTCGGGATTTAGAGAATGGCTTGATCCGAGAGTAGCAGATACTGATGGAGATGGTCTACCCGATGGTTACGAAATTTACATGTGTACCGAAGGAGGATTAGGTTATCTTAATACTACCAATGCATGGACTTGTTTGTGGTTTGATCCTTTAGACCCTAGTGATATGTGGGAAGATATTGATAGATGTGCTGATTTCACATTTGGATGTGGCGATGGGTTTGATGTTGATAGGAATGGAATTATAGATGATACTGAGAAATACACTAATTCGGAAGAGTATTTGTTCGGAACTCCTGAGGATTGGGTGACTGAAAGAGATAGATTATGGTGCTATGGTGAAATAAATCTGTTAACCATTGGTTCCTGTCAAGATACTGTAGAAAGACAAACAGGTGATGGTTGGCTTGGAAGTGATCCTACAGAATCTGATTCCGATTATTATTCTTGGGCAGAAATCATTTCTGTTGGTTTAGCCGTTCCTGGTGATGGTATACCTGATGGCTGGGAAGTACATTATGGGCTCGATCCAAGAAATGCTAGTGATGCAATATTAGATTCAGATTCCGATGGATGGGATTTAGATAGAGATGGATATATCATCCCAGACACATCTGTGGCAACATCCAGTTGGGGAGAATCATTCAGTAATTATGAAGAATATATGATTTACTATGATGAAGGAGTTTCTGTTACCCCTGGCCTTAGGAGTATTGATTTATCTGAAGACCAAAATAGTTTCATTACCTATGATCAATCTACATCACCAAAATTAGTTGATGCTTCAGTTCACACAATTATTTCTGATAACCAAAGAGATCGCTTGATTATAGGTTCAGAATTTGGGATAACAATATTAGATCCATTTAATGATGTATCATCAACGATTGAATTCCCTTCAGGAGTAGCATTGAATTCAATGATGGATTGGTCTGATGATAACGGAGAATATTTGATTCTGTTAACAAATCAAGGTTTATCAATTATAGATATGATTAACGGTGTACCTCAAATTGATACATTGACATTTGAGAATTCAGATTCAACTGTATCTATGGGTTCTGTCAATGAAATGGTCGTTCTAAATACAGGCAGTGGAAATTTAGATTTGATGCTATTCTCAGGTCAAGATGTTTGGTCAACATCGATTTCAGGAAAAACAATTAATTCTGTTATTTATCTTGATACTATATCTGAGATTTTATCGGTAAATGCAGCCAATGTTAACACCGCATTACATATGGAAATGAGTGGAAGAGGACCTCTTCTCCTCATTGGTACAGAAGGTGGTTTGATTGCATGGAATACTACTGACGGTACGGACTCAGTAGGGAGTCCTTGGTGGGTCTTTGATAGAGAAAACTCTGAAAACTTCGTCCAAAAAGCCGACCTACTTAATGTATCGAAATCAGCTGTAGTCAATATGTTACAACCTGCTGGACCTAAGGATTCATCTGGTAATTTCGAACTAATCACTGGTGCATGGATAGGTACATCAGGAGGTCTACATTTGATAGATATTGACAAATTGATTTCTATGCCACTAACTGCTTTCGATTCAGAAAGAATGTGGAACTCGGAAAATTGGCTTTCAGGATCAAATGATGTATACTCAATTCATACCTTTGATAATAAAGTAATAGTCGGCTCAAGAGATGGTACATGGGTGCTGGAAGGTGGTTATCAAGGAGTAACAGGAATGTCTGACAATCAAACATTCATTCCTGGTTTAGTCAGCTCACTATCTACTTTGGAATCATCAGAATCAATCATTCTTTTCGCAGGTATTTCCCCTGGTAGATACATGAACATAATGCCAATTAATCCCCAATCGATTGATTCTGATCTTGATGGGATGCCTGATGGTTGGGAATTTATTCATGGTCTTGATCCGACTGACCCCTATGATAGAGATAGGGATGCAGACGCTGATGGTGTTCTATATAATCCTGAATCAGGGGAAGGTATTGATAGAAGTTGGACCAACTTAGATGAATTTAGATTTATTACAAATTCTGAAAATGGTTTCAATGGAACAGACCCAAGAAACATCGATACTGATGGCGATGGACTTACAGATGGTGAAGAATATTGGGGATGGTTTACTGAATCTACTAATTTTGATTGTCACTATCTGAATAATGAATACATTTGTGATGAAGTGATAGGCTCTCAGGCATTATCTGTTCACTTAGAAGGATGGTTAGGTTCAGGTGCAGGAGGAGGTACTGATGGACCTACAGACCCTACTGATATCGATTCTGATGGGGACGGCATGCCTGATGGATGGGAAATAAAGAATCGCAGATGGATTGGTGACGTCTATAATGGTGGGAATCTTTGGACATTAGATCCTCGTAATCCTAATGATGCAGATGAAGATGCTGATAATGATGGGCTTTCCAATTTGTGCGAATATAAGTGGTCCAATTTACTTCAAAGTGTAATTAACGAAGGTTTACCATCACATGGTGAAAGTTCAGATGCGGCTTTAAATTGGACTGCTACAGATCCAAACAATGTAGATTCTGATGGAGATTCTCTACCCGATGGCTGGGAAGCAAGATATTCTTGTTCTTGGTCTGCAGATGCTGCTGGTCTTAATCCTTTGAATGGATCCGATGCATTGAACAATCCAGATGGAGATGGATATGATGTCAATCACAACGGAATTCTCGAGTTAGAAGAAAGTCTTGTTAATTGGATGGAGTTTCATTGGAAATCTGAAATTATCTTTGGAGATAGTACTGACAATGATATACCGTTCCCCGATAATTTTACAACAGTGCTATTCAATGATACTTGGGAAAGTTTTGCTGGAGGTTCCTTTGGTGATTATGCAAGCAATAATTACAATAATTTAATCAATGCAACTTCTGAAATTGATATCGGTTCTGGAAATCCTCTTAGTTCTGATTCTGATTTCGATGGAATGCCAGATGGCTGGGAGTTTTATCATGCTAGATGGAGTTTATTCGATGGCTCTTGGACTCTCAATCCGGTGAACGAAAATGACCGTGTTGGTGACCCTGATGGTGATGGGATGAATAACTGGGAAGAATACAATGTAATTCCAAGTAATCTCTCGGAGATAGATTCTTTAATCACTGTCCCTCAATTTTATCTTCTTTACTTTGGTGGAGAATATTTGCCTAATCCTTGGCTTTCTGCAGAATCATCCAGCTCTTTTGGCTCCTTCTTAACTCCTGAACAAATAAATCTAACAGGCCTAACTGCAGACCCCAATAATCCCGATACAGACTCTGATGGATTACTAGATGGGATGGAATTGATATTTACTAGATGGAATTCTACTGATGGGGTCTGGACATTGAATCCCTTAGTTCCAAATGATGGAAATTATGACTCAGATAATGATGGAATATCAGATCAAATAGAACTTAATTTAACACTGAATAATCCTTTCAATGGAGGCCTCTCACCTCCTGACGCTCCGAGGCTTTGGGAAGAAGCAGAATATCTTGACCCTTCAGAAGCCGAAAATAGAGTATATCGAATCCTATTCAATAAAGAAGGTCGCGCTCAACTAGCATTACAACAATTCACTGATTGGCAGTCCGGTGCTACTGCAAAGCCCCTTCTCCAAGCGCTCTTCGGAGTTTCTGATCCAACTTCTGATGATACGGATAGAGATGGTATGAGTGATGGTTATGAATATTGGTTCACTGAATGGAACCTTGAAGAGAATAGATGGGAAATGAATCTTCTTACAGGGGCTGATATTTCCGTTGACAGTGATGATGATTCGTATGATTGTAATGGAGATGGAATCATATCTCCTTCGGAAACTTTTGATAATTTAGCAGAATTTGAATCAAGAATTTATGGTAAAAAATTAGCTATTGATAGTATCCCTAATGGGACTGGACTGGTTTCATATGGAGCAGACACAATTAACGCATTTATGGATGAGCAATCAATGAGTTATTCCTTAGCATTGAGCCAGTTATATGTCACATTCTCAACAAAATCAATCTCATCATTCGAGAGAGCTGGATTAATTAATCAATTAAATCCTGATAATTTTAATATTAGTTTAGCAGGAATTAGTGATCCAACTGATTCAGATTCTGATAGAGATGGTATTCCTGATGGTTGGGAGTATTGTTACTCCACATATGGTCAATATTTACCGGTTAACGATTACAGATGGTCAATGAATCCAGTAAATCCTCTCGATGTTAATTATGACCCTGATGAGGACGGCTGGTATGATAGAAATTGGGAAGATGTTCCAGCCACTCAGGGGGTATGGGAAAATAGACAATTTACAGCATCAAGCACAGAAAATCAAATTGGTAACGGAGTTGCACCATTATTCTTCAGTAATTTAATGGAATTCGAAAATGGGACTTTACCGCTTAATTCTGATACTGATGGTGATTCAATGGTTATGAAACCAGTTTTCAATAATGGAGAAGTTATTGATTATGTACAAGACATGAACCTAAGTGATGGTCGTGAGGTATTCAAATATGGTACTAATCCGTTAGACAACGATACAGATGGAGATATGATGCCTGACTTTTATGAATATTATAGAGGTTGGAATGAAACTAATGATAATTGGTCCTCCTATCTGAAAATTCAGGTACAATGGGAGCAAATCTCTGCAAATAATTTGAAACCGGTACAAATATCAAATAATGTAATATCCAGACCTGTATTAAATTGGGTTTGGTTTACTCACGATGCCACAGATGCAGATGATGCAGGTCAAGATGCTGACAATGATGGTGGATGGGATTGCTCAGGAGGAACTTGCGAATACCAACCTTACAATAATTTCCAGGAGTATTATGGAGTTGTTAATGCCTCTTTGTCATCTCCAACTTTAGTTCGACAATCTTTATTGAACGATTGTTCTGGAAATTATGTGGAAGAATGGTGGCAACTCCGAGAATCATTATTAGGGACATGTTCTGGATCATCTGCCCTTACTTCTAACTATTTCAGAATGTATAAGATAAATAATAATGATGAATTATATGCGTTAATAGTCGATGATAATGACCAGGATTACCAATATTTGGATACTAGTGATGATGAGACTTTGTGCAGTGGAGAATGGGCTGACTCCTATCAAAGATTTGCTGGAGATCAGTATCATCTTCCAAACATAGGACTTGGCGAATATGTATATGGCTGGTGGATACTAGATATTGATGGGGATCAGATAGCAGATGGCACAGATCCTACAAAATGGGATACAGATGGTGATTGGTTAAATGATTTCTTTGAAATCGAAGATGATATGTTAGATGGAGTGCGTGGAAATAGCGCATCCCCTATAAGATATGATGACAGAACCACTACTTGATGTTCATTGCATTAATTTGCTCATCTCTCTTCGGTTAATTATGAACAGTGATGGGGAGATGCCAACTCCTTCAGAACCAATAGAAGAGAAATTACTATTTCTTCAGGAGAATTTGTCTAATTTTGTTAAACAGTATAACCTGCCTATAATTGAATCGGCATTAGTTATTTCAAAATATATCAACATTCTTTGTTCAGAATTAGTCAAGAAAGCATCACTCGAGGGGGAGAGATTACCTGCTGAAATAACAGAACCATGGCCTATTGAAGGAGATGGTCCTACTCCAAAAATTAGTGATTTCCCATTAGAAAAACTAATGCAAAATATAGATCAGGATAGGATGGATATTTTCGATACAATAATTAGAACTATAATTAATGGTTCAGAAATCCCATTTGTTAATGCGATAATTGTATTGAGAGACTGGGAGAAGGTGATAAGGACACAGCTGGCGAAATCAACCAGTCCAGGCCATCTTTTTAGTCCGCTAGAACTTAAGGAAAATTTCTGATTACTTACTTTCAGCCTTAGCAACTATACGGCTCGAAACAAAAAAAGCGTCACCAATAGACCATAAATAGAGTAAAAACCATAAAATTACAGTAAAAAGTAATGGTAATTGTATCAGAAACCAACTATTTGCCTTTTCATGTTGTCTGTTAAAATGTTGTCCTAAAAAGAGAAATGGGATAAGTGCCAAGAAAATCGTAAATAATGGTCTCAAAGTACCCCAAGGTCCGATACCTCCATTTAACTCACTCCAAATTACTCCAATTACACCTAATCTACTTATCTTTTCGAGCTCTTCGTCTTCAGTCATGTTGACGAGAAGCTCTTCTGCCATAACTATCCTAGGAATACCTGAATGATGAACATAGCGATAGATTGTTTGCGAAAATACCAACTATCTATTACTTTTGCAATATCCATGAATGAACCAAGGGTGTTAATCACCGGCTTCTCTAAATTCTCTAGTTTCAGATATAATATTTCAGAAAAAGTTGTAGATATGATTAAAGGGATAAAATTCAATAATTTTACAACCTCTACTGATATACTTCCGGTAAACCAAGAAGGTGCAAGTTTAGTGGCAAATAAAATTTATTCAGGAGATTTTTTTCACACAATAATACATCTTGGTTTTTCTTCAAAATCTAAAAAAATTCGTCTTGAAAAGTTTGCATATAATGAATTTGGAATGACTCAGAAGGATAATTCAGGTAGGCAAATCTCCAGTGGAAAGATTATCGATAACGATGTTGACTATTATACTTCAAACTCTCCTACCGAATCGATTGAAAAGGAATTTAACAAAGAATCTAATGTTGAATGGAGTATAGATCCTGGACGTTATGTGTGTAATGAAACATACTTCAAGACACTTAGTGCGATTAATTTGAATCAATTATCCGATTTTACAAATGTTCTTTTTGTACACTTACCCTCAGAAGATATTCTGGACATTAATGAACAATCAAGGATAATTATACGACTGATTAAATGTATTTTGAAGCCATGCATTGAAGTTGTAGGCGGAGTGATATATGATGAAAAAGGACGAATTTTATCTTGTAAAAGACCTCAAGGTAAATCGTGGGCTTCTTGGTGGGAATTTCCAGGGGGTAAAATAGAGTCAGGTGAAAGTCCTATTTCAGCACTATCTAGAGAATTAAAAGAAGAACTTTCAATATCTATTTCTACCTCAAATATTGTCGCAGAAGAATTTTTTGATTATGATGAACAATTTGTTAGATTATATATTTTTGATTGTGGGATAATTAACGATGATGAAATTGAATTACTTGAGCATGATGAAATGAGGTGGTTATCCCAAAAAGAATTACTTGATGTGAAATGGTTACCTGCAGATTTGCCGATTGTTAAAAAATGGTATATTGAAGGAATTCCTAATCCTCATCAAGATTGATTGTAGGTCTTCCCCTTTTATCGAACCATTCTGTTGGTTCACCATCATTTCTCATTGCTAGTTCATCTCCAGTATATCTTGGAATTTGATTCCTACCTTCGTGCCAGGTTTGTTGTTCTAGCCAAATATCTAAATCTTCCCCTGATATCTCAATTCTAATGACCCCTCCTAGATTTCTACCATCTACGATAAAAGAGACTTTACCAGCAATCGCAGCCTGTCTTGAAATGAAGAAGTATGTTTTATCAGATTCTAAATTTACAGTCATTACATCCAATGCAGTGTCTAAGATTCTTTGATTCCTTATTTGAATTAATAAATATTCCAGAGTTGAAGATAACCCAGTAATTTTTTGTTGTTGATTTTTTGCTGGAAAATCTTCATTTACAGGTAAATTGTCTATTTCACAATCAGGAAAAAATGTTTTTATCGATTCTAGAATCATCTTTGCATTTTCATATGGCTGGACTATTGATGAGATTCTAATCGCCGGTTCCATGACTGTCCGTGACATTTCATAGTGAAGAGTTCTCTGTAAGTATAATCTCCCACTAACACGAATCATTGAAATTGAATAGTTCGTGAGAAGAGTCATGGCAGAGCGCTCTGGAGCGGTATCTGGGGCACTATTGTTAACACCAACACTTTGTATTGTTGCATTAAGATATGGTTTGCCAACAATTAATGAGGTAATCTCAAATGATATTTTTCTTGAATTAAGTATACACTCCATAGCGTTGATTATCGGCATTGTAATGTTTTCCAGATATAGAGTAATAGAGGATCATGAATATCACAGATCTGCAGCGATTAAGAAACTTAGTAAATCATATTCACAAGAAGATAAAGGTTTATGGGAAAAATCTGAAGTTGCTATAAAAAAACTTGAAGATCAGGCATCAGAAAAAATCAAGGGACGTAAAGGTGCTCTAATCCAAGCAAAAATGTCAGGTACCGTAGGCTCATTAAATGCAGAATCAAATGAAATTGAGGTTAATGAAGACCAAGAAATCGAGGTTATCACTCATCACAGAAATATTGGTACAATTATTGATGAAGAAATTGTCGAAGAGAAAAAAGAACCTTCGAAGTCTTTTCTTTCAAAAAGATTGGAAAAATCGGCAGTTAGAAGATTGGAGAAAAAAAGGATTAAAGCCGCCAAGAAAGAAATGAAGAAAAATAAGAATAGTTCAGAAGTTAAGGGATACAAGAAAGACGATGACAATCAATGGTCTGTTTCCTCAAAAACACAATTAACTCCTAAAGCGATATCATGTAAGGAGTGTGGGACGCTGAACAATTCTAATAATCCATATTGTACATCTTGTGGGACATACTTGTCGTGAAAAAGGAATACTTCATAGAGGGCCGTAAAAAAAAGTAATCAGGTGAGATTATGCCAGGGAAGAGAGACTACTATGAGATACTTGGCATAAATAAAGATGCCAGTGAATCAGAAATAAAGAAATCATTTCGTAGCTTAGCTAGAAAATATCATCCTGATAAAAATCCCGATAATCCAGAATCAGAAATCAAATTCAAAGAAGTTCAGGAAGCTTATGCAATCTTATCTGACCCCAATGAAAAGAGAAAATATGATACTTATGGTCACAATGGTCCCGGAGGCTCACCATTCGGACCGGGTGGTTTTCAGGGTGTGAATATTAGTATTGAAGACTTATTTGGTGGAGGTTTTGAAAGTGTTTTCAGTTCAATTTTTGGTTCTTCAAGTCCTAAGAGGAACAAAAGACAGAGAGGTTCAGATTTACTTGTTAGGCATATAATACCATTTGATGCTGTGATGAAAGGTACTGAGGAATCATTAGAGTTTGATGTTCTTAAAACATGTAAGAATTGCAACGGTCTTGGTTCAAAAAACCCAGAAGATGTTAGAGAATGTCCTGCTTGTGATGGACGCGGCCGTATACAAAGGATAGAAAGAATAGGGCCATTTACACAGCAAGTTGTTACTGATTGCTCATCTTGTAAAGGTGAAGGGAGGATAATTCAGAACCCTTGTCCTGCCTGCAGAGGAGAAGGTCGTTCTAACCAAACAAAGAAAGTACAATTTACTATTCCACCAGGTATAGAGAATGGACAGAGACTCAGAATGACAGGTTATGGAGAATCTGCAAAATCAGAAAATGGAGATCCAGGTCATCTTTACATCGAGATTGATATAGAAGAACATGAATGGTTTGAAAGAGATGGTGCTGATTTACTAATGGCGTTACCATTATCATTCACAGATTTAGTGCTCGGGACTACAGTTGAAATTCCTCATTTAGATGGTGAGAAGTTGAGAATAAAAATTCCTCCAGGTTCAAAACCTGGTCAAACAATTTCAGTTAAAGGAAGAGGTTTGCCAAGTAATAGAGTACGTAATGGTCGTGGCTCAATAATGGTTTTATTAAAATTAGATATACCAAAAAAGGTTTCTCGTTCATTCAAGAAAAAGTTAATCGATATTAAAGAAGAGATGAGTTACTCTAATGAAGAATTAGAGGAAAAAATTCGTAAAGAAGCAAAATCTAGACGTAATAATTAATCCCAGACAATTAGTTTGTTTGGTGTTGCTACCAATGGTAAATTTTCTACCAGACCGGATAATTCTAATGCTAACTTTGCAGATTTACCTTCTAGCGAGATACTAATAAATAATTGCGAATTCTTAGATAGAGTGTCTAAGAAAATTTCATCACCTTTCGATATAAAATTTGGTGTAACGTCAATTATGGAAAGTTTACTTCCTTCCGGGTAATTGAATCTGATTGAAGAAATTTCCCAGTCTTGATCAAATATTTTCAGACCTAGAAGAATATTTTTCTCCTCAGTTGAAACTTTCCAAGTACAGATTTCAATTTGTTCGGTCATGTGCCTAAGTTCTGGCTCCCCCCATATTTCGTTAATAGAACTCCATGGGCTTTCTCCGAGTTGTATAAGTGCAGAATTAATCATTTCAACATCTTTCTGTTTAACACTTAACTGTTCAGAAATTCTCTCCCTTATTCTGATTAATTTTTCCCTATCGTGAAAATTTATTTCAGATGAAATAGTGTTATGGTAGAAAATTCTCTTCCTATTCCAAAATAATACTAACATTAGAGGGCTTAACATTAGTATTCCAATAAAAATATAAAAATCATTGAACATCCAAGATAAATCCTCGTAATCCTCGATTTCAGGTTCTTCATATTCTCCAAGATATTCTAGTTTGAAAGTATAACTAATTTCAATTTCTGCACTTGCTCTTCTTTCAATCCTTAGTGTATGGTTTCCATTCGGGAGAACAATTGCCTCACCATTTGATGTATTTACTAGAACACCAGTTTCTTGATTAATCTCTTGGATTGTATAATTTACTTCTGTTTTTACAATTTCTTCAAGGTATATTTTAGAACCATTGATGTCGGTAATTTCAATCCAAAAGATGTCTATATTATCTCCACTATGGAGACTTCCAGATGTTTCTAAGTCTAAATTCACTTTGCTCCATCTTTCGTCTGGAATATCTAACCATTTAGTTTCAGGAGCATCTGAAAATAATTCTCCATCAAAACTTCTTAGCGGAGAAAATGAAATATTCCATCTGGATGTCGTACCTGACTTAACCCATACTTCAATAGAATATGTATCGTCATTTGTTTCAATTATCTCGGGACAATTTCCATTCGCCATTGTGATATTTTCTTTAACTCCTAAATAATCAACTAAGAATAATTCAAAATCAACATATTCATTACTAGTCAAACAATCAAGTGACGCCTTCATATTTTCTCCAATCTGAAATTGAATTGCATCACCATTCGTATCTGATTCTGTAATATATGATTCATAGTACCAAGAAATTTCATAGTTTAATGGTTCACCATTATCCCATGGCACCTTCAGCTCTCCCGAGTTTCCATCTTCATTACTTTGGTTATTTCGATATATGTCAAATTTGTATGGATATAATTCTTCATTTGAGTCAGAGACAACCCTAATCCATAGTTCACTTTCTTTCGGATACTGGAAGAAATTTTCTTTGTCTAATATATTGTTTGTAATTAGTTCTTTAACACTATTATTACGTTTCCAAATCTCCATTTTGATATGTTCACTGCCAATGATATTGGATATTACTATAGCATCTCCTGGCTCTCCATAAATTTGTATAGAATCCTTATCTGAATTATTCCCTAAAATTCCTATGAATTCAATTCCTCTATTTTTCCCTCTTAGTTCTACATTACAATTTCCGAGAAAACAATGATCTTCAGTAATGATTTTTTGGAAATCTATCTGATTCCCAGGTGATGGGACCGAATCAACTAAATCGATATTTTCAACCAAAGATTGGTTTGTAACTATAATTGAATCTATTTCTATATCTTCATTCGACAAATCAGAATCTGAAAAGACACTTACTATTGCACCTTTTTCAAGTACACCTCCCCATTCCAATCTATGATTATTTTCTTGATAGAAAATTTCTCCATTATTATCAATTTCAAGTGCTAGACCAGGACAACTGATTTTCAAACATGAAACACTGTACCAAAGAGGACCGTCATGTTCGATATTTTCCTCAATAATTAATTTTTTTTCTTCACTTTGCCCATTGACATTAATGATACTAGAAGTGATAATAATCACAATCATCAGCAGTGCAGCAATCCGTCTCACACCTCTGCGTACACGGCCTCCTCTTAGAATGCTTCAAGCGAAATGCTTCCTCCGCATCATCTATGGGAGAGCGGCCACTAGCCCGAAGTGTAGTCGCAAGACAGCGTTTTGGGCGTTTATTCAGTCTGGGTGACAGAAATTCACCTAGTTCTTGGACTCCAGCAATTATTTTGAGTGAAAGTGATAAAGATTTACCATTTTCTATAGCTCCATTTCGATACTCTAGAGATTCTACAAATTTACCTGCAAAAATTTCTATCAAAACACGAACAAACCTTACCTTACCTTTTGATAGAATAGATACTTGGTTTGCTAGTGAAGGTTTAGTCCTTCCACCAAGTTTAGTTGAATCTAACTCAGGTGAATTTGGGTATGGTGGAGAGATATTGCCAGTTTCATGGCAATCCTTACATCATGACTTGACACTAAATGATGAAAATCTACTACCCTCTATTATCATTCTAACAGACGCTCCGCAATTGGTTAATCAGAAAGGTTTACTCTCCGAGGCTCTATACATCATCAGAACACGTTTTCCTTCATCGTTGATATGGACTCCTGGAATTGGGGGTCCTGATAATTGCGCAATATTAACCTGGATGGGGGTTGATATTTTTGATCTGGCAAGGTCGAAGCATGCTAGCTCATTAGGCGTGATTTTGTCTGAGAATGGACCAAGAAATATTGAGGAATCGATAGGGGAAGATTCCTCAATGGATACTCAAATTCAATGTTGGAAAAACTCACTAGCAGCAACTAGAATAGCGATTAGGGAAGGAAATCTTCGTGAGTTAGTAGAAAAACAATCAATCTCAAGCCCAAGATCCGTTGAAAGATTAAGGATTCATGATGCTAAAATGTCTTCTTTAGATGGAGGGGAATCCGGTTTAGCTAGAATCAAAGGGCAATTTCACGAATTGAGATGTCATAGTTTTTCAAGTCGGAATGACCCTTTGATTCAAGACTGGCGTAGTAGAGTTTCCGAACATCATCAACCACCTCTACATCAATCTAAAGTGGTTGTTTTATTGCCATGTTCTGCAACTAAACCTTACCGACTTTCTTCTTCGCACAAGAGATTTAGTAGATCCATAGTTTCTAACACAATCCATGAAGTAATGGTTACAGCACCACTTGGACTAGTTCCCAGAGAACTTGAAGATATATGGCCTGCTGCAAACTATGATATCCCTGTGACTGGAGATTGGGATTTAGATGAACTCAAAACAATCAAAGAAATGATAGATAAATATATTACAAGGAATAATTTTCTGAGAGTATTGAATCACAGTGGTATCGATATAGAACATGATACTATTGAAATTATAGATACTAGGAATGGGCTTTCTGCGGGTTCATCTGAAGCTCTTGATTTCCTCAAAGAGATGGTTGAAAAGTCTGTCAATGATTTTAGTTTAGATGATCCTAAAGAGAGTAAACATAGATTGGGGAAGCTTAGAGCTCTTTCAAATTTCCAACATGGTACTGATGATTGGTTAGAAGGGACTGGAATTCAAGGTAGACCTCCGATATTTACTATACGTAAAGAAGGAAAGCAATTGGCATTATGGAATCCAAGATTAGGTCGTTTCTCGTTTACGAAAGCCTGCTTGCCTTTGTTAGCTGAAAGTAAAAAATTTCCTGTGGCTAATATTACTCCGGGAATTGATTGGAGAGGCGATTTATTTTCCTCAAATGTGATTAGTGTTAATGGAAGTATTAGAATCGGTGATGAGGTTTTAGTATACCAAAACGGAGAACTGATTGGGTCAGCCAGAGCAGAGGCTGCAGGTTGGGAATGGCCAAATGGTCCTAGCAGACTGGCTCGTGCTCAACATAGATTATAGGATAAATTGGTTGTTTGAGTTTGCGTAGCGATTAAAGAGGGGCAGCAAGTCGGGCGGCTACCTGAGGTCATCACATGGCACGTATGCACAGCAAAGGAAAAGGAACTAGCGGGTCATCTAAGCCCAATATTGATACAGCTCCATCATGGTCTGAATCTGATAAAGGTACAGTTGAAGAATTAATCATAAAATACGCTAATGAAGGCCATTCTTCAGCAAAAATTGGAACATTACTTAGAGATATGCACGCTGTACCTGACGTTCGTCTTGTGATGGGTGAGAGAATTTCTCAAACTCTTTCTAGAAACGATCTCGAATCAAAATATCCTGAAGATATGATGAATCTTATGAGAAAAGCGTTGAGTCTTATTGACCATCTTTCCAATAATAAGAAAGACTTGCATAATCGTCGTCAACTAGAACTTTGTGAGTCAAGGTTGCGCCGTTTGGCTAGATATTATGTTGGTACTGGTCGTATCCCTTCGACATGGGCCTACAAACGTGATCAATTGCGATTAATGGTTGAATGATATCATAGCGTATATGATTTGTACTACCCCCCTGTTCGAGTAATATGAGATATCTTGTTCATGAGGCTCAATATTCTTCAGTTTCTGATATTTTGATATCAGCTTCAAAAGAAATTGAAAGGTTAAATGAACCTCTATTGTTATTATGTCAACCTACATTATCATCTTCCTTATCCATGGCCGTTATTGAATCTTCTCTGGTTGATAATGGAATAGCCTATCGTAGAAAATTCTCTATCGATGAGCCTCAATCCCCCTGGATTAAAATAATTGATGATGATTCTGAGATAACATCTATTGAAACAAATCCTTTCAGATTGACAATTTCCACATCTATTGTTGATGGATTAATTAGTCATAATGGAGAGTATAGGAAAGGCCCTCTAACATCTGTCGCTCAATCTCATGCATTAGCACAATTAATATCGCCGAATGGTATTAGAACTCGTAGACTAAGGCCATGGTTAATCTCGGGTAATTGGCTCAATCATGCTATGGATAACTCTTATGATCCTCTATATTCAGCTCTCCGAGACTTTCTATTAGATGAGGGGATAATTAGAGTAGTGCCTTTACCAGAGGTTCCTGAGCCAAATGTTTCTGAATACGATTGGATCGATGAAAATATTTTGAATGCTGTTTCTTCAAGATGGGGCAGTTTTGATCTAGAGGGAAAAGCTAGAGCATTGTCAAATCTAGTCAGAGATTCATTGATTCGTTCAAAACCTTCTACATCAAGATTGGAAGAAATCGTTTGGCATTGTATTTTAGCACCTGGATGGTCCACTGATATGGTAAGTCAAATTTCCTCTGCCAGAGTTTTTTGGGAAGATAATAGCCCTAATATCGCCTCAAGTAAAGTAATTGACAAATTAATTAGAGACGGGAAAATGTAATTATTCTTCTATTCTAAGCATTACTCTACAACCTGAACATTCAATTCTAAGTGGCCTAACATTTGATTCTACAGGGTTACTAGTTTCGCAAGCAGGACATTCAATTCTAGGAGATTTATTTTTCCTTCTCTTTTCTCTGTTTGTTTTAGGTGAAACTAGAGAGATTGGGAAAACTAAAAGAATGCTTGAAGCGACAATTGCAAGAACTATTTGCATAGGCATACCTAGGACATATATTACCAGAGACAAACCTCCTAAAGATGAGACAGAAATTAGTGCAGGTGCACTACTTCTATTCCTAGTTAAGAACAATCCCATTCCAATAGCAATGCATAAAGCGAAGACACACAGCATTGCAGAAATTAGAGGGCTGAATGCCATATTCCCAGATGGGAGGAACTCAATCCTAAAATTCTCATCAACACTAATGCCATTTTGTTTAATATTGATTGCTTCTAAGAAAATCCATCTTCGATGCTCAAAGTCAATATTTTCCGCAGAAACAGGACCTAGTCCTGCCAACATTGATGTTTTAATTTCTAAATTTATGTCAATATCATCCCAGTAATTGTTAGATGGATTACGAATAAAATTTTCAATTAATAACTGCCTTTCATTGTCTATTACAGAGTAAGAGGTTTCAATCTTAATTGTTATTTTTTCAGCTGCAAATGATCTAGTTCCTCCCATATCAATTTGATATTCTGTTGGGCCTAAATCAACTGGATTAATACCAAGAATAGATTCGATATCTAAGGATAATCCGTTTTGCATAAATGAACGCATATCTGATGAGGAGCCAGTGATATGAGATGTCAATGCTAGCAGTTCATCATCATCTACTTTCCCATTATTTCTATGTGAACTAGCAACTGAATCTGAATATGAATTTAAATTTTTCCACCAGCTATTTGAATCTAAGCTGGAGTTTCCGATATTATCCATCCCCCATCTCATCCATTGTGACATAGCGCTATCAAACGAAATTTCAATTTTCTTTTCAATTAAATCTCCTTCAAATTTCATATCAACTTCTACACTTATTTCCGAACCACTATCTCTTAATGGTTCAGAAGAGGGGTAATAACTACCTCCTCCGCCATTGTTGTCATCAACATCGATTTCATGATTTTTTGAGGCAGTAATTTCTAAACCTGATTGAGGTGACAGTGTAAAATCAGTTGAATAAGTGCCGCTTTCTGTACCCTCAGGCATCTCCCAAACAAATGTTACTTCAACTCCTGATTCGATAGGTGTTGCTATAGGGCTAAGTGTTAGCGGACTTCCCTGAAGATTGAAAGTTCCACTTGATAGAGACCACATTTCTCCGCCAAATCCTGAATTTAATATTATAGGGAAATATACAAGTCCTGAGGTGACACTGGCCTCTTTTATCCTAATATTGACCAATGGCATCTTGCCGTTTATCTTACCAACAGAGTCTTCAGAGCCCCATTTAAATGTCAATCCTGCCTCCTGTGTAGGATTTGAAAAAAGTAAACTGTTTACATACAGAGACACTTCTAATTTATCTCCATCATTTACAGAACCAGAAGAAACTTGTACAGAAATTTCTAAATTACCTTCAGCATTTAGAAACGGTTCAACTCCATTAAGTCCTGAGTTACCGGAATAAAATGAGCCCCCTATCCTAATGTCTAGTGTGGCATTAATTGTAACGCCGGCAGCACCTTCAACCAAGTATGGAATTGTGAAAACCCAAGTATCAGCGGGGTAATCACCTTCTGTACCCCAAATAGTTTCCCAAGATCCAACTTCAACTTCACCTTGCTGCCAAGCAGTTACAGTTGCTTCCTGTTCATCAGAAAGCTCATTTTCGAATGGAGATAGTTTGCCGTCAGATGATTCATCTAACAAAAACAGGTCAAATCCTGTGTCGCTACAACATGACGTATTCTCATTATCAGAACTTTGGGCATAGGTCGGAGTTGACAAAAAAGAGATCAATAATAATCCCACAATGGTAAAGGCCCTGGAGGTCAAACGCCCGTCCATAAACCGGCTTGGTAGACTTATTAGACTTCAATGCGACGCTTAATAGATACAAATTATGTCAGTTTGGTATAATTACTGAACTAATCATGTAACCATAGAAGTTTGATTATTTCTTTATTAGATTCAATTTTAGCGTATCCTACTCTCTCCAATTGTACTATGTTATCTTCAATAATTTGGAAATCTTCCATCATTCCTTCTTGAATAATTATCTTGTTATCTTTCGGAATGGTCAGAATTGCATTTTTACCAATTGATTTTGGTATCCAATGAACTATTGGCCTCTTGTCTGTTCTATTTATAGATTGGATTAATCCAATTGATTCTCTAACCTCGATATCTACAAAATCTTTCAAACGAATTTCTTCATACTCCAAGTCTTCGGTTTCGATATAAACATCTAATTCATCTAGATCCCACACTCTCTCTCCCTGAATTTCATTCATTGGATGCTTGCTCAAGAATAGCTTCTTCTGAATTTTGATACCATTTTCTTTCAATTTCAACAGTTTAGGATTTCTCACGAAAACTCTTCTCTCACAATTCGAATCAATTTTAGATGAATTAAAAGATTCTATTGTCTTTAATGATACTGAAATATCTTTCTGTGTTAGTCCTAAATCTATCCAAAAATCTTTCATTGCTTCAGAATCAAAACCCCTTCTCCGAAGAGCTCTGAGAGTAGGCAAACGAGGGTCATCCCAACCGGAATAATTCTTATTTTCTATTTCTTTTCTCATACCAGAAGTCGAGAATCTTCCAAATTCATGTATTTTTACTCTACCCCAATACAATGTTTCTGGATAATCCCAGCCAAAATGGTTGTACAACAGGGTCTGTTTTCTAGTCGAATCCATAAGGTCTTTTCCTCGAATAATATGAGTTACTCCTTGCTCATAATCTTCTATAGCACTTTGGAAATCTAATAATGGCCACACTTTGTATTTCTCCCCTACCATTGGATGAGAAGTATGTTGTATTCTCAATGCGGGCCAATCTCTCAGTGCAGGATTTGGAAGACTCATATCCGTTTTCACTCTTACAACCGCCATTCCTTCCTCAAGTGACCCCTCTTCCATTTTTTTCCATTCAGATAGGTTCTCTTTTGTTTCTTTATTTCTACAGGGGCATTCCTCTGAATTATCTCTTAATTCCTTGAAGACTTCTGCAGGACAAGTGCAGACATACCCAAAGTTATCTTTTAACATCCTTACAGCATAATCCATGTATACATCCATTCTTTCTGAAGCCCTGACAATCACATCAGGTTTTTCTCCTGTTAACCATTCGTAATCCTCCTCGATCCAATGGTATGCATCTTTCAGAGGAGGTTTGACTTTAGAATCAGTATCATCAAATCTTAGAACAACTTTCCCATCATAAATTTTAGCATACTCTGAATTTATCGTTACTCCTCTTGCGTGACCCAGTGTCAATGGACCGTTAGGATTTGGAGCAAATCTTAGTACAACTTTGCCATGGATTGCATTTGGCAAATCTTTCAAACCTGTCTGTTTTACCTGTTTTTGCCTATTTAATGCCTCAGGGTTGGTATTTTCTAATAATTCACGGACAGCACTTACTCCCTCATTTTGAGCCATATTGTTTGCTTCGTTAACCTCAAAATCCACTAATACCTTTAATTCTCTAGCTTTACTCCTCAAGTCCTTCCTTTCACCTAGAATTCTTCCTAATACTGAACCTGCTTGTCCAGCGCCATTATACTCAACCGCATTTTGCAGTGCATACTTTCTGACAATATTTTTGATTTCAGAATCCCATTCTTCCGCATCGGTCATATTATCGCCCCCACCACTAGACTTCTACATTTCACTATTTACCAATCATTGAGTGATGATTGTTTACTATTCCCATTACTTTCATCGCGATTTGGCATAGGTTTTTTATTGACTTCAAACCAAATTCTTTCCACTGTTTTCCATGACCATCTCAAATATCTATTTGGATATTCTCCGCTAACCAGTTCTTTGATAGCAATTTTTGTTTTAGGATCAGATGGATACCCACTTCCTATTTCTAAATTAAGAGATTTACCTATTTGAGAAATTTCGCTATCTCTTTGAACTTTAGCAAGAATACTTGCTGCTCCGACTATAATGTTGTCAGAATCCATTTTGTGTTTTGATTTCACTGTCCACTTCTCCCATTTTTTCCCTAGATTTTTGTGAACATTGTTCCCAAATCTTTGCTCATCTATATCGCATGCATCCAATAATATTTCACCAAGATTTTTCTTAATATCGGTGGCTAGTATTGCTTCCTTAAACAATTCAACTTCTAATTTATTTAAATTAGTCCTAATCCTCTCTTGATCAATTCTAGATGCACTACATGAAATCAATCCTATTTTCCATCTTCTTTTCTCGGCTTCAGAATATATTTTGTTTGCCAGTTCCATTCTTTTCTTTTTACTCATTGATTTTGAATCCCTTGCACCAATATCTGATAAGACTTCAATATCTTCCTCAGGTACCCCCAAAGCACAAACAACTAGTGGGCCAATTGCTGGACCTCTTCCAGCTTCATCAACTCCGATTCTATACATCTTTCCTCATTTGTTTTTTCCCTTATTCAATTTTGAAAATCTAGATTCAAAATCATCATTTATTAATTCTGAATTTTTCGGATGTATTCCTTTCTCTTCACTAATGTTGTCTGCCAATTCTACAATATCGTCTAACGTATCTTCTGTCATAGCTTTATCAAGTGACTTGCTTGCAACTTTAATATCAAATTTTGATGGTACAATAGTTGGATTAACTTTCTTTTTCCCAGATTTACTCTTAAAATCTGATTCAAAATCTTCAACATCTATTATCTCACTTTCAACGAAAATTTTTGGTTTAGATTTTTTAATAAATTTAGACATCCACTCTCCTGCTGTCTCTGTATCTTCCTCTTGAGGTAGCCCAAACCTTTTCCTGTCTTGTTCTAGTCTGTACTGTATTGCTTTTACAACTCCAATACTTCCGAATAAAATAACAATCATACTAATTATTACTGTTTGCCATACTCTGAAAAATTCGATAATTACTGATTGTTTATCATCGGCTGAGTCACTTGATGAATCTTCAAATAAGTCTTTATCCTCAGTCACACTATTTTCAATAATGATTCTTGGGTCTCCGATAGATCTGGACTCAATAGTTAGAGTTGGACCTTCAACAAAGAACATACTTTCAGAAATTTGGTCATAGGAAATATTCATCCATGCAGTAAAGCTGATATTATCCTTTATCCCAACGTCCAGAACTTCAAAAGATCGTGGATTAATTGAAAGTTGTTCTTCTGCTTCAGCAGGTACTTCCAACTCAAAATTTGTAAATATATTACAATCCAAATTTACCACTAGTCCATCATTGACATTACCTTGATTTTCTAAAGTCAAATATGCAGATATGTTTACTGTCCTATCTTCATAGTTATAGTTATGAGAATATGATTCTTCAATTAATTCCCAACTAAAGTAATCGTCCACAATCACATTGAAACTTACAGACTTAGGGTTCCATCCATCGACCCGTAGATCTACAGTGACTTCAGCTTGTTCTCCAGACATAATATTGTCATCAATAGTCACATTAAGGAAAATTTGGTTCTTAATTTGACCAGCGTCTAAAGTAATGTTATTTTCACTAATTTCTAATTTTATCCAGTCTTCAGATTCTTTAATTATCAGTTCAAAATTATAGGGAATATCGCCTGTATTTTCTATGATCAGTTCTGTCCTACAAGTCTCCCCTGGCTTAGTCTTAAACTGACAATCAATGTTACTTAACTCTAGATTACCACCCGACCTTGGAACTATATTTACTCTCTGAATGGCACTAACTGATTCATCAGGTATAGCCGTACTCCAAACTTTGATTTCAAAAAATATAGTACCAGAAATTAGGAATGGGGATTGAATCTGAAATTTAATTTTACCAGTTTCATTGGGCAACATTGCATTTAGTTCCATTTTATTCTGTATGAAAACATTCCACTCCTCTAACGCAAATGCCTGTGAGAATTCTCCTAATTCACTTCCATTTTCATCAACTGGTCTAATACTAACTCCTATGTCTCTTTGTGTATTTCCTATATTTCTTGTAGTCATTTCTATCGTAGCATCATCATATGGAGAAATGGAAGAAGTACCTCCTCCTTCAATAATTTCTACCCCATGAAAATATCCATATTTCATAGAAAAGTTATACCAATCATTAGTTCCTGTTAAATTAGAATTCAATTCCATTGTAAATTGATGTAAGGAGTTAGCCAATGGTAATCCATTTTCTGTAATTGGGGCAGTAATTGAGAACTCTGTCCATTCTATGTCACCAGATTGAATTTCAAAATTAAAACCCAAAGTAGTATCTGTAGAGTATTCCCAACTAATATTCCAATTCTCCGGCCCATTTATCTTGATATTCACGAGATCATCCACTTCGGCTTGATTAGTGAAATTTACATTTAGATTGATCAATGTCCCTGGGTCGATAGCAAATATGGATCCTGATTCAGGACCAAATTCTACTCCTGTTAAATTTGAAGATTCATGACCTTGTTGTTCATCTTTTTCGCTGGTATCCATCTTGACACTCAATACTTGGTTATCCGCAATACTTGTTATTTGAAATAAAATCAAACAAGCAATGAATACTGCCGCGAAACCTCTGTGCATACACTGTCCTAAGTGTTCTACTCTTTGATTATCACGCTAAGTTGTTCAAAAAAGGGGAAGTATTCAAGTCCTTATTCGCCTCTGCAATAGTATGGCACCCATATGGCCATTCAGAAAGAAATCTTCTGGGAGCAGTAATTTTCCAAAAAATAAGGATAATTTAGTAGTTGAATATGAAAGAGAAGTTAGAGGTGAGAAAAAGGAAGAAAATGACCGTTCACATCTGACAAATAAAACCTTTATTGACGCTATGTCTTTACTCTCAGAGGACAAAAAATGAGTGTTTACTAGAGAACTGGATCAGGTATAGCCCTGCCTAGTGCATCAACATCAAATTCACCGGCTTGGATTGGTACTTTTAGTCCAAATTGGAATGAAACTTTGGGATCGATTTCTCCTATCTGACCGACTTCGTTACCTCCAATGATTATCTTAGCGCCTCTACCTTTTATCCAGGGTCCTTCGTCTTGCTCTGTTTTTACCCACTGAATTTCTTCGAGACTCGTACCTAAGTCTCGAAGTAATGCACTTGCAATCCCTTTTGCTGCAGAAAATCCACCTCCAACTTCTGCACATGCCCATGAAAGACGAGTTTTATTTTCTGAATTTCTTACAACTACTCCTAACTCATGAACTCTTTGTGGTAGTTCATGATGTCTATTTGCTGCTAGAAGGTTCAGTAATGATGGTAAAATATATTGTCTCAACATTGTATGTTCTTTGGTAATAGGATTAGAGATAATTGTACTCTTTGAATCTTCATTCCATCTTACTTTACCAAATTGATCACGTTTGTTTGACAATGTTAGACTTTGAGTTTCTTGAAGTCCTAATGAACATAAACTAGCACTGATTCTTCTATGAAGGTTAGATGATTTTAGCGGTTTGGCACCAAGATGAACGGTGGATAACTTTTCAGGTAGATTCTCATAACCGTATCCTATTGCTATATCCTCTACGATATCAACTGGGTGCATAATATCGCTTCTCCATCTTGGCATTGAGATAACATGTTCTTTTTCACCCACTATACAGTCAGCCCACCTCTCTAACTTATCAGGGCCATCAGTAACAGTTCTAGTTTCAACTAATTCACCACCCATTTTCCTAATTGAATTGGAAATTTCATCTTTACTTAATTCGATTCCAAGTATATTTTTTATCAGTCTATCTGGAACTTTATGATTTTTCGAATCTCCTCTTGGTGTTATCATTGAGTCATCATTCCAATTCTTGATTTGAATTGACTCTATGATTCCTCCTCTTTCAGACATTGATAAGCAAATCAGAAGTAAGCAAGCTTCACATGCTCTTTCATCCCAACCTGTAACATCAATAAAGAAGTCTTTAGTTTGTTCAGTTACAGTGGTATGATCACCATTTATTATCGGAGGGAATGAGAGAACTCTTTGTTTCGAATCTATTATTACAGGATATTTATCTAAATCTTCCATTAAATGTGCATAATCTTTTCCTTTAGGATGTTTTTCCAGTATTTCATCAATACTCATTTCTTTTTTTTCCGCTAATGGGACGAATTTATAATTCTCATCAACAGCAATTACTTTGAATGGAGGTTTAAGTTTAGATAAATCATGTACACCAATAGATGCAAACTTTCTTTTCCTACCAAGAGTCAAATGTAATTTTTCTTGATGATCCATTAGTGACTGAATGAAATCATCTTTTTCAGTCGAATTTGTACCATTATCTACTCCTCTAACTACTGCACCAAGGATTACTGGACGGATTTGTTGTAATGACTTATCGATCTCCATTCTGATATCTCCTTGCTTAATATCGAGTCCTGGAGAATCAATGGCCGAATTAAGAAAAGATCTAGCAGCTCTTGAAATTGTTTCATGACTCAATAGGTCAGTTCTATCTGGGAAAATCTCAATTTCAATACCTTCTTCATCATTTTCTTCAACCACGCAACCAATTGATGGCATTCTTTTTTCCCAATCTTTTGAATCATATTTCATTCCATATATGGAATGAAGATATTCCAAAATATTATGATTAAATTTCAATGTTGGCATGATTTCACCTAGTTTCCGAGCCACATTGGAAGTGGGCGGTCGTATCCAATTAATCGTAAACCAGAAATTGCTGCTGTATCATAATCAATCGCTCTCAAATTTCTACGAGAAATATGTTCTAAATCTTGTACTCCAAGATCTGACATCCAACCATTCAATGTTGCTTTTAACCATGAGATATTTTCTTCTATTTTTTCATCATTATTAGGAGTGACGATTAATGAACACCCCGCTCCTTTCGCTATGATGAAATCTTCTGCAGTAGGACTTTCATCTAACTTGATTAGTATTTGTATTCCGTGTTCTTGAATGTTCATTGCTCTTGATGCTAAACCAATTCTAGGCAATGCGGCAGCTGCTCTACTGCCGCCGGGCGTTGCAGCGTTGATTACTGCACCATCTAATTCTAAATCAATGACCATCCTAAGTAAATTTTCTACTTTATCAACCCTGTCTCTCAACATAATCAGACAATTTTCTTTCATTCTACTCCTTAAAGAAACCAATATTGAATCTACTTCGGCATCATTCATTTTTGGTAAAGACTCTAGATTGAGAACAATACCTGAACATTTCGGTAAATGTTCGTAAACATCGACCAGATTTCCCTTATCCACTAGCATTAAATCTATTTCTCTAGGATTTTCTTTGACTAAAAATGGCTGCTGTTTAGTCATTTCTCCTTCATTTTTAGTATCCATATCTCTTTCAATCAACCAAGGGATTGGGAAGGTAATGCCATTATCGTCTTCATTATTTCTTGATTTTAGTGTAGTCTCGAAATTGATTTTTTCATGAATTGACGGATTATTTTTCCCAGAAGGTACGAGTAATATATTTTCTAAACCTTCCATAATCCTACTTTCTGGTAGTTCAAAGGAAGTATTATTGTTAACTGTAGGGATTACGACTAATGCATCTTTGTTTATTGAAAGTCCCAAAGGCTCTAAATGTTCTGATATTTCGATTATTTCTTCAGAATTAATTTCCCTAATTTCGGCCCCCTGTCCCGCTGGGGGACAACTTCCTGAGACAATTAATTTCCCGCCAGTCATACCAATTCCAGGTTCTCTGCCTACTGATCCGAGAACAATTATTGTCCCTCCTGACATCCCCGCTCCTGCTTTTTCTCCTGCATGTCCGCGTACCAGAATAGTCCCATTTTCCATTGATTCTCCTACAAAATTAGATGCAGAACCCTGTACATTAATCATTCCGCCTTTCATGTGAGAGCCTAATCTATCTCCTGCATCCTTCTCGATAGTTAATCTTCCATCTTGTTGAAATGCTCCTGCCATCGAAGAACAATTTCCTTGAATGGTTAGATTCCCTCCTCTATTCATTGAACCACAGAGTTCTCCTAGATTTCCCAATAGTAAAACTCTAGATTTTTTTGGAAGATGGGTAATTACTCCAATCTCTCCATTCTTAGGTTTCTCATCACCATTTCTCCCCCATCCAATTCTAACTAATAGGTCGCGTTCTAATGCTTCAGTGAGCATTTTCTCTAGGTCACGGTTTAGTTTTATGCTCTTAGCCGTGACCTCTCGCATACTCTATCATGACTCTGATGGTGTATTTAGTATTGATTCTGACGGTTTGAAGTTGGATAAAAAATAATTTTTCGGGCTAGATAACAAGAGGAAAAGGGTATGTTGATAGAGTTTCTACCCGGGCATCACGATGTTAAACGGCGGTTAGTGATATTATGAGTAAGGTAAAAGTCGCAATAAATGGTTTTGGTACGATTGGAAAAAGAGTAGCTGATGCTATAGATGCACAAGATGACATGGAAGTGATTGGAGTCACCAAAACGGGGCCATCATTTGGATGTGGACTTGCAAAAAAGAGAGGGTTTCCGTTGTACTGTACATTTGATGACAAAGAGAAAATCTCGTCCTTCTCAGACCAAGGGTATAATTGTCTTGGGGGTTTGTCTGATTTGCTATCGATTGCGGATGTAGTCATAGACTGCGCTCCTGGGAAAATGGGTGCGGACAACTTAGCTAAGTATCAGGCAGCAGGTATTAAATTTATTTTTCAAGGAGGAGAAAAACATTCTCTAACAGGACTTTCATATACTTCATGTGCCAACCATTCAGATAATCTTAATGCTCAAGGTACTCGAGTTGTTTCATGCAATACTACAGGACTTTCAAGGACTTTGGTTCCTTTGTACGAACACTGTGGTTCACTCAAAGTTGAGTGTACGATGATCAGAAGGGCCGCAGACCCGGGAGATTCTAACAAGGGGCCTATTAATGCCATTAAGCCTGTACTCAAAGTCCCAAGCCACCATGGTCCTGATGTAATGACTGTTAAACCTGAGATACAAATTAACTCTCTAGCAGTTGCAGTACCAACGACCTTGATGCATGTACACTCAATCATTGCAGATCTACCAGATGGACACGGGCTGACCACTGATTCGATTATTGATATGTGGAGGAAATCGCCTAGAGTGATTGTAATGAGTGGCAAAGAAGATCGAATCCCTACGACTGCAGAAGTTATGGAAATGGCTAGAGATATTGGTAGGAAATGGGGAGATTTACATGAAATATTCGTTTGGGAGGACGGAGTGAAATTGTTAGAGAATCGTCTATACTATTTCCAAGCTATTCACCAAGAAAGCGATGTTATACCCGAAAATGTGGATTGTGTCAGGGCGCTAATGGGCACGGAAACAGACTGGAAGGCAAGTGTTGAAAAAACAGATTTAGCTATTTCCGAATACTATGGTATCTAGAATCTTTTATGGTTTTTCGATTCATAGGATGTTAACGGTCAAAAGGGCTTGATGTTTCGCACGCTTGTTATGACTGCAGTTAAATCGATTTTTCCGGTTCTTTTGATTCTTATTCTTTCATCATGGACCGGTGCAGTTTCTGCTCTAAGTGATAATTCGTATTACACAGAACACTTTATTCCCAGCGATGATGAAAAAGTTAGCAAGTGGAGTAAATTGTCATCCGCCGTGAGGTCAGATTACTCGATGAATGATTTTTCAGGAATTATCCATTCTCCATTTGGAAATTTTGATCCATTGCTTGAACCGATGCCCCTTGGTCCAGAAAACCTGTATGATTCATCCTCACTTTCCAGAACGGGACTGGTTATCATTCAGTCTAACAATGTCGATATGATCCCTCTGATAGACTTAATTGAGTCATTTAATTATCCTATAATTGATACTCTCCCAGACTCAGCTTTGATAGTTAGACTACCGATTGATGAAGCGTTTGAATCTAAAGATAATTTAGAAAAATTTCCTGAAGTGAGATGGATTGAGGCATTACCAATTGCTTGGCGAGTATCGCCAAACTTAGTTGATCTTTCTGGAAGAGGAGGATTATCAATTGATTTAGATTTGACAATAGCTCCGGATTTGGATTTTTCTCAATTATCAGAGTTAGAGGTTGATATGAACAGGATTTCAAATAGTTCTAGTTCAAGAAATATATGTGATATTAGATTATGCCAGATTAAGGGTATTGATGCCTCTTGGTTGCCTGTTCTAGCTATGGATGGAAGAATTTTAAGAATTCATGAATCATCATCCATTTCTGTTCATAATAGTAATGCTAGTCAACTAATTGGTGTCAATTATGTTTCTTCCTTATCTCCGTTAAATCTTAACGGTAGTGGGGAAATTATTGCAATTTCTGATACTGGGATAGATGGAGATCATGGGGACTTCGATGGCAGGGTTAGAGCCATCTACAATTTATTCGGACCAGATAATTCTCATCAAGATAGAAACAGTGGACATGGAACTCATGTTACATCTACAATTCTTGGTGATGGTTCAGGAGACTCTAATTCTACAGGAATAGTACCTGCTGCAACTTTTCATTTCTATCAATTAGAAGCAGACAGTTCCGGAATACTAGCTCGTTGGGGCTCTCTGTACGAAATGTTTGCTCATTCTTATCAACAGAGTGCGAGAATTCAGACAAATAGTTGGGGGAATATCAATCTTGTAGGCGAGTATAGTTCAGATTCTAGATCTGCGGACTCTTATTTAGTAGACGAACCAAGTTTTCTGGCATTGTTTTCCGCTGGTGATTTAGGAGCTAATGGATATCAGAGTATTACACCTCCTGGTACTGCTAAAAATGTTCTAACCATCGGTACATCTACAACGGGCTCATTCGGGAGTTTACCTTCAGGAGAGGTATTTTCTACATCCTCGAAAGGCACTACTCTAGATGGTAGGATTAAGCCTGATTTAGTTGCTCCTGGTGTGATGATATGTTCTGCCCAAGCAGAAGAAGCACAATTTGTAGATGGTGAGAGTTGCTCATCATCTACTCATTCAGGAACCGAAGTCCCTCTATATATGACTCTCAATGGTTCTTCCATGTCGACCGCAGTCGCTGCAGGTGCTTCAACCATGGCTAGACAGTTCCTCCGTGTGAATGAAGGCATGGTGGAGCCTCGCTCAGACCTGATTCGTTCAGTTCTAATCAATGGGGCAGATGATCTAGGTACTGCTGATATTCCTAATCCATTTGAGGGATGGGGTCAAATTAATATCTCAAATAGTCTATATCCAGAATACAATGGAATTCAGCTAGACCAATTATACGACGATTCTAGGGAATTGAAGCCAGGGCACTCTTTCGTGTACACTATTCAGTCTGAAACAAATTCTAGATTTGATGTGACACTTGTTTGGAACGATCCTGAAGGTTCAGCCGTTGCAAATCAATCTTCTCCAAAATTATTGAATGATTTAGATTTAATAGTCACATCGCCGAGTGGATTAGTTTACTATGGGAACAATTTTGCCAGTGGGAATAGTGTTACAGGTGGAGCTAAAGATTCACTCAACAATGTTGAAAGATTTAGGTTACAAAACTCTGAAATTGGGACTTGGTCAATTGAAGTTGGACATGCGGGTGGAAACTTACAAGATTTTTCCATAGTAATGACTGGTGAAATTAACGAGATAATTTTACCAGATCTTACAGTATTTACTAACTCTTTGTCAACCTCCGTAGAGAGTCCTCTTCAGGGAGATACATTCTTGATTGAGGCTCAATGGAAAAATCAGGCTGCAGGTCCATCTGGAAGTTATTCAGTTTTAATCGAAGATATGACTGAAAATTCTGTAATATTCGAACAATCAAGAACATCTCTACCAGGAGGTGCAACTGCTTCTCTTTCATACCCTCACATATTTTCAACTACAGGATTGCATACGTTATTGTTGACACTAGATTCCAATTCTGAGGTTGTAGAGTTGAATGATGAAATATCAGGATTAGATAATAATCAGGTGCAGATTGATGTTTACGTATCTCAGGTAGGGGTTAGATTGACTCCCCTGTTATCCGATGGAAGTTATCCATCTACACCTTCTGAATTAGATCAATCAAGAGTACGATATCTAGACCCCAGTGTTTCTAGTTCAGTCACTTTCGATTTGGAGTTGAAGAACGAAGGTACTTCAGAAATTACAGTAGATATTTCAGCATCCCCTGTTCAATTATCTGATAATAGTGGAATTCTGGTGTCTCCAAATGATGAATGGTGGAAATTATTCAATGAATCGGGTCCATGGGTTCTTTCTCCTTCTGGGCAGCAAGGCGATAAAGTGATTATTTCACTAGAATTTTCTGATGTTGATGCAGATGTTGATAACGATATTTACGCACTACCTGGAGAATTTGTTTCACAAGTAACACTTTGGGATAAGAATGCGCCGACAGTCTACCATTCAATGCAGCTAAAAACAGTGGTTGAAAGAGTTGAAGGTTTAGTTACAGTAGTTGCAGGGGCGGACGACTTAGGTGCAATTCCAGGGCAATTTGCTCAGTTTTCACTTTCTATATTGAACACAGGTAATGGTCCAACACAGTACATGATATCATGTGAGACCGATAATCATTGGATAATTAGAGTGGGCGATAGTGGCACATCGGTTCTAAACCTAGAACCGCTTTCTAGATTGCAGTTCCTCCCAGTTCCTATCAAAGTACGAATCCCTAATGAAGAATTAGGCTCTCCAGCTTCGGGGACAATAGAAGGTGTAAGTTGTACGACTCAATCCGTGAATGATTCAAGTTTATTCTCAATAGATAATACTTCAGTTGAAGTATTCGAAAATCGAGACTTTACAACTGAAATATTTTCTGAAGAAGGTATTTCTTTAGGCCCCCTCGGTCTTTCTACAGATCGTGCAGTGTTAAATGATGACTTAGTATCCACCAATCTAGTAATTACTAACCAAGGCAATGTTCCTTCGGAATATACTGTCAAAGTACAAAATAGTTGGCAAACTCAAATTATCGTTGGCGCAGATGAATTCGTTAACCAAGATGTTACGGTTGACGTCCTTGCAGGTCAAAGCATTAACATAATTATCAATACAATCGTCCCTCTATCGTCAAATATGGGCGATTCGAATATTATCACTATTAGAACTACTATAACTGAAGGTATTACCCTAATTAATGGTACCAAGTTAGTTTTAGAAGAATTTGCTTCAATTGATATTGAAAATCCTTCTGAGATATTAGTGGCCTTGGGTAAATCTTCGGTTACTCCATTTAAGTTACATAATGTAGGAAATGTTCCTCTTCAAATTTCTTTAACTATGGGGACACTTCCTAACGGTTGGTCTGGAGGTTTCCTTTCTGGAAATGTATTCGATATGGAAATGAATAGAGAAGCCTATGTCTCTGTTGGCTTAGAGTTGCCAGGGGCCTTACCAGTTGGAACACTAGATCAAACAGTTTCTGTAATTATTGAATCAGAAACGCCTAGCGGAGTGGTATCATTTGATACGGTTGATTTTTCTGTGAATGTTCTTCCATCAGTTTGGTTATCTCTTTCATCTGATGTGACGCTAATAGAAGATATTTCTAAGGGAGAGAATGGTATATTCCAAATCCATCTTACAAATCAAGGCAATATAGTTACAGATGCAGAGTTTTCAGCCAGTTCAATAGAAGGATTTGTGATTCAATTCCCAGATTGTGTTTCTGAAAACATTAATTGTGAATTGTCGCCTGGGGAATCGAGTACTTTTAGTGTCTCTGTAAGTCCTAATTCAAAAGCGAGTTTTGGCCTTTCCAGTTTCGAGCTTTCTGTAGTTCCAACGAATTTTAACCCTGATGACTCCGAGGTCACAAACGCTACAATCACTCTAGAAATGAGTAGGGAGAGAACGACTAACTCTGGAGGGTTTGCAGGAGTATTGGAATCTTTGGGATTACCTTCTTGGACACTTCCACTATTATTTGTTATTTCTTTGGCTGGAGTTATATTTTTGGGATTGAAATTGAAGAAAAACTCTCAGAGTTTGATGTCTCCAGAAGAGGAATTAATACCAGAAGGATCTGCTCTTTTATCAGGAAGTTCTCATGAACGACGCGCAGCCGCATTAGATACGTCTTTAGGCTCTGGTGACACACTTGCCGGAGGTGTCAGCGAAGATGAGATTCAGGCGGCTCTTGATGCCTCAGGTCCTGCGAAAATATTGCCCACTCGTGATGGTGTGGCGCCAATACCTTTGGGAGGTTTACCAGAGGGGTGGTCAATGGAACAGTGGGAATCTTACGGTCATTTATGGTGGGAACAAAACCAACCTTAGTGAGGGTTTGACTTATCACTGAGTATTGGCTCCGTAATCATATGCAAGGCTCAATAGTGCTATTTGGTCCGCCAGGTGCTGGTAAAGGCACCCAAGCTTCTAGGATTGTTCAATTAACTTCCAAACCTCAAATATCTACTGGAGATATGTTAAGATCGGCACTTTCTGAAGGTACTAAACTTGGATTGGAAGCAAAATCTTTTATGGAAGCCGGAGAATTAGTTCCTGATGAAGTTATAATTGGTTTAATTTCTGAAAGATTAAAGATGGAAGATGCTAGAAATGGAGTACTTTTTGACGGCTTTCCCCGTACAATTGCTCAGGCCGAAGAACTCGCAAAAATAGCTGAAGTTAGCGCAGTAGTTTCAATAGAAGTACCAGACGCTTCAATCGTAGAAAGGATTGTTGGAAGGAGAATGGACCCAGAAACGGGAGAAATTTACCATATTCAATTCAATCCTGCACCTGAATCAATCAAAGATAGATTAATCCAGAGAAAAGATGATAATGAATTAACAGTAAGAAATAGACTAAAATCTTATCACAAACAAACATCACCTTTGGCGATTTGGTATGAAAACCAAGGGCTTTTGATAAAAATTAATGGTGAACAGGATATTAAGAAAGTTGGTGATGAAATAATATCTAAGTTATCTTTAATATGAGGTAATTATGTCTGGCAGGAGAAGGTATAAAGAATCCATTAGGAGAAAGAAAAGATCTTCTAAAGCCATGTCAAAACTTTCCAACATTATTTCCTCGCCTCATGATTTTCCTCTGAAAATGAGAAATATCGCTGTAAGAGATATGATGTTATTATCTAAAAGGCATGGAACTAAATATAATTTCTTGACTAAAATATCAATTTGTAAAATTTGTAAGTCAGTAATGAATTTTGGTGTAGATTCTAGAGTAAGGATCAGGGATAAATCAATTGTAATTACTTGTGAACGCTGTAATAGTAAGACCCGTAGGCCAATAAAAAGGTGATAAAATGGAAATCCCAAATTCAATCAAAAAAAGAGCTTTAGATAATTCACTTGAAATAACAATTAGAGTAGGCAAACAAGGAATAAATGAGTCAATAATTATCGAGCTAAAACAACAATTACTTAAACGGAAATTGGTAAAAATGAAAATCAATCAAGGTATAGCATCAAACAGTGATGAAAGGAAATTATTATTTGAAACAGTTTCAAGTCAGTCTGAATCTTTTTTAGTACTACAAAGAGGAAATACTGCAGTATTTTGGTCCGGAGAATGATGTCATGGAAATGTATTATTACTAATATTCATATCGAGAGATATTTAGAGGTAATCTATCACGGCCGTTCATGGAAGGACTTCCGGACCATCATTTCAATAGCAGAGTCTACAGGATTTTTTTATCCCTGTTATTCGTATTTTCATTTTTCCCTCTTTCGGTTTCCGCAGCAGCAAGTTCATCCGGAGGGCCTTGGAAGGCTGCAGAAATGCCTAGTTGGGCTGTTACAGTAGCTATCATCATCTTAGTGGCAGTTTATGCATTAATTGTATTTGAATGGGTTCATAGAGCACTTGCTGCAGCTTTAGGAGGTATAGCAGCAGTCGCTGCCCTTCATATCGCTACTTTTTATTCTCCTGAACAAAAAACATTGTTAGATGGTGAACAATTACTCGGTCCAGATTTAATGACTATCATGACATGGATTGATTGGGAAACAATCGGTCTCCTGGTTGGGATGATGATAATGGTCGATATACTCTCGAAAACGGGTCTGTTTGAGTGGGCTGCTGTGGAAGCCTACGCTCGTAGCGGAGGTTCAATATGGAGATTGACGTTTATCTTGTGCATAATTACAGCTGTATTCTCAGCACTACTTGATAATGTAACTACAATTTTATTGATAGTACCTGTTACTATACAAATTTGTAAGGTGCTTGATTTAGAACCTGTACCTCTAATAATCGCTGAGGTGATGTTCTCTAATATTGGTGGTGCTGCAACTCAAATTGGTGATCCGCCAAATATCATTATTGGTGCACAATTATCCAGTCAAAGTCTGAGTGGGACTGTTTTAGAAGCAGAAAGTATTGGTTTTATTGACTTCATTGTACATGTTGCTCCGGCAGTTTTGATTGCAATGGTGCCCGCATTCTGGTTATTGAGGATTATAGAAAAACCAGGCCTTTCAGGTTACAGGAGAAGAAATGTTGATTTGCTAAAAATTCAGTATGGAATCAAGGATGCATTACTTCTGAAGAAATCTGGAGCCATATTGGTAGTTGTAATTTTACTTTTCTTTGCACATTCTCAAATTTCCCATCCATTATCCTCTGTCGCAGTAATCGCCTTAGTTGGGGCAGTGGTAATGCTTCTAGTTACATCACCACACCATGTGGAAGAACAATTTGAATCTGTAGAATGGACGACAATAATTTTCTTTGCTGGTTTGTTTATTATGATTCATGGACTTGAATTTATGGGGCTAATTGAGATGATTGCGGATTTAATATCGGACACGGTTTCTAAAGCCTCTCCTGATAATAGGTTGATGGTAGCAGTTCTATTACTGCTTTGGGTTTCTGCAATAGCATCAGCTTTCATTGATAATATTCCCTACACTGCAACTATGGTCCCTGTCGTAATTGAATTGGCATCCGATCCTACATTAAATTTGGATCTGGGGCCTTTAGCTTGGGCTCTGGCTCTTGGAGCTTGTCTTGGAGGGAATGGTACAATCATTGGTGCGTCGGCGAACGTTGTTGCTGCCGGATTAGCTGAAGAATCTGGGAATGATATTTCCTTCAATCGTTTCTTCCGTACAGGTTTCCCAATAATGATTCTAACTCTAATTCTTTCAACAATATACAGTGTGGTAAGGTATGCGATTGAGTGGTCAAATCCAGCTATTCCGTTTGTGATAATTACTCTGTTAATTGTCGGTAGTTTGGCATTAACGCCATTAGTCTACAAAGACCTAGATAATTTAGAGAATGTAGATATTAAAAATCTAGATATTGAATCAGAATAAATTGATTAACATGAGATTTATTCGGATATTTGAATGCCTCAAATGCCAATTTTTTTGTTGAAATACGTGTAATTTTTTTTGGGAAAAAATATTTTATCAATTTTATCAGATTCGTTATACTCAAGCACTTTAGAGAGGGGGTGTTGACCCTTTACTTCATATACCAAAGGTAGGTCGCGAGGCTGCTTATAGTGCGCTTTGGTACTGACATGTATCAAGGTTAGTGGTTGAGACCGCTTCGCCCTGCGGGGAGACGGAGTGGTCTGAGATACCAGAATTGATATGCCTGGACACCAGAGGACTCACAATGAGTCCCTGTGTTAAGATAAATAATAGAAAGTGGGAATGTAGAAATCAATAAGATGCTACAACCCGACTGGGGGATGGCTCGGCTCGAGAGCCGAAGAAGGTCGTGACAAGCTGCGATAAGTTGCGGGGAGAGGCATGAATCTCTTGGATCCGCAAATTGCTGAATGGGACCTCCTGGCACTCTGTGCCATTCCTAAATGGAAAGGGAACCTCCTGAACTGAAGCATCTCAGTAGGGAGAGGAAAAGAAATCAAACGAGATACCGCTAGTAGTGGCGAATGAAAACGGTATAGGACAAACCGAATCTTTATGAGAAATCATAAAGAGATGTGGGGTATGGATCATTTGTAGTCTAAGTCATGGAAGTAGAAGTCGCCTGGAATGGCGCACCATAGAGGGTGAAAGACCCGTATATGTACATGATATGACCATGTGATGAATCCTGAGTATCGTGCGTTGGATATCGCGCGTGAATATGGGAGGCATAAACTTCCAATCCTAAATACTACTCGAGACCGATAGTTGACAAGTAGCGTGAGCGAAAGCTGAAAAGTATCCTTAGCGGGATGTGAAAAGAACCTGAAACCAGTCGGGAACAAGCTGAATAGGCGTGAAAGCGAAGATATGAGCAGCGTCTATTCGTGCGTTTCGAATAATGCCCCTGGGAGTTCTGATTAATGGCGAGGTTAAGGAGTTGAACTCCGAAGCCGAAGGGAAACCGAAAGGTCCGCAGCCGCTTATGCGGTGAGGGACTGGGTGTGCTCGCCCGGAGTCATTAGTGGGAGACCTGAAGCCTGTCGATCTATGCCTGGCCAGATTGAAGCCCGATGAAAGTTGGGTGGAGGATCCAACCGTTGCTGATGTGCAAATCGCTCGGATGAGCTGGGTATAGGGGTGAAAGTCCAATCGAGATAGGCAATAGCAGGTTCCGCGCGAGACTACTCGCAGGTAGATCTTCGTAGAGATAGATTACGATGTAGAGCACTGATTGGGTATTTAGGGGGAGCGATCCCTCGGTACGCTGTCAAACTCCGAAGTTGTAATCGTCGTAGAAGCGAGGAGTGAGCCACGGTGGGTAAGCTACCGTGACGAAAGGTGAAGAAACCAGCTCAGTGTTAAGGTCCCAAAATTACAGTTAAGTGTTAATTACAAACGGAGTCCGTGGTCGAAAACAACTAGAAGGTGGGCTTAGAGGCAGCCATCCTTGAAAGAGTTCGTAACAGATCACTAGTCTAGCTTGCGGGCCCGAAAAATGGACGGGACTAAAACTGTATACCGATACACTGATCCTTCGAAAGAAGATGAGGTAGCGCGGCGACATGCTCGGGTAGAAGCTCGGTTTTGAGATCGGGTGGACCGTGTATGTATGAGAATCTAGGGAAGAGTAGCAGCATAGTGCGGTGAGAATCCGCACCACCGAAGGGGTAAGGGTTCCTCGGCAATGGTTATCAGCCGAGGGTTAGCCGATCCTAAGGTCATTCCTAACCGAAATGATCGAAAGGGAATTGCGTTAATATTCGTAAGCCCCTCTACAACAATGGTAACGGCTTGGGCTAGTTTATGCGCATCTGTCATGGTGCGTCGAAGCGTTCAATAATCTGATGGAGAACCGTAATGGTGAGAAGTTAGAGAAGGCGTGAGCAAAGATAGATGAGGCCTAGGTCCCATGAAAAGCCGTAGAGGTGATCGTACCAAGATCTGACACAGGTACCCAAGGTGAGAAGCCTAAGGTGTGACGGGCAAAGTACCGCGAAGGAACTCGGCAAAATCGCTCTGTAACTTCGGGAGAAGGAGTGCCAGGTTCGAGAGAACCTGGTCGCAGTAACAAGGGGACTCCGACTGTTTAATAAAAACATAGCCGACTGCTAGATCGAAAGGTTGTGTATAGTCGGTGAATCCTGCTCAGTGCCGGTATCTGAAATCGGGTTTCAACCTGATGAAGGACCGGTAAACAGCGGGGGTAACTATGACCCTCTTAAGGTAGCGTAATACCTTGTCGCTTAATTGGCGACTTGCATGAATGGCACAACGAGAGTCCCACTGTCTCCGCGGTACGTCCGGCGAAATTGACTATTACTGGCGCACAGTCCAGTAACCTCAACCTGCAAGCGAAGACCCCATAGAGCTTTACTGCAGCCTGGCGTTGTACAGTCGCACACTATGTGCTGAGTAGACGGGAGATGTTGATCATTTGGACGCCAGTCCAGATAGAAGTCGTCCATAGAGACACCGTCCTTAGTCTGTAACTGTACTAACTCTTAATGAGAACACCGTTTGGTGGGCAGTTTGGGTGGGGCGCCACGCGCCCGAAAATATAACAGGCGTGCCCAAAGGTCAGCTTAGGTGGTTCAGTCTCCACCGTTAACCGTAAGGGGAAAAGCTGGCTTGACGTGGATCGGACCAATAACGATCGACGATGCGAAAGCAGGGCCTAACGAACCAATCTACCTCATTTATGGGGGTGATTGATAACAGAAAAGTTACCTTGGGGATAATTGAGTTGTCACCAGCAAGAGCACATATCGACCTGGTGGCTTGCTACTTCGATGTCGTCTCTTCCCAACCTCCTGGTGCAGCAGCTGGGAAGGGTGGGGTTGTTCGCCCATTAAAGGGGATCGTGAGATGGGTTTAGACCGTCGTGAGACAGGTTTGTTGCTTTGTGGTTGAGGCGTATCAGATGCCTGATCGGAAGGGTCCTTTAGTACGAGAGGAACGAGGACTCGGAGCCACTAGTTTACCAGTTGTCCGGCAGGGCAATGCTGGGTAGCCACGCTCCAGTGGATAAGAGCTGAAAGCATCTAAGCTCGAAGTCATCCGAAAGACGAGGCATCTCAGGGGACTCATAGAAGATGAGTTTGATAGACAGCGGGTGTAAGTACCGAGGGTTCGCCCGAGGTGCTCAGCCCAGCTGCACTAACCCCCCGAGCATCATCAATTTCTACACACACTAATCTTAGTTAGATTAACACAGGGCTCTATTGTGGGCCTCTGTCCAACAGGCATATCAATTCATTAAATTCGAAAGAGAGTTGTGCACGGCCATAGCGAAGGGGTACTACCCGGTCCCATCTCGAACCCGGAAGTCAAGCCCTTCTGCGTCATTTCTTGTACTGTGGTGCGAAAGCCCACGGGAACGTTTGTCGCTGTGCCACACTCTCTTTCCTCCCCCGCACAATTATAACAATCATGGGCGTAGCCATAGAATGAGGAGGGTAACTACATGGCGATATCAACAGGAGATATATTAGGAAACTCTCAGGTTGGTGTCTACTTAACTATTGTAGGGGATAATTTATTTTATCCATCTTCTCTAGATAAACCTGCTATAGAAGAAATTTCACAATGTTTTGATTTGGAGATGAATCCAATGTTAATTGGTGGTTCATCTCTACTTGGAAGTTTAATTGTTGGCAATAATAAAGGAATAGCTGTTGCTGACATTGCAACTGAAGAAGATCTCGACAAACTTTCAAGTTTCGGTGAAGTAGTCATTCTAGAAAGCGGAGTTAATGCAGCAGGAAACCTTGTTGAATGTAACGATCATGGTGCAATAGTTAGCAAATCTATACCTTCTCCTGGAGTTGAACTAATTGGTGAAGTTTTAGGTGTTAAAACTGCAAGAACTAGAGTTGCAGGCCAAGATACAGTTGGTTCTCTGTTAGTAGCCAATAATAAAGGAATTTTATCACATCCTGATATTACCTCATCAGAAGTTAAAGAAATTGAGGCAGTGATGTCTGTTCCTGTAATGGTAGGGACTGTTTGTTTTGGTTCCCCCTATGTCGGAGCCGGTTGTGTTACATCTGAAAATAATGCTTTAGTTGGCTCAGGTTCTACGGGTCCTGAATTGAATCGTATTGAAGATGCATTAGGTTTAATATGATTATATTGCCGTAGGAGCGACGTGATCATCATCTTTATTTTCATTTTCTTTGACTCTGTTCCATACGTTTTTCATCAGTAATTCATGATGTATTTGACAATAGTGAAATCTCTTGTATGCTTCTCTGAATGAATACGCCTTATTTCCTGTAGCCACCAGAAAACCTTCTGGAGACAATCTACTAATGTTAACTCCCTTTTCTGAACAGTCTCCGTAATCACAACTTTTCATTGATATCCCCACTCCCTTTCGATTAATTGAAATTAACTAGTCCTTATTTTCAAGTGGTTCAATAATTATCAATGGAGTATTTGCTTCTATGCTCTCTCCTGATTGACAATTAATTTCTACAATCTTGCCCGCTATTGGTGCTTGAATCTCATTCTGCATTTTCATAGCCTCTAAAATCATTATAACTTGCCCTTGTTCGACAATATCTTCTAATGTGACATTGAGAGAAACGATTTTTCCCGGGATTGATGAGGATATCTTCCCTGAAACTTTTCTTTTACTACCTGTTCTTCTCCTTGATTCTTTGGAATCAGATAAATCTCCATCTATCTTGACATTAAAGCTGACACCTTCAACCTCAACTATCCAAAAATTATCTTTTCTTTCCATTAATACTTCAAACTCTTCCTCATCAACTGTGACTTTTCTTTTTTCTTTCAATAAATCACCTCGATGTACTCCTTTTTGTTCTTGATTCTGCTAAGTTTCTTTTTCCTAACAGCATTCTTCTATGGTCATGTACCCATGGATTACCCTTATTTCTATAGTTTGAAGTTCTTATTACATCTCCCTGAGATGTCTTTAACATCACGGCAGCTATTGCAACTTTTTTTAACAATTCAACTCGCTCCTTTCTCATTGTTAAAACCTCTAAAGCGGTATATTTCCATGTTTTCTTTCAGGTCTAGTTTCTTCCTTATCCAATAATGCTCCAAGTGCCTTAACAAGAACTTTCCTTGAATCCCTCGGTTGAATTACATCATCCAAATATCCCAACGCCGCAGCCTGGTAAGGATTCGCAAAAGTTTCGTTGTAATCATCAACCAATCTTTCTCTCTCTTGTTCAGGATTTCCTGCACTACTTATTCTTCTTCTATGAATTATTTGTACTGCTCCATCTGCCCCCATTACCGCCAACTGTGCACTAGGCCAAGCAACATTATAGTCGCCTCGAATATGCTTTGAAGACATTACATCATATGCTCCACCGTAAGCTTTCCTGGTAATTACTGTTATTTTTGGGACTGTTGCTTCGGCATATGCATACAATAATTTAGCACCATGCCTGATTATTCCACCCCACTCTTGGTTAGCGCCCGGTAAAAAGCCAGGAACATCTACTAAAGTTAGTATTGGAACATTAAAAGCGTCACAAAATCTAACAAATCTTGCCGCTTTTACAGAAGCATCGATATCAAGACATCCTGCCAAAACCTTCGGTTGATTTGCAACAATACCAATTGTATGACCTCCTAATCTCGAATATCCAACAATAATATTCGGTGCATATTCAGCTTGAACTTCTAGAAATGCTCCATCATCAACAATTTCTTCTATTGCTGTGATTATATCATAAGGTTGTGATGGATTTTCAGGTATTAGTTGATCTAATTTTTCACAACTTCTTGTAAGTGAATCATTTGTCGATTTAACTGGAGGTTTTTCGAGATTATTAGATGGCAATAATTGAATAAGTTCTCTTACGATATCTAATGCATCATCATCATTATCTGCTGTGAAATGAGTGACTCCGGATTTACTAGCATGAGTCCCTGCTCCTCCTAATTCTTCGAATGACACTTCTTCATTAGTTACTGTTTTTATCACTTCAGGGCCTGTAATGAACATGTGCGATGTTTTATCTACCATAATTACAAAGTCAGTAATTGCAGGAGAATATACTGCACCTCCTGCACAAGGCCCCATAATCACCGAAATTTGTGGTATTACTCCACTTGCTCTAACATTTCTAAAAAATATTTCAGCATAGGAACCTAGGCTTGCTACTCCTTCTTGAATACGGGCTCCTCCACTGTCATTTAATCCGATTACAGGAGCGCCGGTCTTCAGAGCCATATCTAATATTTTACAAATTTTGAGACCGTGCATTTCACCTAACGAACCTCCGTAAACAGTAAAATCCTGAGCGAAACAATATACTACTCTGCCGTTAATGGTGCCATGACCGCAAATCACACCGTCTCCTGGAATTACGTTTTTATCCATGTCAAAATCCCTACATCTATGTTCAACTAGTGAATCAACTTCCATAAACGAGCCTACATCCAACAATCGCTCTATTCTTTCTCTAGCGGTTAACTTTCCTTTTGAATGCTGGGCAGCGATTCTTTTTTGCCCACCTCCTGCTTCAGATTGTGCCTTTCTTCGACGAAGTTCGTCGATACCTTCCTTCACACCAGACATATGATGTTAACCAATGACAAGACTAACCCAATTAGCATTACTCTTCGTCAAACTCTTAAAATCGGTTGTTTGAAATCATTTGACCGTTCCCACAACTTTGTTATGAGTATGCGAATAGTAATCGCAAAGCCCGGACTTGATGGTCATGATAGAGGCGCAAAGGTGATTGCTAGGGCTCTAAGAGATGCGGGACATGAAGTAATTTACACCGGTCTACGTAGAAAACCGTCTGAAATAGTTCGTGTAGTAATGGATGAAGATGCAGTGGCTGTAGGTCTTTCTACCTTGTCTGGTGCACACAATGTATTAATTTCAAAAGTTTGTGAAGAATTAATTTCTAATGGTATGAGTGATGTTATTGTTTTTGCTGGAGGGATAATTCCTGATTCAGACCGAGAATATTTGTATTCTTTGGGTGTCAGAGCAATATTTGGTCCCGGCACAAAAACAAGCTCAATAATAGAGTTTTTAGATACTATTTCAGAACGTAAAAACAGTCAATTGGATGTGGGTGTGGGTGAAAAGACAGGATGGAGATGGTCTTGAGCTTAGAAAAAAATCTGAGCCTTGCTAAACAAGGTAACAGGAGAGAACTTGCTAGACTATTGACACAAATTGAATCGGGTGAGAAATTACCTCTAGATCAATTTGATGAATCATGGGTATTAGGCGTCACAGGTCCACCAGGTGTTGGTAAATCTACTCTAATTGGTGTGATGATAGAAGAATGGGTGAATAGGGGTGAAAGAGTTGCAGTTTTGGCAATAGACCCCTCATCTCCAAAAAGCGGAGGTGCATTGCTAGGTGATAGAATGAGAATGTCCTCAGCTGATAATGGAGAATCAGTTTTTATTCGTAGTATCGCTACTAGAAACCATCCTGGAGGGTTAATGCCATTTTTGGATTCAATGATTAACCTTCTAAGTTATTGTGGGTGGACAAAAATAGTTATTGAAACTGTAGGTAGTGGTCAATCTGAGATAAGAATTATTGCCTTTGCAAATAGAATTATGTTAGTTGATGGACCTGATAGAGGCGATATAATTCAAGCAGAAAAAGCAGGTATTATTGAATTAGCAGACATTATAGTTGTAAATAAATCAGATTTGCCTAATGCAGACAGTGCAGCTATTTCCATAAAGAAATCTTTAGATTTATCCGATAAAAATAATGATACTATCGTAATGCAGACTTCTTCAATTCAACATAATGGAATTTCTGATTTAATCGAAAAATTAGACCATATGGCAATAAATAAGGAACGCAATATTTTGAGAATTAAGGAAAGGCTACTATCTAGATGGGATTATAAGTTATTATCTAATTCATCTTTAGGTGATATATTATTAGACTTGGAGTCCGGAGCGATTAACCTAGATGAGGCAATTGAGCTTCTATGATTTTATTTTGATGTGATATATTGACAAGTAATTCAATACCATTGGACATTGATCATGCAAAACATTCAGTGGGTGGAATGAGTGGACATATTTTTCGTAGATTCACTCATGTAATAATGTGTCTGATACCTTTTCTTTACTATACAAGAGGGGATCAACTATCCGACTTAGTATCTATGAACCCCAATCAATTTGTGATATGTTGCTTACTAATTTTGATTTTGTTAGAATTAATCAGGCTTTATTTTGGCATTATAATAGTTGGACAAAGAGAATATGAGGCCAAGCAAATTTCAGCATTGGCTTGGGGTGCATTTGCAGTTTGCTTAGCATTAATTTTTTCTCCAGAATCTAAGAATTTTGATGGCATGGAGTCTGGATTATACGCTGCACCATTGATATGGGGATTGACTTTTGTTGATCCTATAATGGGTGAAATCAAACGTTCTAAAAAGGGAATAAAGTTTGCAATAATTGGTGGTTTAATAACGTCATATATCATTTGGTTTTCAAGCTCTTATTTTCTAGGTACACCAATCCTTGCCTCGTTAATATTGGCGCCATTGACAGTTATTGGCGAATTACCTACTGTAAAATGGATAGACGATAACGCCACAATGGTTCTATTGCCGTTAGCAATTCTACTAATTATTGAACCATTTCTTTGAACTTTCATTTGCGTCATGTTTACATTCTTCCTACATTTCGAAGGCATGATGACAATGGATGACAGTGAACAAAACGAAATTGTAGAATCCACACTTTCCCAAAATACATACGTTTTGGTTTGGGTGATTGCATCCTTAGCATCTTTAGCGATTTATGTCAGATATTTCTAATTTAATCTAAACGCTGGATTAAATACTTCCTATTTTTGGACATATTATGTGTGGGATTACCGGTATTTTTGGTAATGGTGATTCCAGTACTCTAAGGTCAATGTCGAGCAATTTATCTCATCGTGGTCCTGACGGCTCAGGCAGTTTTGAATCTGACATTTCTGTTGGTAGTATCTGTTTGGCTCAATCAAGATTAGCAATAGTTGATGTTGACGGTTCGAAACAGCCGATTAACTCTGAACATAATTGTGTATTAATTCAAAATGGAGAGATATATAATTTTCAAAAGATCAGAAAACAAATTCCTACTTATCCTTGGCGAACTTCAGGAGATAGCGAGGCTATTTTGGCATTGCATCGAAAGTATTCGTTTGATAAGGAGAAAACGTTCGAGATACCTGAAGGTAAGAAGGTTGGTTCACTATTTAGGACAATCGACGCAGACAAGCCAGGGAATAATGCTGAAAAACATAAATCTTGGGTTTCTAAATTAGATGGTGTTTGGGGCTTTGCATTATGGAATCCTAAAATTAGAGAGTTAATCCTATGTAGGGATCCTATGGGTGTGAAGCCATTATTTAGAACACTTTTACCTGATGGGACACTATTGTTTGGTTCTGAAATCAAGTCATTTTATGCACATCCTAATTTCCAAGCTAGGCCCGACATAAATTCATTAGCAGTAAGATTGGCTTTTGAATACCCATTGGACTATACTACATTATTTTCTAATGTGACTTCCGTAGCTCAAGGAACAATAGAGACGTGGTCAATAGATAAAGATGGTAAATCAGTTTTGACCGGAATAACAAGATATAACAGTGAAAAAATTTCTCCAAAAAACTTCTGGGAACCTAGTTCAGAAGCAGAAATACTTCTTCATTCTCTTTATTCGGGTGTGGAAACAAGGATGATGTCAGACGTACCCATTGGTGTAGTTCTATCCGGTGGTTTAGATTCCAGTCTTATTGCAGCCCTGTCAAAGCAAGTTGCAGAATCTAAAGGATTAGAATGCCCTGAAGTATGGACAGTGGCTGAAGACGAGAATAATCCTGATATGATTGCAGCAATTAATGTGGCCGAACATTATGGGATGAATCATCATAAAAAAATTATAGAACCTGAAAAATTTTGGCATACATTACCAAATTTTATCTGGAGTGGTGAAGATTTAGATATCACAGTATTATTTTGGCAACCTTTATTCGAAGAAATGTCTAAAAAAGTCAAAGTTGGTATTTGTGGTCAAGGTGCCGATGAACTACATGGAGGTTACTCTAGGTATAAAGAACTCGAAACTCATGCTAAGGTTATTGACAGTCGTCTATCTGATTTTGGTAATTTTTCAATTGACAAAGAGTTGACAGGTTCCGGACAGCCTTGGATTAATGATGATATTTCTGCAAGAAGTAATTTCTCTAATATTACCAAAGCATTACAGTTTGAACTCGACCGAGGCCAATTGACAAATTTCCAGTTAAGATTGGGTGATAGGCATAGTATGGCTTTTGGTGTTGAAGCGAGGATTCCATTTTTATCTAAGGGACATAGAACAATTTCTCATGAAATACCAATAAATTGGAAAATAAATTCTGATGATGAGAAGTTAGCACTTAGATATGCTGCTAGTTTGACAGATTTGCCTAAAGATATAGTGAATCGTCCAAAGATGCCTGCAGGAACTGCAACGACTCCAAATATTATCAAAGACTTGATTTCTGAATTAACTCCGCATGCTAAAGAATGGTCAAGTGAGTATGGGAAACTATCCTCTATGTTAATGAAACAACCTGATATGGCTATCGGAATGAGAATTTTCCATGCTATGCATCTTACAGATAACGAAAAAGGATTCAGAAAAGGCTCTATCATGGATATAGTTAATGATGTGAGTGATTGGAATAGTTTCTAAATTTTCCGTCATTCTTGATTGTCATTCCCAGACTCAACTTCTATTCCTTCCATACCTACTATTTCATAGTTTGAAGGAAACATAGCTACGATTACTCCTGCAACAATACACCCTAGTGCCATAAAAAATTCTGATTGAACAATCATTAATTCCAAACCTATGACAACTAGCAATAATCCTCCTAAATTTGAAACCCATACAAGTGTTTTGAAAGTGGATAATGAAACTCCCGTACTTGTTCCTGTCCTCTTCGGTCCAAATTCTGCTCCAAACCTTACTGGGTCATCTTTTGCCATCTAATCACCTATCTATCATTATTATTGCATCTGTTGGGCATGCTAGAACACAAAGTTTGCAACCAGTACATGGATCTCTAAGCACTCTAGCCTTTTTGTTAACATCAATATTCAATATAGGACTAGACAAAGGTTTGTCATAGAGTTCTATTGCATCATCATCGCATACTATTGTACATTGGTCACATCCAATACACAATTCTTCTTTGACCCATGCTACAGTATCTTCACCTCCCTTCATTGATGCCATTTCTCCGGCCTTCAATGAATTCAACATAATCCGTATCTTGCTTTGTTGTTTCTTACGACGTTCCGCTACATCAGATGCGTCCGTCATGATAATTGCGAGAGCCTCATTCTACTCAATACTATGTTTTCTTTAGTCAGATTAATTTCTCACTAACCTCTCCGTAGATATATGGAAGAACTCTCTAATCTTGACAAGTGGTGGAAAGATCCAACGGTATTAATCAGTGCTCTTTTACCATTATCAATCTGGTTAATCATGTATATTTTTTTGTCAATTAAAGTTGCTTGGATATCATTTCCTTGTGGCTTATTAGTTGGTTTTTTCCTTTGGTTAATAGCATTAGGTTATCAAAACCCCCGGATGGCTAATGCAACTATAATTGGCGTTGCAATAAATTTGTTGTTTGCTTCAATATCTATATACTATGCTTTCTTCTAATTTATTGATTTTTAGCATTCACCTGTCTTGCCAAGAATGAAACTACATCTAGTATTTCAAAGTCATGCCTCGGATCTCCTTCAAACTTCAGACATTCGAAATGACTGACACATTTTGGACATGAAGTCAACATTACATCTGCTCCTGTCGCCTTTACTTCATCGAATCTTTGAATTCTAAGTGCTCTACTATTCTCGTTACAAGACATCATACTAGAAACACCACAGCATAAACCATCTTCTTTATTGTGTTCCATTTCCACTAAATCTACTCCCTCGACAGCCCTAACTAGTTCTCTAGGCTCTTCATAAATGTTCATCTGTCTTCCTAGCCTACAAGGGTCATGATATGTCACTGTGAGGTCTTCTTCTGTTTGTAAGTTCATATCGAATCCATTTTCTATCAAATACTCAGTTGTATGCATGACTTTCATATCATCTAATTCGTAATCCATTGCAAAAGTCTTGAAGCATTCTGCACATGAGGTAACTAGAGTATCAATACCCGACTCATCAAGTTTCTTTTGATTATACGATTTGAGTTTTTCGAAAACTTCAGTCATTCCTTGCCATTTCTGATCATGGCCACAGCATTTGAGAAAATCTCTACCTAGATAAGTCACTTCTGAACCCATGTCTTCGAATAGAGTGAATGCAGCCGTAGTTGTGTCTCCGAGATTCATTGTTCCTTCATTAACATGGCTAAATATCATTTCTTGATCGATATAATCAACACATCCAGGGTAATAGCCAACATTTGAGTCGATAGGGTAATCATCTACGCTGATGAACGATTCATCCGCATTTTCCTCAGCTTCAGCTGCTAGAACAGCTTGCAGAAGAGTGTGTGGTATTTCAGTAGCAGGTGGTCCTCCTACAATGAGACTTCTTCTAATGTCTACATATGAATCATAGTCTACAAGTTGAGGGCAAGCGTTGGTACAAGCAGTACAAGTGAGACATGAATAAAGTGGCACTCCATCATCTTCATTATTCCATGAATTATAGATAATGTTTAATTTATCACCTGCGTTAAATAGTCTGACTGGACAAGCATCATCACACAGATCACAACCATAACATTTGTTCATTTCCCATTCGTATCCTCTTGCCATACTCCTCATTAGTAAGAATACCATTGCCCCAACACCCAAACAAGGTATAAACAGGGAATAAATTAGTTTTGCATCTAGACTCTTTGGATTTTTGTGATAAGTGGGATTCTCCACCATCATGGATGTCAATTCTGAAGGTTCCATGCTTGTCTCTGACCTTAAGATAGCAGTTCCATCATCACCTAGTAATAGTGGTTGGAAAACTGTAATTGAGTAATCCATTATCATACTCACAGATGAATTCACATCATTACTGGTAGAAGTGAAATGTAATGTGTATGATTCTCCAGAATCTAAGTAAATACTGTCAGCAGAACAAGAACCATCTACTGTACTCCACAACGTGTTACTGTTAGAGTCTGTCAAAGTTAGAGTTTGTGAATGAACACCAGCATTTCTTACAGTAGTTCTAAAGTTGCAACCGATATCTGCCGGTACTCTTTCAACTCCGAAATCTTCTACATTGAAAACTTGGGTATCTGTAAAGAATATTTCCTCGATACCCGATTCTGATCCAGCAAAGGTTTCTTCACCAAAAGCGGCATTTCTCCCAGTTTCAGATGCCGAATGTTGATTCGCACCAGAATAGTCAAAGATTACTTGCTTCGTAGGTTGATAGATACCCCAGTCGACCCAATGAACAGCGGGAAGAATACAATAGTCAGCGAGGTCTTCTCCATGTGTCAGCGTTTGCCAAATTACCAAATTCTGTGAATCCTCATACGGTAAACATTCATCAGACCATTCCGCCCAAACATTCCCTTCTTCCACGTGAAGAAGTGTGTCTGAAGGCTGAGTGCGTAATTTGTCAAGTTCACTAATGTCGTCCATTGCTCCAAGGCCTCCATAATCCCAGAAACCATCTTCATATATCGGCCATGTGACGACACAGATTAGGAAGGCAGCTACTGCCGAACCTACTGCTATTTGTCTACCAATTATTGGGGTCAGTCTTGCACCTAAGGCATTAAGTCCAAATTTCCTCACTGAAAAATAAATTACAGTAAATAAGAATATTCCAGTAAGAATCCAAGGCACTGCATTGAATATTTCTGCAGTCCAAGGTTCCTGTCTTCCACAGAACAAGTATCCATGAGAATCAGCCCAACAATAATTCTTGAGATCTTTAGCATATAATTCTAGGAAAATATTTATCGAAAATACTGAGATAAACCATACGTGAGCAAGGTATACTGCTCCAGCAGTTGCGAACCATGGGTCTTCAACACCTCTCTTTTCTCTACCAGGTAAAAATGGTGGAAGTGCAAGAATTCCTACTGGGATGCCTGTAATTGCAGCCCCCCACCAAGCAGCGTTCCAGAATATATATTCTGCACCAAAAAATGCTCCAATTGGTCCGGCAGGAATTGTATATGATGGAAGATATTCTCCCCATCTTAGATATCCATAAGAAAATAATACATACCAGTCAGGGAATACGAAACCAGCTTGCGCAAAAGGATCAGCAGCACTGTGTAACGGAGGAGGTATTAACCAACAATAGTATGCCAAAGTTGCAATCATAGATGCAAAAATAATTGTGTCTCTAAGAACTTCTGATGGCCAAAATGGGTGTCCCATGTGTGGCCTTCTTCTTTCTTGGTCACCTTCGATTAAGCTATCTCTTTCGCTGACATAAACGTCCGCTATTCTGCCGAATCTTTCTATTATACCCATTCAAAATACCTCCTAATGTGGCTCCGCAATTCCTTGAACCCAGACGATGAATAAATGTGCAATAATTAGAGTAGTCACAATCACTGGCAAAATAAATACGTGAAGGAAGTACATTCTAGTAACAGTTTGACCAGAAAGTGAGGTTCCAGCGAACAACGCTTTAGCAACCCATCCGCCAATTAGAGGTGTAGCTGTAGCCATATTTATTCCGATTGTAGCGGCACCAAATGCTAGACTGTCCCATGGCAGTAGGTATCCTGAATAGCCGAAGAAAATTGTAAAGAACATTAATGCTACACCAATTAGCCAGTTCAATTCTCTAGGATTCCTATATGCTCCTGTGAAATATACTCTACACATGTGTAGGAAAACTGCAGCAACCATGAAATGTGTAGTCCAATGATGAATTGATCTGATGATGTAGCCAAATGGTAGTTGAGTCATTATAAATTCCATTGATGAATATGCTGGCGTAGGATCACCTTCTCCGCCCGGGACATAATATAATCCTAGTACCGTACCAGTAATTACTAGTATGATAAATGCAAGGAATGATATTCCTCCTAAACAGTAGAGTGGATACCAGTACCAAATAATCCTCAATTTGTATTTCTCAGCATGGGTCAATGGCATTTGTCTATGCATACTGTGATATGCATTTTTACTCATACCCCAATAATCTTGGATTCTAAATCTCGTATCTAGCCAAGAAAAAGCCCACAAAAAGGTCTTCTCTGCCAATCCCATTCCTGAAGCATTAGTTTCTACAGCTCTGAGAATATCTTTCCTAGGCATATCGTCTCTCTCTTTTCTAAGAGTGAATGCAACTAAGATCACTACTATTGCTATAAAAAACCACAAAAACCAAAATTGTATCATATTTTTCACCTCATGCGCAATATGCATACCAGTCTACGAAATCTGGTAAAGCTTCTATCATGTCTCCATTAAGTACGAATGGTATTAATGGCATCCCATTAGGAGAAGGTCCTCCGACTTTTCTAATTCCTATGTAGTCAAAAGGGGTCCCTCTGCTCATACTATTTTTCTCTATAGCGGTAGGGTCGAATCTACTTGAATGGCAAATACAGAACAGTTTGTTACCTCCTGATTCTGTTCCTCCTGCTTCCCAAGTATCGTTTGTATAATCATTAGCAACTAGTTGCCAACCTGGGATACAACATAGATGAGGGCACCTTGAGAATACTATAATCAGATTATCATGAATCGATAAAGGCGAATATTCTGGTTTCTCATCCACTTCATATCCTGAACCTACATATTTTCCACCATCACTGTAACCCTCCAAGAATTGGAATCTTGGTTTGTTTGATGCGGGAGCAGAAGTCTTGTTTTCTTCATGTGGTACGTAAATAACATTGACCGGCATACCTGACCAAACTCCTTGTGCTCCAGCCATTCCTGTATTGCTACTGGCAGCAGCTTGAACGAAGGAATCATAGCTCATTGGCTCAAGGTGCCTGTCTCCATACCAAACGGAATCTTCAGCACCTGTTGGAACCCAAAACCTTACTGCAGTATCTCCGCCTCCAGAGTCTGCTTGCCCCATCAATAATGATGCAAAACCTATGCTTCCAAGACTCGCTAATGTAATGCCTCCCGCAGCAGTATTGAATGAATATCTTAGAAAATCTCTACGATCGATAAGTTTCGACTCCTCGACTCTAGAATCTTCATTCTCCGAAATAGGACGTAATCTAAAATTCCTGCTCATATTATCTACACCTCATATTTTTTCCATCCTTCAGAATCGTTTGAAGTGATATATTTATTTCTTCTGTGCTTAATAATAACTAAATCAGGCATTACAAATCTGAGATAAACAATGCCCATAATTATCAGCGTTGTTAATGTCATCGCTAAAAATAAAGATAATAATTGTTGATCCCAGTGGTTGTATAATCCATAGCTTAGTGAGCCTGCCCAAAAGAGAGTCCATACAATGCCCCAAAGACCTAGTAGTACAACTATTATTGAATCTCCTGCGGGAGACAGACTCGACCTTACGACAGTTCCAGGTACTGGGTCATTGAAGACTCCATGGTCAATTGCAGAAAGATAGTTTTCTTCTGAAAGCTCAACACCTTCAAGTGCAGTACGAGCATCTTCTACAGATACTTTCCCTTTCTTGACTTGCTTGAGTAATTCTAAAACAACATCATCTCTCATATCTGGTCACCTCTCCTTTCGTGTTTGATTCTTAACCTAAGTAGATTCGATCTTCCTTTGTAGTTTCTAGAGAATCCATATCTCAAGAAGAATCCGCAGAAGATGATGACTATAATTACAGCAAAGAATCCTAGTAAACCTAACCAATGAGCTCTAAGTGCTGCTCCCATGTGGTGTAAATCAACATGTTTTTCTTTAGGTGCCGGTGGTTCAATTTCGCCATTACCTGAAAACAACATACGAGTTTGACCATTGTCTGCCCCTTCGTCTAAAGTGACTGTAAGCCTATTCCATCTGTCTAAAGCTGATGGGATTGCATCTCCGTTGACTGTATTACCTGCAATCCAGAAGTTAACAGGTCCATTGCCTGTTTCAGGTGCAGTCCAAACAAAGTTCCATTTTCTGTCTTCAGTTTTTGAGCCAGAATCTGTGTGAGTCAATGTACTCCCTTCATCTTCCCAATTTTGGACATGTGATTCAAAACCAACACCTGCAGAAAGAGTTCCTTGTGTCACTCTCATGGCAAAGCCTCCTGTCTGAGCTCCACCTATTTCTGCACCTCCAATCAATTGCAGAGTCATCGGATAGGATTTACCTGCTTCATAATGGTATGGAACGTGATCCAAAACTACAGTGACTGAATTATCCGGTTCTTCAGCATGGCAAGTACAGCCGGCTAGAGCCACATCCCCTTCCCCATCGGAATCTCCTCCAATGCCTGTGTGGTATGCTTGTGTTGTAGTTGCTAAAAACAGCGCTAATACACCTAAAACCAAGGTCCGACGGCTGACGCGATTGATGTTGTTCATATCTCACACCTATGGACATACCTCGCCACCTGAAAGAGGGATATTAACCTTCCAGTTTGGTGCCTTCGTAGTTACATAATTTAATCTTCATTTTAGGCAGTCAAACATCAATAAAACTCAAACCAAAAGTAATCCTCCGAGACCTGTATGTCGGAACACCCATGGAAGAATATTTACAACCTTTCTACTGACCAATTAAATGATCTTGATGAAGCAGAAGATATGATAGAAATGATGGATTTGACCAAGGCAGAAACAATCTTATTGAAGATGTACAAAGAGGATCCTAGATGCGTTCCTGTACTGAATGTTTTGGCTCACATGTATGGGAGACATTTGTCTGATTTTGAATCAGCAATTAAATTTTATAATTTGGTTTTGGATATTGAACCAGATAATGCTTGGGCAAGAGATGAAAGACGGAAATATAGTAGATATTTGTCTTATGATTGAATTATATTAAACACTAGTTATCTTTCTGAATGCTATGGAACAAGGTGCTCTGCTAATTGTCGGCGTCGGTGGTCTCGGCTCTATTTGGGCAGAAAGAGCCCATTCTAGATGTTCTAAATTTTCAGAGCTATTACTTATTGATGCTGATGAGAACACATTTAATGGAAGTTCTGAAGCACATTGCCTACATCTTGATGCATCTGGTGAAGCCAGAGGTGCAGCCGCACTGCCGATGTTAGCTCAACATAGATTAAGTGAAGGAGTGAAGGAAATACAACCGCTATTAGACAAAGCAGAATTAGTCGTATTGATGACTTGCCTAGGAGGAGGAGTAGGTTCAGGAGCATCTTCAGAATTTTCGAGACTCGCTAAAGAATCAGATTGCTTAGTTGTTTCAATTGTAGGTTTTCCTTTTGCTGAACAACCAATCAGGTATCACTTAGCCGAACAATCATATCCTGAATTAGATGAACATTCAGATATTTGTATCAAGGTTAGCTTAGAGAGGCTATCATGGCAATCTAAAGAAAGAAAGCTCGACTGGAAGAAAGGAGCAGGATGGATAGAAGAACTAGTCGAAGGTTTACTTTCTACGTTTGCTAAAGTTGGAAAAATCAATCTTGATTTAATGGATTTCAGAACTATTGTTGGACATTCAGGGCAGGCCACAATTTTAGTCGGTTCTGGTACTACAAGTTCACTATCGGATGTAGTTAAAACCGCTCTTAGATCGCCACTTTCAGATTTGAATGTCGAAGGTGCTAAGGGATGTTGGATACAGGTTGAGGGCGGCCAAGATATGACAATCTATCAACTTAATACAGTCGCTGAAGAATTCATCTCTCTATTGGATGATGATTGTCAAGTTCTTCTTGGTGCACGTTCTAGTGATGAGATGTTAGGGCGTATCAGAATAGTAGCCGTCGTCAGCGGGTTGTAGGAAATCTTCGAACCGTTTAATTCGTTAAGTATAACTTTCTCCCATGTATTGTGCCCAAAGTCAAAAAGTCTGCTAGAGGAAAACATCGGTGGGTAGGTTTCCAACTTGATTTTGTAGGCATGTCAAGGAATAAATGTGAAGATTTTCTTTCGGATACTACACAAAATATTCCTGTGAAACTTTTTGATTACAAGAAGAAAGAATCTGTATATTATGGTATTCTAAAGGTCCCATTAGAGCATTATCTGAGTGTAAAAGAAATGCTTAATCAACAAGACAATTGTAAAACTCTGACCTCCTCAGGTAAGATAAAATTAGTCCGTGAAAGGTTGGGCTTAAAATAGCCATTTTAGTTTCTCAAAATCTTCAACTTCCTGATTACTATTATGATTAAATTTAATTAGTTTTCCACTGTTACTAATCCCAGTAACTCTAATTTTCTTTTTATCTGATTCTAACGAATAACCTCTAGATAGTAACCTCGAAAGACCTCTCCATGATTCAATTTCAATCTGATCTGGTGGAGGGAAATTGTTCAATAATTTATGCTCTTCAAATAGAGATGATAAGCTTGAATCAATCATTTTAATGAGCTCATGCTTCGTTATATCTGGATTATTTTTCTTCCATCCTGCAGTTTTTACTTGGTCTATTTTTTTAGATGAATTGTTGATTCCAACTCCAATTCTCAGAAAATCTTCTTTATTATCCATTTCAACTAATATGCCTCCGAGTTTCTTCCCCGAACTATCTAAGATATCGTTAGGCCATTTACAGAATTGACCCAATACATTTGCAATCCTTACTCCAACAATAATTTGTAGAATTCCAGGTTCCATTTTGTCTAAGATAGACTTCCTGATATTCCAAGTGCCAGCAATATCTTTACTATTTGATTTCCAAATAGAACTTCTCCTACCTCTACCTTTTATCTGATTGTTAGTTAAAATTCTTTGCCAACCTTTCGGTGGTAATTTTTTTGCCTCTTCCATGGTTGTATCGCACTCATCGATAAATGTCGGAAGAACTCCTTGACCGGGTTTCCAATATCCTACAATTTCTAATTTTTCATCGTGAATCCAAGATTCCTTTAGAACTCTGTGAGACCAACCAGATTTTGTCCAATATTCTGTGTTACTGGGGCTAAGAGGGTATTTCCTCTGTAGTAAAATAACTAATAAATCTGGTTCTAAAATTGAAACGTTTTCTTCTAAAAAGTCTACTAACTTATGACCCCAGCCGTCTCCTTCTAAATCGGACAGGGATACTTCTTCGATCCAATCTAATCTTGGTTCACCTATTGATGGCGGATTGAGGTATGGTAAGTTCCAAAATAATAGTTTAGTGTTCTTTGGAATATTAAACTCATTATCGCCTAATCCGCATTCTGTAAAATTAATTTTATCTGCTACTGAAGCAGAGTGAGAATTTTCTTTTGCCGCAGAAATCGCAAATGGATTCACGTCACAGGATTCCACCATCCAGTTATGTTTTGCTAACGCTATACTCAGTAAGCCCGAACCACATCCGATTTCCATTGCAATCCCATTGGGGTTCAGTTTTTCTAAAATTTCCATCATTAACATCGAGTCTTCTCTGGGGGGATAAACCGATTTAGGGATTCTAAGAGATACAGTCTCTCCATTGTGCAGACTTAATTGTACTTTTTTGACTTCGGTTATTGGATTATTTTTTTCACCCAAGTTCATAGATTTAATCTCCTTTTTCGCTATTTTTTTTCAAAACGTTTATGTCTGACTGCTCTGCTTTGAGGTTGCCGATTGGGAACTCCTAACCTGCACCCCCCGTCCAGTGGTAGCCATGCCTCTACCATCAGATTCATAAATACCCCCTCAGTCCGGCGACAGCCCAGCATATGCTATGGGCCTGTGACATAGTCGAGGATAGTATCAAAATAATCTAATTATTTGATGCTGAGAAGTCCTTTTCTTGCTCGCAAGCCCATGTTTTTTGTTGGATGATGGTGTTTGATGTGGCAGTAAAAAGTTCAACGAAAAAGAGATTAATGGAGCTGGGTGTCTCAGAAGAACATGCCCATAGACTTGCTGACGATGCCAACATGGATGCAATCAAGAGAATGACTGTAGACCAAGTTGCTAAGAAAGTTGGTTTGGAAACTGGTGATGACGAGTTAGAGAACATCATGGGGATCATTCGGGAACAAATGGCTTCAAGGAAAAGGAGTCGAAGTGGAAGAATTACAATTTCAAGAAAGTCTATTCTTGATGATGATATACCACAAGGAGAGGATAGATTCAATGTTCTCAATCACTTCTTAGTTCCACACCATGAGCTCGTCCCTGTCGAACAAGAGGAAGCACAACTTGCTCCATGGGATATGTTACAAACAGAATATGATGGCACTACCAGGTTAGCAAAAGAATTGCTCCCTAAGGTTCTAATCACAGACCCTGCAATTCAAGCAATCAAAGAATTAGAGGAATTAAACAATTCCGAACTTCCTGCTGGTTGGCTAACAAACAGAGTTGTAAAAATTATCAGATATAGTAGGTCTGCAGGTTCTAGTACTGCTTTCCGTCTAATTGTGGAGAGTACTTAGGAGTTGAGTGTATGAAAGAAATTGTAGAAAGTTATTTTCAAAGAAGAAGTTTAGTTAATCATCAATTGATGTCATACAATGACACAATACTTGGTGGTGAAGGACGGAAAAGTCGTATGGAACAAATAGTTCGTAACATTCGTGTTGGTACCGATGAACCAGTTGATTCAATACCCGGTGGCAAAGATGGCGGAGGTGCCATTAAACTAGACGTGTTAGAGAGGGAAATTTATGTTCGTTTGAAAGGATTGAGACTTGGAAATCCGACTATTAGAGAGGCCAATGGCGCAGAACACCCTGCAACTCCTTTGGAATGCCGTATTAGGAAATTGACCTATTTCTCGCCAATCTATATGGATTTCGTTATCTATCGAGATGATATTCCTCCTGAGCCCGGACAAACACATGGATCTGTAGAAGAATCAAGTGTCCACATTGGGAATCTCCCAATTATGGTTCGTTCTGCACGATGTAACTTACACCCTGATCATATAGCAGGTACTCAAGATTCACCTAGGAAATTATCTCCTTACACATCTGCTGATGATGCTGAATATCATGAAACTCTTTTGAGAAAGTTCGGTGAAGATCCGATGGATCCTGGAGGTTACTTCATAATCAACGGTACAGAGAGAGTCCTAATTTCTATGGAAGATCTGGCTCCTAACAGAGTCACAGTTGAGAAGAATAAAAAATATGCTCATGAAACAGAGGTAGCAAAGATATTTTCCCAGAAAGACGGTGTTAGAAAACCTCTCAATGTAGAAAAGAGAAGAGATGGAATGCTAATGGTAAAGATTCCTAGTGCAGGTACTGCTGCTATTCCTGTGGTTCTACTGATGAGGGCCTTAGGGATGGAGAATGACAGAGAGATTTTCGCAGCTATTGCAGGTCCAGTAGAAGCAATGAAATATACTGTAGCAAATCTTAACGATGTTAAGGATAATGAAGAATATGGTGTAGAGAATACTGAAGAAGCAATTGCTTGGTTAGAGAAAAAATTTGCACATGGTCAACAGAAAGAGTATCGTGAATCTAGAATACAGAATATGTTGGACAAAGAACTATTGCCTCACCTAGGTGCTACTAGTGAAGCACGTGAGAAGAAAGCAATTTTCCTTGGCAGGATAGTCCGTCAAGTTTTAGAAATGGCAATCACTAATAGAGATCCTAATGACAAAGATCATTATGCTAACAAGAGAGTGCGCCTTGCTGGTGATTTGATTGAAGATTTATTCCGTGTTAGTTTACAGCAATTAGCTCGAGATCTTAAGTATCAACTGGAAAGACACCATAACAGAAAAAGAGATTTGAAAATTAATGCTTGTTTAAGACCTGATGTTCTGACTTCAAAAATTATGCATGCATTAGCCACAGGTAACTGGGTTGGTGGCCGTTCAGGAGTCAGCCAATTATTGGATAGGACGACTTACCTAGCTGCATTATCTCACATGAGAAGAGTTACTAGCCCATTAGTCAGGAGTCAACCTCATTTCGAAGCGAGAGATCTTCACCCAACTCACTGGGGTAGACTATGTCCAAACGAAACTCCTGAAGGACAGAACTGTGGGTTAGTGAAAAATGCCGCACAAATGATCGATGTTTCCGAAGAAGTCGCTGAATCTGAGGTCAAAGAACTACTCAAAGAAGCAGGAGTAGATGATTCACCTGCTGGTTGGGCCGATGGTTCAAGAATTCACGTTAATGGTGATATTTTTGGTTTGCACAAGAGACCTAATAAATTGGTTTCTCAGTTCAAACGCCGCCGCCGCTCTGGAAGAATCAGGCCAGAAGTAAGTATTAGGCACGATTCTGAGAACAAAGATGTATACATCAATACTGATAGAGGTAGAATTTTAAGACCTCTGTTGGTATTAGAAGAAGGAAATCTAGTTTTAACCAAACGTACTCTTGATGGCTTAAGAGCAGGTGAACTTACGTTCAATGACCTAGTGAATACTGGAGTAATTGAATGGGTTGATGCTGAAGAAGAAGAAGATTTGTTAGTTGCACCTAGGCCATTCGATTTACCAGAGTTCTCTCCAAAATATTCTCGTCCGATTAACCCAGCTAAAGTTGAGTGGATAAATCTTGGAGATATGAAAAATAAGAAAGAGGCCAAATTAAGTGCTGAAGTTCAGTTACCCAATGGTGAAACTGTTACAGAAGAGTTCTCAGTTCCTCTGAACTATTATCAAGAAGATATTGAAAAGTTAACAGCTCAACAAACTAAACAGAATAAGGTATTTGTGTATACTCACGTTGAAATTGATCCACAATTAATTCTTGGAGTTTGTGCATCTCTGGTTCCATATCCTGAGCACAATTCTACTCCTAGAGTTACTGGAGGTACTGCTATGGTCAAACAGAGCCTCGGTCTCCCAAGTTCAAATTATCGTCTACGTCCAGATACCAGAGCACATATCATGCATTATCCTCAACAATCGATTGTTGGAACTAGAGCAATGAAATCTACAGGATTTAAACAAAGGCCGGGAGGTCAAAACTTCGTTGTTGCTATCATGAGCCATCATGGCTACAACATGCAAGATGCAGTGATTATGAATCGAGCATCAGTTGAACGTTCACTTGGCCGTTCATCTTTCATCAGAACATACAATGCAGAAAATAAGAGATTCCCTGGTGGGCAGGAAGAAAGAATTGAAGTTCCAGGAACCGGCTTAGACGAAATTAAGGGATTAAAATCATTCAATAGTTATTCTCACCTTGAGAGAGATGGTTTACCAGTTCCCGAAGAATTTTTGACTAGTGGAGCTCCTGACGCCAAAGTACTAGTAGGTAAAACAAGTCCTCCAAGATTCCTTGAAGAATCTGCTGGGGCGTTCTTACAAGCCCAGGAACGTCGCGAATCTTCGATGATGGTTAGAAATGGCGAATACGGATGGGTGGATAATGTATTCGTAACCGAATCTCTTGATTCTGGAAGATTAGTCAGAATCACACTAAGAACTAACAAGATCCCAGAATTAGGAGATAAATTTGCTTCTAGACATGGTCAAAAAGGTATTATCGGAAGACTGGTTGATGAGGAAGATATGCCATTTACCGTGAATGGTGTCGTCCCTGATGTCTTGATTAATCCACATGCTATCCCGTCAAGGATGACTGTGGCCCACGTTTTGGAAATGATTGGTGGTAAAGTTGGTTCAATGGAAGGACGTCAAATTGATGGTACAGCGTTTACCGGTGAAAAAGAAGAATCTTTGCGTTCAGGACTTTTACGAAATGGATACAACCACACAGGCAGAGAAATTATGATTAGTGGAGAGACTGGTGAGGAGTTCCCTGCAGATGTGTTCGTTGGTGTAATTTATTACCAAAGGTTACATCATCTTGTTAGCAGTAAATTACACGCTAGAAGTCGTGGAAGAGTTCAGATTCTTACTAGACAACCTACCGAAGGACGTGCACGTCAAGGTGGATTGAGATTTGGTGAGATGGAGCGTGATTGCTTGATTTCTCATGGTGCATCAATGGTGATTAAAGATCGTTTACTTGATGAATCTGATGGTTGGAATCTAATGGTCTGTAATACTAAAGGCTGTGGTCACATAGCCTACTTCGATTGGAAACGAAGAACTACAGTTTGTCCTGTTTGCGGGGATAGAGCGGACGTTCATAATGTACAAACATCATATGCATTCAAGCTTCTTTTGGACGAAATGAAAAGTCTCGGGGTTGCTATGAGACTTGAACTGGAGGACAGAAAATGAGTGCTAGAGACGCAGCGAAAATCCCTAAGAGGATTCAATCAATAAAATTCGGACTGTTAGAGCCAAATGAAATTCGTAAAATGTCAGCTGTTGAAGTAAAGACCGCTGACACATACAGGGATGATGGTCATGCATACAAGCAAGGTTTGATGGATCCTAAAATGGGTGTTATAGACCCAGGAGTCAGGTGCGAAACCTGTGGAAATAAGCATGAAGAATGCCCTAGCCACTTTGGACATATAGCATTAGAATTACCTGTAATGCACATTGGATTTACTGATTTAATAAAAATGGCATTGAAGTCTACATGTAATTCCTGTAGTAATATTTTGTTACATAGTCAGGCTAACTCTCACCCTCTAGATCCAGAAAAATCCGAACAAGATTATTATCGAGATAGAGTGAAGGACGTGATGATTAAACATGGCGTTGGTTCCAGGGAATTTAAGAAAATAATCAAAGATATAGAAAAAGAATGTTCTAGTAAAAAGAGAACAATTTGTATGCATTGTGGTTCTGAACAAGGGAAAATTATTCTTGATAAACCTTCGACATTTAAGGAAAAGAAAGAAAATAAGGGAGAACATAAGTTGAATGCTCGAGATATCAGGGAATGGTTGGAAAGGATTCCAGATGAACACTTATTATTCATTGGAATGGATAAAGATTCTAGCCGCCCAGAATGGACAATCATGAAAGTACTCCCCGTTCCTCCGATTACAGTAAGGCCCTCAATCACGCTAGACAGTGGTGATCGTTCAGAAGACGACTTGACTCACAAGTTAGTAGATGTTCTAAGAATCAATCAGAGACTCAGGGAAAACCGTGATGCTGGAGCACCACAATTGATTGTTGAAGATTTATGGGAATTGTTGCAGTATCATTGTACTACTTATTTCGATAACCAAACAAGTGGAATTCCTCCAGCGCGTCACCGCTCTGGAAGACCTTTGAAGACCCTTACACAACGTCTGAAGGGTAAAGAAGGAAGGTTCCGTTCCAACTTATCAGGTAAGAGAGTGAATTTCTGTGCTAGGACCGTAATATCTCCAGATCCTAATTTAGGTATTAACGAAGTAGGTATTCCTGTTAAAACTGCTAAAGAACTGACAGTTCCTGTAAGAGTTACTAACAGAAATAGAGAACAATTACGACAGATGATTTTGAGAGGTCCAGATGTCCATCCAGGTGTTAATTATATTATTAGAGGAGATACTCTAAGAGTCAGAATTACTGATAGGACGAAGTATATTTGGGCTGGATTCAGATGTATGAATTCTGACTGCCACTCAGGTAGTGAGGATGAGCCTTATTCAGGTTACAGGCCGGACTTAAATCAAGTTCTCCCTGCCCCCAATTTCCTTCCTGGCTTGGAACTAAAGAGGCAAATGAGGCGTAATTCAATTGGTGATTTAGAAGAAGAGTGGGGAGTTGATTTAGAGAAGACATTGTGTAACCTGAGAGGTGAAGAAAGTGAAGGTCCAATGAAAGGACAAAATCTTCCTTCAGATGATCCAAGAGCTTTGATACACAGTAGATGGGCATGGGAACATTCCAATCCTGATGATGAATATCCTGAGCATTTGGAAGTTAACTGTCCACATTGTGGTAGCCCATCAGTTGAAGACGAGTATGGGGAATCATACCGGACTGATGTAGAAGACAGATTGAGTACAATTGACAGAGACGGAAATCCAAAACCTGGTGTTGTCATTGAAAGGCACTTGATAGATGGAGATGTTACCATATTCAACCGTCAGCCATCATTACACAGAATGTCGATGATGGTTCATGAGATTAGAGTTATGGAAGGAAAGACCTTCAGATTCAATCTGGCTGATTGTACTCCTTACAACGCTGATTTTGATGGAGACGAAATGAATCTTCACGTAATCCAATCAGAAGAGGCTAGAGCGGAAGCTAAAATCTTGATGCGTGTTCAAGAACACATTATCACACCTAGATATGGAGGTTCTGTTATAGGAGGAATTCATGACCATATATCCGGTTCTTATCTATTGACACATGGCAAGAAGCTTCTTCCGGAAAAATTGGTAATCGAGATTCTCGGATCTGTAGCCTGGGATGGTGATTTACCTGAATTGAGAGAAGAGGATGGGGTCAGAGGATATCGAGGTTCTGATGTTTTAAGTTTGATTGTACCCGAAGGTTTTAATCTGGAATATACAAGTAGATCAGGTGATCATGTACAAGTCTCTGACGGTAACGTTAGCGGAACGATTGACAAGAGAGGTATTGGAGCTGAAGACGGTAGATTACTCGATGCAGTTGTTCAAACTCATGGTTCAGAAGTGGGCGCAGAATTCATCAATAGGATGACAAAAATGACTATTGCTATCTGTACTGCAATGGGCTTCACAACAGGAATTGATGATGAAGATCTACCACCTGAAGCTAAAGCTGCTATTGCTGAAATCAACCATAAAGCTAGTGAAGATGTGAATGTAGAATTAGAAAAATTCGGTAAGGATGGTCGTAGATATGAAACAAGGCCAGGTAGAACTGCTGAGGAAACTTTAGAAGAAAATATTCTAAACATATTAGACTCAGGTAAAGCTGAATCTGGTAAAGTTGCTAAGGAAGCTCTTGGAGACGATAACTCTGCAGTTCTGATGGCGACATCAGGTGCAAGAGGTTCTATGGATAACTTAGCAATGATGGCAGGTTCCATAGGTCAACCTAAAGTTAGAGGTAAAAGATTAGAAAGAGGATATCAAGAAAGAGTCTTGCCTCACTTTATGAGAGGTGTCAAAGGAGCTCAAGAGAAAGGTTTCGTATCTTCCTCATTCAAGAGGGGTCTTGAACCTACAGAGTTCTTCATGCTTTCAGTTTCTGGTAGAGAATCCTTAGTCGATACAGCGGTCCGTACTTCTAAGTCCGGATACATGCAACGTCGATTAATTAATGCGATGGATGATTTGAAGGTTGCAGACGACCATATGCGTTCTGTTAGAAATACTGCTGATAGAATAATTCAGTTCGAATACGGAGAAGACAAAGTTGATCCTGCAAGAAGCAGAAAGGGGGAACCTTTCGATGTAAACCAAGTTTTAGATGATGCTTTGGGGGGTGCTAAATAATGGTAGTAAAGAGTGCAACAAAGAAGAAATTGATGGACTTAGGAATTGAAGAAGAATATGCCCATAAACTTGCAGATGATAAAAAATGGGATGATGTTAAAGTTTTAACTTCCTCACAAATTGCTCAGATATGTGGTACTGACTCCGGTACTGCGACAAAAATCTTCGAAGTAATGGCTGGCTCATCTAAAGCTGCTCAAAGAGCAGCAGCAAGAATTGATAAGACATTATTACGCAGAAAAGCTCTGAGGAGAAGTAGAACTTCCAAGAGAACGGCTCTACCAATCCAAACTTATGATACCGATTCTAAAATGGTACAAATTTTAAGAGATGTAGATGTCGAATCAGAAATTTATTCTAAATTAACAGATGCATCTGTGGAATTGAATACTCCAATGTCTCCTAGAATTATAAATGACCTTGTTGAAGCTTTAATTGCTAGGGGTGAAACAAAAATTACACCTGCGAAAGCTAAGAAAGTAGTGACTTCAGCAAATGAGCATCTCAAAGGATCTAGAGTTGATCCCCACGAGGCTGTGGGAATTACTACTGCTCAATCAATTGGAGAACCAGGGACTCAAATGACCATGAGAACATTCCACTATGCGGGTGTTGCTACTGTTAACGTCACACAAGGTCTACCTAGAATTATTGAGATTGTTGATGCTAGAAAGATTCCAAAAACCCCTACAATGAGGATTTATCTCGATGAGAATAATGCTAAAGGGAAGCCACTTAGAACTAATCAAAAACTAGTTCAGGAAATTGCAGCTGGGCTTGAAACTACAACTACACGTGATATAGCAAGTATTGATGTAGATATTACTCAGAGACACATTATTCTTTCGTTGAATAATGCAAATCTTCGAGTTAAGAAAATGAATGGAGCCGAGGTGCGAGATAAATTATCTAGGGCATTAAGATTATTTGTTCAAGCAGATAATGATGACAAGCCTAAAACTCTGAAAATTATTCCAGGCGTTACTAAAGAGGAAGAACTCGCAACTCTGTCTACAGATCCACCAACATACACGGCTCTTCTACAATTAGAGGAGAAAATTAAGAAATTGAGATTGAAAGGACTTCCTGATATTATGAGAGCAAATGTTCAGGGACCAAACGCTGAAACTGGAGAGTACTATATCTCAACTATCGGTTCAAATTTATCTAAAGTTAGTGAGTATGCTGGCGTAGATAGGTCGAGAACATACACGAACAATATTACTGAAATACATGATTATCTAGGTATTGAAGCAGCACGTCAATCAATAATCAATGAAATGCTTTTGACATTAGAAGGTGCAGGACTTGATGTTGACGTTAGACATCTGCTAATGGTTGCTGATGTAATGACTAGTGAAGGAGAAGTTCGAGCTATAGGTCGGCACGGAGTTAGCGGTACTAAGCATAGTATACTTGCGAGATCTGCATTCGAAGTGACAGTAACTCATCTTCTAAGAGCTGGAATAATTGGTGAAAGAGATGAATTAAAGGGTGTTACTGAAAATATTATTGTTGGTCAACCTGTTGCTTTAGGTACTGGAAGTGTTGATTTATTTTATATTCCAGAGGATGCATAAGGAGGAATTTAAATGGATTTAGCAAGACAATTAAAACAAGGAATTAGTACAGGAAATTTACTTTTCGGACAACGTCAAACAAAAAGCGCTTGTGCCAAGGGAGACGCACGTATGGTCTTAGTAGCCGCAAATTGTCCTAAGGAATATATTTCCGATATCAAAGAAAATCATCCTGATGTGACTCTTCATCAAGTTAATCTAGTGAATAGGCAATTGGGAGCTGCCTGCGCTAAACCATTCCCAGTTAGCGCAGTTTGTGTTTTAGACCCTGGACAAAGCGAATTATTATCACTTTCAATGAATGTTTGATTTATTCTCAATAGTTAACTTTTGACATTTTTTCTATATTTTTTATAGTTCTTTTGAAGTGTCACATGTTCTCCGCACAACATGGAAGAAATAGTTCGAGCCATTCTTAAATCTCGAACGGTAAGCCTTGAATCTGTCTCAGACAAATATGATATTTATGGTTTCAAATGTTTAGGTAAAGCAGAGAAATTGTTGGATATAGATGATGTTAATGGTTCTTCAGTTTACATCTGGCATGTGAAGAATGACATATTGTCAGTCTCAAAAAATGAAATTGAAAGATGGGCAATAGACGCTCCAGGTACTCGTCATTGGATACTTAGTGAAAGGAAAATTCCTGAATTCATTCTACAAAGTCTACCCAAGGATTTCAAAGTCATCTTTTGGGGGCCAGAAAAATTATCCAGATGGGTTGGAGAATCAGTTCTAAGAGGTGAATTGGTCGTTAAATCTTCAGATATTGAAGAACTTCCAATACTAGATAATATAACTGAATATACAGAAAATTATGGAGATAAAGAGGTTCTAACATTAAAACCACTCATTAGTTTAGACGATTGGCTAAAAACTGAACCTTCTGGATCGTTTAATTCAATACCAGTATATATTTTAGTTAAAATATGGAGGATTAATGGTTTCGTGGTTGGTCCTGAATCAATTGAAGAAAATAAAAAATGGGTATTAGTAGAAGATCCATGGATGGAAAAATTATACCATTTTAGAAATGAAGATTTACTGTTAAATCCTCCTGAACTACAAAAAATAATTCCATCTGATAGTAATTGGCTTTCAATTAAATCACTTAAAGAAAGACTCAAACCGATTCTTGATTACAGGAAAAAAGAGAACTTGTCTACTGCAACAGATTTGGTAAGATCAACTATGCTTGAATGGTGGAGGGTTGACATTCAGTCATTGGAATTAGAATTTGAATATGCCCAAATACCTGCGTGGATGATTAATTTTGAAGATGGTGAACAAAAAATATTACACAGTCAAAGTGGTAAAATTTACCAAAAATAATTAATTTCTCTGTAATGCCATTAATTCGTCTGTTGAGAGTGTGTCACCCGACATCAACCTAGACATCAAGTCAGTGACTTCTAATTTGCTACTATCATCATCATCTGTATCTTTCTCTTGTGCATTCATTGCCTTGAACAGGTCCTGAATTGAATGAATACTTCTTAATGAAACAACATATTTGTTATGTAATAGATCTGCTTCTCTTTTTGAACGAATCACTCCTTCTTGTGATGAATTCGCTTTTGCTCTAAGTCTATCGACTTCTTCAGACAGTTCAATCATTAAATCATGTGATTCTTGAGCAGTAGTTACTGCTTCCTCAACCAATTTATGTGCTTCTTCTTGAGATTTCGCGGCCTTTCTAATTTCTGATTCTAATTCCGAGAACTTATTTTCCTTCTTTTGTTGTCTGACTTCTTTCAATTCTTGATGTAACTTCTTCATCTGCCTTTCAAAGTTCCTCTCTTTTCCTTGAAAATGTCCATAATTAAACTTTTTATCCATCTTTTCAATATCATTTCTAATTGCTCTTTCATTTCTTTTCCTATCCTTTTTTTCAGCTTTATTCTGCGTTTCCATAGGTTTCTTTTCTTGTAGTTCTGCTCGTAATTGCTTCAAAACGGTAGATCGTTCTGCTCGGATTATTTTTAATTCTTTAACTTTGGAATTCGCTTCATCTCGAATGACTTTCTGATTCTGGACTTCTGTAATCAATTCCTTAACTTGCCTATTAATTTCATTTCTTTCTATCAAATATTTTTTAACTTTTGAATTCCAACTATCTCGATCTTCACGAAATTCTGAAAGTTTCCGATCTAATGACGTACTTTTAGGTTCGAGAATACCTCTGACCTCATCGAAATCCATCATTTACAAACACCTGTGTTATATCCGAACTCATACCCTCATATAAGGGCATAGGAAGGATGTAAAATGGCCAACTGCTCAATCATCTCGTTTCGAAACCCGTGAACCTAATCTTGCTCCTCCTCTAGCAACTCCAAGTTTTCTTCTTTGCTTTTTGCCTTTGGTTTTCTTTAGGTTCTTTTTCTTAGTTTGATTTGAATTACTTTTTGTTAATTCTTCAAGGCCGCCTGTACGTAATAGTGCACCTAATTCTTGAGTGTTTAGGGAGTCTCCACTTGTCGCTCTATCCTTAACTTCTGAAAGTTTTATCGGTTTTCCTCTGCTACTAGTCAGTCTGAGATAACTTTGAAGACGTTTTGCTTCTTTCCTAAGTTCCTTCCTTTCTTCAGTAATCTTATCTAATTGTGAATCTATTTTCTTAATTAGTTTACTTATTTTCCTTACGTCCGATCGATTTGCATTACTGTGAGTCCCTTCTCTGTCCGGAGAAAATGTTTCCTCATTCTGATTTTCAGCCTTTCCATCTCTGGTAGCATCTAACTGTTTAGTGATTATTCTTATTTCTTTTATCTGATTAACGTAATTTTCATGAAATCTTTCTGATTCTTGTTTTCTTGTATAGGCTGCTTGAAGTTCAAAAAATCTCTTGAACATATCAATTTCTCTGTGGAGTGTAGGGACCGCTGTTAAATCATTATCAATTGTAACTAATCTTTGATGTGTCTCTGACATCCATTCAGCCAAAATACTCGACGGGGGTGGAATAGATAAATTTACAGAATCTCTTTTTTTCCTTGCATCTTCAGCAGATTTTCTATGTTGATGAAACTTTTTCAATAACTCTCTCCTTTCTGCACTAATTGCCTCATTTTCTCCAACCGCTTGACGTAATGATTTTACGATTTCAACCTGATTCCTTCTTTCATTTCTCAAGGAATTATGCTCATCTTCAATAATCTTAATCTCACGTTCTTTGTTTTTCAATAACTGCTCAATTTCTTTATGAGACATTTCCTCTAAATCAGAAAAAAAACCTTCTTGAGTTTCCGAATCACTCATTCTTCCTCCTCCTTTTTGGTATCAGCTATTTTTTTTGCTGTATCTTTTTTCTTTTTTTTCCTAGCAAAGGAGGAATCTCCTCCTTCTGCAACCTTTCTTTGAGCTGATAAAAGATCGTTGAAACCCTCTCCTAAATCTCCAAACCCTTTTTCTAATCTTCTTTCCCAGTGTTCTATCGCTTTGTCTGATTGTGTCAACAATTCTCTTGCCCTATCTAATTGTCTTCTAATCTCGCGTAAATCATCTCTAATTTTTTGTTGCTTTTCATGCTGTGGTTGAGCCTTTTCAACACCATCAAGCATTTTTCTGTGTGATTTATCAGCCTGTCTATATAATGAATTCATTTCCCTTCTAGCATCGATATATGTCACCATATCAGGGTTGGATTCCCTTCTTTGTTTAAGCCATTTATCATTTTCTTCTATTAATTTTTTTCTTTTATCTAACAATTTTCTTTCCGCTTTATGATCCAACGCAGAGGTTTCTATTTTCTTTTCTATTTCCTCAATCTCATCGAACATCTTTTCTTTTTTCCATACAGGATCTAGATTGATCATTCCATCGCCTTCAATGAGTTTCTTTCTACTTTCTTTGACTATTTTTAATAATTCATTTGCATTTTTCTGAGCATTATTTCTTTCTTCTTTCAGCTTACTTACCTTGGAATTGATATTTTTGTTCATTTCTAGTGCTTTTTTAGCCTTAGGTGCAAGATTTTGTTCTTCAGCCTCTAATGTTCTAATTACAGTCGGCAATTGTTGTTTTAGCAATTGCCTCCTGGCTAGAAGTGATTTCGCCATCTCCTCAGGAGTCACATCGAGAAGTTCATCAGTGTTCATTCTGTATGGGGCTAACGAAAGGTATCAATAAAGGTCACTATGTGACCCTGAAGAGGGGTTTCATTCATACGGTTGTTCTTGTCGAGTAGTTACCAATGACCCGAACATTAACAGTTTCTTGTTTGAAGGTTTTTTTGCTTTTATCAATTTCTTTAGTATTTTTTTCTACCAATGTGTCTGCTCAAGATAGTAACTTTTCAATTTCAGATGATAATACTTGGTCTGTAGAATATCTTGATGGTAATTCAATGGAAAATTTAGGAAATGAATCTGCGTCAGACGGCGATTACATTTCACTTAAAATTCCAGTCTCTAATTCTAACCTTTCTTCTGAAGATGGTAGTTGGAGTTTTAGTTTTGGTTTCGGAGGGCAATGGTATGGTGGGCATTCAGGTATTCTATCTGGTAATACTTCTACTACAGATGTTGAAATTTCCTTTGGTCCTGTAATTGAAGGATATGTTCTATGTAAGTTACAAGTTGATGGTACAGCAGAAAGTGAGATTTTAGAGGTACGAATTGGTCCTAATCCAGTCAATTTTTCTTCTGCTGGTTCTGAGGAGATTGTGATTATAGGACAACCGGTACATGTTGGTGACGAATTGACAGCTTCGATTCTTGTACACAATAAAGGCTCTACTAGTGACTCAGTCAGATTAGAATTGAGTAAGAAAGACGGCACCATTTTAGTTATTGGTGATTATATCGTAATTTCTCCAGGTTCTAGTAGAGATGTTGCAGCAAGTTTCATCCCTCTATTATCAGGTAGTTTGGATATTGAATGGCGTGTTTCATCTATGAATGGCGGTATTGATATCTCATTAAATGGCACTTCAAAAGTTGAAATTAGGGATTCCCAGAATATAGATATTTTAATAGAAGAAAAATCTTGGAGTTTACAACGAGGTTTAAATATCGATATTTCGGTTTTTCTAAGCCCGGGCCTTAATCGTAGTGTTGATGTTCAAGTGTTTATGAAGTCTGGTACCGAATATATAGAGTACCAATTTATTTCAATAGAAATGAATCCTGGACAGAGGATAATTAATTTTAATCTTGGACAACCTGATGCGAATAGATTGAAGATTACTGTGAGTTCGAATGGCTGGCTCCCTCTAAATGGCGATGCAGAACTAGTAACTGAAATAATTCCTCCACTGGTAGTTCCTTCTATCGTCATTTCAGATATTTCGCCAACTTCAATATCTTATGGTGATTCATTATCTATCAACTATACTTTAGAAAATTCTGGAACCTCTGAATCTTCTGCAGGTATATTGAGAATTGTAGCTGTAGCAAATAACTTAGTTCTCGATGAAATCTCAATCTCTCCAATTATGCCCGGTGGCTCATTTACAGGAAATGCTTATTTCTCATCTTGGGAATTCTATCAAACTACTGATATAGAATTCTTTTGGATTATGGAAGATGTAACAACATCAAAACAGGCATCTGTTGAAATAGATAATGCTGCTAGTAATAGTTTCAAACTCCCATTTAGTATCTATGCAGCGATTTACGGTTCTCTTTCAGGATTGGCTATTGTAATGACTGTTTTAGTGATTTATAGAGTAATCTCACAGAGTACTCCTTCTACAGATTCTAAATTATTTAGAGGTAACTTCTTGAATAATAATTCTCAAAAAAAGAAATCTACAGATTTGAAGAAAGAAGTCTCATGCCCTTCATGTAATCAGAGGCTCAATATTCCAGTGGATCATACTGGTGCTGTTAAATGCCCTGCATGCTCTACACAATTTTCCCAGTTGCAAGTTGACGAGAAATCAAATGAGGAGTCAATTGAAGAATCAATTGAAGAAGTTACCGAATCTGTAGTAACTTCATCTTCTATGACCGATTTATTGTCGTGCCCACAATGTGAACAAACTCTTAGAGTTGCTCTTAACAAGAGGCCTGTAAGGTCACGTTGTCCTGCATGTAGAGTTGAGTTTTTAGCAAAAGTTGGTTGAGGTGTTTTCATGTCAGAATTAAGCGAGTTCGAAGAAATGTACTTGAAAAGAATTTTTGAAGCTCACACTAAACAACCTGGTGAAATAGTTCGAACCACAAGATTAGCAGAAATGATGGGAGTGAGTCCAGCATCAACAACTGAAATGATTCAGAGGCTTTCTTCTAGAGAATACATAACGTATATTCCTTACAAAGGATCTAGGTTAACTTCTGAAGGTTTTAAACATGCTTCAAGAATAAAGAGAAGGGAGGAATTGTTGAAGATTTTATTATCGGATATTATCCGATTTGATGGTGATGTAGATTCTGTTGCTTGTAAAATTGAACATAGTATCGATGAAGATTTGGAAGCATCTATAGATAGAATGTTAGGTTATCCTGAAAGGAATAAAGATGGAAACATGATACCAATAGTAGATAGAAGTTTGGCAATTAGTACAAAAAATACACTTTTACCTGTTTCAGCACTACCTGAAGATACTCCTGCATCTATTGAATTAATTTATTCCAGTGGTGTTGCAATTAAAACATTAGAAAAAATAGGAGTTAAAGTCGGTTCTAAATTGATCAAGAAGTCGGGTAAGATTTATTGTGATAATGCTGAGATTAGTATTTCAAGGGAACTAAGTTTCAAGTTAATTGTTAGAGTAGAATAGGGATAGTTTATGGATATAGTAGATGATTTCGAAAGTCTTTATGATGAAGGTTCCGTTGTTCCTTCAGCCCCCACTTTCAATTCCGAAGGAGAAAATATTAATCATAAGAACCATGATTTAGAGAATATTGAAAGGTTACAAGAGTATGAAAGGAATCTTGTCAAATTGGATCGTTTGTTCATCAGCAGAGGAGCAAGATTCGTGCTAATTATCCCGATACTAGTAATTATCTTGTATGGTTTTGCAGAATCATTCACAGGTTCCGAACCAGATTGGTGGGTGAATCATGTCCTTCCAGTAATTCCTTTTGATATTACTATTGAAATAGGCCTGTATTATCTTGCTTTTTTCTTTATAGTTGCTGATTTAGGTCTTCTTGGTTTACTTTTGCTACTATTATCGTTAACTAGGAGAATATTCAATCTACAATCAGAATATCTTACCAAAACGGGTCTTACTTTCAAGAGCGCACATGGTTATGCTGAAATGAAAGAAACAATCGAGGGTTCATTTAGACAGGTAATAGCAACTACATTCCTCATGTTTTTATCTGGAATCTTCCTTTTTTCTAGTTTACAATTTTCAGACTTTGTCAGTGGAAATTCCGTACTTCTATCATTTTCAACGGGTTTTCTCTTGTCAGGACACGGGGTTCATATGGTTTCCAACCGTTCAAGATTTAATACATGCGAAACTTGGGGGATGTTAGATTCCTTTTCTCCCCCAATACATCCTGCGTTACTAAAAAGACCTTTCAGTGATGTAATTAGTGCGCATGTAGACCCTCTTCTTTCAGTCAGAATTTCTGAATATTTACGTTCTATTCAACACTCTGTAAATATTGGTAATAATATTTCTGAATTACAAGAAAAACTCCTCCATTTACTACACTTAAGGAGAGCGGGATATTTGGATGAAGAAGATTTCCGTTCTGAACTAGGATTAATGATGCCTCTCGAATCAATAGATGAACTATTTCGTCATCCCGAACTCGGTGAAGAAACTTGGGAACGTCTTATTATTAGAGCCAGAGATAGATGTGCTTCATTTTTTAGGCTTCATGACAGATTACGAATGAAACTTGATACTGGCTTAAATCATGATATTTGGTTTGATGTTGATATGGAGAATCTAGTAGTTGGACAAGCAAATTTATTCGCTTATGTGCTGAATAAGGGTCCCGAGCCAATAAATTTAATTCTTAAAATTCAAACTCCAGATTTTCGTCCTTCGGAGTGTGTTTACAAATTAAAGGTAAATTCATGTAGTGGATTATTGAATGAAATTGATAACAATTCGTTTGTCCTGAAGTTGCCACAAATTATTAAATCAACTGAAATTGTATGGCAGAGTTTACTTCCTGAAGAAACCGGTGAAGCTACTGTGACTATCAGACTGGAAGACGAAGATGGAAATCTCCTTAGTGGCAGAGTTTTAACCGTACAAAATAGAGCTGATTTATTTACTAGACTTCGTATCTCAATTGGTGCAATCTTCCTAGTAGGTGCGGGAATAGCAATTGTTTCACCTATATTACCTCTTTTCACATCATTATTAGGTCTATGAATTGAGTAGTTTCATTGAAGAAGGGTTCCTGTCTCGGCGTTATGTGAAAGATGAGCAGCAGAAGCCTGAGGATGACCTTAGAACAAGATTGCATGCCATGGAAACTAAGATTCGTAGAATGAAAGAACAAAGAAATTCATTTAATGAAGATGCGCGTAGAGCAGCTGATTCAAGGAATGCTTTACAGGAACAGAGCAAAGAAATTCGCGATTCTATAAAAGAAAAATTAGATGAGCAAAAGAAAGTAAGAGATCAAGCACAACTCTGTAGAGCCAGAAGAGATGAAATTCAAAAACAAATTAGAGAACTAATTAACCAAAATAGAGGTCGAAAAGATGAGGCTAAAGGTACAAAGTCAGTAGTTATTGAATTATCAGAAACAATCAATGAGATAGAAAAAATAGAGAACACGATGATGACAGATGGTAGATTAATTCTAGAAACTGAGAATAAATTACTGAAGAAATTAAAAATACTCATAGCTAAAAGAAACAAATTGATGCCTGCTGTAAAAGATTTTGAAGCAATAAATATTGATATTGGAGATATGGATGGTTCCATTAAACTATTAAAATCTGAAGCTGATAAAGCACATCAAGAAATGATTGATTTTCATAAGCAAGCAGATTTAATCTGGGAAGATGTAAAACCAATGCTTGCAGAAAGGGATTTTTTACGAGCGGAGGCAGATAGATATCATTTATCCTATTTGGCAAATAGAGAATCTGCTAATGAAGTTCATGAAAATATGAAAGAATTGATTAGCCAAGTAAATGAAATCAGAGATGAAATGAAAGCAGCTGAGGAAGAACGTTTGAAGGTTATAAAAGATCATAATCAATCTGTAAAAGATGCTCTTAAGTTGCCAAGTGAAGATGAGGGGATGGCTGATTCTCTAGCATCTCAATTGATCAATAGCGGTTCATTGACGTTGGGCGGGGCTTTGACTGGTGATTCAAAAACACCGAGTTCTAAATCAATAAAAGGAAAAAAGCATTCTAGAAAATTAGGTACTACGCGTGGAAGGAAGTAATTACCATCCTCTATTTTCCATTCTAACATCAAGAGTTTCAATTTCTAGTCCTGGCATCGGTTCGCCAATCATCTTACAAGCTTCTGCTACTGAATTAGGATCTTCAAATCTATGCGTAGCAAGAACTATCGCCTCTGCAGTAGTTACTGGGTCAGAACTCTTGAAGATTCCTGAACCAACGAAAACTCCATCCATACCATGATTCATCATCAATGCTGCATCTGCCGGTGTAGCAATACCTCCTGCAGAGAATGTAACAACAGGTAATCTTTCCATTTCTGTTACTTCTTGTAATATTGATTTGACATTTTTTCTCAGTTCTTCGGTACTTCCAAATGGTGTTTTTGTTATTGAAATGTCGAATTCAGATGCATTAGGAATCCTATTGAAACCTCTCATGATTACATCAATCATATTTTCAATTCCATTTGAATCAGTATTCTTAGCATGATAAATTTCATCTTTGAGGAGTCTAGCATGTTGAACAGCGCTGACTACATTTCCTGTACCAGCCTCTCCCTTCGTCCGAATCATGGCAGCACCTTCGGTAACTCTTCTGACAGCCTCGCCAAGATTTGTGCATCCGCATACAAATGGTATAGTAAAATCATTTTTTGAAATATGATAAAAAGGATCTGCTGGCGTTAGAACTTCAGATTCATCTATCATATCTACTCCAAGGGATTGAAGAACTTTGGCTTCGTCATCATGACCGATTCTTGCCTTAGCCATTACAGGGATGCTGGTAGTTTCAATAATTTCTTTTATCATGTCTGGATGACTCATTCTTGCAACCCCTCCCTGGGCTCTAATATCGGCCGGAACTCTTTCTAACGCCATGACAGAAACTGCACCAGCATCTTCAGCAATATGGGCTTCTTCAGGAGTCACGACATCCATGATTACTCCTCCTTCCTGCATTTTGGCAAATCCTCTCTTTAGCAAAGATGTGCCATGTCTCATATCAGTAAAGTTGAACCTTCCACTCATGACCATTCGTCATGGTTATCATTGATGAACTTATGTTCATAAAATATCAAATTCAAAAGATAGAATTAAGCTAAAACTGGAGAATCTCCTTCGGCTACTGGAAGGTCTGGAGCTTCATTTTCATTCTTTTCTAACCAATGTTCCATCTCATCTGGTAAATCAGTATCTGCAAAAATCGCTTCAACCGGACATTCTGGTATGCAAGCTGCACAATCTATGCACTCATCTGGATCAATTACAAGATAAGTTTCATGCTCTCTGAATGCTTCAACGGGGCATACTGCAACACAATCTTGATATTTGTGTCCGACACAAGCTTCTGTAACTACGTGGGTCATGTAACTTCGTGTGAAGTAACACATAAGAATACTTGTATCAATCAAATAATAATTATATTTATTTTGCGGAGTCAATAAACTCTTCAATCAGATTTGAAATTACTTCGATAGTTGAGTCTCCTGGATATGATTCAATTTTGAATTTGCCTTTAACTGTAGAAGAAACTGTTTTTTCATTAGCTAAAGAAACTTCACCTCTCACGAGTCCACTAAGTTCCAGTCTTATGTGGAAAAGTTTGTTATCATCAACTCTTGTCTGAACTCCTAACTCGAGAATCTCTCTCAAAACTTCTTCACCTAATCTTTCTAGTGATTTTTGTGAATCTTTTTTGTTATTGTTTTTTGCTTCGATGTAATATTGTTTGGCGCCATGAAATGATTTATCTTTTGTTATTTCTAAGGATGATTTTTCACCAGCAATCCATTTCAATGAGTCTTCGATTAATTTCATTTGGTCTATTGCACTTACATTGACGCTCCATGATACACTATGCAAACCCATGAATACCCCAAGACATTTCAGTATTCAACATCACGCAACACTTGTTTTCCGAAGAACGGTTATAGCGTCTCGTTCATATACTGCATGAAAGTCGCACGGCTCGCAAACGGGGCAGCCCCCGATAAAGACGGAGTCGTTGAAAATGGCAAAGGGAGCATCAGCAAGAGCAGCGGCACGTAAACAGAGAGACAAATGGAAGTCTAAGCGCTGGTATACTATCAGGGCACCTAGGACTCCTTGGTCGTTCAGAGTGATTGGAGAAACTCTGGCCGAAGATCCATCTCAATTAATCGGAAGAAATTATGAAATAATTCAAAATGAGTTAGATGGAGATTTCTCAAAGATGCATGTAAAAGTTGTTTTCAAAGTAACAGATGTTCTAGGTAACGATGCAATTACAGAGTTTGTAGGTCATGAACTTCTCAAAGACCATGTTCGTAGGCAGGTTAGAAGAGATAGAGGGAAAATTGATGATACAATAGACGTAGTTACTGAAGATGGATATTATGTTCGCTTCAAGCCGTTAATGATTTCAAGAGCTAGAATTAAATCTAGTCAGAAACAACAAATGCGTGGAATTGCTAGAGACATAATACTTACAACGGGAGCAACATCAACTTGGTTTAAGTTGCAAACGGCTACTCTTGATGGGACTCTTGAAAATAAAATCAAAGAGGCGGTTTCAAAAATTCAGCCAGTTAGAACAGTAGTCATACGTCGCACACAACTAATTCAATCTGGTGTATTGATCGAAGAAGGACCAACTCTCGATGAAATCCATGCTCAAGAGAAAGAAGAAATGGAAGAAAAATCATTGGAACCAGTCAGTGAAGAAATCGATGAGGTAGAAACAGAATCCGAAGAAGAATCCGAATCCGGCTTTTTAGAATCAGAAAATGATGAAGTAGATTATTCGTCGTTAACGGTCAGTGAGTTAAAGGAACTATTGAAGGCTGCTGGAAAGCCTGTTTCTGGTAAAAAGGCTGATTTAATTGACAGACTGATTGAGTGATTGTTAATAACAAGAAACCTTATCTCCTATCAAGGGAAAGATATGACTCGAGTCGCTGTTATTTGTGGCACAGGTATGAGTGAACTGATAAATGATTTTAGAAGAAAAAAAGATTGTACTACTACAGAACTAAGAATTCAAACCGATTGGGGTGAAGTTCCAATATTTGTTGCAGAGAAAAATGAAAATCGTTTTTTCATTTTAGATAGACATCATCCCACTTCAGGGAATCGAACACCACCTCACATGATTGAACATAGGGCAAATATTTTTGCGATATCAAGTTGTAATCCTGACATTATTTTGAGTGTTAACTCTGTAGGTACAATGAGAGAGGATTTCCCTCCCGGGGATATTGGAATTTCAAAGGATATAATTGATTTAACCCAAATTCCATGGACATTTTATGATGATCATATACATCATTCCGATAGAACTAGTATTTTTGATAGCAAGGCAGTAGATTGTTGCTATGAAATACTAGGTAATTTCCAAAATCGTGTCATTAAAAATCTAACAATAGCTCAATGCATAGGCCCTCAGTTTGAAACACCGTCAGAAATCAATGCTTTAGTTAGATTAGGTGCCGATGTTGTTGGAATGACCCTGGGTCCTGAACAACGTTTAGTTTCTGAAACAAAAATCCCTCATGTGGCTCTAGCTTGTTCTTCTAACTGGGCTGCGGGAAGAACCCCCGGTGATCCTAATGCAGAAATCGATCATAATGAAGTAGATGCTATGGCGTCATCAATGAGAAAGAAAGTGCTGAGTTGTATCGAAGGCTTATCTTTGAAGTTCTAGAGAATTCTTTTGGAAAATGTTGATGTCTCAGATTCTTTGAGTCTGTTTATGAAACCACTTAGCGTAGATGACTGGATGAGTATTGAGAGCCCAGAATTTAAAGATAAGTCATGGAATTTGATGATGCATAAGGTCGCATCCTTCCATTCCAAATTTGATTTTGATAATCCTAAGAATAGAGGCCATGATATGGGATATCGTATTGCACTTACTGTAGAAGAATTAGGAGAATTCGCTGCTGCAGTGACTAAAGAAAAGCCAATTGAGGAGGCAGCAGAAGAATTAGCGGATCTTCTAATACTAATTTTGGGACACTCATTAGCGCTTAATATTGACCTATACGAACAATTTTGTATGAAAATAGACAAGATTATGGAAAGACCAGCCATACAAACAAAGTTAGGAATTCGTGTAACTGAATATAAAAACGAATAAACATACACTTATCAACTGACATGTTCAGATTGGAATGATGAAGGCCAGTGTGAATTTTCTTTTTTTTATTTTATTTTTCTCGAGTTCTTTAGTTGGATGTATTAGTGAATCTGATATTGATTCTGACGGAATTTCTGACAAGGTGGATAACTGTCCAGATATTATTAACCCTGAACAACTCGATTTCGATGGTGATAAAGTAGGTGATTTATGTGATATAGATGATGATAATGATGGCTTTTTAGATGGAAATGATTCTCATCCATTAGATTCTAATGAAAACACGGACTTAGATGGGGACGGACTAGGTGACAATTCAGATCCAGATATTGACGGTGATGGAATTGATAATTCTGAAGATTATTATCCATATGATCCTAATGAAAAATGGGATACTGATTTGGATGGGGTACCAAACGGTGAAGATAACGATGATGATGGGGATGGATGGAATGATTCAGTTGACCCATTCGACCTTTCTCCTGTGACATCTCTGCTTGAAGATGGACCTTTCAAATCAGGAACAATGGATGTTGTTTTTACATCTTCCAGAGGTTATGAGGTAACTGCACAAATTTGGTATCCGACTAACGATAATGTTGGAGATAAAGTGATTTATAACAATGTTTTACCTGGTTTCGCATTGGATGATTCTTCTCCTGATTGTTCTGAAAAAAGACCTGTTACTGTCTACAGCCATGGTTTTCCCAGTATCAGGTGGGGGTCAGCATTCTTGATGGAGCATTTGGCAACACACGGATATATTTCAATAGCCCCTGATCATAAGTTTGGTACACTTCTCGATGCAGATCCGAACAAACTTGGAGAAATTTTGTTAAACATGCCTGTTGATTTGAGCGATAGTTTTGATTGGTTAGTAGTTCAGAATACAGAAAATAGTGATTTCAATGAATGTGTGGATGTAGATAGAGGATATACTGTAATTGGTCAATCAACTGGGGGGTATGCCTCCATGATGGTTTCTGGAGCTAATATATACATTAATGACTTGATTAACGGATGTAATCTTGGAAATCCAATTCATTGTAATGCTTTGGACTATATTTCAGAAAATAACTTAGATGAAGAAGTTATTAATTTCATGGATAATAGAGTTAATGCCGCGATTTTATTATCTCCATGGAATGGAACTGTTCTTGATTCAGGTATTTCCGATGTGACAATTCCTACACTAATTTTAACGGGACTAGAGGATGATACAACAGTTATATCTGAAGTGACCAACACTTCACTTGCTCTTGGTGATTCATTAGTTAATTTTGGTATTTTTAATAATTCAGGTCACTATGCCTTTGCACCTATAGGATGTGCAGCCCGTGGTTGTGATGGTTTACTAGATATCAGTATTTCAACAGATTTAGCAAATCAATCATCCATTATATTTTTGTCACAACTATTTTCATGGCCTGAATCTGATCTATATCGATTACCCAGTTCTGAGCATATAACTTGGAAATTCGATTAATTATCCTGATTCAGTGTAGGAATGACACAAATTTCAGGCTTTGCGAAAATTTTATGTCTATTTTTTGAGATTACGATATATGCTAAATCTCTAATTGGAAGAGGTACAATCCATAAAAAAGGAAATAAGATCTTATATCGCCATTTCATAAATAAAAGACACCTGATTGCTGCTGCTGATCTAATGTAACTTTTATTATTTCTAATTAAATAAACAGTATCGGCATCTTGTTTTTTTTGAGATAATTTACTTATCATTGCTATCCCTTCATCACTTTCATTTGTTAAGAACAATATTTTACTATCTTCGTTTAATCTAGGACTCAAGAATATTGCCAATCTATTACAGAGGCCGCAATCCCCATCAAGAATTAATGAAGCAGAATTCATGATTCTTCCTCCGTAGATTCAATATTCCAAGTTAAAACTTCTACCCCTTCACTAACATGAACAAGATCTGGATTGAAAATGTCATTAATCTGTAAATCATAAGATTCAGTAAGTGTATTTTCTATAATTTCAGCTTCACCAATTCTATACTTCCATGGTTCGTGGTAAGTATATGCTCTGCATGTTTTACCTTTATGATGGACATATAAGCAATAGCGTTCGAATAGAAATTCTTCAAGACTATTTTTTCCGGCTTGCAGAATAGGTCCCTTTGAAATGGATTTACCTTTCAATGATACGCCATTTTTTTTCCTTTTAGAATGCCAATTATATCCTCCTTCATCATTTTTTTCAAAATTGCATTTCGCGTATCTGTAAGGTAGACTGTATGCGAATGGGGCATAAATACAAGTTACATGACTTTGAGCATCGAGAGTTAGGAAAAAAACTCCACTTTTACCATTTTTCTTGACATAAGTCCTAATGTTAAATTCTGGGAAATTAGATATAAATGATACTGATGGAAGGAACCTAGGCCTTACATTTTCCATCTTAAATGGAATTGTACCGATATATGCTTTGCCTTGAAAAAGTTCTATTTCTAAATCATTAGGGATATGTTTCCTGAGTATATTCGGATCCACTTCCCAATGCATAAAAGTAAGACCTTTCCAATTCTGGTTTAGAGAATGTTTCCTTTCCGGCATCGGGAACGGTAAATGGTCAGTTCTCATGATAAATCGTTACTGAATGTATACTTCAAAGTTATGTAAAGACTGTTATTAGTTCTTTATCCCCTTCTCCATATTGAATATGTGCTATTATATTCATTATTTTTGTCAATTGATATTTCTTCAATAATTTCTTTTTGCCAGTTTGACCAGTCTACAGTTGGGAATTTAATATTTCCACTATTTTTTGTGTGCACCCTAGTCAAATGAATTTCTTCAACATGTTCCAGAAATAACTCATAAATTTGAGAACCTCCGATAATCCAACATTCATCACACCCATTGGCATAGGCAATTTCTATAGCTCGTCCTGGATACAAAGCCACTTCTGCCCCTTGGTCGAACCAATTAGTATCTTTTGACATCACGATATTCAGTCGTTCTGGAAGTGGTCTGAATTTCTCAGGCAATGAATCCCAAGTTTTTCTACCCATTACAACAGCATTGAAACCATCTGCAATGGTCAATTGTTTGAACCTCTTTAAATCGCTAGATAATTTCCATGGGAGTTTTTCATTATCTCCAATTATTTCTTCTTCATCCATTGCTACAATCATCATTATTTTCATCTAAATCGCCTAAACTGAAATTGGTGCAGAAATATGGGGGTGATGTTCATATCCTAAAATTTGAATGTCTTCCGCTTTGAAGTCATCAATATTCGTGATATTAGAATTCAAAATTAATTTTGGTAATTTCATTGGTTTTCTAGAAACTTGAAGTCTTGCTTGATCTAAATGATTGCTGTATAAATGACAGTCGCCTCCGGTCCAGATAAATTCTCCTGGTTCTAAATCACAAATTTGTGCTATCATACATGTTAGTAAACTGTATGATGAAATATTAAATGGAACGCCTAAAAATGCATCTGCACTTCTTTGATATAACTGGCATGATAATTTACTATCACGGACGTAGAACTGGAAAAATGCATGACACGGCATTAAAGCCATTTTTTCTAATTCCCCTACATTCCAGGCTGAAACAATAATTCTCCTTGATTCAGGATTGTTTTTAATCAAATTAATAGCACCATTGATTTGGTCAATTACTTCTCCTTCATTAGAAACCCATTTCCTCCATTGTTTCCCATAAACTGGTCCAAGATCACCATTTTCATCTGCCCATTCATTCCAAATTCTAACTTTATTTTCTTGTAAGTAACGAACATTAGTTTCTCCAGAAATCATCCATAACAATTCATGTATAACACTCGGCCAGTGAATTTTCTTTGTTGTCACTGCAGGAAATCCATCTGACAAGTCAAATCGCATTTGATGACCAAAAATCGACTTAGTCCCTGTCCCTGTCCTGTCCTCTTTGCTTCCTCCTTCGTCGAGGATTCGTCTAAGGAAGTCTAGATACTGCTCCATGTTGATGATAGCGGTTAGTGTGGCAGTCTTTGAATGATACTCTCTATTATTCACTCAAGGAGCTCCATTAAGTCGTAATGTTTCGATCATTTGATCCGTAAATTTCCTAAATATTTTTTTCATCTCTTCCCTTCTTTCATTCTCATTTTTCGATAGAATTTTTTCAATGTCCGAATCATTATAATTTCCACCCGAAATATCTGATATCCATTCTGAAAATGTAATTGGTTCGCCTATGTAAACATCAATTCTTTTCCAAGGTTTAACCATCAAGCTACCGGGTTTCATGAAATCACGTGCTCCATTTATTGAAATAGGAACGATTGGAATTTTTGGAAACCTTGCTGCTAATCTAGCAGCTCCAGTTTTCCCTTCTTGTAAAAATGGCGCATGCGTTTTTCTTGACCTAGTTCCTTCAGGAAAAATTCCCATTGAACATCCGGATTGTAAAACATCTACTGCTCTTTCTAATGCGTCTGTAGAGCCAGTTTCCCTTGCTGTACTAATTTGCCCTGTACTTTCCATGAGCGCCTTCGTAGCGTGTGACTCAAAGTGTTCCTTTTTGGCTAGGTAAAGAATCGGTCTTTTCGCAGCAATAATTTTCAAAAAAGGGTCTACATGTGATGTATGATTAGCGACAAATATGACTGGCGATTCAAGAGGTATTCTGTCTAATCTTTTGTAATGGACATTAGTAATTGCTCTAAATGGTACTGGTAATATAAATAGTAAAAATTTATACATCCAAGGAGTTTTAAATTTCGACTTCCCTCCTTCCAAACCTACCTCACTAGAAATCATTTCTAGGCTTTTATCTGATATCATCCATGTCATACGGGAATGTAGATTGGACTTATTGCTTTCTACATACATTACAAGGTTTAATCTTATATTTCTAACACGCAATGCCATGAGAGTGCGCCCCATAGGTGTTTTCCTGCTCTTAATTTTCGTAACTCCACTACTAACTCCAACAGTAGTTGCTGATTGGGATGATGATAACTGGTTGTGGAATCTTATAGGGCCTGAGAGACTCGAGCATGGTGATGAATTCGCCTGTCATGGTTATGAGGGAGTTGACATAAATGATGATAATTCTATAATCAAATCTTGTAAAGATTACCTATTGGGACATACTAATTCATCAAGGTGGGGGGCTGAGCCTATTTCTTTTGGTGTCCCTGATTATATTACCAACGATACAATTTCTTCATTATTAAGTTCCGGATTTTTGATTCTTGGCGATAATTTGAAAACTAATACTGATGAACTTTTCATTATTCAAAGAAATGGTGGTAGCTTAGAAAAAAATATGGCCAATATTAGTTTATTAGAATCTGCTGAAAGAGATAGTCTTGTCTCAATTTACTGGGAAGCAAGAATTTTCGATCTCAAAGTTAGGGAAGATAAGCCTGCAATTGAGTTGTTAGAAAATCAAGATGTATGGTATACAACTTGGGGTGAATGGTATAATCATAATTTATCAAGTTCAAGAATTTCTGTTAACTCAACTGATTCTACCATTACTTTGGGATTAAGTGACTCTGCGAACTCACTCTGGAAAGTTCCCGGAAGTATAATCATTAATTCGAAAACTTCTGTTTTAGATGTTAGATACGACAATGGGGAACAATTTCCAGAGTTAGAAAATAATTCTAAGTCATTACGAGAGGGTTGGAGAGTGGTTGATGAAGGGATAATTCTCTCGATTTCTCCAGGGAATCAAGTCATAATCGATTTTGAGGAAAATCTCTCATTCACTCATAATCCACTGAAAACATTTAATCAACTTCATCATAGTGTTACCGTAGTGGGGCATCATGTAAAGAATCTTCATGAATGGGCCTCTGATTTTTATTCCTCCCCACTTAAATTTACTTGGCTTATAGAGAGACCTGCAGCTTTGGAAATGGATTGGCGTTTACCGGTTATTGCAATTGCTGTATTAATTGCAACCCCTTTAACAATCAGGTATTTAGTCGCCCAAGATAAATCGACTAGAGAATTATAGTATTATTGCGGGACCGTCAATATCTACTCCTTCGTCTCTAAGCATCAGTGCGACATTTGCAATTGCATAATTTGGAAGACTTTCTGGAGGATGTACACCGATTTGTATGAAATTAGGGTCATTAATCCATTGTTTAACACAAGATGCAGTTACAAGACCAGTAGTTCTAGCCATGGATGAATTACCATCTCTACCTTTATCGTAAATAGTCCAAACCAATTTCTCTCCATTGTTGCAATCAACTTTGACCTCCATCCAAGTGAATTCATTACGACTTTGATCAAATTTCCAATCATTTAACAGTTGTTTGTAATCTAAGGTATTTGCCTCTCTTTCATCTATGAATCTCTGAATGTGCCCGGGCCATCTCACGGTATATTCTGCCATTTCATCTGCAGAAATTGTTTCTAGAAGACTTCTAAGTCCGTCGGTTAGAAATGCCTCCATGAAACCTACTTGACTGACAATAATTTTGTGAATATCTGTTAATGCTGGTTTAGTAACCAACTTACCTGATTCAATTATCCTTACAGGTCTAGTATATTCAGCAATAACATCATTAGGTGAAAATGGAGCCATGTAAGACCATTTCTCGTCCTTCTCTGTAGGATTACCACCTACTCTGATTTCTACGTTAGATATCCCTTCTCCAAATCTTGAGGCATATGCAACTAACATATTAGAAAATCCGGGCGCTATTCCTACATCCCAAAGTACCTTAGCACCAGATTGTATGGCCTTTTCGTTATACGAATCCGGAGTGACTTCACTAAAACTCAAATCAACTACACATTTCCCTCTTGAGATTAGTATCTCCGTAGCCTTAAATCCAAGACTCCCAGGTAGCATGTTAACAAATATTTCATTTTCACTAGATGTATTTTTGCAATATTCCAATGCGTCCATTAAATGTACATTAACAGAATCTAAGTTTTCAAATTCTTTATTTTCTTCTATATCAACGACATTGATTTCAATATTTTCTTCTGATAATTTTTTTATGACAAAAGAACCTACTAAACCTGAACCTAAGCAATGTATTATTGTCATTTCATCTAACTCCTGCAAACCATGATTAGTGTGGAAGATGAGCTTATTTCTAATGTTTTATGCGTAGCCTTGATTGAGGAGTTTACGTACGACCGTCTATGGTAAGTGACTCTCGGATAGACCCTTGGTCATCTCAACAGTCCACTGACTATGAGAGAATAAGGAATAATTTTGGACTCAGTGATATAGAAATTTCTAGAATTCCTGACCCTAATCTTTTACATCGAAGAGGAATTATCTTTGCTCACCGCGACCTAGACACCGTTCTTGAACGAGTTAATCGAGGGGAAAAGTTCGGAGTTTTAACGGGACTAATGCCTAGTGGTAAAATGCACCTTGGCCATAGTATGGTGATTAATCAGGTCAAATGGTTTCAAGATCAAGGCGGAGATGTAACCGTTACAGTAGCTGATTTAGAAGCTCTTGCAACTAGAAATGTATCGTTGAAAGAAGGTAGGAAAATAGCTCTTTCTGAATATGTAAATAATTATGCCGCAATGGGTCTTGATCCCGATAAAACCAATGTCTACTTTCAGAGTATGAGGCCTGTTGTCCAGAGACTAGGTTTTACATTAGGACAAAAAACAAATATTTCAGAATTTGAGAGTATATACGGCTTTTCTGGTGAAACAAATCTAGCCCATGTTCAAGCTCCATTAGTCCAAGCTGGAGATATTGTACATCCTCAGTTAGAAGAATATGGAGGATTGAGGCCAATTGTAGTCCCAGTGGGGGTTGACCAAGACCCCCATATTCGCCTAACTAGGGGATTAGTCGGTAAAACCAACTGGTTCAATGTTAAGACCCGGAAGAGTGGAGGCCTTACAGTTGCATTATCTGTGCAAGATGAGAATAAGAAAATATTTGGAATATCTGATAACGGAGGTGTAAATCGTGATGTTAGAAACCAATTATTCGATAAGTTAAAATCTTCATTATTAAAACTAGGTTTTGCAGATATTTTGTCCAATCCTAAACATGGAACGATAGAAATTCCTGGTGCTACTCTGGAAGATAAAGCTAGAATTCAGTTATCATTACTATCATTGGAAAGAAGTTTAGGTGGGATGGGATTAATGCCTCCATGCTCGACATATCATCGCTTTGTGGTAGGTATGACTGGAGATAAAATGTCATCTTCTAAGCCTGAAACTACCATCTTTATGCATGATTCTGTAGAAGAAATGTCAAAGAAAGTTAAACGAGCATTCAGTGGCGGTCAGGCGACTATAGAAGAGCATCGCAGATTGGGAGGAGATCTATCAAAAGATGTAGCTTATCAATACTTACAATATTTCTTTGAAGAAAATGATAGAGAACTTGAATCCATAGGTAGGGATTATGAGTCGGGAAGGTTATTGGCAGGAGAAATAAAACAAATTTGTATAGATAAAGCATCAGAATGGTTAACGGAATTATCCGAGAAAAGGAATCAATGGTCTGATAGAATTGAAGATTTTTTGTCTAACGACTCCAAGTAATCATTTGACCTCTTCAGGGCTAAATATTGGAATGCTGGGTCCAACTTCTAGTTCCTCCAATTCTCTTTCTGTTAATTCCCTAGATACCGCATTCTCATGTAAAATTTGACTATGTCCCATTGGATCAAGAAGTGTAATTTCAACCATCAGATTTCCATTTTTTACTAAATTTATTTTCTCTAATAAAGCCTCACATTTCCCGATAGTTTCTTTCTCATTGGAGGTTTTTGCCTGTCTATACATCATTTCAACTGCTCCTTGAAATCTATTTAATACACCCTCGATATTAGACACATAACCTGTAGTAGCGCCACCCGGCTCCACTTCCAACCCTAGCTCTTCAATTTTTATGGTGCATGATGAAGACCTAATTATTCTTGCAGACAACATTTCTATGCCTTCGATATCTAAACTAAATGCACCGGGCTTCTTTCCTTCGGCAGGGATGAAATCAGTATGTTTCCAGCCACAAGATGGGCATAAAATGGTTAATTGTGTATGTTCACCAAAATATGGAATTTCAGATGTATGTGCTATCATAGTTAGCCCCTCATCAGAGAAACATATAGGACAGGGCTGTTCTACTTTACTTTCCAAAATCACACCTCAATTTGAACTTAATTCCATGCTACTCGAACCATAATCTGAAGGAAGAAGTAATAGACGATTATGTCCCAAGCTTAAGACAGAACCTTTGATATCATCTTCAATGAATTTTTGTAATTTTGTGACTGCGGTCTGTAGCTCAATTTCACGGGAGATTATTGAACTCATTTCAACGATTACAATGTCTCCATCGGCAACCCAATTCATTATTGTAGGGATGCCAGTAATATCTTCTAAACTTGCACGATGAACAATTGTTCCCTCAGAATATACAGGAACCGGTGCTTGAGGGTATCTTTCACCAAGATCATGATAGTCTTGTTCAGCATCTATTAATCTACCAGCATTATTAGGTAAACTAGGCATCTCTATCCACTTAGGCTCCTCCGAGTCCTGTTTTACCACATTCTTCCGCTGCAGTGATAATACTTGATTTATACCATTGAAATATTATCGAATGATTAATATTCTTCTCTTTCGAATATTTTTCATGATTCTTTTCCGTCGCATTGATAAGGGAGTTCACATTAGTAGGTAATGCTGAGGGGACTTCCCCTTACGGCGGTGAAAAAATGCACGCGACAACTGATGCAGTAAAAACTGGTACAAGCACAATTGGAATTACCTTTGATGGCGGAGTAGTAGTAGGAGCAGATCATAGAGCTACAATGGGCCATTTTATAGCCAATAAGAGTGTTAAGAAATTATTCCAAATCTCTAATAGCATCGCTTTGACCACAGCTGGACTAGTAGGACATGCTCAATCACTTTCCAGAACACTGGCTGCTGAATTGAAGTTGTATGAACTTAAAGAAGGAAATGAAATGACTGTAAAAGGGGCTGCCACATTGACGGCAAATATCTTAGTTGGTAGACCTCATTATGTTCAACTTCTTATCGTTGGAGTAGATTCTTCAGGTTCCAGTGTTTACAGTATTGATTCTGCTGGAGGCTCAATTCCGGATGTTTATTGTGCTACAGGATCAGGTTCTCCTTACATGTATGGGGTTCTTGAAGATCAATTTAGAGAAGGTATGGATGAAAAATCTGCACTGAAGGTAGCCGCTAAAGCACTACTTGCATCTGCTCAAAGAGATGCAGCAAGTGGGAATGGAATGGATTTGGCTGTTATCACTGCAGAGAATGGTTATCAACAACTCTCTGTGGAACAGGTCGATGAACTTCTTTCCTCACTTTAATACTCACGTCGCATAACGCGCTTCTCCTATTCTCGGGGTGATGATAGTGACGTGGTTAGCCAAGAGGTGTTATTTTGAGACTGTCTTATGCTGAATTAAAAAAGAAAATTACAGGGATTATTCCTAAAGATATAGACTATGAAATCGATTTGGAAGCAGGCTCGATTTCCATTATTACAAAACAACCAGAAAGGTTCGTAACTTCAACGGACAATCTCACAGTGAAAATAGCCAAACAAGTGAAAAGACGTATAGTGATACGTCCTCATCCTGACATACTATCTAATGAGAAAGAAGTACACGATGCCGTCAATGAGATTATTCCTTCTGAGGCAGAAGTTAGGAAGGTTTGGCTTGATCCAGCTCTTAGTGAGGTAATTTTAGAGTGTGATAATCCTTCTGAAGCAGTGGGCCCCAAAGGAGCTAATATTCAATCACTGAGGGATAGAATAGGTTGGTTAGTCAAAGTAGTTAGAGCTCCATCAATAGAGAGTAGAACACAGCACGATATCAGACGATATCGTAAAGAAATGTCAGATGAGAGAAAATCTTTACTAAGAAAATTCGGTACTAGAATTTACAGAACTAAGCGTCCTGGCGAACCTTGGGTACGAATTACGGCTCTAGGCTCATATAGAGAAGTCGGAAGGGCGATGCATCTAATCACAACTAACGAATCTAAAGTTTTAGTTGATTGTGGTGCTAAACCTACGACAAATAAAAATGAGGTTCAACCCTTCTTTTCTGCACCTGAATTAATGCCTCTTGATAATTTAGATGCTATTGTCATTACTCATGCGCATGTGGACCACATAGCTATGTTACCAGTATTGTTTAGATATGGATACAGAGGTCCTGTTTACTGTACACCCCCAACAAGAGATCTAATGACTTTATTACAGATAGATTATGTCAAAGTTAGTCAGGCAGAAGGAAATGAACCACCATATTCTAAGGCTGATATACAGGAATGCATTAAGCACGTTGTAGATGTTAATTGGGGTGAAAAAACAGATATCGCCCCAGATATTAAGATGACAATGGAAAATGCAGGGCATATTCTAGGCTCGTCAAGTGTTTACATGAATATCGGTGAAGGAAATGATGAACATAAAATTCTATTTTCTGGAGATATTAAGTATGAAAAATCTTGGTTATTTGATGCAGCGACTGTCAGATTCCCTAAAGTCGACACTCTAGTAGTTGAATCTACTTATGGCGGTCCCCAGGATATACAACCTACTAGAGATGCAGCCAGCCACGAGTTACAAGAAATGATAATTGACGTAATCGGCCGTGGTGGTAAAATATTCTGTCCGGTATTCGCAGTGGGTCGTTCTCAAGAAGTAATGATTGCTATCGATGAGTTGTTTAAGTCCGGAAAAGTATCTCCAGTTACTGTATGGTTGGACGGGATGATTTCAGAGGCTACTGCAATTCATGCAAGTCATCCAAATTTCTTGAACAGAGACCTAAGAAAGAAACTCCTCAAGGGTGGTGAACATAATCCGTTTCATTCTAAGTGGTTCAAAACAGTTGAATCCTACCAGCAGCGAGAATCAATACTTCTTGATCCATCTCCATGTATCGTTCTAGCGACTAGTGGAATGATGACCGGCGGACCAATTGTTGAATATTTTAAGCACTGGGCTCCAGAACCCAATAATACACTGTGTTTTGTGGGATATCAGGCATCAGGGACGCTAGGTAGCCGTTTAAGGGACGGTCATTCTTCAGTTCCATTAATTGATAAAGGTCAGACATTGATGGTAGAGGTTAGATGTTCAATGAGAAAAATTGATGGATTCAGTGGTCATTCAGATAGGAATCAATTAATGGATTATGTCTCTGCTTTGAATCCAACTCCTAGGAAAATAATTTGTCACCATGGTGATGCACAAACTTGTAATGCGTTCCGACAAGGCCTTAGAGAGAAATTTAGAGTACAAACCTACGCTCCTGCAAACTTGGAAACTTTGAGACTTTTATGATTATAAGATTGGAATATCAAATCCTATTTCTAGAGGGTCTTCTGCCTTCTTCTCAATTTCTTTGAAATCTTCGTTTTCTCTTACTAAGCCAATTTCATTATCATCTTTGGATTTAAGATCATTTGAGTTTATAGAAATTATCAAGAATAATGGTATTGGAATCGCCAGTAATATTGCCCATGAATATATCGAACCCCCTTCTGAATCAATAAACAATTTCGCAGATAGCAGAATTAAGATAGCGAAAACAAGCCAAGAAATTGTCAACCTCGCATTGTTCATGTATAGCGACATGTATCTTCATTCATGAATTATTGTGATAAATATAATCAGAAAACTCTTGTACTCTCACATTTTGACATAATCATGAGTCAGAGATACAATCTCATCAAATGCTCTTGTGGATTTTCATTTGGCTCAACAAAATCCAAAAATAATTTCTGTACTAAATGTGGCTCAGTTAGTAATTTGAAGTATATTAAAAGTTTTGAGAATGCTGAGGAACTCTCTAAAGCAATTTCATTAGCAAATATTCCTGATGAAATTAGTCAGGAATTAATATCTAAAATATTGAAAAAAGAATCACAAAGTAGTATTGCTAAAGAAAATAACAATAGTGTCTTAGGTGGATTAAATTTACTAAAAAAAGCTACAGATAAAGATGGAAATTTAACAAAAAAATCTCTCGATAAGATACTTTTTGACGAAGCACTAGTCGATTCATCTAGTGAATTTCTGATTGGCCAAGCCGAAGTACAAGGTTTCTTAATTAGAGTCAATGAAAATACATGGAATTGGTTGAGTTAAGTTCTTGACAGGAAGTTCTCTCGGGCGTACTACTCACAGGGCCTGTGGGTTAGTCTGGTCTATGCTTGTTCGTTTGGGACGAACAGACTCTGGTTCAAATCCAGGCAGGCCCACCATTCAACACTATAATGTGATAATTTACTCTTTAAGAGATAAAATTGCCTCTTTATCAAATAAACTAACAGAGTTACGAAGAGCGTTTTCCTTTGAGAACCATCTTACTTCTTCTATTTCTCCTTTCTTAGGTTTGATTTTGTCCATGCTTGAATTTATACTTGTTCTATATGTAAATGATAACCAATTAATTCCCTCATTAGTAAAAATATTTTGTTGGATAAGTACTCCATTATCTCCCTCTTTATTTTCTCCAGACTCGCCTAAAGGATCTGCAATTTCTATATCAATGTTCAATTCTTCTTTTGCTTCTCTAATTGCTGCTTGTCTTGGATGTTCTCCATAATCGACAAATCCGCCAGGTAAAGTCCAACATCCTGTAAAAAAACCTCTACTTGCTTTGGCCATCAATATCATTCCTTCGTTATTCTCTATAATTACCTTTGAAACAACTCGATGAATTGTTCGATAAACTAATTCTCTAACAACTGGGTCAACTGCATTATCACTAATTACAGAATCTTTCCATGCCCAATTTTCTGGCCAATTAATTTTCGGAGTTCCAATAATTACTCTTGCATCTATATTTTTAAGATGAATCTGATTAATTCTTTTTTTATCCCAAGTAATCCCCATTTCATTTACTTCACTTGTAGTCGGTAATCTAATTAGGGGTGAATCTCCTATCCAATTCACTCTCCCCATCTGTGGTTTTCTAGGTCCATTCCCCTCGTTATCAACGAGTAATAATTTCCCATCATGTTCTAGATATAGATATTCCTTCATTTATTTTCCTTCTTATTAATATCCAAGAATCTCTTTTAATTGTGACTTATAGAAATTTGCAGAGCTTTGTAGACTTTCTAATTCCTCATTTTCTAATTCTAATTCTACAATTCTTTCTACTCCATTTCTCCCAAGTAACACAGGAACTCCAATGTATACGTCATCTAAACCATATTCCCCACTCAATAGGGCACTACATGGTAACATTCTCTTCCTATCATTTAGGACGGATTCTGCCATAATCGCTGCTGCACTCCCGGGAGCATAAAATGCACTTCCTCTTTCTAATAATTTGACAATTTCTCCTCCTCCACTAGCGGTTCTTTTTGAGATGGCATCAATTTCATCACTATCGAGTAACTGAGTTATTGGGATTCCTCCAACCGTTGTGTATCTAGGGAGGGGCACCATTGTATCGCCATGCCCTCCAAGTACCATTGCTTGCACATCCTCGTTGGAACAACCTACAGCTTGTGAAACGAAATGAGTCATTCTAGCGGAATCGAGAATTCCAGCCTGACCAATGACTCTATTTGCCTCAAATCCAGTAACTTTTTGCATATGATAAGTCATTAAATCCAATGGATTTGTAACCATTATAACTATTGAATCAGGTGCGAAATCTCTGATTCCAGTACCTACTTGAGATATAATTTCTGCATTTTTCCCTATTAGATCCTCCCGACTCATACCTGGTTGTCTAGGGAAACCCGAAGTCACGACTACAACATCTGCTCCAGCGATATCCTCATATTTTGATGTTCCAGTAATATTTCCATCGTAATTTAGTACCTGTCCTCCCTGACTCATGTCGAGAGCTTTACCTTTTGCAAATCCCTCATAGATATCTAATAGCACAATTTCTCCTAATTTTCTTTCAGCCATTACGAAAGCGCACGTGGCTCCTACATTACCAGCACCAATTACCGCTATTTTCCTTGATTCCCTTGTCATGTGACTTCCTCAATATATGTCCGTCGGTGTTACATCCTTAGCCTTTAGTGAACGTTAGACTCGACTTAACGGGAGAATGTTCTTACCAAAGTAGTAACAGGGTTTAGTATGAAATTTGCTGAAAAACCTTTAATTGCAATATTGTTAATTGGTTTTGTACCGTCTATATCTGTTATTTTTGGTATTAGTATCATTGAAGATGAATTAATTTCACAAATCTTTTTCGCTGTATGTAAAATATGGATTTTTTTAGTGCCAACGTTTTGGTATCTTAAAATTGAGAAAAAACCTTTATCCCGAAATATTCCTCCAAAAAATGGAATTAAAATGGCTTTAATTACTGGAATATTGATGTCAATAATAATATTAGTAACATGGTTCTTGTTTGAAGATACCTTGGATATTCAAGGTATGGTTGATATATTACAATCTAGAGGTTTTGACAGTGTTAATTTGTACATATTAGGTATGATTTATTGGATATTCATAAATAGTCTACTTGAGGAATATGTATTTAGATGGTTTATCACAACCAAGTCCGCTGAAATATTTGATAGTGAAATGACTGGTATGATTTTTTCTGCACTGATGTTCACTCTTCATCACGCTATAGCATTGCATCTATTCGGTTTTATTTGGTGGCAAACGGTTCTGGCAAGTTTTGGCCTAATCTCTGCTGCAATTATCTGGTCATGGTTGTACATTAAGTATCGTTCAATATGGGTATGTTGGCTTTCCCATGCAATTTGCGATGTGGCGGTTTTTGGTATTGGATACATTATTTTATTCGATTTTTAAATATAATTAATTCTATATTCGAAGACATTCAGCCGTTTCATTCAATAATCTGATTACGTTCGCTATAATCAACAATTGTGGGCCTAGGCTTAAATTTGTAGATGTGGTATTATGAAGTTAGGAGTTTTGTTAGAACCTGATGGTGAAAATAGAGTCGCTATTGTCCCCGGTTCCGTCAAAAAATTGATGAAAAAAGGTTTAGAAATTTTTGTTGAGAGTGGTGCGGGTAATAAATCCAACTATCCAGATTCTGAATACCTGAATGCAGGTGCTACAATATGTACACGGGACGAGGCCCTATCTTGTGAAATTGTCATGTCTATTCGAATGTTAGATTCTAATCAATTGAGAGAAGGAATGAATCTGGTTTGTTTTGCAGATCCCTTCCGTCATCCAGAAAAGATACAATCTTGTCTTTCTTCCAAAGTAACACTATTTTCTATGGATATGATACCTAGGAGACTATCTCGTGCTCAATCTATGGATGTTAATTCTAGTCAAGATAACTTAGCGGGATACAAGGCCGTACTTCTCGGAGCATCATACGTGCCTCGTGGAATACCTATGATGACAACATCAGCTGGAACTGTAAAACCTGCAAAAGTTGTGATTATGGGTAGTGGAGTAGCGGGTCTTCAGGCAATTGCAACTGCTAAAAGACTGGGGGCAATTGTATACGCATCTGATGTAAGGAAATCTGCTGCTGAACAAATTGAATCGGTTGGCGGACGATTTATTGAAGTAGAAGGTATGGATGATTTTGAAGATGAGTCTGGTTATGCCAAACCGCTAACTCCTGAGTTTATTAAGAAGGTAAATGATACTGTTTGTGAAGTTGCTTCTGAATGCGATATTATTGTTACAACCGCTAGAATCTTTGGTAGGCCTGCACCAATTACGATACCAGCATCGGCCGTTTCCTCGTTTAAGCCAGGTGCTGTAATTGTAGATATGAATGCAGATGTTGGCGGAAATTGTGAGTTGACCAAACCGGGAGAAATTTATACCACAGATAATGGTGTAATTATTGTTGGAACTTCTAACTTACCAGGGACCTTAGCAACCACTTCAAGTATGCTTTATTCTAATAATCTTACAACATTTATTAGTTCAATAATTAAGGAAGGTGAGCTAATTATTTCTGAAGACGACGATATTCTATTTGGGTCACCAGAAGGTTCAGACTTCCATGTACCAGGTATGGGAGGGGTTCTTATTTGTAAAGATGGGAAATTAAATGATAAACAAACAAAACTAGGAGGTGTAATGTAATGACTCCAGAATTATTAATCGGCTCAATAACATTATTCGTTTTATCTATATTTTTAGGATTCGAGTTAATTACCAAGGTTCCAGCAATGTTGCATACTCCATTAATGAGCGGGGCAAATGCAATATCAGGTATTAGTGTAGTTGGCGCTTTAATTGGAGCAAACGTTGCTTACGGAGGTGGCGATACTCTTGTTTCTGGATTGTTGGCATTCTTGGCTATAGTTCTTGCAATGATCAATGTTATTGGGGGTTTTGCAGTTACTAACCGGATGTTGAATATGATTGCCGGCAAAAATAAGAGGAAGGGTGATTGAATATGATATCTAGTTCATGGGTCTCGATTGGATACCTGATTTCTGCGTCTCTATTCATATTAGGTCTTAAAAAATTAGGCCATCCTAGAACTGCGCCTGTTGGAAATCAATTAGGTGCCATGGGTATGCTAGTTGCTGTGTTAACCACTGTGACTGATATGTACCTGATGGGTGGTGCACATTGGGAACTAATTATTTCTGGAATCATTGTTGGTTCAGTTATTGGTTACATAATGGCGATTAAAGTTGAAATGACTGGTATGCCCGAACTTGTAGCTTTATTCAATGGATTTGGAGGTGCTGCATCAGCACTTGTTGCTCTTTCCGAATCATGGAAATATATTGAAGACGAAACTCTGACTTTACCCAGTGGTTTAGAATTGGAAGTTTTGATGGTTGCGGCTGGGCTTTCAGCTCTGGTTGGTTGGATGACTCTCACAGGTTCTTTACTTGCAATGTTCAAACTTAAGGGCGGTATAGAAATAAGGGGTAAATGGTTCAAAACACCTACTTGGGGTCCATCATGGTTAAATTATATTAAAATTATTTTGACATTAGCTGTTCTTGTATTAATTTACCTAAGCATTTCTGACCCAAGAGACCAAGAAATATTGTTTTCGATAATAGTCATATCCAGTATCTTAGGTATAATCATTGTTTTGCCAATTGGTGGAGCAGATATGCCAGTAGTTGTTTCTTTGTTAAATTCTTTTTCAGGGATAGCTGCAGCGTTTACTGGTTTTATTATTGGGAACAGTGTACTAATTGTTGCAGGTTCTTTAGTAGGGGCTTCTGGACTTATTCTGACATTTATTATGTGTAAAGCCATGAATAGAACTTTACCAGATGTTCTATTCAAGTCATTTGGTGGTTCTGAGAAAGAAACTCTCACTAGAACAAAGGTCGGTTCTGATGCTGAAGAGGTTGCCATGATGGCAGATGGTGCCCAAAAAGTCATTATTGTACCTGGATATGGGATGGCAGTTAGCCAGTGTCAGCATCAGGTCAAGGAATTTGCAGATATTCTACAAGAAAAATTCCAAACTGAAGTCAAATACGCTATTCACCCTGTAGCCGGGCGTATGCCAGGTCACATGAATGTCTTACTCGCAGAAGCAAATGTTCCATACGACCAACTTATTGAAATGGATGATATTAATCCTGAGTTTCCGGAATGTGACATGGCGGTTGTCATTGGTGCCAACGACACTTGTAATCCAGCAGCCAGGAGTAACGAGGGGCCTTTGGCAGGTATGCCAATAATTGATGCTGACAAGGCAAGAACAGTTGTGATTATCAAGAGGAGTCTTTCAGTAGGATATGCTGGAGTTGACAATGATCTTTTCTATGAAGATAAAACAATGATGTTATTTGGTGATGGAAAGAAGATGATGAATGAGTTGAACACGGCAATTAAGGAGTTGTAACACATCAATTCAAAGGTCGTTGAAAAGTAACGGTTATGTGTTAGTCAACACTCGAATTAACATAGGTGTACAGTATGGCGAGTATCAACTTCAAAGTTCTGGTCGTTCTTTTGATTATTGGTATGGTTGCTATCCCTGCTTTAGGGAACAGTGGAGGTCCTCCGTACTTGAACCAAGACGGTGATCCAACGGTCAAATATGGTTGTTCATGTCATAATAATGGAGCAGTTTCTGAGAGAGCAGTTGTTATGATTACAAGTGTTCCAATAATGTATGAATTGGGAGAAAGTTATGAACTTACAATCAAGGTTGCAGATTCACTAACGCTATCAGGAGGAGACGGAAATTCCAAAGCAGGATTTATGTTATCTTCAGATTCAATAGGTGTATTTTCATGGAATGATGATCAAGAAATTCGTATTGCAGCTGATACAGAGGCTGATATTTCTCACAGTGATACAGACTCAGATGGAATTTGGATTGTTACCTGGACAGCACCTTCACAAGATCTAGGTACTGTAAATTTCTGGTTAGCAGGAAATTCAGTTGATGGCGGCGGTATCCCTGATACCGAAGATTACTGGAATCTTCTAGCATTTTCTATCAGTCCACCTGGTACTATTGCTGAGGGAGATAATGATGCAACTTTGTCTACAAGAACTATTTCTGTAGGAGATTACGATTCCTTGTTCTTGTTAGAGGAAACTGATGCTGAGAAGGAAGCCAAAAGGCAGGAGGCTCTATCGATGAAAATTTATCAACAGGGAAGTATGTTCTACTGGTTCAGTCTAACTGCATTAATTATTGGCGCACTCGTCCAAAGAGAAATTCTTGAAAGAAAATATGATGATGGCCCGGAATACCTGGCTGCTGAGTTAGCTTATCCACAAGCTCTGAGACAATTATTTTTCAGCGTAGTTTCTTTTGTTATTGCCGTTAGATGGTTAGCACAAGATGCTGTTTTAGAGTTCCCTCCTAGGGCAGTTCTCGATCCTGAAGCTCAAAATGTTACAGATTTGACTAGTTTTGTAATAGGATTTACATTCTTACTCAGTGGTTGGTTTGCTTACTGTTTCTATCGTACTATTTTAGCTGCAAGAGCCAAACCTAAGGTCAAGGATTTACTTTGAAATGCAGTCATATCTTGATGAACAAATGAGTTTCTCAGAACATTTTTCTGAGTTTTACAAAATAATTCGTTTTAGTGCTATTGGTGTAGTTATAATTTCAATTTCTCTATCCTTCTTTATCGATGATATATTGATTAATTGGCTAGATAACTTATCATTGAAAAACGATTTTTCATTGGCAATATACAGCCCGTATGATTGGATTGATACTAAGTGGGCACTATTACTAATATTTTCCATTACTCTGATATTACCTTATTCTTCATTAAAAATGAGAAAATTTGCATTACCGGGACTTTATCCTAGGGAGAGAAAATGGTTCACTTCAGTAATTTTCTTTACAGGTTTTATTGTACCAGTCCTATTATACCTAATATGGTTTCTTGCGATTCCAACTTTCCTCAATTTTTTCGATCAGATAGGCATGGTTAATCAAGGAGAGAATGTAATTTCTGCTAGGTATGATGCAGTCTCAATAATCAGCCTAGGAATTGGAGTATCATGGATTATTATAATTGGTGTTTTAACGACCTCGATACTCTCTCTCTCTCGATTTTTTGGTATGGTGAAAAATAATGAATCCGGAATTAGAATTCGTATTTTACTAATTTCTTTTTCTCTAATACTATTATCGCTACCTAAAACATATGATGGTTTAAGAATAATTATATCCCTGATGACAGTATTTGTAGCAGATTCTATATCTCGTCTTACACCAATTTTTGAATAATTTTTGAACAAAAATACATTGTATTCAAATCATAGTTAGTTTAGCGCTACATATGAATAAGGCCCGTGCTACTGCTGCCCTCATGGTAGTTTTTTTCGGGTTAATTGCAAATCTTTATTCAGATGTTATTGATGATTGGCTCAGTAACACCATTCAAACACAAAATTCAAGTAATGAAGAGATTTTAGTTGGTATTCAAGAAAATGAAAATTGGCTCATTATTCCAGTAAGTTTCCAAGGTGATAATTTCGAATTAGATAAAGCTCAGTCAATACTTGAATCTGATGGCCCCGCTAGCTCATATATTGGACAAATAAGTGCTGAACAATCAATTCTTAACGCAACTATATTAGATCAAGTCTGGATATCAAATTATAATATCAATTTCTGGGGTGAAGACAGTGAAAGTGGTAGAGATTCGGGTTCTGATGGAGCTGGCGTAGATAATTTAGTGGAGAACGCACTTAAAGATGTGTTATCGGGAAGAGACCTATCTCCCTGGGATTTTGATAATAATGGAATTGTTGACAGATTGTTGATACTTCATTCTGCAAATCCACAAGAAATCAGTGGTGGTTCTAGTTCAATATGGAGCCATATGTCTGGTCTTGATAATCCAGTAAAAATTGGTAAATGGTCTATTAATCATTACACAATCGCTTCAACAAAGTCTGGAGTTGGGACCATTGTTCATGAAATGCTTCACCAGATGGGGGCTTTTGACTTGTATGATGTCCACAGTTCTCTGCCAACTAGTAACTGGAATGGAATTGGTGTCTGGGGAATTATGGCTAGTGGTAATTGGAATGGTAATGGTAATACTCCCGCTCTTCCATCATCTTCAACTTTAGAACTAATCGGGATTGAGAGAGGAATTCTAGTGGATCCTAACTATGGTGGAAATTTCACTTTGAGTCCAATTTCAGATGGGGGTAATTACCTGAATTTGATAATTGGTCCTGGTGAGAATATTAAAATCACAAACAGAGGAAATTACGGGTTTGATTCTTCACTCCCTGGACATGGAATTTTAGTAGAACATCAAGATACAAATAATGGCGATACTGGTAGTAATTTAGTAAATACAGATTCAAAAAATGCTTGGTTGAAAATAATAGAAGCAGATGGAGATGATGCTTTAATTCGTAATAAGGATTCAGGAAGCGGTGGAGATGTTTTTACGGATGGAGATATTATTGGAAATACTGATGCCTCAAATGGTATGATAATTTATGATAATAGAGGCCGTCTAGTCAGTTGGTCTGCTTCAGTAGAATATCTTGGCAATGATGATTATTTAATCTCAATTACGCCAATAATTAATACAGATAAAATCAATATTATTACTCCGCGGCAGCCTGTAGAATTACTAAATCAAGAATCACTTTTTGTTGAAGTGGTTAATTCTGAAGTTTGTGATTTTAAAATTCAAATACAAACTCATAATGGAAACGTAATCAATCAAACATTAGAAAAATTACCTACAGGAGTAATATCTGTTCCTGTAATGAAGATTGATGAAACTTACCCATTATCAGGTAATATAATTGGTACAATGGGCTGTGACTCAAATTTTAGACAAATCGATTTGAGATGGCACAATGTAGGTCATCGTATTATATCTGATAGCTTTTTCTTAATGATAGATCATGATAAAGTAAATACATATTCAATTCTTCCTGAATATGAAGGAGATAGTTCAAGATTTTACAACATCGAGATACAGGGTGCAGCCTCCAGAATAACCAATTTGGAACAGAGTCAAACTATTATTCCTGGTGATGAAATTGAGGTTTCAGTTAATCCAGATGGTTTATTACTCCCAGGGATGATAGCTAGAGGTGAATTAGTTTTAGTAGATAATTTTGGTATTGAACTAAGAATTCCTGTAACATTTGAAGCGAAATCTACTCTAAATAGCAATGTGATATTTTCTTGGCTTGCTGAACCTGGCAACGGCCTATTTATGATTAGTATTTTATTGGCTATTTCAATAATTTCCGGTGGTTCTTCTGGGAAAAAAAATATTTCTGATGAGTCAGAATAATTACATTATTTTTTATTAGGATTCGTCCATCTT